>ERZ791765.776-NODE-776-length-27931-cov-17.658165_pt1 | contig 27931 bp, 33 predicted proteins | sample MGYA00509949_ERZ791765 | MGnify/ENA primary metagenome ERZ791765 (study PRJEB30046, sample SAMN00791980) | human gut metagenome | study: EMG produced TPA metagenomics assembly of the A metagenome-wide association study of gut microbiota in type 2...
AGAACGTTTATCTCTTTTACGCAAGTTTTAGGAATGTGTTTCGCAATTACCTATCTTTGCATTTTCATCCTTTTCGCGATTAAGGAATGAAATACAAATAAAAATACGGTCTGGCCATACTCGCATTAACAAAATGTTAACATTTATAAATATTATATAAATATTTCTATACATAATAAATAGTGAGTTTTTAACATTTCTAGTACTTTTTTGTTTTTTGGCACATATTTCAAGCATTATTTTGCATTACATTGAGCATTTATCTCAATACATGTCATAATATAATTTTCCGTCACAACAAAATCGGACAGCAGACAGTAATCATTCATACGCACCAGTTCTTCATCCGTGGATGATTGTGTCCCTGTCCCCTCCTCACAGTAATCAAGCCATATGCAGCGACAGTAATTGCACCTTTAAACATGGACAAAATCCAGTCCAATACGGTCTTAATAAACTTGGCGCCAAATACGACTATTGCAGCAGCTGCCAGGAAACAGCCAATCCATGTAGACAACATACCATTCCTGCCGAAATAATACACCTTGAATATCTTATGGAATATTCCTTAGCCATCATGGTTTCGAAATAATTCATTTTAATCGGATCCACATTCCTATCTGCCATCCTTTTCATTCGTTTCATTTTGAACTTCCTGTATGACGTAAAGCAGGAATTCCTCCAGGGTAGGTATTTTCCCTCTCCGAGGTATCCGGCTTTGAAGTTTACTCACTTCCTCATTTTGTGGAGTCGTGAACGCCTGCATAATGGCTAACTCCATCCCCCTCTTAACCACCTCATCACCCACTCCATACCATCCAGCGATTTCCTTAATCAAGCTTTTCATGGTCTGCATGTTCCATCCTCCTGTGCGCATAATGTAAACACCTATATGAATTATGATTACTCACACAGGAGGTGAGTTACATGGATGAACAATATATACGCAACAGCATCACACAGCTCCGTGAGGCCAGAAATATCTCTGAACGCAAAATGAGCCTGGATCTTGGTCACAGTACCAGCTATATCCGAAGCATAACCTCTTGACGTTCCCTTCTTTCCATGGGTGAATTCCTTTATATCTGCGAATATCCTCTCGTAACGCCCATGGCGTTTTTTAATGAGGACCGGAAATATTCCCCTCTCCAAAAAAGAGCGATGGATTATATCTACCCCCTATCCGATGATGATATTCAACTAATGATTGGTTTAATTGAACGTATCAAAAGGAACCGATAAAATATCCTTCAATGCAACCCTGAAAAAATCCCTGACAGAAGATATCTTTCACATCTGCCAGGGATTAATAATTCATTTTCTTCGATATTTATTGGTGTCAAAAGGCGCCCCAGCCAAGCCGGAGCGCCTTTAATTGCGTCACTATTCGCTTAAAAATACTTCTTGCCTCCCCTTATATTAAGGGTGTTTCATACTGTCCCGCTATGTTTTACCACTTACTGAGAATCGCATAATTACGTTGTTTGCAGCTTATAGCATATTACATTTTATTACCCTTTCCTCCACAAATGGAGTCAAATTGGAGTCAGGAAAGAATCCGCTATTTTCCAAAGGAAGACACATACTGCTCCACCGCGTTCAATACTAACTCGGCAGTGTCAATTTGTTCCTGGGCTTCTTCAACGGAAGCGATATAGAACTCGCAACCTGCTCCAAGGCTAATACTGCTGTAAGCGAGTGATAGATTGAATAATACGCCCTGTTATTAGCTGCTCTGAAATGCTTGCCGATAAAATCATCTTTTGCAGTTGCCAAATCCTCCTTTGCAACTGTAAGACGGTGAAGAGCAAGGTCCCTGGGATTACCACTATTAGGCGACATACAATTCGACCCCATCATTTTTCACATTCTTATAAAAAGGGTCAGCCGGAAGCCAGTACTGGAAATGATTTACATTTTTTACAATCGGCATAATCATAATGTCATGGTCCAGGTTAAAATCAAAGGTTATATCAGAAACCATACGCCCTTTCTGTTTTATGGTATCCTCCGTTGAATCCACCAGAATCATAATATCTATATCTGAGGATTCGGTATAATCTCCCCTTGCATAGGAACCATACAAAATAACGGCCTTTAATTCACTCCCATATATCTCATGTATTCTATTCACATACTGAAAAAGCACATCTTGAGTCTGGCTTTGCAAAATACCACTTCTTCTCTGTTTTTTAGGGATATATCACAACTGTATCTATTTTCATTATATCCGATTGATAGATACCTTACAACATTTTCCTGAATCTAAACAGAAAAATATCAACTGATTCTCAATCTTCCTTTAAGAGCCTCCATTGTAACCTCTATATCCTTCCTTGAATAATGGTTATATACGTCCATAGTAATCCTTATATCGGAATGGCCCATTGATGCTGTATGCAACTGCCGCAAGGATTGATGAACTCCTTTCGCTCAGGATAGGGGATATTTATTTCAATTCACAAAAGCCATATGCAGTTATAACCGGCAAAGGCGGGAAAATCCGGACGCTTTACCTGCTGCCGAAGGCTGTCAGCTTTTTGGATCTCAAAAGTGGAGTGTGGCGTGTGTTATGGATATGTGAAGCATTGCAGAACAATTCTCAAAGCTCTTATCCTTTTCTTTGACGCAATCGGTATCCATGCTCCGGAAGAAGTAAGTTACACCCATTTAGAGCGGTTCATCAATTCACTGGTTGGCTGGTCCGCTTCCACAGTACGCAGCAGAATCAGCCTGGTACGCATGTACTTTCGTTTCCTTTTCCTGAACGGCGATATCAAGGAACCGATTGCGGAAAAACTGCCTGGCGGCCTTACACCCCGTGGACGTACAAAACTCCCAACTGTATGGCAGGAGGACGAAATCAACAAACTCCTTGGAAGTATCGACCTTACAAATCCGAATGGGAAACGTAACTACGCCATGCTGCTCCTGGCCGCACGTCTTGGCCTGCGCATAGGGGATATCCGGGAACTGAAGCTTTCAGACATTGACTGGCAGGCGTGCACCCTGACTATTATACAGAACAAGACGAAGGAGCCGCTGACACTGCCTGTCCCCGATGATGTGGGCTGGGCAGTCATTGACTATCTAAAGAATGGACGCCCCGTCACGGAAAGCAAAAATGTTTTTGTCCGGCATGTTCCGCCTTATAACAGCTTTGCCATCACAAGCAGCCTGCACAATATCATGACCAAAGCACTGTCCGATGCTGGGATTACATACCGCGGTAAGCCCAGCGGCTTTCATACATTAAGGCATTCACTTGCAACGCACCTGCTTCAGGGCGGAGTGGAATCCTCTGCCATTTCTGATATCCTTGGCCACACGTCCCCGGAAACGGTTAAACATTATCTGCAGGCTGACCTCAAAGACCTTAGAAAGAGTGCGCTTGAAGTGGAGGTGAGACCATATGTTAAAGAATAGGGATGAGGCATTCACCGGCCCCCTGGCTGCACACTTTTACGGCATTGTGGAGGAACGGCACCGGATGGGTTTCAAGTTTGGAGAAGAAGAACGGCTCCTGCATGAACTGGACAGGATGAGTGTGGAGTTCGACTGCCAGGAAGGGCTTCCCGAAGAACTTGTGAGGAAGTTCATGGAGCAGAAGCCCAACTGGCATCAGGGGACACAGGAACATCATGTACAAGCCATCCGGATATTCGCATTGTATCTGCTCAGGCATGATATTCCGGCCTTTCTGGTTGATTATACAAGTGTAACTGACCTGCACGAGGATTACAAGCCATATATCTTTACCCACGAGGAAATCAACAGGATTTTTGAGCATGCCGACCATATCCGGGCCAATGGACAGCAATCGCATGTATTCTACCCTGTGCTGTTCCGTGTGCGGTATGCCTGCGCCAGGAAAACGGTCCGGTTCCTGACTGAAGAAGAGACAGAACACCTTCTTTCAGCACCGGGTCAGGATTCCAGAAAAGGAAGACGTGACACAGCACTCCTCTGCCTGCTTTTTGACAGCGCTGCCCGTGTCCAGGAACTGGCAGACTTAAGGGTAAAGGACATACGGCTTTCCGTACCGGCGCAGATTTCATTGACAGGTAAGGCACACCAAAGCAATGCACCTTACCGAGGCCGATGCAAATCCCTTCTTTATCCGCGACTTTCTGAGACATGCAGATATAAAAACTACCGGAATTTACGCAAAGGCAAGTGTTAAGATGAAGAAGGCAGCATTAGATAAACTGAATAACTCAAAGCAGGGTCCTCTACCGATTCAGGCCGATGATAAAAACTGAAACGCGGACCAGATGCTGAGAAAAAACAGGGCGATGAGCCTGTACCAGGAAGGGTGTCCTTTATCCTATATCCAACAGATGCTCGGTCATGAAAACATCTCCACCACATCTGGTTTCTATGCCTTTGTAACGCTGGATACACTGGCCAAAGCAATGGAACGGACGAATCCGGAGAAGGAAAATGCAGATCACCCTTCGCACCTCCATTGAGAACTTAAAGATCGGCGAGACTTCATCCCAGTTGTCGTGCCAGAGCTTCATAGAATTCGGATATTTCGGCGTCCACTTTTCTGTCACCTTCTCCAGCGCCTCCAGGGCTTTCTCCTCGTTCGCAGCGTGGTAGATAGTTTTCAGATCTGTGGAGAATGCTTTCCGGTCTTTGCCAGAGACATATTTGAGTGTGTTGCGTACCATATGCGCGATGCAGCGCTGCTGCTCCGTCTTCGGGAATGCTGCCGATATGGCCTCCTTAATGCCCGTGAGTCCGTCTGAGCAGAGGATGAGGATATCTTTCACTCCGCGGTTCTTCAGCTCATTCAGGACAGAGAGCCAGTACTTGGAACTCTCATTTTCCCGATTTGTATACTTAAATCTTCTGGTCGATACTGGAGATATCCTTTTGCCGCTTTTTTACTACCTGTGGCTCAAACGTGGTCTTCCTGTCCTGGGGCACCTGGATGTCCCCAGCAGTCTGGATGTCATACTCCTAAATAGGCCGGAGGCCCAGGAACAGATCAAAGCCCTATCCGCACAGGGAAAAACCATAAGGGAGATATCCGCTGAAACGGGTATTCCCAAAAGCACTGTGCAGAGGCTAAAAAAGAATGTCTGATGGGCAGGTGTCCCACAATTAAAAATGGGACAGCCTGGTTAAAGTCACCCTAAAACATAGGCGGAGAAGAACCCTCTAAAAGTATCCTGATAACCAGGCTCATGGACTCTCCCCCATCCCCTCAGCTCTCTCTGAAATATTTTTAGAAAAACTAACACATTTAACTTGACAAACCCATGTAGGAAAAGAAATATTTAAATTTCCAGTTCTCTGTCAGCATTCATTTCAGTTCCCTGTTTTCATTTTTATCATAGGATTTTCTTAAAAAATTGGGGAATCTTATACAAAATGGCCCCCACAATATCGCGGAGGCCACAATCTGTTATTTTAATGCTTCATAATCAGCGTCCGTATAATCTTCTTCCAGATTCCAATTATCAAATTCCAACTCTCTATAATCCATTCCCACTGCTTCACACGCACGCTTCCATTCTGTCGTAGTATCTTCCGCAAGTTTCCGCAGTGCACTATCATAATCTGTAATGCTCCGACTCAGCACGCCCTGCATAATTGCCCCTAGGCTCGGCTGAACATCTTTTACTTCTGAATAAAATGCGTTTGCCTTTTCAGCTCTCTTTGCTATTGTCGGAACTATCTTTGCTGTTGCATTTGCAATCGTATAGTAGTCCTTCATAATAGCGTTTGTCATATACTGTTCATTAATTTCAGGAATAACTGATACAAACACACCATCCTCTACGCAACTGGACTGATATCCAAACTCCTCACTATAAAGAGCCATCAGATAATCCACCGCTTCCTGCGGATGTTTGGACTGGCTATAAAGTCCCATCCACGGGGAAAGCTCTCCCTGCTGCACATACGTGTCTTTCACACCATCAGGAACCGGAACAGCCATTACTCCATAATTCAAATCCGGATCATTAATCCCCCATTGAGAAATGCACCACATTCCTTGGCAAAGGAATCCTGCCTGTCCTTGAGCAAACAGTTCCCTCGCTTCCGGTGCGCTGATATTTACAGTATCCGGATGAATGCTTCCGTCATCTTCAAGCTGAGCAAATAACTGCATTACACCTTTTACCGCATCCGTATCATATGGGGCCATTCCTTGATCCGTCAATACTTTCTGAGTAGCCGCAATCTTGCCACCTGCCGCTGCTGCCATTGATCTGGTCAAAACATCCAAACGGTTTATCTGTTTTCCACCATCAATCAAACCGTAAACATTTCCATTTCCATATTTAGTAATTTTTTTGCATGCTTCGCGAAATTCTGAATATGTTTCCGGAATTTTATCTACTCCCGCTGCGCTAAGCACATCTTTATTATAGAAAAACAGGCACTGGATTGTAGGCATAAGCTCCGTAATCGTATACCACTGATTTCCTTTATGTGTTACACCTTCACTGAACGATTTCGGATCGAACTTTTCCGCAAAATTATCCATTACATAATCATTAATCGGCTGAAACCAATCCTCCTGAAGCGCTGTATCCAAAGTCATTCCCACCGGAATCGGGAAAAGATCAGGACCATCTCCAGATTTAATCATAGTCACAATCGTATTCTTGAATTGATCTACCGTCAACTGTGTATACTCAATATTGATATCTGGATGAACTTCCATATACTTTTTATGAAATTCTTTTCTCTGCGGAGCAGATCCGTCACTCCAATCCACAATGCGAATCGTAACTTTTCCATCCGTATTCTGATCCGCTGAAACTACCTTATCACCTACTTCTCCTGCCGTCCCCGAATTACGCACTGATGATTTTTCTTTCTTCTCATCCGTCTGAATTGCAGGCATTGCACAGCCTGTAGTGACCGCTACTGCCAAAAGTGCTGCTAAAGCGCATTGCCCCCATCTCTTCTTCATGTCCTACTCCTTTCACACTTTGTTAGTGTTTTATATATTTTTACTACTATTTTCTGCCTAAATATCTAAAATTCTTCTTTTGTCAACTCTTTACTGCACCTGCAATTCCTTCCACGAAATGGCGTTGAAGGATGATGAACAGAATGATAACAGGAATAACCGCAATCGTACCGCCCGCTGCAATTCCAGTCCAATCTACAGTATTTTCGCCTTTAAATGCATAAAGTCCAACCGCCAGTGTTCTCGAAGCAGGATTGTTTAAAGTCAATACCAACGGAAGCATAAATGCATTCCAAGTCCAAATCGTCTCCATAATTACTACAGTCGTTGCAATCGGTTTGCACAAAGGCATCATAATATTAAAGAAAATTCTGAAGAAACTGCATCCATCAATTTTAGCTGCTTCTTCCAATTCCATTGGAATAGAGGCAAAAAAGCTTGTAAACAGCATTAAGAAAATCACATGCGCTCCACCGGCCTGTGCAAGAACCAAACCTGTTTTGGTTCCCGTCAGATGCATACCCTTTACCACTTCATATGTGGGAATAATGGTACTGACCAACGGGATTGCAATGCTGCCCACAAAAATTCCCATCATCAAGTTTCTTTCCACAAATTTATAACGCCCCATTGCATAACCGGCAAGCATCGTAATAATCAGAACCAACACTACAGCAAAGCACGTCACAACTACCGTATTCAAAAAATAACTGCCAAAATTAGCTTTTACCCAAATACGTTTAATATTATCCAATGTCGGAGCTTGTGGAATCAAGCCTAAACGATTATTAAAAAACTCGTTCTGACTCTTAAATGATGCGGAAATCATCCAAAGAAACGGATAGACCCAAATCAACCCGATTGCCAGCAATACCAAATGGTTTATTCCTTTTTTTACCCAACTCATAACCTCTCCTTATCATCAATTTTTCTTATCTAGATGTACTTTGACTCCATTCAAAATCACACCCACAACAATTACCACTGCTCCGAAGAAAAGTGCTGCAGCGCTGGCATATCCCAGCCTTGGCATCCCGATTTCACTTGAAAATGCAGAGCGATAAACATAAGTTGCAATTACATCCGTTGCATAATAAGGTCCACCTTCTGTCATTGTTTTTACAATATCGAAAACCTTCAAAGAATTGATTACACATAAAGTTGCTATCACTCCCCCTACCGGAGCAATCAAAGGAAGGACAATATGAATAAACATCTGTACCCGATTTGCTCCATCTACTGTCGCCGCTTCATATACATCCTTTGAAATACCTTGCAGGCCTGCAAGCCAATAAATCATGTATGTTCCGCAATCTTTCCAAAGCGAAATCAGCACTAACGACGGCATTGCCCAAGCAGCATTTCCAAGAAAATTAATTGGTTTCCTCAAAAGATGAAAGCTCATTAAAATGTGATTAACCGGTCCCTGCACTCCCATAATAAAAATCATGATAATACCAACCACAGATGCCGTAGTAACAACAGGAATAAAATACATGGTACGGTAAACTCCACGACCCTTTAATTTCTCATCGTTAAGCAAATAAGCAAGAATAAGCGATACGGCCAATTCCAACGGAACAATCATAACTGTATATTTAATACTATTTAAAAAAGCATTCCAAAACAGCTTATCTGTAAGCAATTCCTTATAATTTGACAACCCCACAAATCGTGCTGTCCGTGTTAATCCCGACCAGTCAAGCAACGAATACACAATACTGCAGACAATCGGATAACCCTGAAATAGAATATAAAAGATAACCGCCGCAGCCATAAAAAGCCAGCACCACGCATTTAACACTAACTTATCTTTTCTTTTTCTCTTCTGAACTCTTAATTCAAGCTCTATTGTGTTCGATTCCATAATCCCCCGTCTCCCTTCCCTATAACTTCTTTTTCCTGGTTGCGGATTCCATCGGAAGTCCCGTATCATAATCCAATTGCCGAGGCTCATATTCTTCATTCTCTCTCTGTCTTGTATACCCCTCATTATCCCAGTCTGGTACAAAATCTTTCCTCCATGGCCGCATGCGCCACTGATAACCCCTGTATAAATCTCTGGTGTTATTCATATGTTCAATCAATCTTTCATGCATGGCATTTCTGGCCTCTGCATAATTTTCATCGTTAATCAGGTTATTCATCTCATATTTATCTTTTTCCAAGTCATAGAACTCATCACTGTCCAGCAGATGAATCACCAGCTTATATCGTTTGGATATTGCTGCTCTCATAATCTGCAGCCCGCCGAACCCATCATGGTCAATCTCATATCTGGTAAACTCTGTATATACCACATCATTGATTTCTTTGGATGTATCATAAATCTGCGGAAGCATGCTTTTACCTTCCAGCAGCTTTGGAATAGGAAGTCCAAAATAATCCATTATGGTCGGAACAATATCAATATGGGATGCCATTGCATCTTCCACGCACCCACTTGCACCCCCCTTGATGATTAACGGGATGTTTGCTACTTCTTTGTACGCTGCCGCATTTTTTGAGAACAATCTATGTGCCCCAAGCATATCTCCATGGTCAGATGTAAAGATTACCATTGCATCCGGCGCTACCTCTTTAATCTTATCGAGTACCCGTCCAATCTCATAATCCACAAAAGAATTACAGCCCAGGAATAAAGACAGGCCATCAGAAGACTTATTAATCTCGTCTTTTGCGGCATGCAGTTTTTTTCCTGCCCAAAGACGCTGCATAAATGGTTTCTTAGAAAGGTCATCCTGAAAATTCGGACAATCATCAAACTTAAATCCATCATACATGTGATTAAACGGAGCCGGGCAGAGGGATGGACCATGAGGCTCATCATAGGACACACTCAGAAAGAAGTCCTTATCTTTATATGTCTCCAGATATTTAATTGCACGCTCTGAGCACCGATATGCGTAAGTAAACTTTTCTGAAAAGTCTATTTTATATGATTCTTTCGGATCTCTGGATTTTACTTTATCTTCATCACTCAACTCATCTAAATATGTTTTCATGTCATACCAGTAGTCTGGATTCCAACCTTCCGGGCAATGTCCGTTTCCAAAATAATCCGAACCGTCCAGATGCCATTTCCCAATATAGCCACATTCAATATTATTATCACTAAGTCTCTGACCTATCGTCTTTATATTATCTCCCATAGCGATACTATTGGTTACCATGCCGTTTGTATGCGGAAACGTCCCTGTAAAGATTGCACTTCTGGCCGGGCCGCATACCGGCTGACAGGTATATGCATTCTCGTAACGGATTCCCTCTTCAGCCAAACGGTCCAAATTCGGTGTATTCATCTTTGGATTACCATAACAGCCAACCATATCTTTCCTGGTTGTGTCTGTCATCAAAAAAATACATTGTCTTTTCACTTGCCGCCTCCTCTGTTAATTAAGTTTATCATGAATGATTCTGCTTATTTACGACACCAGTATAGTGCGTATAGAGCCGTATTCCCATATCTAATCATAAGTTTTACATGGACAATTCTGTTTTTATTTGTTATATTTTTTAGCAGAAGAGATTTATTATAAGGAAGAAGGAAGTATTATGATAAATGTTTCAGGTCACCTAAGAAACGAAAGACGCACAACCGGCTTCGCAGACTACTCTAGTCCACTGTCTATCAACTGTTGTGGAATGCAGATTTTCAAAACAAAAGATTACTCTCAGAACCGTTCCGCAGGCAGAGTCGATTATCAGCTCATATATATCCACAAGGGGGCCGGACACTATTATCTAAATAAGGAATGGAAAGCATTGGGGGCTGGAAATATTCTTCTCTTTCAACCGCAAGAACCCCAAACCTATTCCTATTTCGCCAAAGACCATCCCGAAATTTACTGGATTCATTTCACCGGCTATGACTGTAAGAATATCATTAAGAAGTATAACCTCCATAACTTTTATATTGGAGAACATCCCCTGTTAAAAACCCTTTTTCAAGAGACTATCATGGAATTACAACTGAAAAAGACATTTTGGGAAGATGTTGTTTTAAGCAATTTTCTTCAAATACTTGCTATCATAGCCCGGGCACATCAACAGATTCTTTCTCCTTTAGGAAATGACTTTTCTATCGACTGCCTCGTTATGCAGCTTAATCAAAAGTACAAAGAAAACTGGAATGTACAATTAATGGCTCAATACTGCAAATTAAGTGTGGGATATTTTTCTCACATATTTAAAAAACGTATGGGAGTCGCACCTATGCGTTATCTGACTGAACTTCGAGTCAACAAAGCAAAAGAACTCATAGCTACCAATACAATGAACTTGTCCACCATTGCCCCCTTAGTAGGTTACTCTGATCCTCTTTATTTCAGCCGGGTATTTAAAAAGACTACCGGAATTCCTCCAACAGAATTCCAGCAGTCCTTGCTTGCTTCCAATACCCCTGAGTGGTGGCCCGATAGATAATTGGGTCACTATTTTTTTACTATTGTACATTCCAAACCGCTAAGGGATGGTTCCCCATCCTGCTACATATAGCTGGCTACTCCTTGTGTCTGCAGAAAATAGTCTATTAACTAATCTAAATGAGCCCCATACTGTACTTACTGGAGGAATGAAAAATGGTTTTCAGCAGCCTTGTTTTCCTATTTCACTTTCTGCCCCTGTTTTTACTGCTGTACTATATGTGTCCGGCAAAATGGAAAAACGCCGTTTTGTTTGTCGGCAGCCTTATATTCTATATCTACGGCGTAAAAAATGAGCCCTGGTATTTTTTCTTATTTCTGCTTTCCATCCTGGCAAATTACCACATCGGCCTCCTGCTGGGACGGCGCAGATGGCCTGAACGCCGGAAAAAATGGCTGATATTCGGAATCTGCTATAACCTATTCTGGTTGTTCCTATTTAAATATTCCGGCTTTTTTGCAGGAAATCTAAATTGGATCCTCCAAAAAATAGGGATTGGATTTTCCATCCGGATTCCGGAGCTTCCACTGCCTGTCGGAATCAGCTTTTACACCTTTCAAGCCATCTCCTACCTCGCTGATGTTTACAGAAAAGAAGCCTTTCACGAAACTTCCCTTATCAACTACGGCATGTATATCACCATGTTTCCACAGCTAATTGCTGGTCCTATCGTCACTTACGCTTCCGTACGTAAGCAAATCCACCGGCGTAGCCATAACCTGAAAAATGCTGAAAACGGCTTGCGGGAATTTACGATTGGCCTGGGGCTCAAAGTTCTTCTAGCCAACCAGGTTGGGCGGCTGTGGAGCCAGGTAGGCGCCATTGGCTATGAGAGTATTTCCACTCCCCTTGCCTGGCCGCGTTCAGCTTTCAGATTTACTTTGATTCTTATGGCTACTCCCTGATGGCAAAGGGACTTGGACAATTGATGGGATTTTCTCTGCCGGATAATTTCAACTATCCGTATCTGTCCCTGTCCATGACCGAATTCTGGCGTAGATGGCACATGACCCTGGGCGGTTGGTTCCGGGACTACATCTACATCCCGCTGGGCGGCAGTCGCTGCGGCAAAGCCGCAACGATTCGCAATATGCTAGTGGTCTGGCTGCAGACCGGATTCTGGCACGGGGCAAGCTGGAATTTTATTCTATGGGGAAGTGTCATTTTCCTGCTCATGTTCATCGAGAAGATGGGACTGAAACATCTACTAGACGGCTGTCCCCTAATCGGCCATCTCTATATGATGATGGTCATCCCACTGACCTGGCTGAGCTTTGCAGTGACGGATCTGGTGCAGATGAAAATTTATTTTCTGCGCCTGTTCCCCTTTCTCGCTCCTGAAAAACAGTCTCTTTATTTTGCGGGAGATTTCCTGAAATATGGCCGGATTTACGCGCTGTCCTTGACTCTCAGCCTAATCTTTATGACACAGCTGCCTCGTAAACTCTACAAACAGTGGAAGCGCTCCTTTCTGACTGCGGTAATCCTACTAGCCGTTTTCTGGCTCTGCGTTTACCTTATGAAAATGGGCGCGGACGATCCGTTTTTGTACTTCCGATTTTAAATTAGGAGCTTACGACTATGAAGAAATACTGGTATACCTCACTTCTGGCCTTCAGCCTTCTTATCTCAGCCATCGCGTCTACGTTGCCCGCCTCAGTTTACGGCATTGTTACTTCTGTCTTCGTCCGGGTATGCAGCAATGGTCAGGAAACGACTGAAAACATCGACGCAGAGCTTTCTGCCGGAAAATATGACCGCCCGGAAACAAGCCAAGCTGAAAATAAACGTCCGCAGGATCCGGCCATCCACGGTACTGCTCCTGTGGTTCCAAAACATTCTGCTCATAAAAACGATTCCTCAGAAAGCGTTTCCATGGAAGCTTCCTCTTCCGACAGCATAGACGCCACACCGGGACCAGCAACTTCTGCACCGCAAACTCCCGCTGCTACCTCCGTGGGGCCCGGCTATATCCCCCAAACCCCGACTTCACCGGCGTCCTGTTCATCGGCGACTCCAGGACTGTGGGGCTTTCCGAATATGGCGATTTAGGAAAAGCCGAGATTTTTACCAACTCCGGGATGAGTGTGTTCAACCTGTTTGAATCTACCGTAAGGACCAAAAGCGGCAAAAAACAGGATCTGGAAGAAGTCCTTTTCCAACAGCAATACCACACCATATATCTGATGCTGGGCATCAACGAACTGGGCTACGATTACAGCAGTATTATCCGGAAATACCAGTCTGTCGTGGACACCATCAAAACCCGTCAGCCGAACGCTGTGATTGTGCTGGGAGCCAACCTCCACGTGACTGCCCAAAAGTCCTCCTCCAGCAGTACCTATACCAATGAAAAAATTAACCAGATAAACAGTGGCATCAGAGCTATCGCAGAAAACAGCGATTGCTGCTATATCGATGTCAACAGCATTTTCGATGATGAAAACGGTGCTCTGAAGACCAGCTATTCCACCGATGGCTCCCACGTGCTCGGAAAGTATTACTCTGTCTGGACAGACTGGCTAAAAGGGGAGTCCCCGGATGCCTAAACCTGTTTACCAAAAAGAAAATCTTATGCTGCACTGTAGAAAGCAGAAAAATACAAGGAGGTGTACCATAAAACTTGTAACAACATTCTCCAAACAAGTTTTCTCCTATGAAAGCCGTTTCTGCCCTTCCTGTAGGAACATATACAACCTAAAATGGGCGTTTCGTATGTCCTATAAACTGTTTTCCCCTGATATTACCATCAAATATATCAGCAGATACCTGGAAAGACCTATCCTTGCCATTTCTAGGATTGATGCCTATAATGGAGATACTGTAACCTTCTATTCAATACTTTGAATCCAGCACTCTCAGACACTCGGAGTGCGACACTTTTAACTTTTAAAGGACAGGGTTAAAAAGAGTTGCATACATAGAAAAAGCTCCCCATGGAGCCATAAGTAGAATTTTCCTCGATTGTTGGGGCAGCAGAATGTGAATGCTTTCCCCGCGGAAATGACCTTTACTTTTTCTACCAAGTAACCGGAATTGCTGGAATTTCACCCATTTCTATGGTATTCTGAAAAGGTGAATCCCTGATACAAGGAAATCTGGTGCTGGTTACTGTCGGTTCGGCGGAACATCCCATGCTGCCGGAACACTATATTGAATGGGTACTACAGACCAAACAGGTAAATCAGCATATGAAGGAGGGAAGACTTCTTTAAGCCTTCCCTCCTTAGACTGTAGACACTAAACTACAGTGTCTCCTTCCTTAACTGCATACAGTCCCTCTGGCTTATCGCCTTCAAAACTAAGTGCATACTCCACTCCATCCTTATCAGTAACAACAAACATAAAATCCTTAATAACGCTGATTTTTCCTGTTATTGCAGATTCTTCCTCTGTCGTGATATCATTTTCAGATGATGGAACATCATATATATCATCCATTTTCTGAGAATTAACCATCTGTGAGGGTTCTATAGAAGGGGCTGCTCTTTCCTGCCCAGAACACCCTGTAGCCAACATTAAAAGTGGCGGCTTTTAAATATGCTCCAAATTGTGGTCCAATTACTCTCGCTGCGTGCTCATCTATGACTGTTGGCTCCTGGTAGTACAAATCTTCTACTTACATACCTTCATAGTTAGAGCAATGTTCTTCAGAACCTTCGCGATTTTCTTGTTTTGGTTTAGTCGCTGTCAACACCTTTATTTTCATTTCCTGATGTTTTTCACTGTTAAGTAAGTAGTATCAAAAAAATGTCCTTTGGCAGTTTCGGAAACTCTTTGCGGTAGAAAATCAATCATATAATATGGCTTTTTAAGTATGTCATCATTCTTTTTGAACATATCCTGCATTTATTTATCTCCTAAAGTTCCGATTTGTTTCTATATATAACATATTCTCACATAACTTACACAAGAAATACTGGACACGGCCCAACCATGACTTTTTCCATATCTGCCACTGCTTCCTCCTCCTCTTTCGGCCCTGCCCCTATCAAAATAGACCAGCACTTAAAAGGCCATATTCTTTTGTAACTTTTATCACCAGCAAATAGTTACCCTTACCAGATATCACTGAGATGGAAATAAAGCTCAAAATTATCCTTGATGTATGCTCTCCTCTCTGTATCTATCAAGGAACATCTATCCCTTGACCGCCCCCATAGTAATCCCTTGGGTGAAATACTTCTGGAAGCAAAGGAACACAATAATGATAGGAACAGAAGCCAGGGCAGCTCCTGCCATAATAAGTCCAAAGTCATTGGACATCTCGCTCAGCTTGCTGGCAATACCCAGGGCAATGGTCTTGGACTCATTCTGGGTCAGCATGACCAGCTGCAGAGGATATTCATTCCAGGAATTGATAAAGGTAAAGATTGCCAAGGCGCCGAATCCCGGTCTGATAATGGGGAACGCCACATTAATAAAGGTTGTCAGTTCACCGGCGCCGTCAATGCGGGCAGCTTCCAGCAGGGAAACAGGAATATTCTCAGAAAACTGTTTCATCATGAACACGCCAAAGGGCCAGCCCACCACGGGACAGATCACTGCGAACATGGAGCCCCACACAGAGTGGATCAATCCCAGATCCGACATTTCCTTCATCAACGGAATAAGGATAACCTGTTTGGGAAGCGCCATGGCGCACACGAAAAGGCTGAATATCAGTCTTTTGCCCCAGAAGCGTTTCTTTGCCAGGACATAGCCTGCCAGGGATGCGGTAATACAGGTAAGTATCATGGCTGTTGCCGAGATAAACACGCTGTTGAACAGCCACCGGATCGCCATGGGCATGCCTATGCCAAACAGCTCTGTCTTGCTCTTAAACAGCCTGGCAAAGTTGTCCCAGGAAACAGTGGTGGGAATCCATTTGACCATCTCACCCGACTTGATGATGATATCGCTCTTTTCCTTTACAGATCCGGTGACGATCCAATAAAGGGGAAAGAGGAAAAACACAGCCAGGAACGCAAGGATGATAACCGTGACCACATAATAAGGAGATACTATTTTCTTTTTGCCTGTCATATGTTTTGTCCTCCTATTCTGTTGTTCCGCCGTTCATGACCTTAAACTGCAGGGCACTGAACAGAGCGATCACGATTGCCAGGATGACACCCATTGCATCGGCATAGCCAAATTCCTTGGTTGTCTTGAACGCAATCTCATATAATAGGTACATAACCGTGCTGGTGCTGTAATTAGGCCCGCCGGAGGTCAGCAGCTGAATCAGGGCAAAGCACTGAAAGCTGTTGATGGTAGTGATGACAGCCACATACAGCGTGGTGGGCATGATGGATGGCCACTTGATGCGCCAGAATACCTGGAAGCTGTTGGCGCCGTCAACTTTGGCAGCCTCCTCCAGGGAACTGTCCACATTGCCCAGGGCAGCTACATATAGGACAATGGGCTGGCCAATGGAGGTAGTGAACAGGATCAGGATGATACACCACAAAGCCATGGATTCGCTGGCGGTCCAGGGAAGAGGCTGGCCCCCAAAGCTCCTGATCACATAATTGAGAAGACCGTCATATTTGTCAAACATCCACTTCCAGACCACAACAACCGCTACTGAACCGGTGACTACCGGCAGGTAAAAGACGCAGCGGAAAAATGAACGGATACCGGAACGCATTCTGTAGATAGAGGATCCTACCCATAGGGAGAATGCAGTGACGGCGGGAACTGAGACTGCCACGATGATCACGGTGTTGACAGCCGATTTCAGGAATATCTTATCCTTAAAAAGACGGATGTAATTCTCTAAACCCACGAACGTTCCTTTGGGATCCGCAAAGCTGGCATTGGTAAAGCTGGTAATAACACCCATTGTCATAGGAGTGATGACAAATCCCACAAAGAAACACAACGCCGGAAGCAGGAACAGATATGAGACCATGGTCTCCCTGCGCTGAAGGACCATACTGCGCGCCGGCGCCTTCTCCTTCCCGGGCCTTCTTTCCTTTTGCTTGGAAACAGTTGTTTTTTCCATATTCTCTCATTCCTCTCTAAAGATTGGTTCAAAATCTCCGTTCTGAACAGATGCAAGAAACATCCCATCCAAACATGCCTGAAAGCAGATTCCCTCCCCCCGCACCCGGCAGAGGAAGGGAGTCCATGGTATATTTCAGTTAGTTGCTGTTTGCAGATGCGTTAAACTCATCTGCTGCTGCCTGTGGGTCGGTACCGTTAAATACCTGCTGCAGCATGTTGAACCACAGAGGACGCATAGCGGCAAATCCGGCGCGTGTGTTGTAATACGGGCCATAGTACTGGCTCCAGGAAGCCAGCATAGCTTTGTGCTCGTCTCCGGGATATAAATCTCCAAAGGAGGTGCGGACCGGGAATGCATTGGTCTTAACCACGCTCTTTGGTCCCCATTCAGGATCATCACAAATAAATTTAATAAACTCTTTGGCTGCGGCTGCACGGGCATCTGATTTATTGTCAAATACACAGAAACCGTTTACCAGGTATTCCAGAGAAGGCTTGCCGTCCTCGGACGGGAATGGCACTGCGATCTGGGTATAATCTTCAGACGCGTAGGTAATCTCTGCGGATGTGCCAAAGCAGAAGGTCATGGCGCAGGTCTCCTGCTGGAACTTCTGCAGTTCATCGGCGGCTGCCATATCAAATCCAGCGTCAATGGACTTGTTATCGTACATTTCCTTTAAAAGGGCAAGGGCCTTAACGCCGTTTGCGTCAATGTTCCACTTTCCGTCAGAACCTACGATGGAAGAACCGTATAAGTTGTTCACCAACGCACGGGTACCCTGGTCGCCGCCCTGTCCGCCGCAGTATACAATACCCGGAACCTGAGTGGGAGCTGCATCCCGAAGGGCTTCACACATCTTAACAAAGTTTTCCGTTGTCCAGGTACGGTCGCCTTCCAGGTTCACGTACTGAAGCGCATCTGCCTTCTCCAGCGCTTCCTTGTTTAGACCCATATAGAATGGGGAGGAAGAAATCGGATACATCCAGGCTGTGCCGTCCGCGCCCACGCAGGTTTCCACAAGTGACTGGCTGGTAAGGTCGCTCTTAAGGTCACCCAGCATGTCATCCAAGGAAACCAGGTATCCTGCCTCGCCAAACTCAATGATACGGCCTGGGGCATCAAAAAGGATATCGGGCGCAGTGTCTGAGGTAAGGGCTGCTGTCAGTTTATCCGGTCCGGATGTAAAGTCCAAGTATTCAACCTTAACTTTTATGTCGGAATGAGAGGTGTTAAATGCGTCAACCACCTCCTGCTCATAACCAGTGTCTACACCAAATGTAGGGAATGCCCACCAGGTAATCTCCGTCACTGCTGCGCTAGATTCTTCTGTCGATTCCATAGCTGACTCTGTCACAGTAGTCTCTGCCGTTTTTTCTCCACTACAACCAGACAGTACTCCAACCGCTAATGCTGTTGCTAAACCAAGAGCTAAATTTTTTTTCATGACTTCTCCTCCTTGAAAATATTATATATCAGGTAATCGCGAGACTCGGAATACCATAAATTCTCCGCCTTTTGGAACCGTCTTTCTATCTCTCCCCCTTGCCAATCCTTGAATTTACATATTCTCTCTTTACAAAATTTTTGCTCCATATATTCAAGCCAAGTTTTTCTATACAACATGCACAAACCTCAATCAGGTCAGCCTCGCAATATCCTAAATATATTATATATTTATATAATATATAAAAGATATTTTTTGTCAATATTTCTTTTTAAAAAGAAATTTTCTTCTATTTTCCAAAGAAATTTAAAAGTAAATTCTGCCCCCCTAAGCTTATTTTTCATTCCAATTTTATAAATTACTTACTTCTGATCATTCTTATCTCTGTATCGTTATGGGAATCATGATATTCATTATAAAATTTAAACATTTAATCCGGGATGACAAAAAGTCATCCCGGATGGATTTAAAAACTATCTGTCTAGGACAAACATTGAACACTCTATCAGCAAAGACTTATCTGCGTCTCACCTCATACTTGGGAAAACACACTTTCCACTAATCAGGTATTTCAGTATAGACAACTTTTCTCTGCGAAGGCAGGTATCTATACTCGAAAGAAAAAACGCAAACAGAGGAACCTTAAAAGATTTTTACTTTTTATTGTTTTTTCGGATGGCAGGTGATATAATGCAGCCATGATACCGGAGACAATTGAATTTAAAAAGTTGGAAAAATATTATACCAAAGTATGATGTGCTGTTCCATGTGTATATTACTGTATGGGCGAAGAAAGCGTATTCCGGCACCGTACCAAGAGCACATAGGCAGTTGACCTTCCATTTTCCATTATAATATCCCACAGCTCACAGGCTTTCACCTTTCCATGAGTCTGTTCAGGCGTATGCTGGAGAATGAAAAAGCGGCCGGCATTAAATGTTCTTCCGACCCGGCCCAGGACATCCTGCGCTTTAAGCTGACCGGTGGAAAGGATTTTCTCATATTCAACGGACCAGACGAATATTTTATCGTAGGCCGTCTCACGGGCGTTGGTGCAGGGCTCGGCGGCACCTACGGCGCCACGATTAAATTATATTAAAAGATAGACACCCCAGCTAACTAGGGCAAATGGGAGAAGGCGCAGATGGTGTAGAATCTTATGGCCCTGTCTCATGATATCAAGCAGGCCGAGGCAGATACAAAAAGTCTCTAAATCCAGGAGGTACGCTGATGAAAAAAAAACATATTGTATGCTTTGGAGATTCCAACACCCACGGTTACCGCGCTTCAAACGACAGCCGCTATGATGAGCAGGAGCGTTGGACCTGTCTTTTGCAAAAACAGCTTGGAGACGATTATCTGATTATAGAGGAGGGGCTGTCTGGCCGGACCACCTGCTTCCCTGATCCTATTCACGAGGGATTATCTGGCCTAGACTATATCTATCCCTGTCTCATGAGCCACGAGCCGGTAGACCTGTTGGTCATCATGCTGGGGACAAACGATACCAAAGAGCGTTTTGGCGCCTCTGCCACATGCATCGCCTTGGGCCTAAAGCGCCTGATTGCTAAAGCAGCTTCCATTTCTGATGCATGGCAGATGGGAAAGCCCAACATCCTGGTGGTCACACCCAAGTCTATTGACAAACGCTATGTGACCACTCCGGTTGGAAAAACCATGGGAATAGGTTGTGCTGAGAAATCAGAATGTCTTGCCGAAGAATTTGAGGGAATCGCCTCCCTGATGGGATGCCATTATCTGGATGCCAATGCCGTGGTAACGGAACAGAACCACTATGACTATATGCATCTGACAAAAGAGGGGCACCAGGAACTCGCCAATGCGCTGTCAAAGGTTATACTCTCCTTATTTATCTAGGTTTTAGGCGTTTGATAAACGCCGGAACCCATTGATTTTACTGAGTTTTGTCACTCAATTTATATAAATTTTCTCTCCGCAAGTGGTAAAATAGAGGTAACCGCACCAACACAATCACAACTTGAGGAGGAGAAAATTTATGTCCGCTAAATACCATCTAAGGGAGCGTTAGGTAATTGCGAAACTCTGAAAGCCGCGTAAAACCTAGCTTTTTTGAATCATGTTTTTTCATTTCTCTTCACTGAACTTTGAATTTTTATATTCACCTTGCACAAAATATCTTGCTTAATATATTCAATTTAGATTCATTCCTATACGATGTGCATTAATTCTGGTCAGTGAGTTTCGCAATTGCACATCATCACGAACGGACTTGGCATCGTCAGGGACATTAGCTTTTATAATGCTTTCATCCCTGTTTTAAAGGCTTCCTTTCAAAAACATCCGCTGATTAACCCGAAAGTTTTTCCTGGGGATGCTGCTTTTGATTCCATCGAAATTTATAAATACCTTCTTCAGGATGCTTCAACTGAGAAAACATATATTCCACTCAAGTACAAAATCGCTCTTCCGAAAGCTGACTGTCCTTTGAATGAAAACGGGATTCCCTGCTGTCCGAAAGACCCGTCTCCTGCAATGAAGCGGGAAGGGAGCAGAGCCCATCTGCGTTGTGGTCTTCCTACTATGAAGTTTGTGTGCCCCAAAACGAAAAAACACTGCACGCTGATTTATTACTTGCTGGGATCACACAGCTTATTGCAGTACTGGTTGCTGATAAACTCCAGAAACATCAGTATATTCGCAGTTTGAAACCACTGATTGCATGAGTACACAAACTCCATGGCTTTTACAGGCAGCGCCCCACCATTTTCTTATTTCTTATATTCAAAATCCGGAATCTGATGCCATCTTTCTTTGAAGTAATGGGCAGCTAGTTTCGGTCTTCTATCCCTGGTGAATAACCCCTTCTTGTTGCCCTGTACACGGAGAAGCCCCTGGCTGGTTGCAAAGTCCGCAAAGTTCCATGCCTGTTCTCCCACAACAAAATCATAGTCATCGAATACTCTGTGATTCATCTTGTAGTAATCCACCTGATATTCCTCAGTATACATCACCGGAGTTGTATCATGGAATCCCATGACTGTATCTGCACCGTATTCTGTAAAAATAACCGGAAGACCATATTCTGCCCACTGATCCAGTTCTTCACGAAGGGCCAGTTCCGGTCCCTGCAGATCCGGTGCTCCGAAATACCAGCCATAGTAGCGGTTTAAGCAGATCACATCACTGAGTTTTGCGGATACATCCGTTGCAGGACCGCCGCCCATCTGGACACTGACCAGAGTACATGGGCGTTTCTGCGGATCCAGGCTGCGAGCCAGTTCGTACAGAGGTGCGAAATATTCATAAGCTCCCTCAGAATAAGAATCCGGTTCATTTGCAATGCTCCACATCACAACACAGGCATGATTTTTATCCCTTGCAATCAGGTCACGGATCACTTCTTTGTGGTGTTCCTGTGTCTGCACGCCATGTTCTTTATCAAAGGTGCTGATCTTCTGACCATTGAAGTTAGCGCCGCCGCCAAATTCCAGGTTCACACCCACTGCTGTGGTCTCGTCAATGACAACGATCCCCTCCTGATCGCACAGCCGCATCATTTCCTCGCTGTACGGATAATGGCTGGTGCGGAAACTGTTGGCTCCCTGCCATTTCATCAGGGAAATGTCTTTGGTATTCATCGGCAGATTGATGCCGCGGCCATTCGGGAAGGTATCCTCATGTTTGCCATATCCTTTGAAATAAAATGGTTTTTCATTGATCAGGAATTTTGTTCCGTCAATGCGGACCGTACGGACGCCATATGGAAGTGTATAAACGTCTTCGCCAAAGGTCACGCGGATATTATAAAGATAAGCATTTAACGGCTGCCACAGTTTAACTTGTTCAATCTTTAATATACCTTCGCATCCGGCTGCTTCTGTCACTTTATTGCCTTCCCGGTCAAATACCTCTACCAGACATTCCCCGGTTCCTATGGTATCAATCTTGTAATTCAGAGCTGCATCTGCTCCGTTTACTTCTGCTGTTACGGTAATGTCGCTGATGTAAGACTTTGGTGTGGTGTAAATTCTTACCGGACGAATGATACCGCAGTAGTTAAAGAAGTCAAAGTTTGGATTATTCACTGGTTTCTGAGGTCCCTTGGTCTCAAATCCAGGCAGCCCTCCGCTTAAAATATTGTTTTTTCCGCCTACCGGCAGTGTGGTATAATCAATGATGTTGTTTACAGCTACGGTCAGCAGACATTCTCCCTTTCCGGCCAGATCCGTGATCTCCACCTCAAATGGAAGGAATCCGCCTTCATGGGCACAGAGCAGGTCTCCATTCACATAAACCTTCGCTCCATGAGCAACTGCGTCAAAACGGAGCATTACTCTCTGAGCCTTCATAAATTCCGGTACGGAAAAGGTTCTCTGATAAAATACCCACCCATAGTGATCTCTGAAGTCAATCCCTTCTTTCAGGTCATTGTAAGCAGCCGGAACCGGCATCGTCATGGGATTCTCTAATGGCTTCTGGAACCATTCCTCCTCAAAGCCTTTTCCGTAATCCAGTTTGAAATCCCAAACTCCACTCAGGTCACTTAATAATCGGGATGATGTTAATACAGGGTACAGCATACGTTTATTCTCCTCTCTTTTCTTTCAAAATTCTTGTATTTTCTTCTACTTTCTTTCTATCCAGCGGATAGAGGAATTTTAATGCCAGCGCCAGCAGAAGGAATCCCGCCGCGGGTACCAGACAGGTAATATTGTAAATTCCGTCAATCACCTTCGGATCAAAGGCTGTGACTGCAGAGTAGCCTACTAAGGTCAGCAAACCGCCAGTCAATCCGGAGGAAGCTGCCTGTCCTAATTTTCTTGCAAAGGAATAGACTGCATAAATGGTGCCGTCAGACCGTTTTCCGGTGCGGACTTCCGCATCATCTATAACGTCGGTAATCATTGCCCAGCATACCAGGTTAAAAATAGCAGTACCTAAAGAAGATACCAGATACAATCCTACGAAAACCCAGACATTGTCTGTGTGCAGAATAAATGCTGCAATCAGGGCAACAGCTCCGACCACTGCTCCGGCACCGGCGAATTCCTTTCTTCCGTATTTTCCGGAAATTTTTACGATCACCATAGAGAGAGCCAGTGTAATGATGGTCGTACCCAGGTTTGCGGTAGACATTGCTTCACGGTTGCCAAAATAATTCGGATATATGTAATTGCCCATACCAGCCAGTGTCAGCTGCGCCAGTAAAAGAAGAAGAGCTGCTGCCACAATTCCCACCAGGGCCCGGTTGGAAACCGTTGTACGAATCAGGTCCCCAAAAGAAAACTTCTCTGTAGTTTTTTCCAATTTTACACGTTCTGTTGTCATATGGTAGCAAAGCAGGTAACAGATCACCGCTCCAATGGAGCAAAGCAGAGCTGCAATCATCATTCGTTCACCGGAAAAAATCGTATTTCCCTGAGCATCCTCATAATAAACGATCAGCGGGAGAACCACACCGATTACCGTATTGGCCAGCGTTGCCCCGATGGTGCGGAAACTGGAAAGGGAAGTTCTTTCTTTCGGATCCGCAGTAATGGCAGATGCCATGGAACCGTATGGAATATTGATTCCCGTATGGCAGATGCTGCCCCAGAGCAGATATGTAAAGAACATCCAGAATACCTTAAAGCCCATGGGCATGTCCTTAAACCACACAGCATACATTAAGAAGGAAGCCAAAGCCACAGGGCCGCACATCCGACGCAGCCACGGAGTGAATTTTCCTTTTTTACCCGGCCGGCTTCTGTCGCATATCTGTCCCATGGTCACATCCGTAAATGCATCCACGATTCTGGCAATCATCATCATGGCGCCTACCAGGGCCGCCGATACACCCATAACATCTGTGTAAAATTTCATAAGGAACATAGATGAAAGTAAAAATGTAAAATCATTTCCAAAATCGCCAAACATGTATCCCAGACGGTCCCTCATTCCAAAGGGAATTTCTCTTGTTTCCTGACTTTTCATGTCACCCTCCTGATTCTTGTCGATTGCTTGTCAATTCCTTTATCTGTGACTCAGTTTATGTTTTTTTACCGTTTTTATCCATAATAATATTTGTTATTTATACTATAATATTTAGATTGTTTTTGTTTAAAGCGTATATTATACTAATATATACAAATATTCTACTAATTGGTGCTTTGCAGCAAACAGGAGGCTTTTATGGAGCAGAATGAATTATTGGACTTTGCCAGAAATTTTTTTGAAGAAATGCGTATCCATACGCGGCTGATAGACGCCCCCTATCCCTGGGACGATGCCTTTGACTTAAATCTTCGCCACACACTTCTCAAATACGATGAAGATGTGGCATCCACATTTTTTCAGCCTGAAGAACACTTTCATGAAAAGCATCTTGTTTATTTTATCAAGGACCTATTCTGGTGTCATTATCTGTGCATACCAGTTCCAAATGCCGGACAGAAGCGGGTGCTTTTCATTGGCCCTTTCGCCACAGAAGATGCCACCCTCGGCCTTGTGCGGTCCCTGACGGAACAGCTGCAGATCCCTGACACTCATTTTTCTTTTTTGTCCCAATACCATACCTCGCTTCCGGTACTTCGGGACAAAAGCTGTATGCGAAGCATGCTTATCTGTCTTTGCAACCGCCTTTATGACGGACCTTACCGTATTCTAACCCAGGAATGGAAAGGAACGCCGCCTCTGTCATATGATACCATTGATTCTCTGGGGCAAAATCATGAAGTGTCCAAAAGCATCGAACAGCGGTATCAAGGCGAGCAGAATCTGATGGAAGCCATTTCCCGGGGAGATTATGCTGCCGCAAAAGAATGCTTGAATCAGATGGATTCTTATGGTCTGGAGCAGCGGCTTGCCGACACCATCCGTGACAAAAAGAATTATCTCATTATTTTCAATACATTATGCCGGAAAGCAGCCCAGTATGGCGGGGTTCATCCGGTCTACTTGGACGAGCTTTCCTCCCGTTTTGCCATCCAGTTGGAAACCATGCACAACATGTCCCGCCTGAATGCCATTCAGGGAGAAATGGTTTACAAATACAGTCTTCTGGTTCAAAATCGCTCCACACGGTCCTACTCTCCGCTGATTCAGAAAGCGGTTGATTTCATCTGTCTAAACCTCAAAGACGACCTAAGCCTGAGCACACTGTCAGACCAGCTTTCTGTACATAAGAGTTACCTTTCCACTCTTTTTAAGCGGGAAACCGGCACAACACTCACTGATTTTGTGACAGAACGCCGAATCAGCCATGCCATTTACCTGCTGAATACCACCAGCGAACCGGTTCAGGAAATCGCTTCTGCCTGCGGCATCCCTGATTTGAGTTACTTCACCAAGATCTTCCGCCGTAAAAAAGGCATGACACCAACCCAGTATCGGGAAATGATCAAACAGCCATTTTAATTGGGGATTTCCGCGATCCTGTTCTGCGAATGAATATGAAAAGCGAGGATGAAGCAGCAAAAGGAGCATTTTAACATCCCGCAACCAGGAGAGCGCGGAGGGCTTAGCTATTTCAGAGTCCATGCGCAGCCGCATCAACGGTTTGAATCAGGCTATGAGCAACATTGACGACGGGATCAGTCTTACTAATGTAGGTGAGGGCGCTCTGGCGGAAGTTCATGACATGCTCCACCGCATGCAAACATTGGCGGTAGAGGCGGCCAACGAAACCTACCACACAGCGGCCAGGAGGAATCTGGAAATGGGGCGGCGGGAACTGCTGGCGGAGATCGACCGCATCGGTTCCGCCACGGATTTCGGTGGAGTTCCCCTCTTTTCTCAGGCTGCCAATATCCTGGCTGGACACCCCCGGAGCAGGATAAAAATAATGAGATTACCCTGCAGATTGGCGCCGCAGAGACAGAGACCCTAGATGTGGACCAGTTTTACATAGGAAGCAAGGAGCTTCTTATTGATAAGACAGATTTTACCAGTGTGAAAAAAGCCAACGCGTCCATGGGTTATCTGGATGCAGCAGTGGAGGCCACCAATGATGTGCGGGGAGCCTTCGGTGCAGCCTACAGCCATTTGGAACACACTCATAATAACCTCAGCGTGACGGCAGAGAACATGACCGGGCGGAGAGCCAGAGCCGGGATACCAACATGGCTCAGGAATTTACGGATTACACGGCGGCCAACATCACCCGGCAGGTGTCAAATACCATGCTGTCCCAGGCAAACGCCATTCCCGACATGATAATAAAAATTCATTGTTTATGTGAGCTTAAGGATGATGGTTTAATTTAGAACGGGAGGAGAACTAAAATGTTGAAGTGTTATCTAATAAGTCGTGACTGCATGATCTCCATAACATTGATATGGTTAGCTGATGTCTATTCCTGTTAATACCATGTTGTATGGTGCCCATAGTATAGACGAAAAGTATTAATCAATGGTGTAGATGACCGATTATAGGAACTACTTACCCAGTATGCTGCAAATCTTTCTGTAGACATTCTGGAAATGGAAATCATGCCAGACCATGTACACATACTGTTGGAATTTGGCATTCACAAAACTGTAAAGCACTTAAAGAGCTATACTATAGTGGATCAAATCATTCCTTGCTGCACTTGCATTGGAAAAAAAAAAATCCCTATGAAAAGCTTCTCCCTGACCGGAGAAGCTTTTTGTTTGCCGGAATATCAGACATCCGCTCCCATAATTATTTGGAAACAAACATTAGAAAACATGAGTAAAATCTACGGTGCACGAAAGGCGGAAGATGCTGCACAGCTGACAAAGGCGATCGACACAGAAATGAACCGGTATGGGATCTCGTATGATGACATCATTACCAAGATGAAACAGGATCCGCTGGCCAAATGGTTATAAATTGCGGCGAGGTTCGAATTGGAAGCGGACATTTTTTCCTGAGAGGTTCGCACTTAAAAAACAAAAGATAATCGTTATCCGCAGGTTTTGTTGTGATAACAAGGCTTGTAGATAAGATATGAAGCAGCAAATAACACGCTAATATGGAGATATTTGCTGTCGTATCCTATATGGGTGCGCAAATTAAAAAAGGTAAGTAGGTAATAATCAGTATCTGCAAATTTCCATCCACATTTGATAAGATAAGTTCAAATGATGGAGGTGATGGACCTATGTCAATACTTTGGACACAAAAAGTTGAAAGTTTATGCTGATTTTTC
>ERZ791765.792-NODE-792-length-27428-cov-50.001717_pt1 | contig 27428 bp, 22 predicted proteins | sample MGYA00509949_ERZ791765 | MGnify/ENA primary metagenome ERZ791765 (study PRJEB30046, sample SAMN00791980) | human gut metagenome | study: EMG produced TPA metagenomics assembly of the A metagenome-wide association study of gut microbiota in type 2...
GAGGTTAATGTAATAAGAGAAATGGTCTTGACACAGTTCAACTTACACTACCTATCAAAATGAAAAATATCTACTTTGTATTTTATCAAAAACGGCACTTGAAGCAGATGCATCTCTGCCCAAGTGCCGTTATCCTTTCAGCAATATTACGCTTATAGCCTTTATCCTGTTCGACAACTCTTGTAATTCTCCTCCAGTATCTTCTCCAAGTCCGAAACCTTGTAGAGTATCTTTCCTGCAAACTGCGTGTAAGGGATAATCTTCCTGTCTCGGTAGTCCTGCAAGGTACGGGGACTGATGTACAGTCGCTCGCACACTTCCTTACCCGTGAGGAAAAGTTCGCCAGCAAAGAGTGGTTTGTGCGTCTGTGCTACTTCCACAATCCGTTTCCCCACACCTCTCAATGCCGAGACGACCAGCTGCATCTCGTCCGTCTCCATGTTCAAGTCTCTTGCTGTTTCCATCATATCTGTCTGTTTTTAGATTTGTTCGACTTCGTAAGAAGAAGTGCTTCCACATCCTCGCGCTTGTAATAGCACTTGTGTCCGATTTGCGTAAACGGCAGCACGCCCGTATCACGATAATGCTGCAAGGTGCGTTTGCTGATATTCAGCAGCTGGCACACATCGCCGTTGTGCAGCCAGTCCGTGTGCTTGCTTTTCTCTCCGAATGCCTTGTGGCAGCATTCCGCAAGGCTCAAGATTTCATCCCGAAGCTTTGCCCAATTGGTTTCCGTAATGATGTAATAGTTCATAATCATATTTTGTTATTGTTTATTGTTTGTTGTTTCAGGTCCTTCCTGTTTCCATCGGCAAAGGTAATGACGTGCGTACACCTCTCAAAGCCGTGAAGAACAACAGGGAAGGATCGGGAAGAATGAGGAAAAAGCAATCCACATCATCGGTTCGCATTTGCGTTTTCCTGCCCCGTCTTCTTCTTTTGTTGCAAAGACAATGCAAGCGAGTACAGAGGAAAGTTCACTTATCCTTTGCCGAGCGCAGCTTGTCTTATGCAAAATTAATATCGGGCATTTCTTATTCCATCACTTTTCATTCAAGTGGCAGCTTGTGGCGCTATGACAAGGACAAAAGAGACAGATTGATGTTCTTGCCACTGCACAAATGAGGTTAATAAGGTAATCAAAGCAAAAGAGTGCATCTGAAAGCAAACAACGACATCCGTATTTCTACTAACCTATCTTTCCTGTCATCCGTTTTTTGCTTAATGAGGCGATAAATACTCTTCTTGCCTGCCCGTTTACCTAAGAATTTTGCAGCAGACAGATGCAACATTATGCAAGAAGGCTTTGAATGCTTGGAAGTTACGCATTCTCACCCTAACTTCACTCTTGGAAACCAATTCAAGGAAATAATGAAAAAGAACGCAGATGCAGGCAATATAGACAACAGAAGAAATCCTCATCGCAGGGGTAGCTCATCCAAGAACGCAGAGATAGAAAACTACCTCTCCACACACTACGAGTTCAGATACAATACAGTATTGGGAAGAACCGAATACCGAAGTAGGAACAGCGGCATATATACAAAAGTCGGTCGTTATGAAATCAATACGCTCCGCAGGGAACTTGATTGCGATGAAGGCATAGCGACTTCCTCCGATAATCTCTACTCCATCATCGAGAGCAGCTTCTCTCCCCGTATCAATCCCGTGCAGGAGTATTTCAAAGCATTGCCACTGATTGATATAAGTGATAGCAGTAGCTGTGATGGTGAGAGTTTCAGGGATAGTAATGTACTTTACCTTTCACCAAAAGCGATTCTCGATTTGGCAAGTTGCGTTGTTGTCCGTAATTCTAACAAATGGTTGCCGTATCTTACCAAATGGCTTGTGGCGGTGGTCGCCAATGCGATGAACGACCGTGAGTGCCGCAACCATACCTGCCTTGTGCTGACAGGCGAGCAGGGCAAGTTCAAGACGACGTTTCTTGATTTGCTCTGTCCACCCAAACTGCACGGTTACAGCTATACGGGCAAGATATATCCACAAGAGAAGGACACACTTACTTATATCGGTCAGAACCTTATCGTAAATATAGATGACCAGCTCAAAGCTCTCAATAAGCGGGATGAGAACGAGCTGAAAAACCTCATTACCTGTCCGATGGTCAAGTACCGTATGCCGTATGATAAGTATGTAGAGGAGCATCCCCACTTGGCAAGCTTCGTGGCATCGGTGAACGGCAACGACTTTCTTACAGACCCGACAGGCAGCAGACGCTTCCTGCCCTTTGAAGTTCTTTCCATAGACATAGAGAAAGCCAAGCGTATTTCAATGGACAATGTCTATGCTGAAGCCAAAGCCCTGTTAAAGTCAGGTTTTCGCTATTGGTTTGATGATGATGAGATTGCCGAACTATACAGGGAGAGTGAAGATTTTCAAGTACAGACCGCTGAGATGGAACTCTTGCTGCGTTGCTTTGAAAAGCCAACGGAGGATGAAAGCTATTCGTTAATGACCACTACGGAGATACTCACCTATCTGGGTATTTATACCCACCAGCCACTTGTTGCCAAGCGTATGGGCGAAGCCTTGAAGAAAGCAGGATACATAAAGGTGAGCAAACGAAGAAACGGAGGCAGCCCCATATATGTCTACAAGATTAGGAAAATCCTACCCTGCCCGCTCCTTCAAACTTGTAGTAGCCAAATGTAGTAGAATGTGTAGTATCGTCCTATACTACTAATCGTTGTTGATTATCAATTACTTATCACAAAATAGTATGTAGTAAGAAGAAAGATGAAAAAGTTTGGAGGGGAAAACTTTGGAAACGGTAAAACTATAAAACAGACAAACATAAATAATTATCATTCAACCCATTAAAGTATCATAACAATGAAAGAAAAAGATTTATCACTTATCAAGCGATATTCCATTGTGGAGTATCTCGAAAAGAAAGGTATCAGGCCTGTCCGCAGGACACCAGCCTATGCCATGTACCGTTCACCGCTCAGGGAGGAAACGCGTCCGAGTTTCAAAGTGGACACGGAAAAGAACCTTTGGATAGACTATGCCGAAGGCAGGGGTGGAAGTATCATAGACCTTTGTATGCGCTTGGAGGGCCACACGCTCTCGGAAGCCATCTGCCGTTTGGGGCAGAACGCTTTAGAGCATACAGCGCACAGCTACAGTTCTTCAAAGAGAGAAACATCTATCAGTCCAAATCAAAGAAAGGATATAACAGCAAGCGGAACAAGGAGACTGACAAGCATATCAGACACCCTGCCACCGCATTTACAAGAGTATCTCAAAAAGGAACGCTGCATTAATTTGGAAAAGGCAACACCCTTTCTCAAATGTATCAGTTACGAGGTAAGGGGAAGAAGATATGAAGCTATAGGCTTTGCTAATTCTTCGGGTGGTTATGAACTACGGGACAATCATTTGTTTAAGGGAACAGTCGCCCCGAAAGACATCACCCCGATATTTGAGAACAAGGCGCAACCTGTCTACCTATTCGAGGGATTTATGGACTTTCTCTCTTTTCTTTCAATGAAAGGGGAAGTAACCAACCAATGCCTTGTGATGAATTCCGTGAGTAATGTTGTAAGAAGTATTCACTACCTGAACAAAAGAAATATAACCTCTGTTCGTGCTTTTCTTGATAATGACGATGCAGGTCGAAAAGCTGTGCAGGAATTTGTAAACACAGGTTTTAAGGTAGAAGATATGGCAGTGTATTATAGAGACTTCAAAGACCTCAACGAGTTTCATGTCAGTCGTGTCCGTGAGCAACAGAAAAAGTTGGAGAAAACTCCCAATACAAGCAACAAAAGAAAACAAGTCAAACTTAAAATAAGATAGAGGTATGGAAAAGAAAACAGTCAGCAAAGAGGAAATGGAAAATACCATCAGGAAATCTTTCAGTATGAGCCAAGCTGAAAGTTCAAGTGAACAAACTGTAGCTGAATTTCGGGCAAAGGGAATGAAAAATATTCAAGAGCAAAAACAACAAGAAACAGAACATGCCATAGAACAGCCCACGCCATCCGAACCTGCACAGCATACTGAGCATGCAACCGTTCAAAAACGCATCAGTGCCAAGATGAGGAAAGAGACACTCGACGCATACAAGCAGGCGTTCCTTGTTCCAACAAAGCTAAGTGAGAGAAAGGCGGTTTACCTGAGCAGGGAGACACAGGAACGTGCGGACTTCATTGTCCGTAGGTTGGGTGACAAGGGTTCCAACGTGTCGAGCTTTATCGAAAACCTTGTGCGAATCCATTTGGAGGAATACGGTGAGGATGTAGAGAAATGGAGAAAACTGTGAACATCAAGAAAAAGGTCGAAGGTTTTCAGAAAAAGCCTCTCTTTCACTCAAAATCCTCGACCGTTTTTAGGGTAGTACCGATAACAGTTTTTTGCTGAATACATTGAACGGTGGGAATGCCACGAACACAGTTAATCTTCTGAATGCACGGCATTCGTTTTTGGACGGCAAAACGCCTTGTGCGTAAACGTTTCGTTAGCTGACATTGCAAGACGTCAGTTTGTACCCACAAACTGCGCTTGCTCCCCTCGTTTAATTGTCGGGGAGATTAGACCGTAATCACTTCGTTCTCATCGGTCAGTGTTCAGAAATTAAGCAATAACAAATCATCTACAATGATTAACTTTCAAAGAAACTTATATGGACAGATATAATAGAAAGACTGCCAAGTGGCAGCAACGAGGTAAGGAAGAAGTGAGGATGAACAAGACGGAGTTTATCAAGATAAGATGTACTTTAGAAGAAAAGCAGCGTATCAAGTCAAAGGCGGAAAGTGCGGGGCGTAAGTTCTCAGACTACTGTCGTGAGATACTTCTTAACGGTGAAGTGGCAGCTGTTCCCAAGATGACCGACAATGAAAGGGAAGCCATCGAACTACTCAGACGAACAGCCTACTTCTTCTCACATATTTCCAATCTTATCAAGGTAAAGGATGATGCATGGGTACTGATTACCCAAAGTCTTTCTTATCTGGCAAGGGAAGCATTTAAGCGTTTCTTCAATCCAAAATACCGCATTGAGGAAAGGGCTATTAAACTCTTAAATCTGATGGAGAATGATAGGAAAGTGTAAGGCGATAGCGCACGGAAGCACGGCTTTGGATTATATTTTCAGAGAGGGAAAACTCGGTAAAACACTTCTCTTTCATAATCTCTGTGGAACAACACCAAAGGAAATTTACGAGGAAATGAAGATGGTGAACGACTATAACACACGGTGCAGAAACAAATTCCTCCGCATTGAAATCGGTTTTGCACCGAAAGATGAACCAAGATTGAATTTAACTTCTGTCCGTAATCTTGCGTCAAACTTTGCAGGGCACATGGGGCTTGCCGACCATCAATGGGTAGCGGTTACACACAAAGACACCGACAATATGCATATCCATATCATCGCCAATCGCATTAGTCTGTATGGCAACGTTTATGACACTACCTTTGTGAGCAACAAGGCAGCGAGGGTCGCAGAGGAACTTAGCCGTAAGTACGGCCTGACCATTGCAAAGGAAGTAAAAGCGGAAAGACAACACCAAAAAGCAAAGGCCTATCCTACGAGAGAGCAAACAAAGAAAGAAGTACAGCAAATCTGCTATGCATTGTTGGACAAATATAAAGGCGGTAGTATATCAGGACACTCCATGTTTCTCTATGACCTTAACAAGAGTGGTATAACTATCGAACGCTTGAAGAATAAGCAGGGCAAAGTATATGGTTTGAAGTTCTCATACTGTGGCCAGACATTCAAAGCTTCTGAAATCGGCAGAGAGTTCGGGTACCGTTCCTTGCAGAAGAACTTTGAGATAGCCAATAAAGCCGAAACAAAGGAGACGATAATAAAAGCTCACACAATAGCAGATAAGACTACAAAGAATAAAGTTCAATCAGACACAGGCTATCAACTTGTTCCTCCCAGTCGTTCATACATACCGCCTACAAAAGCAAACGAAAGTTCATCTATTGCACAAGCCGTAGGAAATGTAGCAAACACCGCCTTGAATGCAGCCGAAGAAATGATTTCGGGGGCAGGCGGACTTATTAATCCACAGACACACGGTGATGATTATGCCGAGATGGCTTGGCAACGAAAACTCAGAAACCAAGCCAAGAAAAAGAAGAAACGAGGAAGAGGTATATAATAGATAGTTCTTCTCTATTTCCAATCACCAAAAAACTCAATGATGACGCAAATGAACGAAATTCTTATCAAAAACGCTTGTTATTCAAAGCAAGTTATTATCTTTGCAAACAGAATAACAAGCGTTCTTTGTTGATGTAGAAACATGCGACAGAAAGCACTTCGCTCGTTTCCAAATCGTTACCTGTTTAGTTTGTATCACAAGGTAACTTCTTTATTTTCAGTTAGATACGTTTTAAGAATTATCTTTACTCGTAAGTTCATTGTCCTTGGGGGATGATGAAACGAACAACATGACCAGCAGCCATTCTAAGATGAATGTGGAAGAAATGAAACAACGTCCTTTGATTTTGCAAAAAGCAAGTTGGACTTTTGGACCTATTTTGAAAAGTTGCCATTCATCCCATTCTTCTCATTGGTCGCATCGCTCACACCAATCACATCGCTCACATTATTCTTCAAGATAATGATAACAAACTATCAATTCCCTCCTTTCCGCTTCGTTCGCTTTGACAATGAGAAGTATCTTCTCTCGAACGATGTGGGCGAATACATATTCTTGAAGAGTGATGACTTTGGCAAGTTCGTCAAGGGTGAACTTGACCCCAAAAGCGACTTGTTCTATGATATCGCGTCAAAGCAGATAGCCACAACGGACGCTGTAAAAGATGTAGTGAAGATGCTTGCTACCAAGTTCAGAACGAAAAAGAGCATCCTGCAAGACTTCACGTCGCTGCACATGGTTGTGCCAACATTGCGATGCAATTCCAGTTGCATCTATTGTCAGGTGAAACGGCATGAAAGCACAGACCATTCGGCAGACATGACGAAGAAGACAGCCAAGAATATTGTCAAGACCATATTTATGTCGCCTTCGCCTTGTATCAAGATAGAGTTCCAGGGCGGTGACCCGTCCACAGACTTTGAAATGGTGAAATACATCATAGAGGAAGCCGAGTGGCAAAACCTGTTCAAGAAAAGAGAACTGGAGTTTGTCATTTGTACCAACCTCACGTTGCTCAACGAGAAGATGGTGAAGTACTTGAAAAAGCACAAGTGTATGATTTCCACATCGCTCGATGGCCCGAAAGACTTGCACGACACAAACCGACCACTGCAAAACAAGGCTCTCGACCATCATGCCATCTTCGAGAAAAATTTGCAAATGATACGTAAGATATGGGGCGACGATGAGTGCGCTTCCGCCTTGATGACTACCTCGAAGTATAGCCTTGGACAGTTCAAGGACATTGTGGATGAATACGTGCGGCTCGGTTTCCACAACATTTTCCTGCGTGCATTGAATCCTTATGGCTTCGCCAAGCAGCACAAAGACAAGATTGCATACCCCATAGAGGATTTCATCGTCAACTACAAGGAAGGATTTGACTATATCATTGAGTTAAACAAGCAAGGGACTTTCTTTGTGGAAGGCTATGCGGCTTTGTTGCTAAGACGTATACTCACGCCATTTGCCACAGGCTTTGTGGATTTGCAGTCACCAGCTGGCGTGGGCATTGCTGGCGCAATTTATGATTACGACGGCAGCGTGTATGTGGCAGACGAGGGGCGAATGATGGCACGTTTCAAGAACTACTATTTCCGCTTGGGCAATGTAAATGAGGACAGCTATCAAGAGATGTTCAACGGCGAGAAGCTGCATTACATCATCAGAAATGCTTGCAATGAGTGTTTGCCAGAGTGTGCGGAATGTGTGTTCCAACCGTATTGTGGTGCCGACCCAGTGCGCAATATGTCGGAACAAGGCGATATGGTGGGGCATCGCCCAACCAACGAGATGTGCAAGAAAAATAAGGCCATCATGCACTACTTGTTTGAATTGTTGGAACGGCACGACCCCGAAATCAACAGAATCTTTTGGTCGTGGATAAGATGAGGAGAAGAGAATGAAGCAAATAAGTTCTATATATCACAACAATGCGCAAGAGGTTTTCGGCCGCGTTACACTTAAAGGCAAGAATGTCTTTAACCGTGCTTCGTATATTCTCGTGAGTGATGATGAAAAGGATTTCGCCAGAGGCTACAAATTTAACGTGTTTTCCAAGGATATAGGCGACAGTTCTCTTCCTCATTGCAAAGTTGCAGACATTTCAGACTTCAACGAGGGCGATGTTGTTTCCATTGACGCACAAGGAGAGATTTGTTTTCTCTACGAGATAAAGTCCACGTCCAACGCCATTTTTGCCACAGCACGATGCAACCACCGATGTATCATGTGTCCGCAACCTCCCATTGCCCAAGAGCAAGACCGTACAGCGTTCAACCTTGAACTGATACAGATGTTCGACAAGAAAACGCAAGAGGTGGGAATTACTGGTGGTGAGCCAACCATGATTGGTGACAAACTGTTCGACTTGATAAAGCAGATTAAGAAGTCATGCCCCAAGGCAGCTATCAGCATACTCTCGAATGGAGTAATGTTTTCCGACATGGACTATGCCGCCAAACTTGCTGCTTGCAACCATCACGACCTTCAAATCGACATACCAATATTTTCGGATATTGCGGCAGAGCATAACCGAATAGTTGGTGCAAAGACATTCTATAAGACGGTACAGGGTTTATACAATCTTGCGCAATTCGGGCAGCAGATTGGATTACGTGTCGTAGTACATAAGCAGACTTACAAACGCTTACCCCAGTTGGCAGATTACATCTACCACAATTTCCCATTTGTGGCACAAGTGGCATTCATGCAGATGGAGACAACGGGATTGGCGGCGGAAAATCTGCAAGATTTGTGGATAGACCCTTACGATTATAACCGCGAGTTGCGCGAGGCTGTTCTCTTGCTGAACGACAGAGGCATTACCACCTATATCTATAATGCGCAGTTGTGTGTCCTTCCTGAAGAGCTACGGCCTTTTGCCAAGCAATCCATCAGCGAATGGAAAGATGTCTATCTTCCTATGTGCGAGGGCTGCAGCCTCAAAGGAGAGTGTGCAGGTTTCTTCTCTACCAATGGTAAGAACATCAGTGCACATATTCATAAAATAGAATGTACAGATTCCTGTGCAGAGTGAATCGTTAACCATATTGTTTAATCATTAAAAAACGGAGGTATCAATGAAGAGACTAATGTTTTTGCTTGTCTCGGCATTCTTTGCCACGACAAGCTATTGTGCCAACACGGCGGGGCAAATAGCCACGGTGTTTGGCAACAATGACGGAACGGCTCAGATTGAGAAACAGAAGAACCAGCCTTTGGTTTTGCAGAAAGCCATCGACCTCGTGAAGAGTTCCCTTGCAGGACACTATTCGCACAGTTCGCATAGCTCTCACTCTTCCCATTCGTCCCATAGTTCTCACTCTTCCCACTATTCAAGTCGGTATTAACAGAATGAAGAGAAGAACTATTACAAACTATAAAGAGGATGTGTCAAAATAGGCACATTCTCTTTTTTTGGTACGCTCGGCATGAGCATTCAACAGGTGCAAGTCCCCAATCCACCCATATAGCGGGAAGGCTATAGCCTAAGGCAAGGGTGTCCACTGCGAGATGGAATCTGGGGAAGCCGTCGGCAAACATCTGGCCCAACGAACGGATAAGTAATAAAGCGGACAAAAGTTCTTCTGTTACTCTGTCTTATCTTTTTTCGGCAAAGTAACAAAGTGGACAAAAAGGTTCAAAACAAAAAAAGTAGATTAAAGCCATCGGCTTCAACATCATATAGCCCCATAACCCAATATAGTGTCAACGGTTGTCTAAAAAGCGAAACTATCACAGTTCTATCACCGCATCATCCTTAAAGTCCGTATGCTCGTTGTGGGAGACATAGCCCAGCTGATTGCACACGCACCAAGTGTTGCCTATCAGCTTATTGATATTACGATGGCTGTGGCCGTAAATCCAACAATCAATACCACTATGCTCAATATAGTCGGAAAGTTCTACCGTAAAGGCTCCGTTGATGGCACTGCCGTCAAACTCCGGGGACATCAGGCTGAAGGAGGGCACGTGGTGGCTGACTACCACTTTCTTTCGGGCTTGGCTCTTGCCGACGGCTTCTTTAATGAATTGCAGGCATCGGGTGTGCTCGCTGTTGAAATGTTGCCAGTCAAGCATATTGTCATGATACATGATGCGGTGGAAGTCCGATACGCGCCGTTCGGTCATGAAGGCATTATGGGCATCGATATGCGACCATAGTGTGGAAATGATGATGTCTACGTCTTCCACATACACAACCTTGTTGTAATAATAGTGTACGTTGGGGCGGATAGCCACATCAGTACCGTCTGCCAGTGAGGCCAGGTCGTAGTATTTGTAAAACTCGTGATTGCCAAGGCATACGATAACCTGTTTGAAGTTATCTGACGCCCAGTCCCAAAACGGGTGGACAGAATAGTTCTGATCACCCAGATAGCCGGTATCGCCTGCCAAAACAAGCACGTCACCTATTGGCTTAATAGGATTCTCCTTCAAAAAGTGGGAGTTCTCCGCAAATTCTAAGTGAAGGTCGGAAGCGTATTGTATCTTAATCATAATCGGTAAATGAAGTTTTTATCAGTTCCAGCAGTTCTTCGGCTTTCAACCCCGGCAGTCCGGCGGATTTGAGAATGTTACGGCTGTCAACATTCTGTACCGCCTATAATCACACAATTATCTTCAAACCCTTTGAAATATTCTTTGAATGTGTCTATTCCTCTGACCATTTTACGTTTTCAATTAAAGTGTCCAATTCCATTTGTATTCTCTCTTTTTGCACATAATCACACGCGAATGATTGTGTGCAAAAATAATGATTATATCTTGTTTCCCCAAACTTTCCACCGAAAAAGTAAAGCGGGTTCTAAAAATTGGCTTTGCGGTATTTTCGCTTTTTAGCCGAGCTGGTTTTCCTTTTTTCTTGAAAGGAGCATGGCGGGCCTTCTGTTACTCTGTCTTATCTTTTTTCGGCAAAGTAACAAAGTGGACAAGTGTTCTTCTGTTACGGCCAAGAGGGAAAAGCGAACTTTACCGATTCGACGGAATGCTTTTACGAAAATATTCTTTAACTTTGCAGGCATGTGCATTTGTATGTTGAAACCGCCAAGATTTAAAGGCTCATGATAAAAATAAATAAACAACTTACGCTTCTAAGCTCTTTCGTGCTTGCGCTTTTCTTTACGAGTTGTGATGGTCTATATTCAGATGGCTATTATCTTGATGAGGAGAAACAAGTCTTTCATTTTGACAGATTATACAATCTTATCATAGAATCGGACGACAATCCGGCTTATCTTATCAGGCCCAAAAGTTCTGTGAGGATCATGGAGTTATCATTGGATAATATACCGTCAGATTGTGAAGTGCTGAAACTATCTGATTTGGATAATGCACCAATGCATATAAGCTCCATAAAACTATTACCAAATGCAACTTATGAAATTGGCAATTGTAAGTCGAGAAATCCTTGGCAGCTTATCCTATACGAAACAGACAATCAAGGTAGACTACATTGCCTCTCCAGTAAAGTGACAAGGTTCAGTGGCGATGGGTGGCATTGACGGCATCATTGAAGAACTTGATAATATCTACATATTTTACACCGCAAAGGTAATATTTTACTTGAAAAATAGTATAAGCATTAGAAGAATTTATAGAGAAAGTAAAAGTAGAATAATAGTAGTGACCCGTTGGCGGAATCAATTTGATGTGTACTTAATTCTTCCGATGGGTTTATTGTTATAGTTCACATATCCCAAGTCTTTTGACGAACTTTGTATATAAGTTGCGCATAATATGAATTGGACTTAATGACTCTGGCATCACTAAGTCGCTAAAATTCAACGGCATGCACAACTTTTTATACATATTGCTTAACATGAATCAATTCCGCCAACGGGTCTTAATATAGAATAGGTGGATGACAATGCGTGGGCATTGGGGCTGTGGAAGTGAAATAATGGTGTGGTGCCTACTGCGATGTATAGTAAGGATATTTGGAAACGGGGGCGAAAGGATGTACCTTTGCAACCGTGATTCGGACACAGCCTCCTGATCAGGGGCACACAGAGAGTTATTAAAACTAAATTATCAACTTTGCGGAGCTTCCATAAAAACACACACTTATGCCGGGGGCTTCGCACACTAAAAACAAAGAAAAACTATGTCAGTAAAGTACAAATTGTATCAGAACAAGCGTGAAGGTTCTTCCACCAAGGGCAAGTGGTATGCCCGTGCGGCTGCCGACGGCCTTGTGACCACCGACCAACTGGCCGAAACGATGCAGCGCAACTGCACGCTGAAACGCAGCGACATCATCGCCGTGATCTCGGAACTGGTGGAGACCATGCAGACGGCCTTGCAGAACGGACAGCGCGTGAAGTTGGACAAGTTTGGCAGCTTCAAGATCGGCATCACTTCGGCCCCTGCCGATACGGCCAAGGACTTCAACGTGGGCAAGCATGTGAAAGGCCTGCACGTGCTCTTCCAGCCGGAGGTGAAGATCAGCGCCGACAAGAAGCGCACCCGCTCTTTCCTCACGGGCTGCAAGGTGGAGGAATATGCCGACTACCGGGTGGACAAAAAGAAGGACAAGGCCGGGAAGAAGGCCGATCCTTCGGCTCCCGCCGGCACCTCAGAAGAGCATCACGCCTAAAGGAATGGAGGAACGGACAGATGAAGACACTTCACTCCAACCACTGGATGGCCTTGCTCAAGGTGCTGGTGGCCGCACTGGCCGGTGCCCTCGGTGCTCTGGGCGCTGATGCTGCGGGAATCATCGGATGAGCATCAAAAACAAGAGAAGCGCACCCGGGTGCGCTTCTCTTTTCTTTTTGGGAGTTAGAGGGAGTCAAGGGAGTTAGGACAATGAATCATAGCTGAATTTACTGCCGGAGGCTTTTCGCTCTCCTTTAACTCCCCCAAAGAAAAATCTCTTTTGACCTCTCAAAGGCCGGTTACCGCCTCTTGATGCCGAGGATGCGCTTGAAGAACATCTTGAAAGTGCCCTCGGGCTTTCGGGGAGTGCTCGGCTCCATGCTCCGTGCAGAGGAGGCGGTGCGGTTTTCGTCCTGACGGCGGTCACGCCCATTGCCACGTTTCCGGTTGCGGTTGTTGCTGCGGCGCGGTTTGTCGGCATCCATGCGATTCTCTGCATCAGCGGGACGGTTGCCATTGCGGTTGCTGTCGCCACCGGCCGACTTGGCGTTGCGGCGATTGCGGTTGCCGCGTCCCGACTTGTCGGGCTGCCGGTCGCTCTCCTGCCGGGGTTGTCGGTTGACAGTGGGGTTGCCTTCGGTCTGCTTTTCTTCCGTCGGTTTTCCCTCTGCGAGGCGCGCTTCACTCTGGCGACGGTTGCGGCGCGGCTTGTCACCGGCAGATTGTTCGGTGGCGTTGGCAGGCCGGGCAGCTTCCCGCTCCTTGTCCTGCTCAGGCCGGGCCGGGCGGCGCTGGTTGTTGGGCTTGTGGCGGTGGGCCTGCTGGTCGCGGTCTTTGCGCCGGCGGCTCTTGGCCGTTGTGCGCCCCTTTGAGGGCCTGCTCTGACGGGTATATTCAGGGGCCTCGCCCAAGTCGGCGGGCAGTGGGATCTTCTCCACTTCCTTCTCAAGGAATTTCTCTATCTGCTGGAAGTGGTAGATGTCGTCTTCACTCACGAGCGTGATGGCCCGTCCGTCACGGTCGGCCCGGGCGGTGCGGCCTATGCGGTGAACATAATCTTCGGCGTCGTGGGGCACATCGTAGTTGATGACCATGGCAATGTCGTCGATGTCGATGCCGCGGGCCACGATGTCGGTGGCCACCAGCACGTCGAGCTGTCCGCTCTTGAACTTGAACATGATGTCGTCGCGCTCGGCCTGTTCGAGGTCGGAGTGCATCTCGCCACAGTTGATGTGCTTGCGCTGGAGGGCGGCGTTGACCTGCTTCACCTTCATCTTGCTGCCGCAGAAGATGATGACGCGCTTGAGATCGCCGGCCTTGAAGATGTCTTTGATGATGCCCAGCTTCTGCGTCTCGTAGCACACGTAGGCTTCCTGTTTGATTTTCTCGGCGGGTTTGCTCACGGCAAGCTTGATCTCGACCGGATTCTTGAGCAGCGTCTTGGCCAGTTCTTCGATTTTGGCGGGCATGGTGGCCGAGAACATGATGGTCTGGCACGTGTCGGGCAGCAGTTTGGCTATCTGGAGAATGTCTTCGGAGAAGCCCATGTCGAGCATACGGTCGGCTTCGTCGAGCACGAAATAGCTCACCTTGCTCATGTCCACATTGCCCAAACTGATGTGGGAAATGAGGCGGCCGGGAGTGGCAATCACCACATCGGCCCCGAGACGGAGACTCTTGAGTTCTTGGTCGTAACGGTTGCCGTCGTTGCCGCCATACACAGCCACGCTGCTCACCCCATTGAGGTAGTAGCCGAAGCCCTGCATGGCTTGGTCGATTTGCTGTGCCAGTTCGCGCGTAGGCGACATGATGACACAGTTGATGGCATCCTTAGGATAGCCGCCGTCGTCGAGCTTGCTCAAGATGGGCAGCAGGTAGGCGGCCGTCTTGCCGGTACCGGTCTGTGCCACGCCGAGCACATCGTTACCTTTCAATATTTCAGGGATACACTTTTCCTGAACCGGTGTGCACGAATCGAAACGCATGTCATAGAGCGCGTCGAGCACATTGTCGTTTAAGTCTAACTCGTCAAAATACATTATTTCTTGTTTTTTCTGTTTTAAAATGAATGTTGTGTTATTATTTCGGAGCCTTCCGATAGAGAATATAGGCCACAATGGCGAACACCATGTTGGGTGTCCATGCCGCGAGCATCGGTGGTGCGCCGGCATTGATGGCAAACGTGGCCGAAACGGTCTGGAGCATGATGTAGCCGAAACTCAAGGCCAGACCGAGACCCAGATAGAGCCCCATGCCGCCCTTGCGCTTGCGCGAAGAGAGCGAGAGGCCGATGACCGTGAGGATGAACGAGGCGAAGGAGGTGGCAATGCGCTTGTGGTATTCCACCTGATACTGCACCACGTTGCTCGATCCGCGGTCGATTTGCTTGGAGATGTATTCGCGCAGTTCGGGACTGGTGAATGTCTCCTGCTGGCCTTTGGAATAGACAAGGTCGGTAGGCTCCATGAGGATGACCGTGTCTTTCTCGGCACCGCTGGTGATGTGCTCCTTGAGTCCCTGCAACTTGCGCTGCTTCCAGTTGCGCATACGCCAGTGGAACTTGGTGTCGGAGATGGTGTCATATTGCACCTCCATGGCCGTGAGGTCGCTCACGAGCTTCTTGTCCTCAAACTTGTTGAGTTTGAAGCCGTAGCCCTTCTTCGTGTTGTTGTCGTAGTGCTGGATGTAGGCTATCACGCCTTTGTCCACTTGCAACTGCACATTGTCGGCCGCCGTGTTCTTGGTGTTGTTGCGGTAGAGTGCCTCGAAATCTTGGCGTATCACCGTGCCGTGGGGTATCTCGTAGGCCCCGAGATAGTAGGTGAGGGCGGCGATAAGCACACACGAAATCATGTAGGGGCGCATGAGACGCTTGAAGGAGACGCCGGCGGCCAGCATGGCGATGATCTCCGAGTTGCCGGCCAACTTGGAGGTGAAGAAGATGACGGCGATGAAGACGAAAAGCGGACTGAAAAGATTGGAATAGTAGGGGATGAAATTGGCATAGTAATCGAAGACGATGGCTCGCCAAGGGGCATGATACTGCGTGAACTTGGAGAGATTCTCGTTGAAGTCGAAGACTATGGCAATGGAGATGATCAGGGCAATGGAGAAGAAATAGGTGCCGATGAACTTCTTGATGATATACCAGTCCAGAATCTTGATATAACGCTTGGGATTCAAGAAGCGCAGGAAGCCAAGGTGTTTCCTCAGCCACCCGAGCAGGGGTTGAAAGCGGGCGAGCAGTCCGGACAGCTGCCGGTGGCGACGGTCAAGCGAACGCCGGGCGCGGAAAAATCTGCGATGCTTTCTGATTTTCTTTATTTCCATCTTTGTCGAAATCGGTTTACACTCTGCGTCCCAGTTGGCTGATGATACCGGCCTTCCACCGGGCAAAGTCGCCCTGCTCAATGTGCCGGCGGGCATCGCCCACCAGTCGCAGATAGAAAGCAAGATTGTGGATGGAGGCTATCTGCATGGCCAAGAGTTCCTGCGCCTTGAACAGGTGGTGGAGGTAGGCCTTGGTGGTGATGCGGTCAATGTCGCACCCGTCGGGGTCTACGGGCGAAAAATCGTCCTCCCACTTCTTGTTGCGCATGTTCATCGTGCCCTCGTAGGTGAAGAGCATGGCGTTGCGCCCGTTGCGGGTGGGCATCACACAGTCGAACATGTCTACCCCCCGCTCGATGGCCTCAAGGATGTTCTGCGGAGTGCCCACGCCCATGAGGTAGCGCGGCTTGTCCTTGGGCAGAATCCCGTTGACCACCTCGATCATCTCATACATCACCTCGGTGGGTTCACCCACGGCCAGTCCGCCAATGGCATTGCCGTCGGCCTCCTTGTCGGCCACAAACTTGGCGGCTTCCTGCCGGAGGTCCTTGTAGGTGCAGCCCTGCACGATGGGGAACAGGCTCTGGCGATGGCCGTAGAGCGGTTCGGTCTCGTTGAAACGCTTGATGCACCGGTCGAGCCACCTCTGGGTCAGGGCCAGACTCTCCTTGGCATAGCGGTAGTCGCTCTGTCCCGGAGGGCATTCGTCGAAAGCCATCATGATGTCGGCTCCGATGACGCGCTCTGTGTCCATCACATTCTCGGGCGTGAAGAAGTGCTTGCTGCCGTCGATGTGGGAACGGAACTCGCATCCCTCCTCACGCAGTTTGCGGATGCCGGTGAGCGAAAACACCTGAAATCCGCCCGAGTCGGTGAGGATGGGGCGCTCCCAGCCGTTGAAGCCGTGCAGGCCCCCGGCCTTGCGGAGCACGTCAAGTCCCGGCCGCAGATAGAGATGATAGGTGTTGCCGAGGATGATTTGGGCTTTCACCTGCTCGCGCAGTTCGCTGAAGTGTACGCCTTTCACCGAACCGCAAGTGCCCACGGGCATGAAGATGGGAGTCTTGATTGGTCCGTGGTCGGTGGTGATGATGCCGGCGCGGGCATCCGACGACGGGTCGGTGTGTTGCAGCTCAAAGGTCATTTGGCACCCTCCTTCTCCTCTTTCGTTTCTTCCTCCTTCACGGTGAGGTTTACGGGATTGTCCACCAACTCATCGGTGAGCACGAAGTCCCACACGTCCTGCACGTTCTCCACATAGTGGAATTCCACTCCCTTGCGATACTCTTCGGGAATTTCCTCGATGTCCTTGCGGTTGTCCCGGCACATCACGATGTCTGTGATGCCGGCCCGCTTGGCAGCGAGGATTTTCTCTTTGATGCCCCCCACAGGCAGCACTTTGCCCCGGAGAGTGATTTCGCCGGTCATGGCCGTGTTTTTCCTCACCTTGCGCTGCGTGAGTGCCGAGGCGATGGAGGTGGCGATGGTGATGCCGGCCGAGGGCCCGTCTTTCGGCGTAGCCCCTTCGGGCACGTGGATGTGGATGTTCCACTGATCGAAAATGCGATAGTCCACCCCCAGCTTGTCTATGTGCGCCTTGACATATTCGAGGGCTATCACGGCACTCTCTTTCATCACCTCTCCCAAGTTGCCAGTGAGCGTGAGCTTGCCGGCCTTCCCTTTGCTGAGCGAAGTCTCGATGAAAAGTATCTCGCCGCCCACGCTGGTCCACGCCAGTCCGGTCACCACGCCGGCGTAGGCGTTGCCCTGATAGATATCGCGGTAGAAAGGCGGTTTGCCCAACAGGTCTTCCAGTTCGGCCGGCGTGATGTTGGGTATCTCCAGACTGCTGTCCATGGCCTTGCGGTAGGCTATTTTGCGGAGTGCCTTGTTGATTTGCTTCTCCAGCTGTCTCACGCCGCTCTCGCGGGTGTATTGCTCGATGATTTTCTCCAATGCCGGTTTGCTGAATTTGATTTTCGGCGTCACCTTGTCCAGTCCCGTGGCATCCAGTTCACGCGGCACGAGGTGGCGCCGCGCTATTTCCGTCTTCTCCTCGGTGATGTATCCGCTCACCTCGATGACTTCCATGCGGTCGAGCAGCGGCCGGGGAATGGTGTTGAGATCGTTGGCCGTGGCCACGAAGAGCACCTTCGACAGGTCGTAGTCTACATCGAGATAGTTGTCGTGGAAGGCATTGTTCTGTTCCGGGTCGAGCACTTCGAGCAAGGCCGACGACGGATCGCCGTTGATGGTGCTCTGCGTCACCTTGTCTATCTCGTCGAGGATGAACACCGGATTGGATGTCCCCGCCTTCTGTATGCTCTTGATGATGCGGCCGGGCATGGCCCCCACGTAGGTGCGGCGATGGCCGCGGATCTCGGCTTCGTCGTGTACTCCTCCCAGCGACATGCGCACATACTTGCGCTTCAAGGCCGAGGCGATGCTCTTGCCCAGCGATGTCTTGCCCACTCCCGGAGGCCCGTAGAGGCAGAGGATGGGCGACTTGAGATCACCGCGCAGCGAGAGCACGGCGATGTATTCGAGGATGCGCTCCTTCACCTTCTCCATGCCGTAGTGGTCGCGGTCGAGCACTTTGGCAGCCCGTGTGAGGTTGAGGTCGTCTTTCGAGCATTCCCCCCACGGCAGTGCCACCATCGTCTGGAGATAGTTGAGCTGTATGCTGTAGTCCGGACTCTGCGGATTGAGCGTGTCGAGCTTGTCCATCTCCTTGTTGAATGTATCCGCAATGGCTTCGGGCCATTTTTTTGTGAGTGCTTTTTTCGTCAGCTCTGCGCGCTCGGGGCTTCCCGTACTTCCTCCCAACTCTTCCTTGATATTCTTCATCTGCTGCTGCAAGAAGTATTCCTTCTGCTGCTCGTCGATGTCGAAGTGGGTTTTCTGCCGGATGTTGTTCTGTATCTTGAAGAACTCCAGTTCGCGGTTTTCTATCTTCAGTGCCTCGTAGGCCCTCGCGAGAATTGCGTCCTGCTTGAGCAACTTGAACTTATCCTTCACCGGGAAGGGCATGTTGCCGCAGATGTAGTTGACGAGCATCACCTTGTTTTGGATGTTGCTCAGGGCATATTCCGACTCGTTGGGTATGTTTTCGTTGTTGACGATATAGTCGTGGGTGGTGGAGCGCAGCAGTTCGATGACCGAGTCAAACTCCTTGTCGCCCTCGGCGGGAAACTCCTCGTCTCTGGGCTCCACGGTGCCCATGTAGTAGGGACGCTTCCTCTTGAGGTCGGCGAGCGTACACCGCCCCAGCCCCTGGATGATGGCCGTCTTGCTGGTGGCCCCCGGCTGGGTGGGCATGTCGATCACCTTGATGAGCCTTGCAAACACGCCCACGGGATAGAGGTCTTTCATGCCCGGGTCGTCCACGTTGCTGTCTTTCTGACTGAACACGGTGAACACCTCTCCCGGATGGTTCTCCAGCCTTTTGAGCAGATTGAGGCTCGGCGTGCGGCCCACGAGAATGGGGGTGAGCACCGTGGGAAACATCACGATGTTGCGCGTCGTGAGTATGGGATAGTCCCCCGCCGGCTGTTCCTCCATGAGCATCGATGCGTCGCCGTCAAAGTCGGCTATCATCTGCACACTGGTGTTGCTTCTTGTGTTCATATTGAGTTTGATATCCATGTTCACTTATATTTTTTCTCTTCCTTGATTTCTTGTTTTTATCGGCGTGCAAAGTTACTAATTTTCGGTGAGATACAGCCACGGCGGCCCGAGTTTTTAATTAAATAAGGAGACAAAAACGTAAAATGTTTAAAATAATCCCGCTTTTCCGCCGTTATCTTTACATGCGTGGAGATGTTGACGCGCCTATCCCGCGATGACAGGCACATGACAGACAGATTCGGTTTGTCATGTGCCTGTGTCTTTTCTTGACCATTTTGATCCTATCAGAGCAAAGGGATCATATACAGGGGGATGTAGACGATTCCGTCGGCCAGCATCAGGTCGCGCGTGTGGGTGACATAGGGTGTGGAGAGATAGTCGTGATATTTCTTGATGCACTTCTTCAAGGATGTCAGGGCATAGTTCTTGCCCGATTTCACCTCTATGGGCGAAATGTTGTGCTTGCCCGTAATCTTGGACTTGGCAATCAGAAAGTCTATTTCCATCCTATTATCCTTATTCTCCCGGTCAGGGTTGCTGTAGAAGTACAGTCGGTGCCCCGAAGCCGTAAGCATTTGCGCCACGATATTCTCCACAATCATTCCTTCGTTGATTTCCAGTTTGCCCAAGATGAGCTTCTGATAGACCTCGATAGGCACTTTCCCGTTCTCGTCGAAAGCATGTGATATGAGCAGCCCCGTGTCGGCCATATAGCATTTCAACGTGGATCGCTCATCGTTCAGCCGCAGTCCAAAGCTCGGTTCTGTCGTGTTAAAGGCGCAGTTGATGATTTTCGCGTCAGACAGCCACAAGAAAGCATTCTGGTAGTCGCGCATTCTCGCGTCGCTCCCGAGAGTGGCCAGCGTGAACTTCTTCTCATGCTTTTGAAGCTGCCCCGGTATTTCATCAAAGATGGCAGTAACCTTCAACTCTTCCTTGTCGGCGTACTTACGTATGTCGTTGCGGTAGAGGGTCAGGATGCGGTGCTTCACAGCCTCTACTTTTTCAAAGTCTTTGCTGTTCACATATTCTTGCACGGCCTGTGGCATCCCGCCAACCACCATGTAAAGTCGGAAAATATCCATCGCCTTGCGGTGCATCTGTTGTCCTATGGGCTGCTGCCGGATGAAACAATCCTTGATATGCGCCATAAGCATATCGTTACCCATTGCCCACAGAAATTCCTCGAAGTCCAACGGGAACATTTCTATGACATCCTCTTCCGACGGGATGTTGATGCCCTTGACTTTGCTCTTGATGCTGACGAGCGATCCCGTCTCTATATAGTCGAACCGTCCATCAGCCACAAGAAACTTTATGGCCTCTCGTGCTTTGGGACAGTCTTGTACCTCATCGAACACGATGAGCGACTGCCTCGATTCCAGCCGTTTGTTGTAGTAAAGCTGTAAGTTCATCAGCAGTTGGTCAAGGTTGTCCATGTATTGTCCGAACCAATCCTTAACCGCTTCCGGTGCCGTGGTGAAATTGATGAACAGATATGAGGCGTATTCCCTCTTGGCAAATTCTTCTACGATGAAGCTTTTTCCCACTCGGCGCGCGCCTTCTATCATCAAAGCACTTGTGCCCTGACTGGTGGCTTTCCAGTTCCGGAGTTGTTCGTATATCTTTCTTCTTAGCATAATATGTCTATCCGTTTTATCAGCTTCTTTCACGATTTCAAGAAATATTCTTTGCCGATATTTCACGAAATCAAGAAATTATCAACCGCAAAGATACACGATTTCAAGGAAAAAACAAAAGAAACAAGACATATTTTTCCATTGATAGTCAGCGATTATCATTTTTCCCATATTGATTTGCCAACTCTACAGCCACAACATTTTAGAACTGCCCTTAAAATAATCCCGCTTTTCCGCCGTTATCTTTACATGCGTGGAGATGTTGACGCGCCTATCCCGCGATGACAGGCACATGACAGACGGATTCAGATTCAGACAATTCAGCGTGCGCCACGACCGCTGCGCCATGAAGGTGGGCACCGATGGCGTGCTGCTCGGGGCATGGGCTCCGGGCGGCCGTTCCATTCTCGACATCGGCACGGGCACCGGACTCATTGCCCTCATGATGGCCCAGCGCTTTCCGGAAGCCCACGTGACGGGCATCGACATCGACGGCGATGCCGCCCTTCAGGCCCGTGAAAATGCCGCCGACTCGCCTTTCGGCCCACGCATCAAGGTGGCACATTCCTCCCTTGCCGGGTTTGTGGCCGCCGCCTCTCCCCCGCTTTCTTTCGACAGCATCGTGTGCAATCCGCCCTTTTTCCTCCACTCGCTCAAGAATCCCGACGCCCGCCGTTCCGTGGCCCGCCATGCCGACTCGCTGCCTTTTGCCGACCTCTTCCGCGGCGTGGCCGCCCTACTCGCCCCCGCCGGCGTGTTTTCGGCCATCGTGCCCGCCGAGGTCTTCGAGGCTTTCACGGCCGAGGCCTCCATCGCCGGCCTCTTCGTCAGCCGCCTCACCCGCGTGCGCACCACGCCCCGCAAGCCCCCGAAGCGCAGCCTCGTGGCTTTCTCCCGCCTGCGCCCCGACACGCTGGTCGAGGAAGAGTGCGTGATGTCCCGGGCCGACGGCAGCCGCTCCGAGTGGTATCGCGGGCTCACGACCGAGTTTTATTTATGATCTTGGGGATGACGGTATGTAGCTTTTTGTAGACATTTGTGGTACGGATATCTAAGATTCTTGGTTTTACAATTCAGAAAGATACAAATTCTCCTGGAATGCGCCAAGCGAATGGCCGGAAAAGGGAAAAAGAAAGAGGCGGAAATGGCAGAAATGACGAGGCGGTTGAGCCCCTGTTCAGGTTCTACCAGCCTTTACTGGGCATGAATCGCATCCACGCCAGAAGAAAAGCCATATCCAAACCTCAAAAATGGGGAATGGATATGGCTTTTGTCGTTTTAAGATGAGCCAACTTACAGATTGACAGTTTGATGTGTCAGCATGGACGTTTGGGGTTGCCCTGTGTCAATTCTGCAAGTCCAACATGGTGTCGGGCAGCCGCCGCTGCCTCCATCCGGAACCGTCCTTGGTGGGCATTCTTTCTCTCTTGTATGCTATTCGTCAAAAAGGTTACGGCTCTTGGGCATCCAGTTGTTCTCATCATCATTTTCCTCGTCATCAAAAAAGACGTTGGGCTTGCCATCGGCATGGTCGTTCCCACTGCCTTCGAGAAGAGTTGTGGCATGCTCCACGCAGATTATTTCGGTGCAGGGGCTCATATATGTTTTTTTCATGACTTATTCCTCCTTTTTATTTAACGATGATTTTCGCATTGTTTATCACATAGATACCGGCGGGCACGCTGATGGTGCGGGTCTCTCCGGCTTTCACATTCACACGGTTTGCAACTGCACCATTGATGCTTGCCACGTTGACCACCTTGTCGGCCGCGGCCGTGAAGGTGATTGTGCCATATCCTGCCGTCACAGACAGGTCGGCCGCCGTAGTCACGTCACTGATGCCTGTAGTTTCAGAATTCTCTCCGAAGCAAATGTCAAACGAGTGCATAGCCTTGGCGCCGGAACCACCGGAGTAAAGGTAATAGGCACGGAACGGATAAACAAACACATGCGTCAGATGAGGCCGCAGGTTCTTCGAGTTCAGATACATGTTGCCCGAGAAATAGAAAATGTTGCCATTCTTGTCCAGTTTCTTGCCGGCGTAAGAGCCATAGTTCTTGAACGAATAGTGGGTGCCGGCAATGGTTCCCGTGGCTTCCTCGCCCGCGAAGGTGTAGTCGGTGGCATTCATGGCGCTGCCTTTCGTGGCCATCACATCAGAGCCTTTTTGCGAAGCGATGAAAGATATTGTGCCGTCAGTAGGCGCATTGATTACCTCCACCATGTAAGGCACGTTGGCCTCAGTCATGGGGTCGGTGATCGGTGTAAAGTAAGCCTTGCCTATAAAGTCTTGAGCGGCAGCCGTTGCCTCCTCGTCCAGCGACAGACAGTTGGAAGCATTCATTTTGCTCAACCTGAAGGAGCACCTATCGGGCGTGGTGTTGGTGTGCACCCCTTCCACTGCGTTCAGCGTAAATGGCAGGATAATGGTGTTTTTAGCCACTCTTCCATTCTTCGGAGCAGTTATTTGGCGGGTATAGGTGGCATAGTTTTCCGCAGCCACTGTGATTTTATATGGCGCATAGAATGGCTGGCGGTCGGTAATCACGATATCCTTGCAGGCGCGGAAATCACCACTTCGGGTCTTCTGGATGTAGTTGTCGTCATTGTAGTTGGTGCGCTCGGGGAAATAGATGAGCACGTTGGGATTCAGTTGGTCCTTCATGGCTTTCATTTCCGCGGGTGCCACCACCTGTACGGAATAGAGGTTGGTGTAATCCAGATAGAGTATCTGGCCCGGTTCCGCATCCTTGAGTTTCAAGGCGTCAAGAAGTGCCTGACGCATCATGTTTACGGTAAGATAAGCCTTGTTGCTTGGAATTTCAACACCCGTTTCCTTGTCGTAGGCCTTGAATACACCGCCGTACATCGGCAACTCGGCATCGGTTCCATCCTTGTTGTAACACGTCTTGTTGTAAACCTCCGTCAGTTCGCACCGGGCGTCATAGTCTTTGACGGTAAGCGTGATGTCCATCAGGTAGTAAGCAAAGTAGCGGTGTTCCATAGCGGTCGTGGGGGCGATGTTCCAGCGGGTTTCGTCGCCGGTGAAGAGGTAGCATTTCTTCTCTCCGTCCACGGCAAGTTCGATGTTGCTCGTGAACGTTCCGCCCTGAGACAGATACAAGGCCTGTGAGTAGGGATACTCCTGAAGGGTGGTTGGCGTCGTGGCTCCACTGTTGTTGTTCAGCTCTTCGATGTTGCTGTAGGTGAATGGGATGTCGCCACACTCCTCGGAGACTATCTTCGGATAGTCAGGAGCTTCGTTGCCGGTGGCGTTGTATTGATGACCGTCACCGAAATCGTTGTAATATTTCGACTTGACGAAGAAGTTACGGGCATGGCCGGTTGTGCCATTGTCGTAGGTCTCGTCGCCATACTTGCTGAAAAGATTCTCAAACGTGAACTTGCACCTCTGTACGTCGCCAATGAACTCCGAGGGAACGTAGAACACAAACTCGCCGCCCGCCACCTGGAAATCATTGCTTGTGAACTGCTGTACCAGTCTCTCGCCGTCGCCTTTCATGGAGTGACAGACAATATCCATGGAATTGATGAAGGGGTTGAGGGCCTCAAGGGTTAGTTCGAAGGTTATCAATGCCTTGCTGCCGGCTTCCAATCCTTCGATGGAGAACTTGATGGCGTCATTGTTGAGATTGGCCAGTTCTATGGTTCCATCATCTCCCGCAGTGATGTTCCTCGTTTCCTGCACATTGTCCTTGCTGGTGGAGTACACTTTCAGCGTATAAGGCGAGGGTGTGAAGGCCGGATTCTCCGCCGTGATTGTAGCACGGTCCCAAGTGGCGGCGCCATTGCTGCTTCTCTTCAGGCGAGGTTCTTCGTTTACAGAGGTCAGATGAATGTAATACCGCGTACTGCCTATCTGCGTGCTGAGGGATGACCCATTGACGGTAAACGTGGCGGCATTGTTGGCGTTTGTCGTTATATAAATCATGCGGGTAGGGAAGGGACCACCGGTACTTACCGCCTGCAGGAAAGAGGTGCCGTTATGAATCCTTCTGTTGCCATCCATCGTCCATCCCACACGCTGGCTGCCCCATTTGCCGTTGGTCTGCAGATAGTAGTTGCCGCTCTTGATATAATAGTTGCCGGTCCCTTCATCGTGGGTTATTGTCCCAGCGTTGGCCTGAGTGCCATAGTGATATTTTATCTTGGCCCCCGTGATGCGATAGCCCAGCGGTATCACGGTGCCATTCTGTGATGTGGTGGAGGTGGGCGTTTCCACATAATAGGTGTTGTTGCCCAAGGCATAGTACATCTGCCCGTCGTTCTGCAACGCCTGTATCATGCCTGCGCCGGCCGTTTCGGGCAGTCTCTTGTCGGTCGTGACGGCATCTTCCTGATAGAGCCAGTTGCTGGCCATGAGTTCTTTCACGTCCAGGAAATTATAGCTGTAGTAGGTCACGCCCGACTTCGTGTTGGGCTTTATCTCTCCCAGGTCGAGCTTGCTGGTGGCAAAGGCCGAGCCGAGCATGTTGACCCCCGTGCTTACAATCTCTGCGGGAGAGCCCGGAGCGACGTCGGCTGTGAACGCGCCTTCGGCCGTGAAATAGAGTTCGCACGATTTCATCGTGGCCCCATAAAAACCATTCTTCGTGTGATGGAAATAGAAATAGAGATTGTTGCCCATGTCCGTTTCCGTCTTGCTGGTGCGCTCTATGACATATTCCCTTGTTTCGTTTTGTGCCGGCATGTTGCCGGTAGTGGCCTTATAATGGGTATAATCAAACTGCTCGTTGGTTTCATAAAACTCTTTGTCCATCGCAACGACATCCATATTGTTTATCTGCTTGCCGTTCACGTTGTTCAGCAGCACGATGCGATAGCCCGTAAAGCGGTATCCCTTGGGCAGCGAGATGTTCATGTGCAGTTCGGTGGTCAGCGGGGCGCCCGACAGCAGCACATACAAGCCTTGCTGATTGTCAAGGCAGATGTCTCCGGCAGGGTCTTTCAGCTGTCCGCCTTCTGCAAGATAAGCACGGTCGGAGACTGTCATGGTCAGTGGAAGTTGCTCGTGCCGCCACAACGAGCTCCAACCATTCTGGAATCCCACTTCGCCCTCGTAAGTCAATCCGGCTACCAATTTACCCGATTGCGGACTGATCGTTACATTCTGCGCAGCCATCGGCAGGCAGAAGATCATGGTCAAGAGCAGGAAAAGTCCCCTCAGAGACGGTCCGCTCCAACGCTTAAATAAAAGTTCGTGTTTCATAAAGATGTTTTCTAAGTAAAAATTATAGTTTAATTGAGGGTTATAGGATAAAGGCATATAGACCTATATCCAACTACACTTTTCTTTTTACCAGATTTTCATGTTCTTTAGCAGGCTGCTGCGTCTACTTGTCACATTTTATATCCAACAACTGTTTCTGTTTGTCAACTTTGGGTTTTTTACTGGATTAAAGTTTCACTTAAATGTAAATATAAACTTTGCCATTAGCCTTTCCCGCTTTTTTCTGTTTATGCCTTACGGGGCAGCACTTTCTGTATGTATGTTCATCGCCGCTCCTTGTTTTTCCGGCTATGCTTGCGGCAGATGATGCATCTTTCGTGAAAGTTCGCAAAAACGAATTCACAATACAAAGATAATCAAAAAAAACTAAACTGCAAGACTTTTATGGAAAAAAATATAGGAGTGTAACCAAAATTTTAAAAATTTTAAAAGACCCACCCCGGCCCTCCCTGTAGGGAGGGATAGAAGAACAAAGGCTGCTTGAGGAAGACCTCCCTCCCCCCAAAAATCCTCAACCCTCCCTATGGGGAGGATTGGGGATAGTCTCTTTGTCCTTTCCTCCCTCTCTACAGGGAGGGCCGGGGTGGGCCTGTGGGCCTCTTGGGTGACCGTAATGCCTGGCAAACTATTTGTTCGTTTTCGGCCTCTGTGCTTGCGATATTTGCAACCGACTGCCTACTTGGGTGCAAATATGCGATTTTTGGCGATGTGCCCAAAACGCTGATAATCAGTTGATTGAATTTTGTTGACACGTGTTGGGGGATGAAAATGGGCCTGAAAGTGTCTTAACCGGCTTTAGCTTGTCATATTTCATCCACCTTTAAAATCAAA
>ERZ791765.795-NODE-795-length-27375-cov-4.614861_pt1 | contig 27375 bp, 16 predicted proteins | sample MGYA00509949_ERZ791765 | MGnify/ENA primary metagenome ERZ791765 (study PRJEB30046, sample SAMN00791980) | human gut metagenome | study: EMG produced TPA metagenomics assembly of the A metagenome-wide association study of gut microbiota in type 2...
GCGTAGCAGTTAAAAACTACTACGCTATTAAGTCTAACTTATTGGGGTCACATCATTTCCCTTTGCTATCACCTCCCTTTTATTATTTATTTTTTATTTTGTGTGACTTACTTCTACTACTTACCCTTCCCTCCTATACCCTACAACTTCTTTCTTCTTTAGTTCCTATGTCTTATATCCTCAGGCTACCTGTGTGGGTTAGGTATGATACTTAGAGCTACTTATCATTCCGGAAACAGAAGGCCCAAAGAGTATCATCACCTAGCCCTCCCACATCAGCCTTTTTTACTATTTTATTCCTGTGTTCCATGTTTTCAAGCTACCTGTGAGGCTAAGTGTGATACTTTGTAAGCTTCCTTTGGAAGAATGTCTAGTAGCTTTTAGTGAAGATAGGCTTATGGCTTTTAGCTGCATGTCTGAGCGAAGCGAGTTTGCAGCGTTCATAAGCCTATCAAGCTTAGAGCTACTTATCATTCTGTAAACAGAAGCTGGAAAAGTATCATCACCTAGCCCCTCCACAGCAGCTTCCTTTACTCCTCAATTCCTGTATTTTGGATATCAACATTAACGCCTATACTAATAGGCATGTTTTGATAAGTCTCTCTAAGCCACCCTGGTTTATATTTAGCCCACATCTTAGGGTGCTTACGATACATAGCTTGACCTATCCCAAGAAAATCTATATTCATTTCTTTAGATTTATCAATTCCCACACCTACTTGGGTAATAATTTCTTCTGCTAAAAGTGTTTTGATTTCTTCTATAGTACCGTCTTTTGTAAGGTTTGTACCACTTTCAGTAAGGTACTCTGAAATACTGCCTTTTACATCCATTTCAATCAGACATGTTGGTCCTTCTGGTGTATCTTTAAATTTAATCTTACTCTTTTCATCTTTAATTTGGTAAGTTAAGAGATTATCCTCATAGACCACTACCACAGGTGAATTCCTTACCTTACCTTCTACTAGAAGTTGCCCACGTACTTCTTCCTTAGTAAGGTAGCCTACTAGTTCATTATTATGAATAACAGCCCCACCACTTATATCAATCTGGCCTTTCATTTCTTCTTTATCGGTCTGATCAACATGGAATACAGGTAGAGTGGAAACACCTGTGTCCTCCATTTCTTTAATATAAGTGCCTACTAATTGTTTTTTGAAAAAGCTTGTAGCACGCTCTTTATTATTAAAATAGTCCATAATATAAAGTCCTAGTATAGGTTGCTCATTATTCTCTATTTCGGTTGTCGTACTCGCCTCACCATTTACTGCCAAAAGGGGTACATTTCTTGCAATAAGCATATCTCTCGATAAAGCATCTAGGGTAGCTTTAAAAAGTTTAGGATCCTTTAAAAGGTCTTCCCCTAAAAAAAGTGCTTTTACATGACTAAAGCTAACAGAGTTCTTACTACGCAGCTCTATATCCGCTATACTCGTTGCTATGGTCGCTGACTGTGAAGTTAAATTGGTTTCTACATCTTTAGCGAGGCTATCCGTACCTGAGAGCTTACCAAAGTCAGGAATTGTATAAGAAATGGTATAGACAGGCTGCCCATCTAACAATCTTTCTGGATCGTACTTATAATCAGTATTTTTATCTATCGCAAGCTCTAATATAACAGACCGACTATTTACCTCTGTACTATCCCAGCATCCTGTTAGCATCATAGGGAGCATACATAAAGCTATAACTTTTATAAATTTCTTTTTAATCATGTGCACGCCCCCCTATATTTCTGAGTTTTGCTAGGATAAGCAAAGTAAGTGGCAATATAAATAAGAAGAAAATACCTATCTGCCCATTAAAACGTACTAAATAAGTATAAGACTCTGCTAAACTGCTTGGAATCATACTGATAAAGAAAACAATGGGGACAAGAGGCAGTGTCGTCACATTTTGCCTATGAAAATGTACAAGTCTACTGATTGTAAGAGAAGCCACATACATAGCCCCACTAATGTACATATAGATACTCATAATCCACCAGCACATCATAAAGATTTCTTGATTCTCCACAAAAGAACCAGGCAACTGTATACTCTGCATTAAAGTGAGTACCGGCCAAAGTTGTTTAGTACTTGTGACCATCCCTACCCCTGTAAAGGTAAGGGCGATTAAAATCACTTCTATGATACTAATAATACCTACTGCCCAGAAGCATATACTTTTTAATTTTCCTGGTTTATTGACTAAACAACCTGTAATAAGCAGAAACTCCAAAGGCATAAAAGTCATACTGACATAGTACGCCCCTACTAGCATTCCCTGTGGCCTAGCTGTAAACATAGGCAGGAGTTGCTTATAATCTGTCTTAATAATAACTAAACAAAAAATGAGTACAAGCGGTGCAAAAACAAAATAAACGACTACTTCTGCCATACGCCCGCAAGCCTCAATACCTGATTTAATCAAATATTGAGCAGCAAAAAGTAAAATTAAAATAATCACCGGAAGAGGTGTTTTAGGAAGTAGTACCTGCGATACCATCTCTGCAAACATACGCAATTCAAAGCCTGCACCCACAAGAAGTTTAATTACATATAAACCAACAATAACAAGGCCAATCCATTTGGTCAGTACCTTAGGGGCTATAGTATCTAGCCCTTCTCCTGGGAACCTTTTAAGAAGAGAGGTAATCGCCCAGATGTAAAGGGTACCTATTGCAAATCCTATAATGGGAAGTATATAGCCATCATGTCCTGCTATCTTACCTGCAATACGAGGAAGAATAAGCATAGACATATTGAACATTTGGAGAATAAGCAAAATCTTTGCCTGCCTTATTGAAACATTGGCATTATGTGTATACATGATTATTCATCCCCTTTCTTTGGTTCACCTTTTATATCTGTAGCAGTCTGAGCACTATCTGGTCCTGGAGGTGTTTCTGTTACACTATTCGAATCTGATAAACGAATACGTGTCTTTTGATGCTCTCTTGCATAACGTGGTCTACGATTTTGTAGGAAAATAGGGAATCGAATCATCGTATCCCTAAAGTCTCTATAGCCATTTCTATCTCCCGCTGTATAAGGTGCAAAGAATGGTGTACCAAAACTTTCAAGAGAGGATAAATGTGCTAAAAGCCAAATAAGCCCAATTAAAAAACCATAGAGTCCAAACATGGCACAAATAATAATGAAGATATATCTGAGTAATCTATAGGCTGCTGTAAGGCCATAGTCAGGAATAGCAAAGGTTGCTATAGCTGTAATGGCCACAATAATAACAATCATAGGGCTAATAAGTTTCGCATCTACTGCTGCCTGTCCAATAACAATCCCCCCAACTACCCCTATAGCATGTCCTACCGGTCCCGGTAGCCTAATTCCTGCCTCACGAAGTAGCTCAAAGGCCGTCTCCATAATAATAATTTCTAGTACACTGGGTAGGGCTATCCCCTGCCTGGATGCCGCAAGCGACACAGCTAATGACGTAGGCAACATAGCTGGATGGAAATTAAGTATAGCAAGATACACGCCTGGCAAAGCAAAAGATAAGAAAGATACAATATAACGGAGTATCCTTGTAAAGCTCATAATCTGCCATCTTTGATAGTAATCTTCCGATGCTTGATAGAAGCTGTTAAGCGTAGTGGGCACTACAATAACAAAAGGTGAGTTATCTACGACAATAGCCACTTTCCCTTCCATCAAACTTGAAGCCACTTTATCTGGCCTTTCTGTCGCCTGTGTCTGTGGAAATGGACTCTTCCAGCTATCCTCTATAAGCTGCTCAATATAGCCACTATCAAATACACCATCTATGGTGTATTTCTTAAGTCTTGTCCTTACTTCTTCTACTAAAGATTCTTGTACGATATCTTCCATATACATGATAGCGATATCTGTTCGGCTTCTTGTTCCTACTGTAGTCATTTCTACCTTAAGCTTCGTATCACGAATGCGTCTTCTAATAAGAACTGTATTAAAACGAATCGTTTCTACAAAACCATCACGAGGTCCTCTAACGACAGCCTCTGTCTCAGGTGCACTCACTCCTCTTGTTGGCCATCCTCTTGTGGCAATGACCAAACCCTTAGACTCACCATCAACAAAAATTGCAGTATCACCTGATAATACTGCATTAACCATATCATCCATTTTCTCTACTTCTTTAATATCAAAGGTCGCTGAGAAATGATCCATAATAAGCTTAGTCTTAGGCTTATCAACAGCAATACGCTCTTCATTTAAGTTTTTGTAGTCAATAATACGCGATAAGAAGAAGTTTTCGATAATATCACGATTGACCATCCCATCAATATAAACACCATAGATACGAATAGGGGTAAGGGTACCTATATCGACCTCTCTTTTAACCACATCCATACAATTTTTGAAAAGATAATTAATATTTTTTATATTAGCATCTAGAGATTCAGCTAAAGGCAACGTAATCTTATTGTCTTTATCATGAAATGCATCTTCCCTACTTGGGTGATTGACCCTCTCTATTTTATCCATACCCACTCCTCCTTCCTAATCCACAAATAAAATAAGCGCACTGCAAAGGGCTATAATAATATAGGCGTAACCCACAAACTTTGTAAATTTAGCTTCCTTCTTTAGATGATTAACAGCAAGAAAGGTACGTGTCTGATGAAACGCCATATAAACACCAATTCCAAACATAACCAGTACAATATAAATACTCAGCATTTCCTGTAATTTTGCCATAAACACACCTCAACCTATTATGTTTTGCTTCTAACACATTTTGTGAAAAAATGTGGAAAAATATGCACTATACGAGGTAGAAAAAGTATATTAGAATACTTGTAAGGTTTTAAATAAGAATGTATACGATTTCGTAGGAGGATATAAACGATGAGATTTATCGGGGATTTACTTGAGCTTGACTTTGGTTTAAATGAAATGAAGCAGTTCTTTGGATTAATGCTAGATGAGGATGTTGAAGTTGTTCAGCTAGGTCATGATGAAGAAATTTGCTTACGTATTACGCGTGGTGATGTAAACCGTATTGAGTATAAGGCAAAACACCACTTCTTTAGAGGGGTTAGCCTTTACATGCAATTTGCTGAGGAAGGACAAACCACTTTTAACTACTCCGAGAAAGCTTACATCCCTGTTTGTGGGGCTATGTTTGATGTATCTCGTAACAGTGTTTATAAAGTGTCTAAAGTTAAGGAGCTTCTTGTTCACCTTGCTATGATGGGGCATTCTACTTGTATGCTTTATAGTGAAGATACTTACACGATTCCTGAATACCCTTACTTTGGTTATATGCGTGGCCGTTACAGCGAAGAGGAAATTAAAGAAATTGATGAATATGCTTATCAATTAGGCATTGAACTTATTCCTTGTATTCAAGCTTTAGCCCATATGAAACAAACTTTAAAATGGAACTATGCCCTTCCCCTTAGAGATACAAACGATGTACTTCTTGTAGGAAGTGAAAAAACTTATGAATTCTTAGACCATATGTTTAAAGCTATTCGTAGCACTTTTAGAACCAATCGTATTCATATTGGTATGGATGAAGCTTGGGACCTTGGTCGTGGACGCTCTTTAGATGTAAATGGTCATAAACACCATTCAGAGCTTATGTCTATTCACCTTGAACATGTTTGTAAGCTTCTTGATAAATACGGATTCGAACCAATGATGTGGGATGATATGTTTATGCGCGGCGCTGCTCCAGATAGCAATCACTATGACTTAAATGTTAAGATTGATCAAAAAGTCATTGATAGTGTGCCACACAACATGTCTCTTGTTTACTGGGATTACTACCATCTTGAAGAAGATTTCTATAAAAAATCGATTGAATTAAAAAAAGGCTTCCAAAAACCTATTATCTTCGCAGGTGGTGTATGGAAATGGGTAGGTTATGCACCTAACTATGAACGTACTTTCCTCACTACAAATGCAGCGCTTATGACTTGCAAACGTGAAGGCATCAAAGAAGTATTCGCTACAATGTGGGGAGATGATGGTGACGAGGCGCCTGTTGATATTACCCTTCTTGGCCTTATCTACTTTGCTGAACATTGTTTCTTAGAAGAAGTCGATATGGATTGGGTAAATAGACGCTGTAAATACTTAACAGGACTTACTGCTGATGAATTTAGAAGTCCGGAAGAATTAAACCTAATTGAAGGTGTACCTTCTCCAAACGTTGGTTCACTTAACCCTTCTAAACAATTCTTATATCAAGATATTTTATTAGGTGCTTTTGACTTCTACGTAGAAGATCTTGACTTATCAAGTCACTACTTAGCTCTTGCTGATAAATACAGTGCTATTGCAGCCAAAAGTTGTTCTTATAAATCTATGTTCAATATGTACGCTACCCTTAGTACAGTGCTTGCGACTAAAGCTACTGTTGGGGTCGAAATAAGACAAGCTTACCTTGAACAAGATACTGAGACACTTGCTATGATTGCAGAAGAAATCCTTCCAATGCTTATATCAGACGTGGAAGACTTCACAAATGCTCTTCGTACACTCTGGTATGAAGATTGCAAAGGCCATGGCTTTGAAATTTTAGACACACGTCTTACAGGTATTATAGGTCGCTGTAAAACAGCTATTTGGCGTATTGAACAGTACTTAAACGGCTTAGTTACTGTTATTGAAGAATTAGAAGAAGAACGTCTTCCATTTAAAATGGGCTGGCATAACCATGATGGCATGATTAATCATGACCAATATGTAACGATTGCATCTCAAAACGTTATTTCACACGGATTATAAAGTATTCCCTTTTATACAACTTAAAATCTATTATAATAGATTTTAAGTTGTATTTTATTTTTTAAAATATTATATCAAAATTTGTTTTTTTAATTTATAATACAAAAATAGTGTATTAAATAACATATTCTAAACTTATTATTCTAGGGAGGCTTTTATGGCTAGACAAGTTATCGAACAAGGTGTACATAACTACACTGACGCTACAGATTATGTAGCACCAAAAGAAAAGGAAGTACAAAAACACATCGACTGGTTTATGGGACTTAAACTAGGCCTTATGATGCACTGGGGACCTGGCTGTCAATTTGGTACCTATGAATCTTGGCCTTTATCGGATGAAGCAGGCTCATGGTCACAATCTGAAATCGACTGGACCGATATTCCTACTTTTAAAGAGCAGTATCGAAATGCTTATAAAACTTTTAATCCAGTTAAATTCCGTCCTGACAGATGGGCTAAACTGGCTAAAGACTGTGGCTTTAAATATTTACTCTTTACTACGAAACATCACGATGGTTTCTGTATGTTTGATACAAAGACAACAGATTATAAAATTACAGACCCTGCTTGTCCATTCCATACACACCCTCATGCAGATGTAGTAGGCTCACTTTATGATGCCTTTAGAAAAGAAGGCTTAGCTATTTCGACTTACTTCTCTAAACCAGACTGGCACTGTGACTACTACTGGCATAGAGCCTTTGGTAATTCACCAACTTCTAATGTGAACTATGATATTAAGGAGCATCCTGAGCTATGGGAGAAATTCGTAGAATACACACATACACAAATCACAGAGCTTTGCACCAACTATGGTGAAATTGATGTACTTTGGCTTGACGGTGGCTGGGTGAATCCTAATTCTAAAGGCCAAGATATCCGACTTAATGAACTCGTTCCTAAGCTTCGCGAGATCCATCCTCACCTTATCGTATGCGACCGTACTATAGGTGGTGAGTTTGAAAATATCGTTACACCTGAGAAAACTGTTCCTGAAGCAGCTCTTTCTATCCCTTGGGAGACTTGCACCACTCTTGGGAATCGTTTTGCTTTCCTCTATACGGATGACTTTAAATCTGGGCATGACCTGGTACATTTACTTCTAGAGATTGTATCTAAAGGTGGTAACCTCGCCCTCAATATAGCACCTCAACCTGATGGCGCTCTACCTAAACCAGCTGTGGAATCTCTCAAAGAACTTGGAAGATGGATGAACGTCTTTGGTGATGGTATTTATGAAACCCATATTGTAGCACCTTATTTCCATGACCATGTGAAATATACTGCTAAACAGAATGTGATTTATGCCTTCTACCTCTATGATGATCTACCATTTCTTCCTCATGAACTTAAATTAACGGTTCATAAGCCCATTAAAACTATCCGTAGCATGCGTACGAAAGAGGTTATCCCTTTCACACAAAATGAAAATGAAGTTACGCTTGACCTTACTTCATTTAATGTAAACGATGCTTTCTACGCTGAAGGTTTTATCCTAGAAGAAATGTAATTGTATTTTTCTTCCTTTTTATTTACATATTTTTATATTTTTATTTAAAATATTTAAAATTAATTGTATAATAATTGTAATTATACTTAAAGGGGAGAATAAAATGAAACGTTGTCCAAACTGTCAATTTCCAAATATAGATTCGGATTTAAACTGCTTTAAATGCGGCACCTCGTTACCTGATGAAAAGACCGAAGAGTCTGACCAACTAGAGCCCGATTCATCTTCTACTACTTTTGATGCTAAAACGAATATAACGACCTTTATACATACACCTACGGAGGAGCCCCATACTGAACCTCAAGAAGCTCTATCTAAGACAAAAGAGGAAACCTGTGTTACAAGTGAAGTGCCACTATCAGATGAACTGCCTCCACCTCTTACTACCAAAGCGCCTACTTTACCTACACCTACACGTATTCTTCCTAAATATAAGTCACTTCCTAGGTTAGGTATCGCTTCAAAGCTCTTAGGTCTTGTACTCGGACTGGTCTTTATTTTCTTAAGTATAGGCTTCTTACTGTTATTCCCTAATATTTTCAGCATTGCCTTATGTATTTTAGGCATATGCTTTGGAACGGTTCATATGCTTATGGGCTTTATCCTTGCAGCTGTGCTCAATTGGCTTAACGATGTAGAGTGTAATCAGCGTAAACAGCAGGAACTTATGAATCACATCTACCATAAACTTCCTGAATAAAGCTAAAACCTAAGAGAATTTTGCTTATTTTAAGCTTTCTCTTAGGTTTTTTATTGATTTTATAGCTTATTTGTCGTATAAGTATTGTTAGAACTCCATTTTTATTATAAGCTTAGAGAGAGTTTTAGAAATATATTAGAGGGGTGCAAAAATGTCTGAACCTATTTTAGTTATTATGGCTGCCGGCATGGGAAGCCGCTATGGTGGTCTAAAGCAAATTGATCCAGTAGGAAGTCATGGTGAACTTATCATCGACTATTCTATCTATGATGCTTTAAGAGCAGGATTCAAAAAAGTAGTATTTATTATTAAAAAAGCGGATGAATTAGCTTTCAAAGAGTCTATCGGGAATCGTATTGCAGAGGTAGTAGATGTGGAATATGCCTTCCAAGAACTTGATAAACTCCCTAACGGTTATAAAGTTCCTGAAGACCGTGTTAAGCCATGGGGAACAGCTCATGCTATTTTATGTGCAAAAGAACTTATTAATGAGCCTTTTGCTGTTATTAACGCAGATGATTATTATGGCCCAAGTGCCTTTAAAGCAATTTATACATTTCTTAAATCAAATCCAGCAGATGAAGCTTACCACTATGCAATGGTTGGCTATACTTTAAGCAATACTTTAACAGAAAATGGTCATGTTGCACGTGGTGTATGCTCTGTAAAAGATAATAAGCTTTGCTCCATTACAGAACGCACACATATTGCGAAACATGAAGGTATTACTCAGTTCTTAGAAGAAGATACATGGACACCAATTAGTGATGACAGCATTGTATCGATGAACTTATGGGGCTTTATGCCATCTTTCTTAGATGAAATCGAAAAAGGCTTTACCACTTTCTTAGATCAAGCTCTTGCTACTAATCCATTGAAAGGTGAATACTTCCTTCCATCTGTAGTTGATAGTCTTATCCATGAAGGTAAAGCCGAGGCAACTGTCCTTCACTCTACTGACCGCTGGTATGGTGTAACTTATAAAGAAGATAAACCTGTCGTTGTAGAAGCCATTAAAAACTTCCAAGAACAAGGTCTTTATCCTAAAAATATCTGGACATTACCTTATTTAACACTTGCAAATCACTTTAAATTTGAAGGTGATATTTTAACAGTGAATCCTACAGGTAATGGTCATATTAATGATACACTCCTTGTTACAACCGATGCAGGTAAAAAATATATTTTACAACGTCTTAATCAATCCATTTTCAAAGAACCTAAAAATATTATGGAAAACATTGAAAATGTACTTTCACACCTTAAAGCAAAACTTGAAGGTATGTCAAATGTTGATTTAGAACGCGAACTTTTAACACTTGTTTATACAGATTCTGGTGAATGCTACTATATTGATAAAACGGGTGATTTCTGGCGTAGTTACCTCTATATCGATCATACTATTTCTTATGACATCGTACCGAATACAGAAGTTTACCGTAGCTGTGCTAAGAAGTTTGGTGAGTTCCAAAAACTCTTATCTGATTTTGATGCTTCTATTCTTCACGAAGCTATTCCAAACTTCCATAACACACCTGTTAGATTTGAAACTTTCCTAAAAACATTAGAAGCTGATCCAGTAGGTAGAGCTGCTAGTGTTAAAGAAGAGATCGATTTCTTATTAGCTCGTAAAGAGGATATGCATGCTTTAACAGATAAACTTGAAGCAGGTATCTTACCATTACGCGTAACACATAATGATACAAAGATTAATAACGTTTTAGTTGATGCCAACTCAAAAGAAGCACTTTGCGTTATTGACCTTGATACGATTATGCCAGGTCTTGCAGCGTATGACTTTGGCGACTGCATCCGCTCTGGTGCAACATCAGGTGCTGAAGACGAACCAGACTTAACAAAAGTAAACTTCGTTACAGAACTCTTCGAAAGCTTTGCAGAAGGCTTCATCGGGGCAGTAGGTCAGAACTTCGACGAAGAAGAAATTATGTCCCTACTTATGGGTGCAAAACTTATGACACTTGAATGTGGTATGCGCTTCTTAACAGACCACTTAGATGGTGACAACTACTTCAAAATCCATAGAGGAAACCACAACTTAGACCGTGCAAGAACACAGTTTAAACTTGTACAAGATATGGAAAATCAATGGGATGAACTTACAGCTATCATCAAAAAGTTCATCGTAAAATAAAGATTTATAAACTAAAAGAGAGAGGCTCACTTACGCAACCTCTCTCTTTTGTTTTTTCTTTATTTCTTATACTACGCAAATATTATCCCTCTTCTTTTCCTCTATTCTCCCTCCTAGAGGAACTATTTAGTTCTCTCTTCCGTTCTGCTTTCCTAGAGAAAGTATTTGTTCGATACCTCTAACTTCTGTGAGCCGAAGGGCTAGGTAGGGGGTGCTATGGTGGTTTCCTTTCCTAAAAGAAATATTTAGTTCGCTTCTTCCAACTTCTGTGGGCGCTGGGCTGGGTAGGGGTGCTATGGTGGTTTCCTTTGAGTGGTTGATTAGAACCTCTTAGAGAAGATAGGAGCATGGCTTTTAGCGAGATGTTTGAGCATAGCGAGTTTCGAGCGTTCATGCTTCTATCAAGCTTAGAGGTTCTTATCAACTATGAAGCAGAAACCGGAATAGTACCCCCTACCCAGCCCTCACTCTCACAAAAAAAGAGGACCCTAAGTCCTCTCTTCCCATTCTCTACTCCACAGGATTAATGCCCCATATTTCATTAGCATACTGCATAATAGTTCGATCACTAGAGAATACCCCACTGTTTGCAATATTCATAAGGCTCATTTGTGCCCATTTTTTCTTATTCTTATAGACCTCAAATACTTTCTCCTGCTCCTCTTTGAAGGCTTTAAAATCTGCTAGTACATAGTATTGGTCTGCTCTATCCCAATTAACGCCGTTAAGTAAAGCGTCATAAAGTTCTCTAAAGCATCCAGTACCACCGTCATTTAGTGTGCCATCTACTAAAGCATCTAGTACACGCTTCAAATCTGGATTTTGCTCATAATAGGATCTTGGATTGTAGTTATTTTGAAGCTCTTCTATATCTTCTACACGCAGGCCAAAGATAAAGTTATTTTCTTCTCCACTCTCTCCTACTATTTCTACATTGGCACCATCATAAGTTCCAAAGGTTGGTGCACCATTAAGCATAAGCTTCATGTTCCCTGTTCCTGATGCTTCTTTTCCAGCTGTAGAAATCTGTTTAGATAAATCTGCTGCTGGCACTAATTTCTGCGCATAAGATACGTTATAGTTGGAAACAAACACGACCTTCATCTTCTTTGAAACTCCCTCATCTTTATTAACCAGGTCTGCAATAGCTAGAATGAGTCGAATAATACTCTTTGCTCTATAGTAACCAGGGAAGGCCTTTGCTCCAAAGATAAAGGTGACTTTTGGTATATCTAACTCTGGATTTTCCTTTAATCTAAAGTATAAATCTAATATATAAAGCGCATTCAGATGCTGTCTCTTATATTCATGAAGACGTTTAACTTGAATATCAAAGAGAGAATCTGGATCAATTGTAATGCCCTCTTTCTCTTCAATATAATGTGCAAGCTGAACTTTCTTCTCATGTTTTATAGCCATGAGCTCTTCTAAAAAACTTTCATCCTCTATATATTTCGTAAGCTGTTTAAGCTTTGTAAGGTCCATTGCCCAGTTTTCATTTCCTAATCTATTAGTTATAAGATTAGCTAATTCTCTATTCGCTAATACAAGCCATCTTCTAGGAGTGATCCCATTCGTCTTGTTTTGGAACTTGTAAGGGTAGAGTGTATACCAATGATGAAGTTCTGTTTCCTTTAGGATTTCTGTATGCAGTTTAGCTACGCCATTAATAGCAAATCCTACATAAATAGCTAAGTTAGCCATGTGCACTTTACCATCCTTAAGAATCAAGCACGGATTCACCTTTTCCATGATATATCCCTTATGACCTAGCTCCATTTGCAACCTTTCATCTATAGCCTTAATAACCTGCAAAATACGAGGGAACAGTATCTCCATAAGCCTTATATCCCATTTCTCCAGGGCCTCTTGTAAGATAGTATGGTTCGTATAAGCAAAAGTAGCTCTTGCAATGTCTAAGGCCGTATCAAATTCCTCTCCTTCCTCATCTACCAAAATCCTAATAAGCTCTGGTATGGCTAAAACGGGATGTGTATCATTAAGCTGAATAGCATGCCATTTAGCAAAATCATTGAAAACATTACCATGATGCTTTTTAAAATCTCTTACAATATCTTGCATGGATGCACTTACTAAGAAGTACTGCTGCCTAAGCCTTAAGAGTTTACCTTGATCATTCGAGTCATTTGGATAGAGTACACGCGTAATATCCTCTGTACGATTTTTCTCTTCTAAAGCTTTATCATACTCTTGATTGTTAAATAAGTTAAAGTTAAATTCACATAAAGGCTCTGCTTGCCATAATCTAAGGGTATTAATGGTCTCTCCACCATAGCCTATAATAGGTACGTCATAAGGAATAGCCTTTACCGTCATATCTTGAAATTTAACTTCTACTGTGTAATCGTCTTTACGGATACTCCAAGGATCTCCATATCCAAGCCATTCATCCGCTTCTTCTAACTGGCCTCCATCCTTAAAGTATTGTTTAAAAAGCCCATTTCTGTATCTTAGTCCATATCCCTGTACAGGTAAATGCATGGTGGCACTGGAATCCATAAAGCAAGCTGCAAGTCTACCTAAACCACCATTGCCTAGTGCTGCATCTTCTTCTACTTCCTCAATTTCATTTACGTCAACACCTAGCTCCTTTAAAAGTTCAGCAATTTCATCATAGGCCTGCAAATTAATAAGATTATTTCCAAGTGCTCTGCCCATTAAATATTCTGCAGATAGATAGTAAGCCGCTTTGTGGGCTTTATATGCTTTTCTTGTATCATGCCACTTATCAACAATCTGGCTCATAAGTGCTGTACTTAATGCACCCCATATCTCAGGTTTCGTAGCATATTTTAAGTTCTTACCATAAGCTATTTTACTATACATTTCCATATATTCTTTGATACATTGTTTTTCTATCATGATAGGTTCCTCCCATAAAGCTTCGTCATACTATATATATGCTGAGCCAGTTCGTCCGTGAGCACACCTTCCTTCATACGCCACTTCCAGTTGCCTCCCAGTATACCTGGTTTATTCATTCTAGCTGTATCATCAAGCCCCAATATATCTTGCATCTGCGTTACCGCAAGGTCACTTACACTGCTCCAAGCCCCCCTAATAAATCCCCAGTTATAACCTTCTTCATGGTCTAGCTTTAAATAACTACTTGCATGTTCTCCTACTTCTTTTTCTATCTCTTTAAACCAACCTTTAATCGTACTGTTATCATGGGTTCCTGTATATATAACAGAATTTTTGATGCAGTTGTGCGGCAAGTAAGCATTCTCCTCATCTGAATCAAATGCAAACTGTAAGACCTTCATACCAGGATACCCTGTCTCTTCTCTAAAATCTAAAACCTCCTGTGTTAGAAATCCTAAATCTTCAGCAATAATATCTATGTTTCCTAAAGCTATCTTCAAGGCATTAAAGAGTTTTATCCCAGGCCCTTTTATCCATTTGCCGTATCTGGCTGTATCCTCTCCATAAGGCACTGCCCAGTAAGATTCAAATCCTCTAAAATGGTCAATACGAATAACATCATAAAGCTTAAGCGATGCTTCCATACGTTTAATCCACCACTTATATCCTGTACGCTCTAAATAATCCCAATCATAGATAGGATTACCCCATAACTGACCATCCTCTGTAAAAGCATCAGGTGGGCATCCAGCTACTACTATGGGCATTCTCTTCTCATCGAGCTGAAAAATTTCTGGATGAGACCATGTATCACTACTGTCTGCTGCAATATAGATAGGTAGGTCCCCTATAATCTTTATGCCTATTCCATTAACATATTCCTTTAATTCTTGCCACTGCTTATAAAATTCATACTGAATGAAGACCCAAAAATCAATCTTCTCTTTTAGCTTTGTTCGATATGCCCTTAAAGCCTCTGGATAACGCTGTTTAATAGGCTCATCCCATTCTACCCAACTTTTATTATTCATAGCTTCTTTAACTGCCATATAGAGACTATAGTCCTCAAGCCAATGTCTGTTCTGACTTCTAAAATTTCCTATCTCGCCTTTAAGCTTATCTTTTCCTTTTTCATAGGCCTTCCTCAGTACAGGATACTTAGTATAGAAAAGCTTCTCAAAGTCAACTCTTTCACTACTGCCTTCTTGTAGTGGCACTAAATCTTCTTCCTCTAGCAATCCCTCATCTTTTAATCTATCTAAGTCAATAAAATAAGGATTACCTGCATAGGCAGAGAAGCATTGATAAGGAGAATCTCCATATCCTGTATGACCAAGCGGCAGTATCTGCCAATATTTCTGCCCACTTTGTTTTAAAAAGTCAGCAAATAAATATGCTGACTTTCCTAATGTTCCTATTCCATATTTCCCCGGCAAAGATGAAATATGCATCAAAATACCGCTTCCTCTTTTCATACGCTCACCCCTTTGGTTTATAGACAGACATACGCTCCACAAGCTTTGTTTCGAGTACACACCTTTGATTCTCGCATTTCTTTTTCATATCCCTTGCCCATATGTAACCCTCTTTCCCCCTGAAACTTGTTTTGTAATCAGTTGGGATACTCCTACTGGTATAATATATGAATCCCTATTATTTTCCATAACTCTATTTAAAATAAATAAAAACATTAAAACACTTAATTCTATTATACTTCATCTCTACCCTATAAAAAAAGCAACCTAGTCTTTTAACTAAGTTGCTTTTTTTAATTTCATAGAGTAAATAAACTAGGTTAGAACCATTTTACTCAATCTAAAAGGTTTAAAATACGATCCATAATGACTGCCACTTGTGCTCTTGTAGTAGAGTCTTTTGGTTTATATGTACCATCTGGCATTCCACTTATAATACCTGCTTCATAAAGCTCTTTAACTGCATCTTGTGCAAATGAGCTAATTGTATCTGCATCTTTAAATGGCACGTAGCTTCTTTCTTCTTCAAGTTCTACTGCTAATGCTGTAAGTGATCTTGAAATCATTACTGCCATCTCTTCATTTGTGATTGAATCGTTTACACCAAATGTTCCATCAGGACGTCCTGTTACAATACCTTTTTCATATAAGTTTACAACGGGTTCTGTATACCATTTACCGAGCTGCGCATCTTTAAATGGTGATGTTGCTGCTGTCCCTTCAAATCCAAAGGCACGTGCTACGACAGCTGCAAATTCAGCTCTTGTAATTTGTTTACTTGGTCCAAAAGTACCATCTTCATAACCTTTTAAGATACCACGTCCTGCCATTTTTCCAATTGCCTCTGAAGCCCAGTGCCCCTGTGTATCTGCAAATTGTACACTTGGTACTACTGGTTTCTCTTCCTCAACTGGTTGTTCTGGCTCTACCTTGTCGCTTGGTTTATTTGGTTTATTTGATCCACTTGAACTACTTGATCCGCCTGAGTTATTTGAATCACTTGGTTTATTTGGCTTACTTGGTTTTTCTGGTTCTACTGGTTTCTCCGGCTCTACTGGTTTCTCCGGCTCTACTGGTTTCTCCGGTTCTACTGGTTTCTCCGGTTCTACTGGTTTCTCCGGTTCTACTGGTTTCTCTGGTTCCACACCAGTATTCTCATCTGTTCGGTCTACTCCTACATTTGGTGTATCTATTGGAGATAGGAAATAATCAACGACTTTATAGCTTGCCGAATCTAGGAATTGATCGTTACGCATATCTATTAAGTCCCCTAAAATAGCTTCTCTACCTAGGTTCAATAATTGATTACTTGTAATATATATGCTTAATTTATTACCGTCTCTTACAGTAAAGCTATAAGCCTCTTTATCTTTTGGCTCGAACACAACATCTTCTGTAAGTGTATCTTTAGTTAAAAGCTCTATTTGAATACCATAGATGTCTTTTGGGATATCCTGAACTTTTACTGTTACAGTGTTGTTCGCATTATTGTGTAAATTAATGCTTGGAGTAGCACCGAATACGGTACTACTTCCAAATATAAGCATTGCTGCAATAACTGAGGCAAATTTAGTTCTCTTCATACATGTCCTCCTGTATTAATGATGTCACTCCCTGATTAAGTATAATCTCTGGCATAGAATCATAAGAAGGTGTTCCATACCATAATGTTGTACTTGTTACCCTTGGTGTTCCAGTATGTGCAGTTGTATCATATCTATACATCTTCGCCATAATTTCTGTTGGAAGCACACTTAACTGTGAACAGTCACCTTGTAGTTCTTCTTCTTTTTGCACATCTGGAATGAAGATAAATAATCCATCACTAATATCACTTGTTTCACCATCTTCAGGTACTTCAGCAAACATTAAGAGTTCACCATTAATAGGTCTTTCTACATAAGTCATCTCTTCATCTAAGCCTGATTTTTCAGCGTATCTACCTACAATATGAATAGTATTATAAAGTGGGTCCCCTCTATAAGTACCTACAATAACAAGTGTGCCTTCTTCAATTGCACTCACACCATCTACATCATCATACTCATAGTCTTGTCCCATAATACCTACTTTGTAATCTTCAAAGGCTACATTATCACCAGGGTAACTTAATGGTTCAACATCAAATTGGCTAAGGAACTCTTCATCAATGTTTTCACCTGTTATACGGATTACATCAGCATCATAAGTCCAAATTCTTGTATCTTTTGAAGATGCTCCAGGTTTATTGAAGTAAGTAATGAATTTGCTTGCATCTGCCGCTTCATTAAACTCAAAGTCACCTTCTTTAGCTGTCAGATAATTGTATCCATCTCCTGCTTTTTTACCTACTGCTACCTCAAATGTTCCCTCAGGTAAGGTACTATTATTTTTAACTTTTACCCTAATACCTGTTACTGGTGTCTTTTTATTGAAAGATAAGATTAGGGCTGGTCCTGTAGTTGTTAAAGCTGGTCCTGTAGTTGTTAAAGCATCTCCGCCTACAAATTCAATACGATATTGACTTCTATCAATAACATTGTCATGCTCAATTCGAACTTGCCCTGCATTTACTTTTCCATTATTAACGTCAGCATTTACTATATTTCCTAGTGAATCAATGGCTCTTACTTCGTATTTAAATGCTTTATTATTAGCTGAGCCTATTACATCCTCATAAGTAGTGTCTGTAATAAAGGCAATTTGTTTACCATCTCTGAAGATTTCATATCCTAATAAATCCTCTTTAATACTTTTATCTGAACGAATGGTGATCTTAACTTTATTTGCATTTGATTCACCTTCGGAAAGATCTGCAACAGATGCCGTTGCATCAAATTCCATAGCTTGGATTCCCGTACCACCATTTAATCTATATCTTCTTGACTCATCTGTAAGGTACTGAATCTTTCTTTCTTCTTGGGAGTAATTTTTCATCTCTGCTTTTGCAGCATCTGATAAGTCCATACCCCACTTGGTGAAGAATTCTGTTAAGTCTTTTTCTGCCGCCATACTTGCAGCTACTGCGAACTTATCATCTCCATTAAAGCCATTTACTTTACCACTATCGTATACCTTGAATAATTTATTATAGAAACTTAATGGTCCATTAGCTTTATCATCTGCACCATTGTCATAGGCAAGGTGTAATTGCCAGTACATACCTAACTGTGTAAATCCATCGTTTGACATTCCTTTATCGCCTACTGCGACTTTTTTATAAATGTCTTGGTACTTGTCTGATAACTCTAATCTTGATGGAAGCATATTATCTTTACCATCATAAGTCTGCATCATAAGTGAATAAATATTATTTGTAATTTCAGCTTTGCCTAATCTATCCATGTTATGACCAATTTCATGGGCAATTCCCCATCCAAATAGACCATTTGCATTGCCTTCACCTGTTACAGATGTTGGTTTTCCTTGTACTAATGCACCTGTTGAACCGTATCCAACACCAATATGGCTACCTGCTGCATACATAAATGCATTAGCGAACATTCTCATATATCTTATATTTTGTCTGCTCTTAAGGACATCTAATGGATTATCAAGTCCATATGTAGTATGTGTGATCTTAATCACTTCTTCCCAAGCAAGCATATTATTGTAAAGTTTCTCGATTTGAGCATCTTTATCTGGTGTAGCAGCTGTAATACCTGCAAGTACTTGATCTGCTGGTAGAGATAACAGGATATTTCTTCCTGATATTTCTGTAGAGTTTGCTGGGTTCGTATCTTTATTGTTTAGTTTATTAGGCGCATATGCTACAAGATCATCAATATATTTTGATATTCTTGCTTTTCTTTCTGTTTCGCTTAATTCATACCAGTTATAAAGTTCTAAAGTTGGGATTTCTTTTACTGCTCCCTCAGTATCTCGAATGTGTAACTTAATTTGGTCACCTTTGTTACCTGAGTATCTGTAATAGAATGAACCACCAGCTGTCACTTTAAGGTTTCCTATCTTTTCGATTTCAATGATATTTCTACCCCTTGTAAGCTCAATAGCATCCCCTGATAGTGAGTTTGCTTCTGAATAATACTGAGTTGGTATAAGGTGTAATGTTTCTCCCTCTGGGATATCTGCATAGATTGCTACTTTCTTACCTGCAAATCCTACTATACCTAATGGGCTCCAATCATTAATACGTTTCACATCACCACTTGCATCAATCGATACAAAATTATTTTTAATAATCCCTAACTTAGAAGCATCCTTTGCAAGTAAGGCCTCTGCTAAATCAAGTTCATCCTTTAAAATAGCAGAATCTACATAATAAGAATCTTCATCATCTAATTTTGCTCGAATAGCGTCGATATCTTCCTGTGTTACACCTGGTGCTAAAGTTGTAAGGGCATCATCTGCAAATAATGCTCTGATTTCCCCATCTACACTATAATAGTCATAGAATGCGATTTCTGATGCACTAGCCTCTACTCTTGCTCCATCAAAGATTCTACCTCTTACACCAATTTTCTTTACCTTTGTTTTTGGGAATTCAAAGATAGCATATTGTTGTCCATTTTTATCTGTTCTAACTTTATACCACTTATCTGTTACAATTTCTTTTCCAGGTCCTGATAAATCATCGCCTTCTTCCCATACAGTAATATGGTATCTCTTAACAACGTCTGCGTAGCTGCCATCTAATCTTGGTACATAAACAACATAGTTCATCTCATGTGGCTCTGCAAAAGTAAAGTTGATTTGACCAGATTCCCACCATATTCTTGCTGTCCAGTGAGATGCATAGTCACCATCTACTACGTTTTTAATACCATCTTTTGTATCTGTTAAATCATACTTTTGATTAAATCCATTTGGATAGAATTGCATATCGACATTGTTACGATCTGCAAGTTGTACATCTATAATCTCATCTACACTTATTCTATTTTTAGTTGGTAAAATAGGTCCTTCAAGTGTAACTTTCTCTGGTGTTCCTGTCACGACTAGTGAGCGTCCACTTTCACCTATGTTATTACCTGCAACAACATATAAGTTATATTCTACATCATTTGTAAGGCCACCTATAACGGCTGAAGTAGCTGTTATTTTACCATCTGCACTTCCTGCAGGTACAAATTGTTTATAGGCTGTATCATCTGCACTTGCTTCCTTATAAAATACTTTGTAATAAGTAGCATTGTCTGTTTTTCCCCAGTTAAGTTTAAGCCCACCATTCATCTCTTCTACTTTTAAGAAATCTGGAGGTAATGGTTTTTCTGAAGGTTGTGGAATACCTCTGTATTCCTCTGATGGTGTTCCCATCCATTCCTCTGATGTAGCTCTAATCATGAAGTAGTAAGGTGTTAAGTTTTCAAGCCCTTTTACGGTTGCACGTGCTTCATCTACATTTAACTCACCTGTATACTCGCCTGATTTTTCCCCATAAAATACTCTATAGCCTTCTACGTTTGGAACTGGATCCCATTCAAGGGTAATAGCTTCATTCTCTTCAGTTAATATAACATTTTTAATTGCAGTCTTATCATTAGGGGATACATTGGATGCAATATCCTTAACAAAGGATACCTCTTCCATTACAACATAGCTAGGATTTCCATCTTCCCCAACTACCTTATCTACTGAAACGGTTACTCGTTTCACCGGAACTCTTTTTCCAAGATTAATAACAATCTTATTTTTATCTTCTGAGCGTCCAGTGTATCTTATACCTTTATAGCCTTCTACTGATGAACCAAAAGTTTGGATCTCTCTTTTTGTTTCGCCATTTTCCTCATACTCAACAATGACAGTTCCACCTTCAAGTCCACCTTCAGCTACAGGGGATACAAGCTCAATCACTTGTGCTTCTATACCTTTATCACCTAGATTAATGGGTATCTCAAGTTTTCCTTCATCTGAAGTTTTTTGTATTTTAACTTGAGTTTCGCCTGTGAATAAATCTGCTACACTATTTCCATCAGCAATTTCAAGCCCTGCATCTTTAATGGATTCATCAACGGATACCATAACACTTTGTGAAATAATAGCCGCTAAATCCGTTTGTACTTCTTCCCCTTTAGCTTCAAGCTGTTGTTTCACATATGTTAATTCTACAATATCAACTTTATCATCTCCGTTAATATCATGATCATGAATACCATCTTTTATATTTTGTTCTATTTCCTTAAGGTCATCTTCTGTTCCCTTTTGATCTCCATTAATGTCTCCATAAGAAAAAGTAGCATCACCTGTCCCTACAGTTACATTTTTTGAATAATCGCTGATGATGATATCTTCTGAGGTATAAGTTTTATAACCTTCACCTTCATATACGAAGTTATATGTACCTAGCTCTAGATCTTTTATATTGATATAGTAAGAACCTATGACATCTTCTGTAGTCATTTCCACATCGTGAACATTCTTAGCAACGATTTCTACAGGGTAATTCCCTAGATTCTTAGTTACTTCTGGCTTAGCTCCAAGTTGTATTTCTACTATACTACTATTACCTTTTTTTAAGCTTACCTTAATATCTTGACTCTTTACTTTTTTATAAGCAAATGGATAGTCAAATCTGATAGAAGTAGATATATTACCCTTAGCATTAGCATCTTGGGCCTTAATATCTACGGTCTCACGTGCATATACTGCTGTTAATGGTGTAAATGTTTGTACCATCATCGCACATGATAAAATCATTGCCATTTTTCGAATTAATTTTGGCACTCTTTCACTCCTTTTCATATTTATAGCTGCTACTAAAAATATTAATTATCATCTAATCTTTTTTCTTTACTATACTAGCATTTCTATATACATATGACAAGCAAAAATTTACCTTTTCTTAACTGCCTGGCAACTTGTTATTAACAACTTATTCATTTTTATACATACTAGGATAACGATAACATGGATTAAAATGCTGAAAATACCCCCTCACTTCGCAATCAGCAAAATGAGGGGGTATTTAATCCCTAAAAAGTTTATTTTTTCTGGGCAATCTTCTGTTTCCCATATGTTGACGGGGACATACCATAGTATTTCTTAAAAAGCTTACTGAAGTAATAAGCATCTTCATAGCCTACCGCTTTAGCTACCATATTAATAGGTATGGTATTGTTTTCTAAAATTTGCTTAGCCTTCTCAAGTCTAATTTGAATGAGATAATTAATAGGGGAAGTTCCTGTTTCTTCTTTAAAAATCTTAGAAATATAAACAGGACTTAAATACATATTTTTTGAAATATTATCAAGAGATATATCTTCCATATAATAAGAACTCATATAGTCAATAAGACTTTGTACGATAACTTTCTTATCTCTGCTTGCAAATTGTGAAGCTTCTAAAGATGGCGGTTGACTGCATTCATCCATTTCACGGTAAAGGATTAAAATCAGCTTCATCACTAATGCTTTAAGCATAAAGCTATGTCCAAGCTCTCTTAATCTCTGTTCTTTCTCTATTTCTTTACAGCACTGCTCGAATTCATTTCTATATTTCTCAATGGCTACAATAGGCGGCCAACTTAAGGATTTCATATAATTAGGTGCATTACAGTCTATATTAAGATTACCTATACCAATATGTAACTCTGTACATGTTATACTAGCGTCTACTAATGCCTGATGATGTACACCAGGATTAAATACCATGACATCCCCTTTTTTAAGCACATAGTGCTCCCCTTCGATGGTATAGTGAGCCTGACCTGAAGTGACGATAGAAAGTTCTACAAAATCATGCGAATGATAGGTAGTTGGGTAAACATTATCTTTATTGGTTACTGCATGAATAATAAACATAACATGCGGATTAAATGAATCTATACACTGTATGGGAATTAACATAACAACCCTCTTTTACTTCCATTAATATTATACTTTAAAACTATTGTATACCATGATAAGAAAATACAGCAATAGGTTAATATAATACATTTTTATTTCTACCATTTTTTATATAATGAACTGTGTTAGTTTGAATTAACTTATTAGGAGGGACATATATGGAGACATTTAAATGGATATGGGGATATCTGAAAGACTATAAGTTTAGATATGGCGCATGCCTTGTTTTAGTACTTATAGCAGCTTTAATCAGTATGATTAACCCTATCCTAGGTGGTACTATTGTTGACCGCGTATTAGAAGGTGGTGAAACAAATATCTTAGTACCTATTCTACTTGTAACAATTGCAACAGCTCTTGTTAAAAACATCGTATCGTATACTTACCAAATGAACTTTGAGCGTATCTCTCAAAACATCTTGTTACGTATTAGAAAGGACTTATTTGATAAGCTTCTAACTTTAGATGTAGACTTTTACAAACAAATGAAAACGGGTGACCTTATGGCACGTATGACAGGAGATACTGACCTGCTTAGACATTTTATTGCCTGGGTTGTTTATAATATCTTATATAATGTAAGTGTATTTGTAATCGGGATTGTGTGTATGTGGTTTATTAACCCTATACTCACTTTAGCCATGCTTCTTGTTTGCCCATTCATTGTACTTTTCACGATGAAAATGAGTAAACGTATTGGGCCTACTTTCCACAAAGCCCGAGAAGCTTACTCTAGACTTAACTCTGTTGTACAGGAAAATATCAGTGGTAACCGTATTGTTAAAGCCTTTTCTAAGGAAAACTATGAAATTGAAAAATTCAATAGACAAAATGCCTTTTATAAAGAAGCTAATATGGACACGGTTCATGTAACACAGCACTACTTACCTATTCTAGAATTCTTAGCGAGCTTCTTGACTGTTGTTATGATTTTTGTAGGTGGAATTTTAGTTATTTATGATCAAATGACAATTGGTGACCTTATGGTCTTTAACGGTTTACTTTGGGCCCTTAATAACCCTATGCGTTCTGCTGGTTACTTAATTAATGACTCACAGCGCTTCATTGCTGCTTCAGCTAAAATCCGTGAACTTTTAGCGACTGAGTCTAAAATTCAGAACCATGAAGATGCACATGCCCCTGAGCGTATTAAAGGTAAAATCGAGTTCAAAAATGTATCTTTCAGTTTTGAAGATACAGATGCGCTTAAGAAAGTATCCTTTAAAGCAGAACCTGGCCAAACCATTGGTATTATCGGCCATACTGGTGCTGGTAAATCTACTTTAATTAATTTAATCTGCCGTTTCTATGAACCTGTTAGTGGTCAGGTCCTTGTGGATGGCAAAGATATTCGTAGCTATGATATTAAAACACTACGCGAAAGCATTGCTATGGCGATGCAAGAGGTCTTCCTCTTCTCTGATACCATTGAAGCCAATATTCGCTATGGTGTACCAAGTGCTTCATCAGGCCAAATTCAACAATTTGCTGCTATGGCTGAAGCCGATAGCTTTATCCGCAACATGCCTGAAGGCTATGACACCATCGTAGGTGAAAGAGGGGTAGGTCTTTCTGGTGGGCAAAGACAACGTATTGCTCTTGCGCGTGCCCTTATTAAAGACCCTTCAGTGCTTATTCTGGATGATACAACTTCTGCACTTGATATGGAAACAGAAATGAAAATCCAACAAAAACTTAATGAATCTACACGTAAGCGTACAACTTTTATCATTGCACACCGTATTTCTTCTGTTAAAGCAGCAGACCTTATTCTTGTACTCAAACGTGGACGCGTTATTGAACAAGGTACACATGATGAGCTGATGGCACTTCAAGGTGAATACTACAAAGTATTTAATACACAATTTGGTGACTTTGATGAAGAACTTGCTGAGCTTACAAAAAAGGAGGCGAACTAGATGGCACGTAATACCTTCGATCAAGATGAAACATTAGAACAAGGCTTTAACATGTACCATGTGAGACGCCTTTATGATTATATGAGACCCTATTTAAAACCGATCATATGGTGTATGTTCCTCATGGTTATTTCAAGTCTACTTGGCCTTTTAGGCCCTTATATTATTAAAGTAGCTTTAGATGATTTAATTCCAGCTAAAGATTTAACAGGACTTTGCATCGCTACAGTAGCCTTTATTTTATCTCTTATAGGCATTAGCTGGATTATGAAAAACCGTCTTATCACTATGGGACGTGTAGGTCAAGATATTTTAATCGATATGCGTCATGACCTATTTGTAAATCTTCAGAAATTACCTTTTACATATTACGATAACCGTCCTCACGGGAAAATTCTCGTAAGGGTTGTAAACTACATTAACTCTTTAAGTGATTTATTAAGTAACGGTTTTGTTAACTTAGTAGCAGATATTTTTAGCATTATCTTAACTATGGTGTTTATGTTTGTACTTGATACTAGGCTTGCACTTGTCAGCTTAATCGGTGTACCCATTCTTATGAGTATCATGTACCCACTTAAAGCACTTCAAAGAAAGGCGCATCAAAAACTTAGTACGAAGCAATCTAATATGAATGCTTATGTAAGTGAAAGTATTAATGGAATGCGTGTTACACAAGCCTTTGCCCATGAAGAAGAAAGTATGCGTGTGAATGAACACGTATGTGAGGAATACAGTAATGCTTGGCTAGGCGCTGTTAAACTAAACTTCTTAGTTTGGCCTATTATGGATAACGTAGCAACACTTACTGTTGCGCTTGTTTACTTCAGTGCTGTATTTATCTTTGTCGATGATATTTCAGTTGGTCTTCTTGTTGCTTTCGTAGCTTATGTATGGCGTTTCTGGGGTCCTATTACCAACCTTGGTAACTTCTATAACACCATTATTAATGCTATTGCAAACCTTGAGCGTATCTTTGAACTTATGGATGAAAAACCAACTGTACATGACTGTGATGATGCAAGTGAGCTCCCTAAAATTGAAGGTCATGTAGAATTTGAAGATGTCAAATTTGCTTATGAAGAGGATGAAATGATTCTAAAGGGTATTAGCTTCGAAGCTAAACCTGGTGAACGTGTAGCTATTGTAGGACCTACAGGTTCAGGTAAAACAACCATTATCAACCTCATTAGTCGTTTCTACAATATTAACGATGGTCACATCTTAATTGATGGGCACGATATTAGCAAAGTTACCCTCACTTCCCTTAGAAGTCAAATGGGTATTATGATGCAAGACTCTTTCATCTTCTCTGGTACAATTATGGAAAATATCCGTTACGGTAGACTGGATGCGACAGATGAAGAAGTTATTGAAGCTGCCAAAGTGGTTAAAGCTCACGACTTTATTATGACTTTTGAAAACGGCTATGAAACAGTCGTTAATGAGCGTGGAGATAGACTCTCAGTAGGTCAAAGACAGCTTATCTCCTTTGCAAGAGCACTTCTTGCTAACCCTAAAATCCTTATTCTCGATGAAGCCACTTCCAGTATTGATAGCCAAACTGAAGTACTTCTTCAACAAGGACTTGATGAACTCCTTAAAGGTAGAACATCGTTCGTTATCGCTCATAGACTTTCTACTATTAAAAACTCCGATAAGATTATTTACATCCAAGATGGGCAAATCTTAGAAATGGGTACACATGATGAACTTATTGCTAAAGGTGGTGGCTATTGCCATCTTTATACAACACAATATGAATTGCTTAGAGCGTAGCATAAACTACCTTCAACTTGCATGAGAGGTGGATGAGACTCTTCCACCTCTCTTTGTTTTTGGAAGGATTAGCATAGAGTAAGTGAATAGAGGGCGAGTGACTCTTCCATACACTACTTTCCGCTTTTGGAGAACTTCTAGTCGCCATCTAACAAGATAACGCTGCAAACTCGCTGTCGCTCAGACAGTGCAGCTAAGTACATCTTGCTATCTAGCTCCTGAAGTTCTTCCCAGAAGCTCCAAAGGTGTATTACAGAGTCCCTCTCCCTCTTTTCATGTTCTTGGAAGGAATAGCCTAGCGCTTCGCTTAGGATGAAAAAAAGGGGGTTACAGAGTCCCATCCACCTCTCTTTGTTTTTGGAAGGAATAGCATAGAGTAAGTGAACAGAGGGAGAGTGACTCTTCCATACACTACTTTCCGCTTTTGGAGAACTTCTAGTCGCCATCT
>ERZ791765.797-NODE-797-length-27307-cov-3.564729_pt1 | contig 27307 bp, 21 predicted proteins | sample MGYA00509949_ERZ791765 | MGnify/ENA primary metagenome ERZ791765 (study PRJEB30046, sample SAMN00791980) | human gut metagenome | study: EMG produced TPA metagenomics assembly of the A metagenome-wide association study of gut microbiota in type 2...
CCCCCAAATCACAGGCTTTCCGATAGTAGTCTGCGGCTTTTGAATATGACTGCTTAACTCCTTCGCCGGTGAAATAGCTAAATCCGAGATCGGCGCACCCCATCCCATATCCCAAATCACAGGCTTTCCGAAGGTAGTCTGCGGCTTTTGAATATGACTGCTCCACTCCTTTGCCCTTGGCATAGAGAACTCCGAGTTTGTAGCAGCCAGCCCCATCCCCCACATCACAAGCCTGCTTGTTCTCCTCAACTGTATAGGTTTCCATAGAACATGCCGTCCCTGCCAGGACAAACCCAAGACAACAAGCCACCACCCTAATTTTGCTCAAATCCATACGAACTCCCTACATCCTTTGTCAACCCGTGAATTCTTTATGCGCTTGAAATCCGTTTGAGTTTAGTATAGATCCGCGTAATCGGAGATGTTCATCCCTCCCTAAGCAGGTTGCCGTACAGGTGTCCTGGGCGGGTTTCGGTACAGAGATGACGGATGCTTTTGAAGAGGCGGGGCTAAAGAGCTCGGGCAGTGTGGATCGGCGGCGTTTGGGATGGTGGTTTAAGCACCATGAAGGTTGGGTTGCAGGTGGATACAAGCTTATTCGGGTCGATCGGGAAGATATACAACCAACATTTCGGATTGAGCGGATAAAGTTTTTTTAAGGTTCTTTTGAGTTGAGCGAAAAATTGCGAAGGGGAAAAGTATGCCGCAAAAATTTTTGAAAGCATCATGGGTTAAGGAGCGGGCGGAAGCTCTCAGACAGAAGAAAATAGTGTCAATCGGCTGAAATCGTCGGGGACAATCACTCGGGACAGTTGCCGCTGTTGTGCACAGAGAAAGCCTGAACCTTTCATACCGCTATCACTGTAATGGCAACATTATCTGTCGAAATAACTTTCGCCACTCCTCCTACCTTACATGGAGTGGTAAAACATGCGATATTCACAGGAGTTCATAGATAATCTCGTGGCTCGCATTCTGAGCAAAGAGCTCCAAATCTCTAAAGCCACCGAGCAGTACTCGATAGGTAAATCAACAATCAGGTACTGGCTCAAGCAGGCAAAAGAGAAATCAGACTGCGTCACGCTGCCTAACACAGGATTTTCCAAGTGCATGGCGACCTTAAGCTTCTTAAGGTGTGACCTACCTTCAAGCCTTTACCAGCGTTAACGCCAAAGCATTCCCTGAGAAAAACTGACTTCAGTCAATTTTGCCGTAAACATGGCTATCTCGCATCCCCTGTGGATGCCTGGCCCGAATGGTTCAGCCGTAGACAAGAGGCAGCATGTGCCCAGCGGCTATTACTGATCTCAAGAAAGAAAACGCAAGGCAGGCCCGGGAAATTTCCAGAAAAGACAAAGCATGGCTGATGCCGCAACAATGCTGATGTTATCAAAAAAACGAGGCGATCTAGGAAAAAAGGAAAACTGATCAGTTTCCAAAATCGCAGGGAAATTATTTCATCGGTTCACCGGTCGAATTCGGTCAATCGAAGGAGCTGTCGCAGAAGCAGTACTGCGAAGCAGTTGGGATCACTCCGCGTACATTGCAAAACTGGCGGCATGCCCCTGATGGCGATGGACGGCTCGACCGGAGCAACTTTACGAGCTCCCGGCAAATCCCGGAGGATTTGCGGGAGCTGATCGTGGAGCGATTCTGTCGGGCGGATGTGCGCGATCTCAGTCTGACGCAGGCTTTCTACAAGCTTCTGGATGAGAATAAGGAGTACTGTGTTCTCTCTACGCTTTACCGCATTTTCAGAGCGCGGGGATTGAACGCACGCCGCGCTCCTACCCGGGAAGTCCGCCTCCGCAACAGACCGACCGCTTACAGCGCGGAGAAGCCCAATGAAGTATGGACCTAGGACCTCACCTATCTTCGTCCCAGCACTTACACGGGCAGACACTACTTCGTCGTGCTCTTTCTCGGGGATGCCTTCAGAAAATATGGAATCAGGCTCGAACAGCTTGTCGTGCACTCAGACAATGCTCTTGCGTGAAAGTCGCGCCCGCTATAGCTTTGCTTGAGAAAAACGGAATTACCTTCTCGCACAGCAGTCCGCGAGTCAGCAACGACATCCCATATTCTGAGTCCTTCTTCCACACACTCAAGTTCAGCGGCGATTGCCTGTATCTCTGTAACGTAACGGCTTTGACAGTGTCGAAGAAGCTGAGCAATGGGTGCAGAACTTTGTAGGGCACTACAACGAGCACCACAGGCATCGCAACATTCGAATAGTTACACCGGGGCAGCGCTACCGCGGCGAGAATGCGGAGGTGTTGCGCCGGCGTAAGGAGACGATGCAGGAAGGCGCTCAAACGCCCCGGAGCGCTGGATCGGCTATTACACGGTGATCGGGAAGGTATGGCTTAACCTCGAAAGTGGACAGCTGGAGGGAAATCGCTTACCCAGAGCCGCTTAAACAAACGCTGCAACTTACTTTTTACGAACAATTTCAGCGAAAGATCATTTGCCATTCGCTGGACCGGATGTCAATCCCCCCTTCTTCGCCTTCGATTACCAGACAAAAGCATCACAGGAGAGCTGCAGTACTAACGAGCAACAAGGTGAACGATATTTCCTTCCAGATAGGTCCGTCTGATAATCGACAGCTTCTGCTCAGTCGTCCAGCGCTTCCTGTTTTCCCTGACGACAACCACTGAAGACGCATCTTCTGGCATCACGTCATCAGAGTCGGGCAAGATGTGGAGGAACTTCCGGAACTAAATTCTCAACCTCAATCCCGGAAGTCTCCGAATAAGAGCTAGTCATACGACTAGTCGCAGGACTAGTTCTTAAAGTTCCCTCTTTTTTCTTGATCGTCATAGCTTTCTCCCTAAAGAAATTTTAGGTTATAGAAAGTATCCTGTGATCAATGGGACCGGTACAAAAACTCAGACTTTCCCCTTAGCTTGTAAATTCTAGAGAGTAAGGGAGTTTCTCGGACTCCGCTAGACTCTACAGACCTGAACTTTTGGCAAAGGTGGCACCATATTCGATATCACCTTGCCCGAGTTACGCAAAAGAAAGAGGGTTTCTAGGGTTTTTTTACCTTTTTTTCTTAGGTCTTAAAAAATGTCAAACGAAAAAAAAGATCAGGCTCCTCGGCAGTTTGACGAAAATCAGGGGTTACCTCCTACAAAACTAAAAGAAGGTTCATTTATGAATCCCCGACATGCAATATTTTCCCCAAGCCTCCATGATCTGCCGCCGCTCTTTGGCTAAGGGAGCGCGATCGTAGGCGCCGTTGTAGGCATCATTCTTTGCGTGGAGCAAGCACATTTCCACGGCCTGCTGATCAAAACGGCGATTGTTCTCCAATTCATCATCTTTCGCCCACGTGCGAAATGAAGCGCGCGCCGTACCATGCAGGGTGATCACGCAAGGTTTGCCCATTTTTGAAGATTTGATGGGATCTATCCAGCCCCGATGGTCTTTTTGTAAGCGCTTTTCGTGAAGACCTCGCAAAAACATGGTTAAAGCTGCATCAGAAAAGGCGCTCCCATGAGAGCTGGGGAAGACATAAGGACTATCTTCATAACGCACTAGCCCCTTCAGGAGCTGTAAAGCAAAGGAGGACAGAAATATAGTTCGGTCTCTATTGGGCACTTTAATTTTGTCATGGTCCAACGGAATAACCCATATTCCCTGTTCCAAATCAATTTCGTCCCACTGAGCCATTCGCACGGCTTGAGACCGAGCAGCGGTCAAAATGGCAAATTCACAGGCCCGCGCCGACATGGAATCGTATCCATGAATCGTTGCCATCAGTCTGGGGATCTCTTCGACCGGACATGCCGCATGGTTTTGCTTGGGCTTTCTGTTCTTCTGAAACGGCTCCATTAATACGCCGAGCGCTCCTGCCATATCGGCAGGGTTTTCCCTATTCTTTCGTTTATGAAATGCGATCGCCCATTGAAAGATCTTTCGAGCATGCGTACGTGCTTTTTTGGCCGTTGACGGCGCCGACTGCCAAATGGGAGACAGACATTCCCGGATATCCTCCGGAGTAATTTGATCAATGTTCTTGGCACCGATAATGGGGAAAAGGTGTCTGCTGAGGATTTGGCGAGTGTCTTTTTCCCCGCGATGATTCTTTGACCAGTAGCCATGGTTAACGCGATCCTCCACCCACTCATTGGCTATTTTTTCAAAGGTCTGCTTTTTTTGTTCGAGCTCTGCCTGAGCTGCCTGCTTAGCAGCCAGTCTTGCTGCCCTCTCCGATTGTCTTTCATCTATTGGGTTGGTCCCTTTGGCAATTGACGCACGTGCATCAGCAGCAGCCTTTCGTGCCTGTGCGACAGACACTTCAGGGTAATTACCTAAAGCATAATCATGGCGCCCGCTTTCGTCTTTGTATCGGAGGAAAAAGAACTGCTGATGGGGAGTTTTTCTGATGTAAAGCCCTTTCACTCCGCCAATAGAAAAGGTTCCGTACCCCAAATGCTTAACCTCAAGTGCCGTCAGCTCTTTTGTGATTTTTGGCATGGGAGGAACCTCCTTTTTATGATGGGTAAAAATATATGTGATTTTTTAACTCTTATTTACCCATCATACCACCCATCATAAAAACATGGATTTCTTTAGACAGACTTGGACGGCTATAGGCGGAATTCGCTTGTAATTTATTGATTTAATAAAAAATCCCAGACGTCCTAAGACAGTCTGGGATTAGTGTCTGGTGGAGCTGGCGGGAGTCGAACCCGCGTCCGCAAATTGTCCAAAGACGGTTCTACATGCGTATCTGATGAACTTTAAATCTCATCTTCATCCATGCCCACCAGCAGGCCATATGAAGACCAGCCGCTTGATCTTAATCCTGCCGTCACGGCTCCAACAGGATCCAGCCCGAGTATATGGCGCTGCTGTCAGTTTTTAGGCTGACCCGGCCCTCAGGCGAACCGGTGCAGCGTCCCGCTGGTATTAAGCAGCGAGAGCGTAACGCTTGTTATTGGCGTTTATTACTTTTCCGAACTGTTTAACGAGGATCTCGGACCTCGACATGCCCCGTGCTCCTTCGTAATCCACGTCGAAACCAAGGCAGCCCCAAGGAAGGTCTATTCTACCCGCTTTTATTTTTTCCGGTGAGACAGAAGACGCTTTATTTTCCAAAGAGCCCGAGAAGTCTGCGAATCTCATCCTCGCGGACTCCCTTTCGTGCCACAAGATCGATACGCATCGTACGGTAAGGTTCTTCCATCGGATCCGCCTGAATCTCTGTCTTATAAGGAGATCCGGCAAAAAGCGATCCCGGCACCGCGCTGAAGCCCGCGCCTTCGGAAACGAGACGGATAATCGTTAAAAAGTCCCCCGCCTCCTCAATACCGATCGGAGCCTGACCGGCGTCTGACAGCCATGAAAGCATCCGGTCTTTGCAGACTGATTTTTCAGGAATCACGAGGAACGGCACATCGTCGAGATCCATCTGAGACTCCACCGGAATATGAGAATCCGGATAAATCAGCATGATGTCCTCAAAGAAAAGGGGCCAGCGATTAAACGCATCATCTTCCTCTCCCCTGACAGTGAAGCAGGCGTCGAGCTCTCCCGACATAACCGCGTCGAGCACATCTGTATCCGATTCTTCAATGACCTGAACCTGACCATCAAACGTTTCATGAATCTTTGGAAGAACGGTTTTCAGCCGGGATTCAAGGACTTCCTTCGAAGCCCCGATTTTCAATATTTCTGCAGATGCCATGCCGGAACCCTTTTACTGTGTATAAGTGAGCGTGACTATTATTCCTGCCGGAGGGCTTTCTGTCATCAGGGAGATGGTGAATGTCCTCCGGGATACCTGGCGCAGCTGATATCAACTGCCGTAAGAAAAACCGGAGAGAGGCTGCCCTATCTCCGGTTTCGTTCTGAACGCCTGAACTGTTTTTACTTCACATACTTCAGGTACGCCCCATAGCCTTCCTTCTCCATTTCCTCTTTCGGGATAAACCGGAGAGACGCGCTGTTCATACAGTAGCGAAGTCCGCCCTTATCAGACGGCCCATCCGGAAACACGTGCCCGAGGTGAGATCCGCTCGCGGCTGATTTCACCTCAGTCCGCACCATACCGTACGACGTATCCGTCGTATTTTTCAGAGCGGACTCTGAAATCGGCTTCGTGAAGCTCGGCCACCCGGTGCCGGAATCAAATTTGTCTGAAGAGGAGAAAAGCGGCTCTCCGCTCACAATATCCACATAGATCCCTGCCCGGTGCTCATTCCAATAGGCGTTATGGAAAGGCGGCTCGGTGCCGCAGTTCTGCGTGACGTCATACTGTTCTGGTGTCAGGCGATCCTTGAGACTCTGCGATCCGGCCTTTCGAAATCCCTTATGGGTCGGCTGATACTTGGCTTTCTCAGCCTCTTCCATCAGGCGCCGCGGAATATGGCAGTAGCCGTCCGGATGCTTCACGAGAAAATCCTGATGGTATTCCTCAGCCCGGTAGAAGGAGGTCAGCGGCTTCACTTCAAGCGCCAGAGGCTTTGAATATTTGGCTGAGAGCTTCTTTACCTCATCCTCAATGATGGGTTTATCGCCTGGATCGGTATAAAAAATGCCGGTCCGGTACTGGGTTCCGATGTCATTCCCCTGGCGGTTAAGGCTTGTCGGATCAATGGTTTCAAAGAAGAGACCGAGAAGGAATGGCAGATCAGCTTTTTCAGGGTCGTAAATGACATGCACTGTTTCCGCGGCTCCGGTTCGGCCGGTACACACGTCTTCATAAGTTGGATTGGCAACGGTGTCATTGGCGTATCCCGACTCAGACACCCTGACACCAGCAACCTTCGACATGAAGTGTTCAGTTCCCCAGAAGCAGCCGCCGGCGAGATAAATCTCCTTCTCTCCCGCCCGGGGCTTTTCCGCGGGAAGCATTCTTGTATCTTTTTCCATGGATTGGGCTCCTCCCCTGCTGCAGGCAATCAGAAGAGAAAACGAAGCCGCTCCCAAGGCCAAAGTCCGTCTCAGCATCGTCTCTTCCTCCCTTCGGGATTAATAACCATTTTCAATATCAGCAGTATAGCGTCCGAATCTTTTTCTTATAAGGGCATCAATGTCGCTACCTACAGTGAAGATATCTGACGCAAATTCAGTCAGTTTCCCGGTCTAAGAAGACTCCCGGTGCATAGAGTTTTCCGACAGAAATAAGCCTCTCGCTTTTCTGAGTCTCCCTTTAAAATGATTCCCGTTTTCTACCACCCCCAACATAAAACACAGGGTTGCCATGACCAGCTTGAAAGAAATTCCCGGACTTGATAACGCTAAGCTAGAAAAGGCGGTTGCTATCCGCAAGGCTTATGACGAGAACCAGATTTCACTTGAAGAAGCGCAGCGTCAGCTGAAGAGCGAAATCCAGTCTCTGAAACCCTGGGAGATCGCCCAGATTGAACAGAACATCAGCCCTGAAGAAGGCGATGAAGCCTGCCGTCTGAATCGGATTTCCGATATTTTCAAGATCTACGGTCCCATCATGGATCGCAGCCGTCCTGAGCTTCCCGAGGATCATCCGATTGCCCGCTACTTCCAGGAAAACGATAAGGAACGCGGCATTGTCAAAGAGATTGAGGATCTCGCGCAGTATCCCGTGATCCGCAATCAGTGGCTCGAAATTTATGATCGCCTCGCCGAGATCAAGAAGCATTTTTCCAGGAAACAGAATCAGCTTTACTCGGTGCTTGAAAAGAAGGGCTTTGACCGCCCGTCCACTCATATGTGGCTCTTCGACGATACGATCCGGGATGAAATCCGCGATAACCGCGCGCTTCTCGAAGCTGGGGCCGATGACGAATTCCTCTCCCGTCAGCAGGCTCTGATTGACGATCTGACCGATCTCATGAATAAGGAAGAGCAGATCCTTCTCCCGACATCTCTCATGCTGATCAGCAATAAAGAATTCGATGATATGCGCTCGGGTGACGCCGAGATCGGCTACGCCTGGCTTGAAAATACCGGCGCTGCCCCTGCGGCTGCCCCGGTTGCTTCAACCCAGGCCGCCACGGCTGAAGCCACGGGCTTTGTCGGCGATCTTCAGAAGCTTCTCGCTAAGTACGGTCTCGCGTCTGGAGCCGGCTCTGATGAGAAGCTTGAAATGCGGAACGGAAAACTCACGCTTGATCAGGTGAACCTCGTACTGCAGAACCTGCCTCTTGATATCTCCTTCGTGGATGAAAATGATCTCGTCGCGTTCTACTCCGATACGGAGCATCGTATCTTCCCGCGAAGCAAGAACGTGATCGGCCGCCAGGTCCGTAACTGCCACCCGAAGACGAGCGTGAAGTATGTGGAAGAAATCCTCGCGAAATTCAAGGCCGGAGAAGAGGATGTCGCTGACTTCTGGATCAATAAGAAGGACGCTTTCATTTACATTCGATATGTCGCCGTGCGTGATGCGGATGGCAAGTTCCGCGGCGTTCTCGAGACGATGCAGGACTGCACCCGTATCCGCGAACTGACGGGATCCCGCACACTGCTCACCTGGAGCAACGAAACCCATGCCCCGGAACGGGTCTATGGCATCTCGGAACCCGGTACGAGCGACGACGCCCCTGTAACGAAGGATGGCAATCTGACTGGCAAAGCGTCTGACGCAGCCGATACGCCCTCCATCATTGAGACCCTGACGGAATCCACCCGTCTTGAGGATATCCTGAAAGCCTTCCCCTGGCTGAAGAATGAGCTGTCTACTATTTCGCCGGTCTTCAAGGCCCTTAAGACGCCGCTCGCAAGAATCATGATCCCCAAGGCCACGGCTGGTGACATGAGCCGCCACAGTGGTCTTTCTATTGAAGAGCTGAAATCCGCTTTGCTCGCTCTGATTGCCAAGCACTAAAAAGCCTTTTAAGCTCTTTCAATCCCCTTTGACATCCTATGGGAAGTCAGAGGGGATTTTGTTTTCATTGTCCATGTATTGCCTTGACGGTATTCCTCTCAAAGCCTGTTGCTCTTATCCAATGACAAATCGATGCAATATAAGCAGGTGAAACAGGTTAATATTGTCAGGATTCAGGGTACTTCGCTGAAAGAATCAGCAAATGCCCACCCGTTTATGACCGCTTTCTATATGCAACATGAAACGGTCACGGCAAGAGAATTAAGTTACCAAAAATAGTACTTAATCGTAATCTAGGCAAAATCGGTGTCAAAGCGCTGTTTTTCATCATCCAGAGTCAGAAATTCAGCCTTATCTGTTTGATGCCCTCTCCGTATGCCTCTGAACTTGCCGCTTATCTAGTTTTTAAGGCCTTTCATGATACTGAGGAATCTTTTTTCTGGTTCAAGCCTGAAAAGACTCTTAGGCTATTTACCTCCCTATAAAGGCATCATCGCGCTTTCCATTTTTTTCATGGTTTCGGCTGGTGCCGCGTCTTCTTTGATCGCCTGGCTGCTGGGAAAGCTGACAGATGTAGGGTTCTATAACCAGGCAGCCTGGATTATCGTCGCGGCACCGCTTGGATTGATTGGCGTGTCTTTTCTTCACGGCGGCAGCATGTTTATGAGCAACTATCTGCTCGGGAAAGTCAGCCAGTCCGTATCCGCCACACTGCGTCAGCAGATGTTTCATCGGTTGCTGCGGTGGCCTTCTGCTGCCTATCAGAACAACTCCACCGGTGCCATCACGTCCAAATTTGTGTTTGAAGCAAATGTCATGCTCTCAAACGCAACAAAGTCCTGCATCATTCTGGTTCGTGATTCAAGTCAGGTGGTCGGCCTTGTTGCGACGCTCTTCTGGCAGGACTGGAAGCTGTCGCTCGTAGCTCTGATTATCGGGCCTCTGATCTTTCTGCTTCTCCGATATGTATCGAGAAAAATGAAGTCTGTGATGGCTTCCTGTCAGGAATCCTTCGCAGGTATTCTGTCGCGCGTTAAAGAAGTATACGAAGCACACCGCCTGATCAAGATTTCCAATACGTATAAGGCTGAATACGACCGTTTTGCTCACATCAATAATGAAATATACAAAATGATGGTGAGGATGACGAAAGTCACAACTCTTGGGACTCCGGCGTCTCAGGTCCTATGCATGATCGGGATCGCGGTTGTTTTGACTTTTGCGGTATTTCAGATGCAGAACGGAGCTCTGGACCGGGGGCAGTTTGTTACGTTTCTTGCGGCTCTCCTGCTCCTGATTCCTCCGGTCAAGAACCTGGCGGGAATGAATACGGGCTTCATCATGATCAAAATGGCGGCGGACAGTATTTTTGCCACCTTGGATGAAAAGGAAGAGGAAGATAATGGCAAAACAGAACTGGATTACTGCAGCGGACAGGTAGTCTTTGATCATGTTTCGCTTCGTTACCCCAACTCTGAAAGAGACGCCGTTCACGACTTCAACCTAACAGTCAATCCCGGCGATTCGGTTGCTCTTGTAGGCTTCTCGGGGTCAGGAAAAACATCCCTGGTAAACATGATCCCGCGGTTCTGGAATCCAACGTCAGGACGTATTCTCATTGATGGCTATGACACCCGTGATATCACATTAAAGAGTCTGAGAAAACAAATTGCCATTGTTTCTCAGGATGTCATTCTCTTTGACGATACGATTCGGAACAACATTGCCTACGGTGTTCCTGATGCGACAGAAGCTCAAATTAATAAGGCAATAGATGACGCTGCCCTGAGAGAGTTCATCGATGCACTGCCAAAAGGCTTGGAGACTCCGGTTGGTGAAGCGGGAAACTTCCTATCAGGGGGGCAGAAACAGCGCATTTCTATTGCACGCGCCATTCTGAAAGACACTCCTATCCTGATTTTGGATGAGGCAACCAGCGCTCTTGACAGCATCAGCGAAACCCATATCAAAAACGCTTTGGCAAAACTGATGAAGGGCAGAACAGTGTTTATTGTCGCTCACAGACTTTCAACAGTATCCGGAGCCACAACTATTGTTGCGATGGCTGAAGGGGAGGTGAAAGAGATTGGGACGCGGGATGAGCTGCTGAAGAAAGGCGGTCTCTTCGCGAATCTCTGCCATCTGCAATCTCTTCATGTTTTGGAAACAGAATGATCAACATACTAAAGCATAGAGACGAAAACCTGGTGAGGCTTTATAAGTACTTTCTTCCTTATAAGGGAAAGATAGCTGTTGCCAGTATTTTTCTGATTGCCACCGCGTTAACCTCATCCGCCACAGCCACTCTTTTAGGTAAGCTGACCGACGTGAGTTTTTACCAAGGCGGAAGCTGGCTGGTCTTTGCTTTGCCTGCCGCATTGATTGCGGTCACTCTAGTGTTTGCCATTTCGACAGTCCTGAGCGCCTATATCATGTCTCAGATCAGTCAGTCAGTATTGGTGACACTTCGAAAAGAACTCTTCTACAGCGTACTGCATTGGCCGGAATCGCAATACCAGAAAGTATCTACTGGTCTCATCAGCTCAAAGTTTGTGAATGAATCTACCATCGCCCTTTCCGGTGCGGCGGATTCAGTTACAGTCATGATCCGCGATACCGTCCAGATCATTGGTCTGCTGTGTGTCCTGTTCTGGCACGACTGGATTCTGACTTTGGTCACGTTTGTCATTGGACCAGCGTTGTTTATAGTGCTTCGTTTGCTATCCAGAAAAGTCAAAGTCGTTGTCAAACAGAGTCAGGAAACACTGGGAAATATGATCTCCAGAATCCAGGAATCATATGAAGCGGAACGAATAGTCAAAATCAACGACTCATATGATTTTGAAGATGAACGGTTCTCAAAAGTTAACATGAGAATCCGCCGCTTGGCTCTGAAAACCAATATTCTGCAGGGGCTTCCTACGCCTCTGACGCAGATTCTGACAATGGTCGCGGTTGCATTCGTCGTGGCAGTAGCGCTGATTGAAGCTCAAGGAGGTGCGCTGACATTCGGTCAGTTCGTAACCTTCCTGTCCGCCCTTCTACTGATCAAAGCTCCTGTTCAACATCTCGCAGGACTTAACTCTACTTTTGCAAGTATTTCTGTGGCCGCAAAAAGCATCTTTGATGTCATTGATGCCAAACCTGAACTAGATACTGGCAAAAAGGAGCTCAAAGAAATTCACCAAGGAATTGCCTTTGAAGACGTACATCTCAGATACCCTGGGCAAGACGCAGACGCACTGAAGGGAATTTCTTTTACCGTCAAAAAAGGTGAGTCAATCGCCTTGGTGGGGCAATCAGGTTCCGGAAAGACATCTATTGTGAACCTGCTTCCTAGATTTCTGGAAGTAACTGGGGGCAAGATAACAATCGATGGAATTGATATCAGAGATTACACACTTGAAAGTCTCCGATCGCAGATGTCTCTCGTATCACAGGATGTATTCCTCTTTGAAGATACTATAAAAAACAACATCACATATGGTGTGAAGAGCTCAGTAACTGAAGAAGAAATCGATGCCGCAATAGATGCAGCTGATTTGAGAGGACTGGTTAAGAGCCTTCCTAAGGGCATCGACACATCCGTCGGAGAAGGAGGAAAGCTGCTTTCAGGGGGACAAAGGCAAAGAATATCGATAGCCCGGGCCATCCTAAAGAATGCCCCGATTATTATTCTTGACGAAGCGACTAGCGCTTTAGATAGCAAAAGCGAAAACGAAATCAAGAATGCATTGAAAAATCTGACCAAGGGGAAAATCTCAATTACAGTTGCACATCGCCTTTCAACTATCGAGGATTGCAATAGGATATATGTAATATCAGATGGAGAAATAAAGGAAGAAGGAAATCATCAGTCTCTTTTAACAGAAAATGGGATTTATGCCAAACTCTGTAAAATGCAGGAAGTTTAGGAGAAAATAGTGATTAAAATTTCCTACTACAACAGTGACAGATTGATTTTCTGGAAAATACTGAAGAGGGATTGTGTAAATTTTTTTAGTAAAAGAAAACTTGAAAAATCAATTTTAAAAAAAATATTTTCAATCGGTCCTGTTAAAATAAAAAAAAGTGGCTGCTGCAGAGCTGTATATATAGGATTATTGCCCGTTGTTGGTATAGTTTTCAAAGGTAACCTTAAGATTGCGATCAATCTTTTTGGCATGACTCTTGTCACCTTAAAAAGAAGTGGAGAGATTGTCCAAAGGAATGCGGGGGAAATCCATTGCGATAGCAACCGAACAAAAAAGCGGTTGTATATCAATATGGGAAATTTACCTTATTCTGATGGAAACACTGGTATTCCACGAGTTGCTAAGAAGCTACTTGAAGAAGGAATTTCAGATAAGGAAATCGAAGTACTTCCTGTCTATTTTGAGAGAGATAGCCTACAGTTAAAGATTGCACGAAACTACTTACTTGAGAAACACAATATTAAACCAAGCAAAGCTTATGACGAAACTGTGTCCATCAATCCAGGAGATGTGGTCCTGAATGTACTTGCCGATTATATCGAAATTGTGGGATATTCAAAAATATTTGAAAAAATAGAAGAGTTGCACGGGAAAGTAATTTTCACTGTGCACGATATATTGCCAATTCAGTTTCCTGAATATTTTAAAGAATTAACTGTAAAAAGATATCAGCCTTGGTTAGTGGAAGTTTGCCATTATGACGGTATACTCGCAGTATCTAAAACAGTTTTAGGCGAAGTTAGAGAATGGGCTAAAAGAAACAACATAAAAACAGGGAAAGAATTCATATGGGATTATTATTATCTTGGATCAGATTTTAAAAAGGCAGACGAAAATATCAATCATGAAGAAGAAGTTATTTTTAACCAAATTTCAAAAAGACCATATTTCTTGCAGGTTAGCACGATAGAACCAAGAAAAGGCTACGATCAATTATTGGCCGCTTTTGATTTATTATGGGAAAAAGGATTTGATTTTAATGCTGTTTTTGTAGGAAACAAAGGCTGGAAAGTCGATAATCTATGTAAAAATATAGAGGCAGACAAAGAAAAAAATAAAAAATTATTTTGGCTTAGCGGTGTTTCAGACAGATTTTTGCAAAAAATATATAAAAACTGTTGGGCTGTTATTTTCGCTTCTAGAGGAGAGGGATTCGGCCTTCCTTTAATTGAAGGTTTATCGTTCGGTAAACCAGTTCTAGCAAGGGATATCCCCATATTCCGTGAAATAGCGGGAAACAAAGTTTCATACTTTTCAGGGAATGAACCTGAAAAGTTAGCATTTGCAATAAGACAAATGACTCAAAAGCAGTCCAATAAAATAGAAACTATTGAAGCAACCACTTGGCATCAATCTTTTCTAACAATAAAAAATTTATTATTTTGATATTTTTTGTAAAAGAAGAGTGTTCCAAGAAATGGAACACTCTTTCTAATAACATACTAATCCTTTAGTGAGGATAAAACAGAAATTACATCGTCAGCGCAGTCACTCCAGGTACAGGGCTTATACTCTTGCTTAATGGCCAGCTCTTTGGCCACAAGTTCATTAGGGTGGTTGGACCAATAGGTTAAACGGTCTGCCCACTTTAGAACATCCCAAGGTTCAAGGTATTCAGCAAAATCTTTTCCAACCTCAGGAAGGCTCCCTGAAGAAGAAGCTAAAACAAATTTCCCATGCAGCAGTGATTCAGCTACTCCTAAACCATACCCCTCATAGGAAGAAGGGAAAACAGTAAAAAGACAATTACTATAAAGAAAATCCAATTCATCATCATTGACTCTGCCCGCCAAGATAATTTTTCCTTGCGTTAAAGGATCAAATTTTATGTCTTTGATAATATCACTCACACCCCATCCAGGCATACCTGCAAAAACAAGGGGAGGAAGTTTGTCTAAAAGACCTTTTTCAGCAAGTAAATGATAGGCCTTATACAGAGTAACATGATTTTTTCTTCTTTCAATTGTTGATACAAACAATATAAACGGTGAATTATCTAATTTCAATATATCTTCTGATATCAGAGGCTCCGAAGAAAGATTCCTCTCAATATCAGCTCCAAGACGAATTATTTGAGTCTTAGGAGAAGCACACTTTAGGTTATTAGATAATTTTAGTAAATCTGACCTAGTACATTTTGATATACAAAGAATTGCGCTTGATCCCTTCAGCAAAGAATAAAAATAATTAGTAAATCTTTCAACCGTATTTCCTCCGCAATATTGAGGAAATTTTATTGGAATGAGATCATAGGCACACGTTACGATTCTTATTTTAAGAATATCGCGAGCATAGCTTAGCATCTCAAAAAAGGGATAGTCCCAGTCATTACCTAGCGAAAGAAAAGTATCATTCTGTTTAAAAATATGAAAGGCTCTATTATATCCAGCAGTTACAGGTTTATTCGAAACATCCTCATATGAATTGTCTGATTTCTTAACAGTACTAATATGGAAAATTTCTTCAAATTTTATTAAACGCTTTAAGACTGATTTTTTCCACTTTTTCTTTGTTTTTTCCCATTTAGTTAATACTTTATGCGAAGCATTATTTCTATCATTGATAGGTAATTCACGAAATGAACGATGATATTGTTCATGTGAAATTTCTTTAAAAGAATTAAATTCCCATATGCAGTATTTAAGATTATCAGATAATTTATTTTCCAGCGCTACAGCAATTTCTCTTTCCTGACGAGCAATTCCACAAGCAGGTCCTACCCAATGATAGGTGAAGGTAACGTTCATCCAAACAGTCATTTAAATTCTCTTAAAAAATTGGGAATAATTAATTTATCCTATTGACAAAGGACAAGAGGGAGATCCCCTAATTGAACTGCCTCATTAAATTACTACGGATTCCTTTTGATTAAATTTTAATTAATTTGCAAAGCAAAAGTGCTCTAATTCACCAAAATTCTCTCCTTATTGTACAAGTGAATATATTTATCAGTGATCTCCTTGGAAACGGATCTTGGTAAAATACAAAGTTTCCTTTTGAGTATCCAATAAATCGTTTCCTATTTCAGATCGGTGAATATCACAATTATCATTCTTCAAATTGTTCGTTAAAGATAGATTTCGGTGTTTTTTCAAGCATTCTTCAAGTATGCACTATTAATTCGGCTGTCATATCTCGGGGTTGAGCCATGCCTGCCAATCGGCGTGCAGTTCAGCGCAGTATAAACCGGTCCAGCGCTCGGCGTGCTCCAGCATTGTCTCTACCGAAGTATCACATCCGTGTCCTCGCAGCGATTGCACTGTCCTAGTGTTACTACTATTCGGATGCTGCGATGCCTATGGATTAAGCGACACGATAAAGTTATCCACGGTGCCCCCCCAGAAATGCGACACTTTTGAGGAGAATTTGCCATGGCAAAACCATCAAAAGAACAGCGTCTGGAGGCTCTGGCTTTGTTTAGTGCCGTCAATAGCGGTGTGAGGGTCGCGCAGAAACTGAACATCACCTATGAACTCATTAAAGACTGGCTGCTCCGTTTCAAATTTGACCATACGGATTGGAGGGAAGAAAATTCAAAGTATTTTTTCAACGAAGAAAAATTGCGACTGATGAATTTGTATTTTGCGACGATGCCGGGAAGGCGGAAATTCGCAGCCAAGTACAATACTCCTGATACTCTTTTTAAACCCTGGTTTTTGTCTTGTGAACGCTATGGAAACCCAGAGAAAGCCTTTGCCGTACACCATCCGCGGAGCTGGCAAATATCGCCTGCGGCGGCATGGATTATCAAGTCTTTGGTAGACAATTCCGAAAAAACTAGTTTGGAAGCGGCAGAGCGAGTCGGAGTCAGCCAAAGAACGATCAATCGATGGATTCGTCGATAACGTTTATCCCGGGAATTCAGGCAGTTCATTGACAAGCTCGTGGAGAATAACTCCGAGGACGCGGCAATGAATTCTCTTGAGAAATCCAAAGTTCATGCTGAAGCCTTATCGAAGCTGGTTCAGGAAAAGGCTGAGACATTACCAATGACCATGAATGCCAAGGTAGACGGCATTAAACAGTTGGCCAGTTTTGGTATGTTGGTTCTCAAAACCTGTCAGGTCTTTAACATCTGCCGAAGCACTTATTATCGCCATTTGTAGCCAAGGGAAGAAAAGGACTCATCTCTGGTTCAAGCGATCAGGGATGAGCAAGTCCTTCACTCCTACGCTTACGGTGCGAAACGGATGGCCAGGTTCCTGAGTATGCACCTGGAAACCCCGATCAATCACAAGCGTGTGGTCTGGCTTATGAGAGAAAACGACCTGAATTCCCGGGTTAGGCTGCAGAGATTTAAGCGCTGCCGTCTCGAACCGAAGATTCCAGATAGTCGGCCTTGCATTGATAAGTTAAACAGGGAGTTTTTCCCTAAAGAACCCAGGAAGAAATTGGTCACAGACATGACTTTCTTTCATGTAGAAGAAGGTTGGCTTGTTCTGTCCACGATCAAGGATCTTTGTACCAAAGAGATTATTGCGTGGGGTTTTGATACTGGCACTATCAGGGATCTGGTTGAGACCACACTCTCAAAGCTGGCAGGTCTTGGTCCTGCGCTCCTTCATAGTGATCAAGGTACGGTTTACACCGCTCTCCGCTATAGGGATCTGGCAAAATCGCTGAACATTGATCTGCCTTACTCCCGCAAGGGAAATTGTTTTGACAACACCTGCATGGAGAATTTTTATGGGCATCTGAAATCGGGAACAATCTATCAGATGCCCAAAAACAGACGTTATGTTTTGCCAAGAGCCGATTTGAAGCAGATAATCGATAAATATATTCGCTGATACAACCAGGAAAGGATTCAGGAGAAATTAGGGTACCTTTCCCCTGCATAACTTCTTAAAATTTAAACAACAGGAAACTGTCGCAATTTAGGGGGTCGGTTCAATATAGGGGTCAACATACACTGTCCGCTAACATCCAAGACTTCGTCCGCATCCCCGTGGCCTACTTTATCGTGTCACTTGGCACTCGGAATATGGGTTTTAGTTGCTGAATCGCAAAAATCTGTGCAAGAAGATAACTCCGTTCTTCTCAAGCAAAGCCATCGTAGAGGCGACTTTCATCCTTTCGCCATTATCTGAGTGCTAGATAAATTGCCCGGTTTTCTGAAGACATCTCCAAAAAGCGCACGATAAAGTCGGCATTATCGAAGTCGAATGCCCAAAAGCGCTCGACTATGCGGCTATAAATAACGACAATCAGGTTCGTTTAGTATAACCTGGTAGTTGAAGCACTGGAGCAAAATAGTCATGTCCAGAGTCTACACTCAACATAAGTATGGAAAAAAGACAAGTGTAATTTCAAAAACTGATGGAGCCTCCGTTAGTTGTCGATGAAAAACCTAGAAATGCTGTACAACAAATCAAAAGTTGGCGATACTCAGCCTGAACTATCGGGAAAGAAATACTGTGTTCTCTGTTGAGCTTCAGATCAAATCAAAGAATAAATCTTTTCGTGAATAGATGATAAAAAATAATTGAATCTATTTCATTTACCCTGAACAGAGTTCAAAATCGTTTCACAGGCTTTTAATGTAAAATCCCACTGTAATAATTTTCTATGATTTATTTCTTTTTCGTCGAGTGTAAAAGGAGACAGATTCATTACATCTCTAATTTTTTTTCTAAATTGGATGCTAGAATCACAAACAAAGACTCCGGGTTCATCTGCAAAAGATTCATATCCAATCATTGCTTTAGGCGTTGCTACAACATAATGATTTGAATATAAGGCTTCAGCAGTTTTTAGATTGGAACCACCACCCTCAAGAATTGGAACGATAATACAGTGTGCGTTTGCAATCAACCAACCTAGTTGTTCCTCTGAGGCACTAGAAATAAATTCCGCCCTATTAAAAAGCATTGGGATTTTGTGGAAACATAGATCTCCTTTAATAGAGTCAGAAACACTACCAACAATAATAATCTTCTCTTCAGGCGATAAGAAACCTAAACCTGGTTCAAAAATTTTAAAAAAACCATCAACATTAGGAGGGTAACTTGAGGCGACGAATAAACAATATCTATTGAAATTAGTACCTTGATTTTTAAAATCAGCTAATGAATAATTTCGAGAAGATACACCATTTGGGGCTAACAAGACATCCTTTTGTATCCTACTTTTATACCATTTTGCATCAGAATCTGTTACAGCTAAAACAAAATCAGCATGAGATGCGGCATAGGTTTCGGTAGCTGCAATTAAAGATGCATAGTGATCAGAAAAATCCCGAGAATAGTAGTGAGTTAAAAGCTGATATCGGGCTTGTGATTCAATATTTTGAGAACCATATATGATGGGAATATTTCTATCAAATTGTTTAACAAAACGCTCGGCAAATTTAAATAGCCATGGCTGCTCAACATGAATGATGTCAGGAATAAAAGTAATCTGGGATTTTAAATTATTAAATAGATCAAAATCTGAGTACAATAATTCGCCAATTATATAATCTTCCAATAAGAAGTTTTTTTCAGAAAAAGTTAAAATTTTATCATGTGGATAAGGAATGAAGTGAGGAGTTTTTTCATAAAGCTCACTTCCAAGTATTCCTGCTGATAAAACGTTATAACCTAAAGAGCGATATTTTTCGCGAATATGAAAAAGTCTTTGTTGCCCTCCATGGCGTGGTTTATCGTAAGGGAAGTGACTTAACATCAAAATGTTCATTTTTGCCCTCTTTGCAAAAGATCGATAGCTTCTAAGACGTCCACGGAACAATCATGCCAAGTGGATGGCTGATAATGAGAAATAATGAATTCTTGCTTTTTTGCCAGTTCTAGAGTATGCGTGCTCCAGTAATATAACCTGGAAGCCCAACCTAGTGTATCCCAAGGGTCTAGATATTCTGCAAAATCACCTCCAACCTCAGGTAAACTGCCGGCATTCGATGCTAATACAAATTTTTTATGAATAAGTGACTCAGCAACACCAAGGCCATACCCCTCATATATAGAGGGGAAAACAGTAAAAAGGCACTTAGAATATAAATAATCCAATTCTTGGTCATTTACTCTTCCCGCCAAAATTATCTTATCTTTTGTTAATGGATCAAAATTAATATCATTCACTAAATCTGAATATCCCCACCCAAGCATCCCTGCAAAGACAAGATTAGGCATGTCTTTAAGAAAACCTTTTTCAGCTAGAATATGATAGGCCTTATATAATGTTTCGTGATTTTTTCTTCTCTCGATTGTTGAAACATAAAGAATAAAAGGTTTATCTGCAATTTGCTCAACTTTTTGAGAAATATTCCTTTTGGATCTTTCTGAAACATTAGAAATAATATCTCCGCCTAATCTTATAACTTTAGTGTATGGTAGGGGAGTGACTTGATTCTGAGCAAACAACTTTAAATCCTGCTCAGTGCTTTTAGATATACAAAGGACGACATCAGATCCCCATAGAAGATCTATAAAATATTCAGAGAACCTTTTAATAGTATCCGCGCAGCAACATTGAGGGAATAAAACAGGAATCAAGTCATAAGCACAAGTTATTATATTTAGATGCAGATATTTCTTTACGAAGTATAGTTGATCGTGAAATGATTGATCCCAGTCATTTCCACAAGTCACCAGAGTATCATGAGCCTTGAATATTACGAAAGCCGAACTAAATTTTTCAGAAGGTTTATTTACTTTTGGAGGAACTGTTAAAGTTCTCTGAGACAAAATTTTGTCTAAGCCTATTTTGTATACCCGTTTTGCTATAGAATGTTTCCATTTTTTTCTGCGCTTTTGCCATTTAGTTAATGTCAGCTTTTCTTGATTCGGCGCTGTGAATATTCCTGGATAAAAATAACTGTTTTTATCGAACGATACAAACTCGTCATTTCTCCATACACAGAGCTGTAGTTGATCCTTTAATGTTTCATTTAACTCTTCAGCTATTCTCCGCTCAGTTCTTGCAATTCCAACAACTGGTCCAACCCACTGCGCAGTAAAAGATACATTTAACCAAACTGTCATATTTACTTATCCGTTTTGTGATTATTAAGCATCCAGGACAACGTTTGTTCAATAGAATATTTACCTGACGCACCTGTAATTTCTTTTAACAAACGGTTGTCACCTGTTAATGAACTAATATCTCTTTTTCTTATTAGAGATTGCGATGTAACAATCTCAACATTCTTACCAGTAATCTTAGCGCAGTAATCAATAATATATGAAACAGATGTTGATTTTCCAGAACAAAAATTTACTATTAGATTACGATATTTATTTTTTAAAAGAGATACGTAAAATGAAGCAATATCTCGGACATCAGAAAAATCACGAGAAATATCTATATTACCCAATTCTAGAAAATCACTGTTATTTCTAAATGCGTTTATGATCTTAGGGATGATAAAATTTTCACTTTGACCAACCCCAGTATAATTAAATGGTCTTGTGATACTAATAGGCAATCTATCAAACCAAGTTTTAGCCATTAACTCCATTGCTAATTTGCTAATAGCGTAATCATTTACTGGATTTGGGGGGGCTAGTTCGCTAATGGGCAAACCAGAATTTTCTGGACCATAAATATTTGCACTGCTAGCTAAAATCACATTTTCAATATCTGAATTAAAATATGATAATGCTTCCAATAGATTTCTGGTCCCCAATATATTTACTTCATAGATTTCATCTATGTTCTTATGGTTAACAGAAGAAATTGCGGCTAAATGAATAACCGCATTTGGTCTAACCTCTTTTATAATTTTATAAACAAGATCCTTTTCACGAAGATCAACAGTTTTACCAGTTATCGATAAATTATCAGAAAGTCCATAAATCTCCCAATTCGAATTTTCTAGAGCTTTACAAACGTATTGACCAGTAAAGCCATTGGCTCCCGTGATAAGGATTCGTTTCACTTAGAACACCTCTTTTCCAGACTTTACCCTATTCAAGTCAGCTTCAACCATCATTGTGCAAAGCTCATCAAGACTAACTTGCGGTTGCCACCCCAGAATTTCTTTAGCTTTTCTTGGACATCCTATTAACAGGTCAACCTCAGCAGGTCGAAAGAATGTGGGATTTACTTTTACTAAAGTTCTACCGGAATTTACATCAAAACCAATCTCCTCTTCTCCTGAATTTTTAAACTGGATATCAATGTTAGCTGCCTTGAATGCTTTTGTTGCAAAATCCCTAACTGTGGTCGTTACATTAGTCGCAAGAACAAACGTATCTGGCTTTTCGGCCTGCAACATCATCCACATTCCTTGCACATAATCCTTTGCAAACCCCCAATCACGTTTTGCATCAAGATTTCCTAATTCAAGGATAGCATCGGAGCCATTTGCAATTTCAGCAACCGTATGAGTAATCTTTCTGGTTACAAATTCAAGCCCCCGCAGAGGAGATTCATGATTGAATAAGATTCCGCAACTACCGAAAATATCGTAACTTTCGCGGTAATTAATTGTAATCCAATGAGCATATAATTTTGCAACACCATACGGACTACGCGGATAGAATGGAGTATTCTCTGTTTGAGGTATAGCTTGTACTTTTCCAAACATCTCTGACGTAGACGCTTGATAATATTTTATATTTCTGTTTACTATTCTAATTGCTTCAAGGATATTAAGCGCACCAAGTCCTGTAATCTGTGCAGTCGTGTTAGGCTGTTTAAAGGAGACGCCAACAAAGCTTTGCGCTGCTAGATTATAAATTTCATCTGGTTCGCATTCATCCAATAATCGAATGGTTGCGCCCAAATCGGTCAAGTCATATTCAACAAGTTTGAGATTGGGATGTTTGTCAACTCCTAAATCTTTTATTCTCCAAAAATTTTGAGACGACAAGCGACGGTATGTTCCGTACACCTGATATCCTTTTTCCAAAAGAAGCTGTGCTAAATAAGCACCATCTTGACCTGTAATGCCCGTTATTATGGCTCGTTTCATAATTAATCCTATATGACTGTAAAAATTTAAGAGATAGAACTAAGCTCTATTATAGATATCTTCTAAACGCACGATATCATCTTCTCCTAAGTAATCCCCACATTGAACTTCGATCAGTATAACATTATCAGAAGTATTGTTTTTTAATCTGTGAATTGTCTCCACTGGAATATAGATTGATTGATTTTTGGAATACTCTCTGACAGAGTCTCCTAATGTTATTTCAGCAGTGCCTTTAACTATCGTCCAGTGCTCCGATCTGTGGTGGTGTAACTGTAATGATAAGCATTGACCAGGAAACACAATTATTCTTTTTGTTTGATAACATTCTCCTCTTGCTAAGGATTCATAAGTCCCCCATGGGCGGTGCACAACAGGAGGAAGGTTAGCCTCGTTGCGTTTTTTTTCTTTCAAGTATTTTACAATTGTTTTTACTTCTTGGACTCTATTCAAAGAAGAGACCAATACAGCATCTTTATCAGCAACAACCGCTACATCTCGCATTCCAATAGTAGCAATTATTTGATTTGTTGAATGAATATAGCTGCCTGTTGTTTCTAATAATAAAGTATCTCCAACTCTCACATTTCCATTTTCATCCTTTTTTCCTACCTTGTGAAAGGAGGACCAGGATCCTAAATCATTCCACATAATATTCAATGGAACAACCGCAGCTTTTTTTGTTTTCTCCATTACAGAGTAATCTATTGAATCGCTGGGGCACATTTCATAATATTCATTTTTTGGAGAAATAAAACCATTATTTTCTGTAATACCTTCCATTGCTTCATAGCAACAATTATAAATAGATGGATTAAATTGTTTAATCTCCTCAAGAAAAACTCTCGCTTTAAAAACAAACATACCAGAGTTCCAATAATACCCTCCCTGGTTTATCATACCCTCAGCGTTTTCCCTCTTTGGCTTTTCTATAAATTTCTCTACTTTAAATCCTAAATTATCAATTGAATCCCCCCCCTGAATATACCCATATCCCGTCTCAGGTTTATTAGGAGTAATTCCAAATGTTACTAAATAATTTCTCTCTGCTAAATTAACGGCCTGCTTAAGTGCGCGCTTAAAGATCTCTTCACCTTGAATTGCATGATCTGATGGCATTACAAACAGTATGGCGTCTTTATCAGACTCATACGCTGTCAGAGCACCTACTGCAATTGCTGGCGCAGTATTCCTAGAGAATGGTTCGACAATGATTTGAGATTCTTGGCTTAATTCATTTAAGTTCCGTTGCGCATAGTATTTATGTGCCTCATTGCAAACAATTATAGGTTTACAATGAACTAATTTTCTTGCTCTTGCTACTGTCGTCTTAAAAAGATTTTCACCTTTTTCGAATTCAACAAACTGTTTTGGATACTTTGCTCTAGACAAAGGCCAAAGTCGTGTGCCAGCACCACCACATAGAATCACGGGAACTACTTTAGTCATCGTAAGATCCTTTTAGTTTTGACTATATTTAATGTTTAGCAACCACGAGCTTTCCAAGTGTGGCCTTGTCTAAGTTTAATTCTCTTTTCTTTCTTTTACAATTTCTGCGAACGTTTAAAGTCAATTTCAATTCTTTCCCCTTCCAACTTCAGCTAAACACAATTTAGACTAATTTAGTGATTATTTTTTTAACTTTTAGATTATGCAATCTTTAAACCACACGGTTCGACATTAACGAGTGCAATAAAAACTTCAGCGTATTCCAATATTTATGGCTTTCTTTATGACTCCATTAAAATTAAATGTTAGCTGAAAATGTATCTTGCCCCAATTGAACCGAACCCAAGAAATACGACACTGTTGAGGAGAATTTGCCATAACGCAACCATCAAAGATCAGCGTCTAGAGGTTCTGGCTTTGCTTAGTGCCGGCAATAGAGGTGTGAAGGTCGCGTTGAGGCTGAACAACGCTATTAACTCGTTAAAGACTGGCTCCCCCGGTTCAAATTTGACATTCGGATTGCGCCGAAGAAAATTCAAAGTATTGTTCTATTGATGAAAAATCATGCTGTTAAATTAGTATTTATGGACGATACACGGAAGATGGAAATTCGCGGCCATGTAAAATATTTCCGATACTCTGTTTAAAACCTTGCTTTTGTCTTGTGAACTCTATGGGCGCCTAGAAAATCTATTACTACACACTAACCTCGGGTCTGGCTAATATGTAGGGAATTCCTGGAAATCCATTTTGGAGACGGCAGAACAAGTCGGAGTCTTCCAACGAACGATCCAGCAATGGATTCGTTGTTATTTTTTTACTTGGAGTTTAACTGTTCTCTGATAAGCTCGAAGATAATATAAGAAGATCCTGCATGTATCCTCTTGAAAATCTAAAGTTCATGCTGACGCCTTATCGAAGATGGTTCAGGAAAACGATGAAGCATTACCAATGACCATGAATGCCAAGGTAGACGGCATTAAACAGTTGGACAGTTTTGGTATGTTGGTTCTCAAAACCTGTCAGGTCTTTAACATCTGCCGAAGCACTTATTATCGCCATTTGTAGCCAAGGGAAGAAAAGGACTCATCTCTGGTTCAAGCGATCAGGGATGAGCAAGTCCTTCACTCCTACGCTTACGGTGCGAAACGGATGGCCAGGTTCCTGAGTATGCACCTGGAAACCCCGATCAATCACAAGCGTGTGGTCTGGCTTATGAGAGAAAACGACCTGAATTCCCGGGTTAGGCTGCAGAGATTTAAGCGCTGCCGTCTCGAACCGAAGATTCCAGATAGTCGGCCTTGCATTGATAAGTTAAACAGGGAGTTTTTCCCTAAAGAACCCAGGAAGAAATTGGTCACAGACATGACTTTCTTTCATGTAGAAGAAGGTTGGCTTGTTCTGTCCACGATCAAGGATCTTTGTACCAAAGAGATTATTGCGTGGGGTTTTGATACTGGCACTATCAGGGATCTGGTTGAGACCACACTCTCAAAGCTGGCAGGTCTTGGTCCTGCGCTCCTTCATAGTGATCAAGGTACGGTTTACACCGCTCTCCGCTATAGGGATCTGGCAAAATCGCTGAACATTGATCTGCCTTACTCCCGCAAGGGAAATTGTTTTGACAACACCTGCATGGAGAATTTTTATGGGCATCTGAAATCGGGAACAATCTATCAGATGCCCAAAAACAGACGTTATGTTTTGCCAAGAGCCGATTTGAAGCAGATAATCGATAAATATATTCGCTGATACAACCAGGAAAGGATTCAGGAGAAATTAGGGTACCTTTCCCCTGCATAACTTCTTAAAATTTAAACAACAGGAAACTGTCGCAATTTAGGGGGTCGGTTCATAATGGACAAAATGTGACCCACCCTGCAGGGGATCAAAATGTCCATCAAGAATTACGGGAAGATTAAGTTTTCAAAGCAAAACTTATCTTCTTCCATGCTAACGAGAACTCAGATTGAGCAAATCCTGACTCTTTCGGAGATAGGCCGATCAATTCGGCAGATTGCCGAATTGATCGGCGTTTCCAGAAACACTTTCCGAAAATACGTCAGGAGAAAAAACCTCCCATTAACTCCCAGACAAAGAAAGCGTGACGCTATCGATGAGAAATGAGACCTTATACGTGAGCTTTTCTGCAGCTGTGAGGGAAATTGTACCGTTGTTGGGCAGATCCTCAAGGAAGATCATGGTCTTACTGTCCATCCAGGCGATTAAGAGGAATCTGCGAGGATTTAAGGCTTCAGCGTAAGGCAGCTATAGCGCCTCACCGTTATGAGACGGGTCCGGGACAGCAGATGCAGATAGATTTCGCTGAAAAATATGTCAATGTTGGCGGCGAGGCAATCAAGGTGCATTTTTTGTCGCTTTCGCGAAGGATTTTTGTTAATGCTTACCCTGCGGAAAATCAGGGAGCCTGGCTTAATGGCATTGAATCAGCATTCTTTTTCTTTGGAGGTGTTCCTGCATGCCTTCTTTCTGATAATTCAAAATGCCTGGTCACGGAGCATAGAAACGGATTAGTGAAACTGGCTCTGAGATATGAAAACTTCTGCCAATACTAGAAGGTAAAGCTAATCGCAAGTACTCCTTACCATCCCCAAAGCAAAGGAAAGGTTGAGCGACCAGTACGCTATTTCCCAGGCAATGCACTTCCAGGAAGACACTTCGTTTCATTTTAGGCTCTTAATGATTGGCTGGAACAGTGGTCCCACACAGTAGCGGATAAGCGCGTGCTTAACGATGTATCGCGGGAACTGATAACGCCTGAGGAAAGATTTTGGGAAGAAAAGGCGGCTCTGATGCCACTTGAGCAGCCAAAGGTGGCCAGAGTCAGGGAAGAGACGAGAAAGGTAGATAGATCAGGTCTTATCCGCATCGATGGCCTTTCCTACAGAGTGCCTGATTACCTGGTGAAGTCCAGTTCTCATCGACGACCAATCGATTGTGGTATTCCGTAAAGGAACCTATGCCTTCGAATTGGATAAGACACACTCAGTATATACGCCCCGCGTCCAGAATTTCCTTTCGAAAAAACCAGAGCTTGACGATTTCAAGGTCTACTCAGAATACTGGAGCAATCCTCTCCAGCGTTCTTTATCTGACTACGATGAACTGATCGGAAGTCAATATGGC
>ERZ791765.804-NODE-804-length-26983-cov-41.524287_pt1 | contig 26983 bp, 17 predicted proteins | sample MGYA00509949_ERZ791765 | MGnify/ENA primary metagenome ERZ791765 (study PRJEB30046, sample SAMN00791980) | human gut metagenome | study: EMG produced TPA metagenomics assembly of the A metagenome-wide association study of gut microbiota in type 2...
TATCAGCTCGTTATAATCGCTGTTCAGTCAGTAATTAGCAGGGTTGCTACTCAAATGTTGAGGCAAGACCTGAGATGTTGACGTAGTCATGTGTATTCATGATGGCGTCCATATCTCAGGTCTTTTCTGTTATTTGGCGTGACTGCCGGTTCCTGGAACGCAGATGCTCAGGAACAGGGTGGTTTCTCTGGTAGGTACTGGCTTAACCGTGGAAAAGGAATGGAGTAAGAGATGTCGCATCAAGACGATATCAAGGCAATCGTCACCGGTGTTGGTGGCGCGGCCAACATCAAGTCGCTGACGCACTGCGCCACGCGACTGCGCTTTGAACTCAATGACGCCGGCAAGGTTGACAATGCCGCGCTCGACGCCAACAAGCTTGTGCTGGGCGCCGTGCCGCAGTCCGGCGACCGATACCAGGTCGTTATCGGCGGTCAGGTCGCCTCCGTGTATGAGCAGATCATGCACCTGCCAGAAATGGCTGGTCTCGGCGCCGGCACCGTCGACGACAATGCCGATGAGCCGACCGATGCGGAGGTCAAGGCCGCCGCTCGTTCCAAGGCCCGCGGCAAGGTCGCATGGCTCGATAGCTTCTTCGAATACCTGGCCGACTCCTTCCGCCCGATTCTGGGTGTGTTGCTTGGCGCGTCCATCATCATCGCACTGGTCAACCTGTGCATTTCCCTGGGCCTGATTCCGAACGACACCGCCACCACCGGTCTGGTGTTCGTGCAGGCCATCTGGAAGGGTGTGTTCTACTTCCTGCCGATTATGGTCGCCTACAATGCCGCCAACAAGCTCAAGGTGGATCCGTGGCTGGGCGGCGCAATCATGGGCATGCTCATGACCCCGCAGTTCGCCTCCCTGTCTGACACCAAGACCTGGGGCGACGCCGTCAAGTGCGTGGAGAACACCACGCTGGGCACCTCCTCCTGCACCGCCACGGTGTTCGGCTTGCCGATGCAGCTGTCCGACTACTCCGGCAACGTGTTCGTGCCGCTGCTGATGGTCGCCGTGCTCGCGGTCGTGTACCACGGTCTGAAGAAGATCATTCCGGACAGCGTCCAGATGGTCTTCCTGCCCTTCTTCTCCATGATCATCGTCGGTGCGCTCACCGCTTTCATCATCGGACCTATCGGTGTGTGGGCCGGCAACGGCCTCGGCGCCGGACTCGCCTGGATGAACACACACGCTCCGTTCATCTTCGCCATCGCAATCCCGCTGCTGTACCCGTTCCTGGTGCCGCTGGGTCTGCACTGGCCGCTGAACGCCCTGATGATCATGAACATCAACACCCTGGGCTACGACTTCATTCAGGGCCCGATGGGCGTGTGGAACTTCGCCTGCTTCGGTGCCACTGCCGGTGTGCTGTTCCTCTCCATCCGCGACAAGGATAAGGACATGCGCCAGACCTCCATCGGTGCTCTTGCCGCCGGCCTGCTCGGTGGCGTTTCCGAGCCGAGCCTTTACGGCATCCACCTGCGTTACAAGCTCATCTACTCCCGTATGCTGGTCGGCTGCGGCGTGGGCGGCGTCGTAATCGCCGTCATGGGCTGGCTCTTCCCGGCCACCGTCGCCTCCGGCGAGACCGTGCACGGCGTGACCACTACTGCATTCGCCTTCACCTCGCTGCTCACCGTGCCGGTGTTCAACCAGATGTGGGTTTACGGCGTCTCCATCGCAGTGTCGTTCTTCACCGCCATGATTATGATTATCATGCTTGACTACCGCACTCCGGAGCAGAAAGCCGAAGCCAAGGCCCGTGCCGCGGCTCAGTCCGCCAAGGCTGTGAACGGTGGTGACGCCACCACCGCTACCGCAACCGCCGCTGTTGCCGTTGCCGATGCCCCGGCTGCCGCTGCGACCGCCACTTCCGCCGTGTTCGCTCCGATTGCGGGCCATGTGGTGTCCCTTGACGATGCCGGAGATCCGGTGTTCGCTTCTCGTGCCCTCGGCGAGGGCGTGGGCATCGAGCCGGTTGACGGCACGGTTAAGGCTCCGGTGTCCGGTGTACTGCAGACCGTTGCTGAGACTGGCCATGCTTTTGGTCTCAAAACCGACGATGGCATTGAAGTGCTGGTACACGTCGGCATTGATACGGTTAAAATGAATGGCAATGGTTTCGTGGTGAATGTGGCCAAGGGTGACCGAGTGAATGCCGGTGACCTGTTGGCGACTGTCGATCTCGACGAAGTCAAGAAGGCTGGATTCAGCACCACTACGCTGGTTACGGTACTGAACACCGCAGCGCTCAAGTCCGTTACTCCGAAGACGGATGTGAACGTCGCGGCCGGTGACGAAGTCATCGCCATCGAACAGTAATCATGGTCGGTTCGCAACCGTAACCTGAAGATCCCGGCCGGAAGGGATGTCATGGAAATACTTCGCGTCTTCAATAACAACGTCGTCCTGGCGAAGGATCGGGGGCGCGAAGTCATCCTTACCGGCCGGGGTCTGGGGTTCAAGGCCAAGCCCGGCATGACAGTTGACGATGCCAAAGTGGCTCGTGTGTTCGTGCCGGCTCAAGGCCGTGACCCTGACCATATGGCCCAGTTGCTGGGCGATATTCCTCCTGAAATCATTCGTCTCATTTCCGAGACCATGGATGAGATTGGCCTGAGTTCAGAGGCCGCACAAAGCTCGACGTTGGTCATGGCGCTCGCGGATCATGTGTGCGGTGCTTTACGCCGCGCCAAGAACGGCATTCCGCCTGTGCCGTATCCGCTGAACTCGGAAATTCGTTCGCTGTATAAGCGTGAATACCAGCAGGGCTGCGCACTGCTCGCCGCGCTGAACCGTAGATTGGACGATGCGCTGGATCCCAGCGAGAGCGTTGCTTTTGCGCTGCATTTTGTGAATGCCGGCTTCTCCACAGGCGACCTTTCTCCTACGTATATGATGACCGGCGTCATCCAACAGTTGCTCGCTGTCATCGAAAGCACCTATAACATCAAGCTGGATGAGCATTCGGTTAATGTCGGCCGTTTCATCACCCATCTTCGGTATTTGTTCGTACGTATTCATCAGCATGAGCAGCTCAGCAGGGAGCCGGAGGCAATCGTTTCCTCGATTATGAGCTCCTATGCAAAAGCCTCGAAATGCGCGAGACTTATCGCATCCCTTATTGAACTGCGCCTCGATACCACGCTGACCGAAGACGAGGTTGCCTACCTGACATTGCATGTGGCACGAGTCACGGATCAAACGAATCAGAATCGTTCCTCGGATATTCCCGACCATCCGCAGCTGGCGCATATGGGCCAGTGAATCAGCGAATCGGCTCGATGGTACCGGTCGTTTCCGCGAAATCAGCGGTGGCGTTCTGCGCCGCCACCTGAGCGGTTTTCTCCAGTGCGGAAGCATCGGGTACGCGTACGATCAGAGCCCGGTGATCTACTGAGAATCGGATGTGTTTGGTCTCCGGCAGCATATCGCCATCCACCTGGGCCTTGGCTGGCTTTCCCAATACGATTTCCGCGCTCAGACCTTGCACCTGCTCAATGGTCGAGTTGGTGGACAGCGGGTTCTGCTCAGGCTTGCCGATAATGGTTTGGTGCACTACGTCGCCGAACAGGTTGGCCCAACCCAGGATGCCGCCGGTGGTGTCGATGATTTCAAAATCGAGGATGCCGTCATCATAGGACGCGGCGGGCATGAGCGAGAATACGGGAATCTGCCCGCAATTGCCGGCCATCACCGTGCGAAATGCAAGATTATTGGTGGTGTGTGTGGAGCCGTCGGCGCTGGTGACGGTCAAATTGCCGCGGAATTTCGGGGCGAACAGGTTTTTCACGCCGCCCACGAAGTATGCCAGCCAGCTGATATTCGCCTTCAAGTCCGGATCGGTGTCGTCGATCATGGCGGCGTCGAAGCCGATGCCGGCGATAATCAGGAACGCATGGCCGTGGTCGTCCTCGGGATGATCGAGCAGCGTGAGTCGGCCCATGTCCACCATGCGCGATCCGTGCGATGTGGCCACGGTCAGGGCCGCATCGATATCGTCCACAGGAATGCCCATATTGCGGGCAAAGAGATTGCCGGTGCCAATAGGCACAATGCCCAGTGCGTGGCCGGTGCCGGATACGGCGCTCGCCACCGTGCGTACAGTGCCGTCGCCTCCGACCGCGATCACCACGTCAGCGCCGTCTTCGAGCGCCTCGAGCGCACAGGCACGTCCGTCCTTGTCGAGTTGGGTGTCGTAGAAGCGCACCCGATTCAGACCCTTGGCTTTGCAGAACTCCTGAATGTGGAGCCTGCGTGCGGCGGCCTGTGGCTTGGATGGGTTCACCACGAACGCATACTGCACCTCGTCATCCCTGCGTTTCTCCAATGTCTCGGCCAGTTTGCGGCGACGGTGCGCCCGCAACGCGATGACGATGACGGCAACACATACCGCGACGATAACGATCGCGGCCACAACAAGAAATACAGTGAGCGCAGGCTGGGGCATGATTCCTATTGTTAGCGTGAGACGGCTTTTTTTCGCTGCATTCAGGAAGTACGTGAACAGTTCCTGCACGGAATGCGCCCACTCTAAGCGAGATTATTATTCACTCTGATTCCGTCTGGTGGAATTTGCTACCGTCCGAGTGCGGTTTCATCGGCCGTAAAAGATGTATGAGAGAGCATGCTCTACTCCTTATTATTTCTTTGTTGAGGGTGTCGGCTTGCGGGGCTAGTCTGGTGCTCATGCTTGATATTCAATTCATTCGTGAACACACCGATATCGTCAAGGAATCCCAGCGCAAGCGTGGCGAGTCCGTGGAACTCGTCGACGAAGTGCTTTCCTCCGACACTGTCCGTCGTGAGTCGCTCAAGGCTTTTGAAGAGGCCCGCGCCCAGCAGAAGGAAATCGGCAAGAAGGTCGCCTCTGCCCCGGCCGACGAAAAGGCCAAGCTCATCGCCGAAACCAAGGAACTCTCCCAGAAGGTCGCCGAGTTCAAGTCCAAGGCCGATGCAGCTGCCGAGGAATACACCACCGCCATGTGGAAGCTCTCCAACATTGTGGAGCCGGAAGCTCCTGAGGGCGGCGAGGACGATTACGTGGTCGTCAAGAAGGTCGGCCAGATTCGTGACTTCGCGGCTGAAGGTTTCGAGCCCAAGGATCACCTGACCCTCGGCACCGGCGTGGCTGGCATCGACATGCGCCGCGGTGTCAAGGTGGGCGGCTCCCGCTTCTACTTCCTGCGTGGCCAGGTGGCCCGCATGCAGATTGCCATGCTCACTATGGCCGTTGACCAGGCAGAGGAGCACGGCTTCACGCTGGCCATTACCCCGACGCTCGTGCGCCCCGAAGTCATGCGCGGCACTGGCTTCCTGAACTCCCACGCCGACGAGATCTACCGCCTGCGTGAGCCCGATGACCAGTACCTGGTCGGCACTTCCGAAGTGGCGCTCGCCGGCATGCACGAGAACGAGATTCTCGACCTCGGCAATGGCCCGCTGCGTTACTGCGGTTGGTCCTCCTGCTACCGCCGCGAGGCCGGCGCCGCAGGCAAGGACACCTCCGGTATCATCCGCGTCCACCAGTTCGACAAGGTGGAGATGTTCGTCTACGCCAAGCAGGAGGACTCCTACAAGGAGCATGAGCACCTGCTGGCTATGGAACAGGAGATGCTCGCCAAGGTCGAGGTGCCATACCGCATCATCGACACCGCCGCCGGCGATCTCGGCTCCTCCGCCGCCCGCAAGTTCGACTGCGAGGCTTGGGTGCCGACCCAGGACCGTTACCGTGAGCTCACTTCCACCTCGAACTGCACCGAGTACCAGGCTCGTCGTCTGAACATCCGCGAGCGTATGGAAGACGGCGGCACTCGCCCGGTCTCCACGCTCAACGGCACGCTGGCCACCACCCGTTGGCTGGTTGCCATCATGGAGAACCATCAGCAGAAGGACGGCTCCATCGAGATTCCGAAGGCCATGCGTGCCTACATGGGCGGCAAGGAAGTCATCGAGCCGACTAAATGGGAGGCCTGATCTCATCAGGCCCGCTGGCAGATTAGCTGCATGTAAGGTTTATGGGGGAGTGCGACTGTGTCCGCTCCCCAAATCCTTCCCTTTTGTATAATCAAATATCGTGCACATGCGCATGTGCATAAGGACAGATGTCTGAGCGGTCTAAAGAGACGGTCTTGAAAACCGTTGAGGGGCAACCCTCCGCGAGTTCGAATCTCGCTCTGTCCGCCTGTGAACGATGAGCCTCGGAGCAATCCGGGGCTTTTTCGTATTTCACGCATGGTCCACTGGTAGACCATAAGTATGTAGCTTTGTAAGGAGTATTAATAAAATGACAAAACGAGCATAATAAGGAATCAAACCGGGTTAATGTCACTATTCCACTGAGGCGCGCAGAAATTGTTAGTTAGGTTGACAATAAAGATTTGAGCGCCTAAACTGATTAACAGTCGTCACAGAGGAGTGATGACGCCATTATCGAAGGAGTAGAGATATGGTATCGCACAACAAGCGCATCGTGGCTGCTCTTGCCGCGGTAGCAGCAATGGGTATTGGTTTGGCCGGTTGCGGCGGCAGCGACACTGCTGGCGACACGAAGTCCGGCAGCGATGGCGGTGTGGTCAACATCACCTATATGCACCGTCTGCCCGATTCCGAAGGCATGACCTTGGTCAACGACATTGTGGCCAAGTGGAACAAGGAGCACCCGAACATTCAGGTCAAGGCCACCAAGTTCGATGGCAATGCCTCCGAAATGATCAAGAAGCTCGAGACCGACGTCAAGGCTGGCAATGCGCCGGATCTGGCTCAGGTCGGTTACGCCGAGGTTCCCGAGGTCTTCACCAAGGGCCTTCTGCAGGATGTCACCGATGAGGCCGCCAAGTACAAGGACGATTTCGCTTCCGGCCCGTTCGCACTGATGCAGGTGGGCGGCAAGACCTACGGTCTGCCGCAGGACACCGGCCCGCTGACTTACTTCTACAACGCCGCTGAATTTGAGAAGCTCGGCATCACCGTGCCGAAGACCGCTGACGAGCTCATCGAGACCGCCAAGAAGACCGCTGCCCAGGGCAAGTACATCATGACCTTCCAGCCTGATGAGGCCATGATGATGATGTCCGGCCAGGCCGGTGCTTCCGGTCCGTGGTACAAGGTCGACGGCAACTCCTGGGTTGTCAACACCCAGACCAAGGGCTCCAAGGCCGTGGCCGATGTCTACCAGCAGCTGATCGACAACAAGGCCGCCCTCACCAACCCGCGTTGGGATGCATCGTTTGATAACTCCATCCAGTCCGGTCAGCTGATCGGCACCGTGGCCGCCGCTTGGGAAGCCCCGCTGTTCATCGATTCCGCCGGTGGCACTGGTGCTGGTGAGTGGAAGGTCACCCAGCTCGGTGACTGGTTCGGCAATGGCACCAAGACCGGCGCCGATGGTGGTTCCGGTGTGGCCGTGCTCAAGGGTTCCAAGCACCCGGCCGAAGCCATGGAGTTCCTTGACTGGTTCAACACCCAGGTTGATGACCTTGTCTCCCAGGGCCTCGTCGTGGCCGCCACCACCGCGGAAGCCAAGACCCCGCAGAAGTGGTCCGACTACTTCAGCGGACAGGATGTCATGGCTGAGTTCAAGACCGCGAACGGCAACATGGGTGACTTCACCTACATGCCTGGCTTCTCCGCAGTCGGCGCTGCAATGAAACAGACCGCCGCCAAGGCTGCCGATGGTTCTGCCAAGGTTTCGGATGTGTTCGACACCGCTCAGAAGACCTCGGTGGATACGCTGAAGAACCTCGGTCTGTCCGTCAAGGAGTGACCTCACTAGGTCTTGTCAACGGGCCGGCTTGAAATAGCCGGCCATCCAAGACCTCCGATGCCTCGCATCACCATAGCGAAAGGCCGGGGCGCATACTCCGGCCTTCCGTATTGTTTGGGGGTGTTGCTGCAAGGGCGCTGTGGTCCTTGTTATTGTTTTACTGTTCTTTGCAAAGACAGGTTTTGTATTATGACTGCATCCACTACTCAGGCGAAGGGCAAAGCACCTAGGCGTGCCGCCGCCAAGCCGAAGCGGTCCGGCGCTCAGAAGCGCGAGAACCGCACCGGCTGGGCGTTCATGGCACCGTTCGCCGTCCTGTTCGCTTTCGTGTTCATCTTGCCCATCATCTGGGCCATCTATTCCAGCTTCTTCCGTCAGGTCACCGAGGGCGGTGGCGCATACGGCGGTGGCGAGCTGGTCAATAAATTCGTAGGATTCCAGAACTTCCAGTATGTTATTACTTCCGGCAACTTCTGGTCCGGCGTCGGCAGGGTACTGGTCTACACCCTGATTCAGGTGCCGATTATGATCATCGCCGCACTGGCGTTGGCCATCGTCATCGACTCGTTCGTGGTCAAGCATGTCACCGGTTTCCGTCTGGGCTACTTTCTGCCCTACGCCATCCCCGGCGTCGTGGCCTCGATTATCTGGGTCTACCTGTACAACGGCCAAATCTCGCCGATTGTCAAGGGACTTGCCGCCATCGGCGTCAATGTGGACTTCTTCAACAAGAACATCGTGCTCGGCTCGATGGCCAACATCACCACATGGACCTTCACGGGCTACAACATGCTGATCTTCCTCGCCGCATTGCAGGCCATCCCGCATGACCTCTATGAGGCCGCCCGTATCGACGGCGCCAATGGTTGGCAGATCGCCACGAAGATCAAGCTGCCGAACGTGCGTGGCGCGGCCCTGCTGGCCATGCTGCTTTCCATCGTCGGCACCATTCAGCTGTTCAACGAACCGCAGATCATGTCTACGGCTGATCCGGGTATTTCCAAGTCGTATACACCGATGATGATGGCTATGAGCACTTCTCAGGGCAGCATTACCCCGTCTGGTGACGGTCCGGCTTCGGCCATCGCCATTGTCATGGCTCTGATCGCAGGTGTGCTTGCCGTGCTGTACACCTTGGCCGAAAGGAAGGTGAACGAGTAATGAGCTCCGCAACCGTTGAAGAACGCGCCCGCAAAAAGGCCGAGCGCAAGCTCGAAAAGCAGCGTCAGGCTGCGCAACACGATTTGCCTCGCTCCATGCGACCGTCCGCGGCCGTGAAGACCCTCACCGTGGTGCTGCTGGTACTGGTGTTGATCTACTTCCTGTTCCCGATTTACTGGGCCATCATCGCGTCCACCAAGACGCCGGCCCAGATGACCGGTAGCAACGGCATGTGGTTTGCTGTGCCGCTTGACCAGCTGCCCAATGTCATCGCCACTAACTATTCCAAGCTGCTTGGCTGGACTCGTGGCAACTTCTGGCGCTGGGTGTTGAACTCCCTGATTTATTCGGGCGTCTCGGCATTGATCGGCACCATCGTGTCTGTGATGGCTGGCTACGCCACTGCGAAGTTCAACTTCCGCGGCAAGAACGCGGCTATTGGCGTCATCATGGCCTGCATGCTGATGCCCGCCGCACTGCTGACCATCCCGCAGTACTCGATTTTCCACACCCTGCACCTGACCAACACGATGCTCTCCATCATCATCCCGTGCTGTGTCTCCCCGTTCGGCTTCTTCCTGGGCCGCACGTACGCGCAGAGCTCGGTGCCTGATGAGTTGCTCGAGGCGGCCCGCATTGATGGTGCGAGCGAGGCACGAATCTTCTTCACTATTGTGCTGCGCCTGCTGGCTCCGGCAATGGTGACGATCTTCCTGTTCCTGTTCGTGGCCACGTGGAACAACTTCGTGCTGCCGTTGATGATGGTGTCTTCCGACACCCTAAAGCCGGTGACCTTGGGTCTGTATGGCATGGTCTCGCTGTCTACGTTCACCGATCGTGGTGCCCTGATGATGGGTGCCTTGCTCGGTGTGCTGCCGGTGATTGTGCTCTTCCTCGGCCTCCAGCGCTACTGGCAGTCCGGTTTGGCTGCCGGTGCGGTCAAGGGCTAATTAATCCACCGCCCGGCATAACATGTCACTCCTTCCGATGCCGGGCGACGCCCCTTCTCTATCGGAGTGACATTATTGCAATCGTCCGGCGTCACCGTAGCGTCAAGGATCTACGCAGTCAGGGCCCTAGAACCCGCGATGACGCCGGCCATTTTTTGTTGTGGCATTTCGTCGCCATGCTTTCCCATTCGACCGTTCTATAGAGGAGAACTCATGAGTACTGGCCGCTTCACTTTGCCGAGTGAGGAGAATTTTGCTGAGAAGACCAAGGAGCTTGCCGAATTGTGGGGCGCGGATGCTATCCGCAACTCGGATGGCACGCATCTTGATGAGGATGTGCTCGCTCTTGGCAAGAAGATATACAGTGCGTATTTCCCGACGCGTGCGCATAACGAGTGGATCACTCTGCATATGGACGAGACGCCGCAGGTGTACCTGCTGACGGATCGTATCCTGGCGGAGTCGGATGCGGTGGATGTGCCGTTGATGGATGGTTTCTTCGAGGAGCAGCTCAAGCCGAACCGTGACGCGGACCCGCACAGGTATTGGGAGGTCGTGGACCGCACGACGGGCGAAGTCGTGCCGCCCGAACAGTGGACGCTGGACGCGGGCGAGGATACCGTGCACGTGACCGCTGCCGTGCCGATGCACGAGTACACGGTTTCGTTCCTGGCCTACATCATCTGGGATCCGGTCGAGATGTACAACCATCTGACCAACGACTGGGGCGACAAGGAGCACGAGATCCCGTTCGACATCTACCATCCCGCCACCCGAAAGTTCGTGTTCGACACGTTCGCGAGGTGGCTGAAGGACAGCCCGCAGACTGATGTGGTGCGTTTCACCACGTTCTTCTACCAGTTCACATTGCTGTTCGACGCCAAGCGTCGCGAAAAGGTGGTCGACTGGTTCGGCTGTGCCTGCACCGTGAGCCCGCGTGCCTTGGACGACTTCGAGAAGGAATATGGATATCGTCTGCGTCCTGAGGACTTTGTGGATGGTGGCGCCTACAACAGCGCATGGCGTGTGCCCAGAAAGGCCCAGCGCGACTGGATCGACTTCCTGTCTGGCTTCGTGCGCAAGAACGTCAAGCAGCTGGCGGATATGTCCCATGCGGCCGGCAAGGAGGCGATGATGTTCCTGGGCGACCAATGGATCGGCACTGAACCCTACAAGGACGGGTTCGACGAGCTGGGCTTGGATGCGGTGGTGGGTTCGATCGGCGACGGCACCACGACCCGCATGATCGCTGACATTCCCGGCGTCAAATACACGGAGGGCCGTTTCCTGCCGTACTTCTTCCCCGACACGTTCTATGAGGGCAACGACCCGAGCATCGAGGGGCTCGACAACTGGCGCAAGGCCCGCCGCGCGATCCTCAGGTCCCCGATCTCCCGCATGGGCTACGGCGGCTACCTGTCCCTGGCTGCGAAGTTCCCGAAGTTCGTGGACACCGTCACACACATCGCGGACGAGTTCCGCGACATCCACGATCGCACCGACGGGGTGGCCGCCGAGGGCGAATTGAACGTGGCGATCCTGAACTCGTGGGGCAGGATGCGCTCCTGGATGGCGTTCACCGTGGCGCACGCGCTGCCCAACAAGCAGACGTACTCGTATTACGGGATCCTGGAGTCCCTGTCCGGCATGCGCGTCAACGTCAGGTTCGTCAGCTTCGATGACATCCTCGAGCACGGCGTGGACCCAGACGTCGACGTGATCATCAACGGCGGCCCGGTGGACACGGCGTTCACCGGCGGCGACGTGTGGGCGAATCCGAAGCTCGTGGAGACCCTGCGCGCATGGGTGCGTGACGGCGGCGCGCTGGTGGGCGTTGGCGAGCCGAGCTCGCTGCCGCGTTTCCAGGCGGGCCGCTTCTTCCAGCTGGCGGACGTGCTGGGCGTGGACGAGGAGCGCTTCCAGACCCTGTCGGTGGACAAGTACTTCCCGCCTGTCACGCCCGAGCATTTCATCACCACGGACGTGCCCGTGGACCCGGCGGCCCGCGGGGCCTGGGAGCGGGCCGGCTACCGTGCGCCCCTGTCGGGCTGCGGCGGCGGCCAGGGCATCGCCCCGTTGGGCGGCATCGACTTCGGCGAAGCCGTGGCGAATACGTATCCGGTCAGCGAGGATGTGACCCTGTTGCGCGCGGACAACGGCCAGGTGCAGCTCGCGGCCAACGAATACGGCAAGGGCCGCGGCGTCTATATCTCCGGCCTGCCGTATTCGGCGGCCAACGCCAGGTTGTTGGAACGTGCCCTGTTCTGGGCCAGCCACAAGGAGGACCGGTACGCGGCGTGGAGCTCCAGCAACCCGGAGTGCGAGGTCGCCCACTTCCCCGGACAGGGCTTGTACTGCGTGGTCAACAACACCGACCAGCCGCAGACGACCACCGTGACCCTGGCCGACGGGTCGAGCGAGACCTTCGACCTCCAGCCCAGCGGCATCGCCTGGCGCAACGACTGACAAAGTTAGTCCACTGAGGGGAGGAATGCGGAAAATAGAGGGCTTTCTCCCCTCAAAGAGGTACATCGGTCCCCATGCAAAATGCTATCTGCTTTCAAAGGGGTGCCGGTTCGTCGAAAATCCAAGTATGGGCGTTGAAATATCAACATCTATACTTGGGTTTTCCGCATCGCGGTACCTGCTTTGAAAGCAGATAGCATTCTGCAACGGCCAGAATGTGCATCTTTGAAAACAGATACCCCTGTATGCGCGTTCGTCCACGGTGTTGTGGCTCGTTCTCGGGTGTTGCAAATCATATCAATGTCTATTTATGTATATATACTTAACAAATAAGCAATGCCGCTTATTGCGGCTTTATAGGGAGATTGGACCTCATCATGGCCGCAAGCCAGGAAACACTATTTGACATCGCCTCACACTTCGCGCTGGAGGGCAATATCGTCAGCGTCGAGCCTTATGGCGACGGACACATCAACACCACTTATCTGGTGGTCACTGATGGCCCCCGCTACATCCTGCAGCGGATGAACACCAGCATTTTCCCCGATACGGTAAATCTGATGCGCAATGTCGAACTAGTTACTTCTGCCCTCAAAGCTCGGGGCAAGGAGACATTGGATATCGTGCTCACCACTTCCGGCGCAACGTGGGAAGAGATCGATGGCGGTGCGTGGCGTGTATACAAATTCATCGAGCACACCGTGTCTTACAATCTCGTGCCGAATCCAGATGTATTCCGTGAGGCCGGCAGGGCATTCGGCGACTTCCAAAATTTCCTGTCCGGGTTCGATGCCGGTCAGTTGACCGAGACCATCGCGCACTTCCACGACACCCCTCATCGTTTTGAGGATTTCAAGGCCGCCCTTGCCGCGGACAAGCTCGGCCGTGCCGCAAGCTGCCAGCCGGAGATTGACTTCTATCTGGCCCATGCTGACCAGTACGCCACCGTGATGGATGGATTGAAGGACGGCTCGATTCCGCTGCGTGTGACTCATAACGACACCAAGCTGAACAACATTCTCATGGATGCCACCACCGGGAAGGCGCGTGCGATCATCGACCTCGACACCATCATGCCGGGCTCAATGCTGTTCGATTTCGGTGATTCGATTCGCTTTGGAGCCTCCACTGCTTTGGAAGATGAGAAAGATTTGGATAAAGTGCATTTCAGCACTGAGCTGTTCCGCGCTTACGCCGAAGGTTTTGTGGGGGAGCTGCGCGGCAGCATCACCGAGCGTGAGGCCGAGCTGTTGGCTTTCAGCGGCAACCTGCTCACCATGGAATGCGGCATGCGTTTCCTCGCCGATTATCTGGAGGGCGACGTGTACTTTGCCACGAAGTATCCGGAGCATAATCTGGTACGTACCCGTACCCAGATCAAGCTGGTGCAGGAGATGGAGCAGAAGGTTGATGAGACGCACGCCATCGTTGCGGACATCATGAAATAAAACGTAGTCCCGGCCAATAGTTCACATTTATGAACACGAGCGAACAGAAAACTTGCGCAAAAGTTCGATTTTGGCACAATCTGTGATAAAGTTGGCAGCGAAGGAAAACCGAAGGCAACATCCTTCCCAAGGAGGAAACATGACCACTGTTCTGGTTACGGGCGGCGCTGGATTTATTGCTACCCATACCGACATCGAACTGCTCAACAAGGGCTATGACGTTATTTCCGTGGACAACTACGGCAATTCGTCTCCTGTCGCATTGGAGCGTGTCGAGCAGATTACCGGCAAGCCGGTCAAGCGCTACGACGGCGACGTGCGTGACGAGGCTCTGATGGAGCGCGTCTTCACTGAAAACAACATCGACTGGGTCATTCACTTCGCCGGTCTCAAGGCCGTGGGTGAGTCCGTAGCCAAGCCGATCGAATACTACGACAACAACCTGTACTCCACGCTCGTGCTCCTCAAGGTGATGAAGAAGCACAACGTCAAGAAGATCATCTTCTCCTCCTCCGCCACCGTGTACGGCAGCCCGAAGGAGCTGCCAATCACCGAGGAAACGCCGACTGGCGGCACCACCAACCCGTACGGCACCTCCAAGCTGTTCCAAGAGCAGATCCTGCGCGACGTTCACGTGGCCGATCCGTCCTGGACCATCGTGCTGCTGCGCTACTTCAACCCGGTTGGCGCTCACGAGTCCGGCCTGCTTGGCGAGGATCCGAAGGGCATTCCGGCAAACCTCACCCCGTACGTGGCCAAGGTCGCGGTTGGTGAGCTGAAGGCCGTTCAGGTCTACGGCGACGATTACGACACCCCTGACGGCACCGGCGTGCGCGACTACATCCACGTGGTCGACCTGGCCAAGGGTCACGTGGCCGTCATTGACCACATCGACAAGGAAGGCGTGTTCGTCTACAACCTGGGTACTGGCCACGGCTACTCCGTGCTTGAGGTTATCAAGGCTTACGAGAAGGCTGCCGGTCATCCGATTCCGTACGCGATCAAGCCGCGTCGCCCCGGTGACATCGCCGCCTGCTACGCCGACGCTTCCAAGGCGGAGAAGGAGCTTGGCTGGAAGGCCGAGCTGACCATCGACGACATGGCCGCCTCCTCCCTCAACTGGCAGACCAAGAACCCCAACGGTTTCCGCGACGCCGAGTGACGTTATTGGCTCCCGCTGGCGGGGGCTGTCGAACGCAGTGAGACTGAGGGTGGTTTGTGCCGCGTGGCGTTGACCACCCTCAGTCGGCTACGCCGACAGCTCCCGCCAGCGGGAGCTCTCTTATATCTCACACAATCCGTCGATCGGCGGCCCAGCGCGTGAGCTCGGTGCGATTCGAAAGCTGAAGCTTTCGTAGCACCGAGCTCACGTGCGTTTCGACCGTCTTAATCGAAATAAACAGTTCCGCGGCAACTTCCTTATATGTGTATCCGCGGGCAATCAATCGCATGACTTCTTGCTCGCGGGCGGAAAGTCGGTCCAGTTCCTCATCGTGCGCGGGTGCGGCACCATCGGCTCCGGCGGCCGGCACACCTTGGAATGCAGAGAGCACGAATCCGGCCAGTTTCGGAGAAAACACGGCGTAGCCTTCATGCACCTGCTTGATGGAGGAAATCAAATCGGCTCCGGTAATCGTCTTGGTCACATAACCCTGGGCGCCGGCGCGAATCACCGAACCCACATCCTGCGGTGCGTCCGAAACCGACAAGGCCAGGAACACGGTAGCGGGGGAGTAGGCACGTGACTTGGTGAGGATTTCGGCACCGCCGCCGCCCTCTCCGCCCGGCACGTGCACGTCCAGCAATACCACTTGTGGTTTGGTCTGGGCAATCATCGCCACCGAGCCGGGCACGTCCGCCGCCTGGCCGACGATATCAAAAGAGTCTCGCAGTGTGGCAATCACGCCGGCGCGAAACATTTCGTGGTCATCCACTACCGCCACGCGAATGCGGTCTGCTGCAGCTTCACTCATCGATGTTCTCCCTGTGCCGATTTCAGCGCGATTGGCATGTGCATTCTTACTTCGGTGCCCCAACCGGCCTTGGATACGATTTCCACTGTACCGCCGCGGCGTTTGATCCGCCCGATAATCGACTCACGGATGCCTAATCGGTCTGGCGGTATTGTATCGATATCGAATCCTTCGCCGTGGTCGCGCACGAACACTTCGACCGTCGTATCCGTAGCTTCGCAGTAGAGGGAGATCGGCTCGCTGCCATGTGTGACGGCATTGACCAGCGCCTGACGCGTGGCGTCCAACAGCGCATCGGTCTGGGCGCTTGGATGGGCATCGCCCACAGTGACCACCTCAATCGGTTTGCCATGTTCGTCCTCAACCTCGGCGGCGATCTGCTTCAGCCCGGCGCTGACGGAACGATCCGATGTGGAACGTTCCTGATACAGCCATTCGCGCAGCTCGCGTTCTTGCCCGCGCGCCAGGGTGAACACAGTGGCGGGGTCTTCGGAATGCAGTTGGATGAGCGCCAGCGTCTGCAATACGCCATCATGCAGATGGGCGGTCATGTCCGCGCGCTCTTCCTCGCGCTCCTTCAACGCCTGCTCGCGGGAAAGCCTTTGTAGCATGGCATTCGCCCATGGCATCACCGCCAGTACAATGCACGCAATCATAATGAATCCACTGAGCATGATGCGACGTGGCGAGGTGCCCCACCCGACGTAGGTCACGTTCGACACATATATGGCCCATCCCATGAAAATGAGTGCGATGCCACCCAGCATGGAGAGCAGCTGTGTGCCGTTCGGGCTTAGATTCATCCAGGCCAAGGCTATGCCGGCCAGTCCAAGCAGCAGCGGAATGATGAGTTGGCTATCAGCGCCGGTGCCGACCAGCAGCAGGCCGATGGTCAGCAACACGAACCCGGCCAACGCCACTAACGCAGGTTTCGGGGCGCGCTGGATGGCTTCGGATAATGACTCAGCCGAGACGGCCGTGTCTTCAACGCCGGCCTGTGCGGGCTGGTTGCCCCGCGCGAGCGGAGCTTGCTCCACTGGTATATGTTCCGCACTTGCCACAGCCTGAGGATCGCCGGCCGGCATGAAAATCCATAGGAACACATAGGCGATAATGCCGGCACCATACAAGCAGGTCAGTGCAATGAATGCCAGCCGAACCCACATCACAGAAATGCCGAGATGTAGTGCGATGCCTTTGCAGACGCCGGTGAGCCAGCGGCCTCGTTTGGGTCGCGTCAACGGCATACGCGCGGGCAGCAGCGGTTCGGGAATTGATGTCATATCTCTATTGTGCCGCGTTCAGGGCTTTGGAACCGGGGTTTTACATGGTGTTCAGGGAACAATCAGGGTGTTCCCCGAGCCTTGTGGTTGCGTTCGGGCTGTGTAATGGAAGCATGAGCAGTCCACATATGAATTCGTATCAACAGCCGCAGCCGGGCAAAGCTCCGCGGCGTTTCTTTACATGGGTGCGTTCTTCCGGATTAATCCGCGGCAATGATCGTTGGATTGGCGGCGTATGCAGTGGTATCGCGCAGCGTCTCGGTTGGAGCCCGACATTAGTGCGTGCGCTGATGATTGTGGCCACGCTGTTCTTTGGTTTTGGCGCGGCGCTATACGCAATGGGATGGTTTCTCATTCCCGATGTGCGCAGCGGGCAGATTCTCGCCGAAGATTTGATTGAAGGCCAGTGGGATTGGAATTGTCTTGGCTGCTTCCTGTTTATGGCTGTGGCTGTGCTGATTCCAGGCGCCGGCTGGGTGTGCATTGCGCTCGCCGCTCTGGTGCTGTGGCTGATTGCGCAAAGCGGTGTTCGCCAGCAGGAAGGATACGGTTTCGGGTACCACGGTGGTCAGTCCACCGCGCCGCCGAATAATCCGAACGGACCGAATAATCCGAATAACCTTGCACCGAACCCCTCTATGCAACCGTCTGCAACGATGCCTCCATATGTTTCACAACCTGTTTCACAGTCGGTTCCATATGTTTCACAGCCTGTTCCGCAGGCGGGGCAGCGGCCGTATAATCCCACAAGCAGCTCTGCGGCGACGCCGGTAGATGGCATTCCTGCGGGCAAGTATGCAATGCCCAATCCTGTCGCGGCTGCGGCGCCGCGTTCCTCCACCCGCCGCAAGCCGGCCGGCCCGGTTGTGGTGCTGAGCGTATTGGGACTGTCCTTCATTTCTTTCGCTGCCGTTATGGCGGTGATTTGGGAATATGACATGGACGTCAGTGGCATCGTGCGCGTGGGCACCATATGGATTTCCGCAGTATGCGTGGTGATGGGTCTGATTGTCATTGTGCTGGGATTCAAGGGGCGTCGTGCAGGTGGACTGATTCCGCTGGGCTTGATAGCCGGAGCCTGCGCGATGTGCATGATTATCGCGAGCGGTACGTATGCCATCCGCCATTACGATGCGACGCATACCAATATCAGTTACACGGATATCACGCTGTCCAGTGCTGGCGGCCATGCGTCGGTGGACGCGTATGGTATGAACCAGGTGCAGGTCAACGACCAGTTTTATGCGGATTCCAGCCAACGGACATTCGATAAACTCGTGAGGGGCGTATGGTTCTCCGGTGACGACTACGACTCCAGCCAGGCTGTGCTTGACCTGTCGGATTGGGAAAGCAGCCATGCGCCTCATAAGCTGGAATTGTCGAATGGCAATACGTCCATCAGCAACTGCCCGGCGGGAACCATCACCATATCCGCGGTTCAGGCTCAGGTTCACATCATTCTTCCTGACGGGTGCTCCTACGGCATTGGCAGTACGTGGCGCGGGTACACGTACAGCAACAGCATGGGCGGCAAGTATGCGGTGATATATGACACGGTGGACTTTATCGGGTTTTCCGATACCGATCAGGGGTATTCCATCGACAGCTATGACACCAACTACGCCTGGATGACGGACGATAGCAAAATGCCGGCAAATGGCCCTGAGCTGCTCGTTGACATCCCCTTCTCGGCCGGCGCCCGGGTGAATATGACCTATATCTCGGATTGGGAAGGGTCGACGTATATGCAATTCAGGAACAACTTCGATACGACGAACGGATACACCGAGGACTCAGGGAAGGCAGAATGATGAGCGACGACACCAAGGAACTGAAGACCATCGAAGACCAGGCCAAGACCCGTCCGCTGTCGGTATCCGACGATGCAGACGAGACCAAGGTGCTGCATTCGCCCGATAATGAAACGGCGGCTGAGACCGAGGTGCTGCCAACAGCTGCAGATGCGGTGGAGACCTCGGCCCTGCCCGTGGTTGACGGCAGTATTGATGAGACTCGGCCAATGACTACGGCGGCTGATGGTTCGGCAACGACGGTGATTCCGTCTGCTGACGACAATCAGGAATCCGAAGATATCGTGTCGGACGACCACGAGAAGACGATTCCTCTGGAGGCGGTTGCCGATACGTCAATTCCGCCCGCAAGCGACATTCCGCTCTATGCGGCGGGCAACGCTTCCTCGGGGAATGAACAGACTGCAGCCGGAACTTCGCCTAATGCGGAATTCGCCTCATCCGCACAGCATGTGGATGCTCAGTCTCAGTCGAGCACAAGGATGGAACCTGCCAAGAAAAGCAGCATCAGTACACTGACCGTTGTCTTCGGTCTATTGGGCGTATTGATTGGCGCACTGGGGTTGTTCTTCGGCGTGACGTTCCCCGATATGCTGATCACACAGTTCGCCGCTGATCCGCAGGTGTTGGTGGCTATTGTCTGCGCAATAGTGGGCGTGGTCTTGGTGGCCATAGCTATCGTGTGGGCCATTATGGGCGCCGTGAAGAAAAAATAACTCGTATTGTTTTGGCAAGCCCCTTTGCGAGCACAGCTGACTGAGGGGCTAAGAAATCATACTTCGGTACTATGCGATATCTGAAGTAAGGCGTTCTATGCTTGTGGGGGAGGTAGAACGGATGACGCGGATCACAGTGCGGCGAGTGCTGAATATCGCTGCGATTGCGGTGGTGATTGCGTTAGTGTTCTCCCTGCTTGGCTGGGCGATGATGCCGCAGTGGAGCACTCGTCCTTATAACAATCATATTGCCGTTTCCTCGCCTGATCCCGCTATTGCTCCTGCTCATGCGGACATTCCGCATGAGGGCAGATATCGCACTCGTGAAACGAAGTTGTCTATTGAGGTGGACGATGGAGTCACGTTGCCGGCCATCTTGCGGGAGCCGATTGATGCGCCTGGCAGTCGCCCGGCCTGCCTGTTCATCCATGGATCCGGCACCAGCGGGGCCGAGGACTTCGGCGACATTGCCAACGCTATGGCATCCGCCGGTATTGTGACGCTGGTTCCGGCCAAGCGCAATGACAATTACACCGTGCTGCATCGCGACTACCAGCGATTCGCCCGCGAATACAGCAGTTCTTTGGATGTGTTGCGTAGCACTGCAGGCGTCGATCCGGCAAAAACCGGCATCTACGCCGAATCCGAAGGCACATGGATATCCACGATTCTGGCATCCAAGCGGCAGGATATCGCTTTTGCCGTCCTGACTTCGGCACCGGTGTTCAAGGGGCGCGAGCAAATGGCCATGGCCGTCAGCGCCTATATGCATGAAGCCGGCGCGCCCGCTCCTGTGGTCAAAGACATGGCCAAACTCATGTCGCTCAACTACGCTCCTTTTGATCTTGCCTATGCCGATTTCGATGCCGATCATTACCTGCGTTCTTTGACCATGCCGCTTCTGGTGAATTACGGCGCTTATGACACCGCCATGCCCATTGAGCAAGGTGCGCAGCGCATCATTGACGCGGCTCGCAGCGCAGGCAATGAGAACGTCACGGTGCGGTACTTTGTCGGCAACCATCAGATGCGGGCCGGCAAGGGACTGTTCACGCTGAATCTACCGTTGGCGCAAGGGTATACGCAGGCGTTGGAGAACTGGGTGAATGGTATTGCCGCAGGCGCTCGGGCTGACGGATGGGCCACGCCACAGATCGCCGGAGTGCATCCTCATCAGCAGTTCGCGGCACCGCAGCAAACCAAGTCGGGTATTATCGGCTCGCTTGGTGTGCTGGCGGGCATCATGATTGCAGGACCAGTGCTCATGCTGGTTGCGGTCATACTTGGTGTTGCCATGGATATTGTGGATTGGCTGCGCATGCGCGGTGCGTTGGGTCGGCGTGTACCAGGGCGAAACATGCCTGCCGGGTGGAATCGGCCGTATCGAAGAGCCGCTGGCACGCATGTTGACGATGACGGCAACCGTCACCGGCGTCGTAATGCAATAGTCGTTGACGGTAACCGTCTGTACATGTTGCGCGATCGGCGTGCGATGCATGCCAATCCTGCGCTGGCATGGCGGGCCATGCCCCGTGGTGTTGCAGGGCCTATTGCCGGCTTAGGCGTTGCGATAATGGTGATTACCGTACTGCTGTACGGATATATGGGTGCCGTAGGGGCGGCGGCCGTATATGTCATGCCGCATCCGCGGCTTTTCGGCATCGGATGGCGGGTATTGCAGGCGCTGACGGTGGTGCTGGTACTGCTGCTCGCCGTGGTCGCAGAGCGGCTAAGGCGTCACCGCGCAGACATCATGGGCGCTCGCCGTGCGGCCGGCATCATCATGGTGGTGGCAGCGCTCGCTACATGCACCACACTGGCGTTCTGGGGTCTATTCAGCCTGTAGTTGTGGTGCGCGCAGCGTCAGCGTTGAGCCGCCTCGGCCTCGTCAAGAGTGCTGAACCCGCCAAGCTGCACGGTGTGCAGCAGGGTTTCCTCGGTGATGTTGTGTTGAGGGGTTGCGGTGGTTCGTTCGCGGATCATCGCTTCATAGAGGTCGAAAGTCGCGTCGGAGTATATGCCGAGTTCGCCGCGTAGGTATGTTTCAAATGAGGTGGACGTTGGCGTGTCCTCGGTGGTGGTCAGCACGCGCATCGCCTCGCCAAGCTTCGGGTATCGCGAACGGAAATCGGCGGCCCACGCCACTTGCTGGGCGATTACCTGTTCTTGCCTGGACACACGAGATTCAGTCAGGCGCGGAATGTACGGTTCGATGTTCTTTGCGAAGTCGTCGGGTGCGGTGGAGGCCATCATACGGCCGTATTTCTCGGTGACGAGATTGCGGCCAACGTGGTCGGCCTCGTCTAAATCAGCGGCGTAGCTGGAGAGCAACGGGCGCTTCCACGTAAGGAACTGAGCCAAACGCATCTGGTGGAAAACCGGCCAATTGCCTTGGCAGGCGGCACGGCCGCCCTCGTTATTGGTGTGCTGAAATTGGTTCCATTCATGGTGCACAATGGTTTCACGCAGTTCGTCGGTGGTAAGGTTGTCGGTCATCTTCGAGCCTCACAAACTCTTGAGCACTGGATCGTCGGAGGCGATGTGATCTTCAATGTAAGGCCGTTGCCATTCCAGGAAGGTTTCGGTTGACGTGGTCAGGTGTTCCCTCTGGAGTTCCTTGACAATCTCTGCGGCGATATGTTCCACAATCCCGTTGATTTGGTCAATCGCCGGGGCGGAACCCTTGCCGCCCTCGCCGAAACCGGCGCCGCCGTAGCAAGCCGCTGAGCTCAGCCGCATTACGCTTTCCAGTTGTTCGGCCACATCAGGCAGCAGCGCGAACATCGATTTGGACAGCTTGCGCAGTGCCGCGAACTGCCATTTGTAGTACGGCAGATAACCGGCCACCATCGGCACATTGATGAGAAACACCAATGAGGAGGCGGCGTTCACGAACTCGTGGATGGACAGCCATGCGGCGGCGCCATCGCCACGTTTCAGCGAACGTGGCAGATTGTATTGACCGGCTTGTGCGATCATGCCCAGACGCTTGGAAATCAGTGCCAGTCGCACATCATCCGGCATATCTTTGAATCCTTGGCGGGTCTTGGAGAATTGCCCGGTGGGGTCGGCAAACACCTCGCCATTGGTGGCGGCGGCCAGTGTGGCCTCATCCAGCATCAACCATTCGTGAGGCGAAGTCTGTGCCGGAGCGGTGCGGTATCCGGTGATCGACTCGAAGAAATCACCGATGCGGAACACGCCATCGCGTCGGTTTGCGCCCTGTGCGCGTGGAGTGATGGGGGAGGGAGTGCCATGGTCTGTTGCAATAGCCGAGGTATTCGTGGAGAATACCGCATGCCCTTGTGCGTCAATGCTGAAGTCTCGGGGCAATGCATCATAATCGGTCTGCAGTTGCTCGCCGATGACGGCGTAATCCTCATCGGAAAGCCACAAGCAGAATCGTGGGCCGAAGTCATGGTCTTGCGAATATGCGTCATCGAACCCATAGCATTCCGATCCGTGCCCCACCAGACCGACGGCGATGCGAGAAACATATTGTGGGTACTTTGTCGAGAGCATCGGTTTGCCGACCTGCGTCCAGAAAGCGCGGGCCAGTTTCAGGCCGGAAATTCCAACTACAGAAGTGGCGGTTGCGGCGGAATCGGATACCAAGGCAGTCGGCATGACTGGTGCATCGGTGGAATTTTGGCGAGAGGTGCCGGCGTTGGTCGCTTCCTGTGCGGACGCAGTGGTTGCATCCGTAGTGTCATTCGGAACGATATCGATACCCGCGGCTTGTGCCTGGGACTCGGCCTGCCGCAGATTGTCTTCGGTGATACGCCAGTAATCGGTGTCCTTGCCGTAGCATTCCTCGATCACGTCCAGCGCATGACGGTACCCAGCGACGGCATCTGCATATCGCTTTTCGGCAAAGCATACCTGCGCGTAGCCGGCCAATGCGGAGGCGTAATGTGCGGAATGCTCCAGATGACCGGTCTTATAGATATCCAATGCCTTGGCCGCGTGCCAGTGGGCGCCTTCCAGCTTGTGCTCGGTCAGCAAGGTCAGCGCCAGATTTGTATGCGAGCTGGCCACATCGATATCCTCGTCCGGGTTCACGCTCGATGCTTCGATGATGCGGAGTGCTTCGCGCAGCTCAAGCTCGGCCTTATCCGGTCGGTTCGTTTCGCTGTAGAGCATTGAGAGGTTATTGTGAAGCGCCGCAAGTCTGCGGTCGGTGGGCGCCAGCGAATGACGGCATACATCCTGGGCCTGATGGTAGAGGTCTTCGGCCTGGTCGTATTGCTTGGCGGCGCGCATGGCGGTGGCGCAGTTGATGAGCGTGGTGGCCCATGCTTCGGATGTGCCGGTGGTCAGGCCCATACGAGCGGCCAGTTCCAGAGCTCGCTGCACGATCCACTGGTTGTCCTTATGGCGTCCTTGCGAACGGTAGAAGCCCATTGTTTCGTTGAGTACGGTCAACAGTCCGGCTTCATCACCGGCATTCTCTGCGTCAACCATCGCCTGTTCCAAATACGGGCCGGCTTCGGTGGCGGCCGCATGACGGTCGAAGATCGCGTCCAATCCGTTCAGGAATTGTTGGGTGTCAAAGCTCGTTGACGATTGTTCGGCGTTGGTCGCGGCCTGATCTTCTGGGTTGTTCGCGTGTTGTGCCGCGGCCGCTGCGTCTGTGTCGTCGGCATCATTCGGGCCGTGAGCGAATTGTGCGGCAAATTGTTTGAGCAATGCTTCTTCGTCAGCCACGAGAGACCTCCCTGAATCGCGTCTGATTCCAGTCTATTAATACTGTGCACAGACACGTCAGGGAATAGGCTGTGAGCTTGGTCTCAGTCGACCTTGATTTCGCGCATGCGATGGATGGCCTCGGTGTCCGTTTCGCCTCGCCATGAGTAGAACGTGAGCAGGCCGACTGCGAGCAGGGTGAGAGGAACGCCACCCAAACCGGTGAAGCGGTAGTTCATGGAGAATGAAGTGAGCATAGCACCGCCCACAATCGAGCCGATGGCATTGCCAAAATTGAATGCCACTTGTACGGCGGCTCCTGCAATGAGTTCGCCGCCTCCCTGACCGGCCTCGGTCATCAGCAATTGTTGCGGTGCGGAGATGAAGAACAATCCGAATGCGATCCAGAACGTCAACAACGCGGTAGTGCCATGGTTGCCGGGCAGCAGCACCACAAGCAGCAGACCAATGCAGGAGATGGACTGGCCGAGAGCGGCAGTGCCGGCATGACGCCACCGATCGGTAATACGGCCACCGATGATGCCGCCAACTACCATGCCGAATCCGGCGAGCATCATCAGCATTGGTACGAGGGAAGATGACCAGCCACCAGTCTTTTGCAGCCAGGGAGAGATGTAGCTCCACCAGCAGAACACGCCTGCGTTGCCAGTGAACACGGCAGCCAAGATCGCCCAGGGGCCTCGGCGAGTGAGGAATTTGAACTGACCGGCGATGCCGGCATCTTTGATTGGTGCCACGAATGGAATCCATGCCAGTGACAGCACTATCGTCATTGCGGCCCATGCGGCCAGAATGCCGAAGGCAAGACGCCAGGAGAGAAACTCGGCCATCAAGGTGCCTGCCGGCACGCCCAACATATTGGCCAAAGTTTGTCCCGTGACCATTATGGATACTGCCTGCGCCTCTTTGCCTTTATCGGCCAGGGTTTTGGCGATAAGCGTGGCGGTGCCGAAGAATGCGCCGTGCGGCAGACCGGAGATGAATCGCGCAATGACGAGCATGGCAGCGTTGGCGGAGAATGCGGAGAACAGGTTACCCACCAAGGCGATAACCATGAACACAATAATGAGATCCTTTGGTGGCACTTTGCGGCCGAACACCAGAATCAATGTGCCGAAACACACGCCGATGGCATACGCGGAAATATAGTGGCCGGCGGTAGGGATGTCTACGCCGGTGGCGGCTGCGGCCTGCGGCAGAATGCCCATCATCACGAACTCGGCGGCACCGAGAATGAATGCGCCTGAGGCCAGCGCAAGCAAGCTCTTCTTCATATTTCCTCTCATGAGATTTCACGGCATTGCATACGGAAACAGCGATCGATTGATTCGGGCGGTATGTTACGGTGCGCCATCAACAATGCCATGAGCATGTGTTGCTTCGAATGCTTATTCCTTGTGTCGGTATTTATTCAGAGTCGTGCTGCACTTGAATAGTGTTATTTTTCGACACCTGCAACCATTCCAGCAATGAAATATCGCTGAAGAAATAGATAGGCAATGATGACGGGCAGTGCTGCGAGCAACGCAGCTGCAGCGCCTGTTCCGATATTGTTAGTTTGAGATGCAAAAAATGCGGCTACTCGTGGAGCGATGACATGTGGTGGTGCTCGATCGACCAAGAAGTCTGTCTGGGTGCAAATGCGAATTCCCGAAGATATTGCCATTGCGTCGGTGGATGGAACCGTTGATTGGCGGATTCTAGTGGTGGTTGCAACACAGGTGTTGCAACCACCACTAGAATCCGCCGACTTTCTTTACGTCTCGGAACCCAAAATAATGATACGGATAGTGATACTTGGTGAGGATAAAACAAAAAAGGAGAAACGTTGAAAGATCAACGTTTCTCCTTATGGGTCGGGCTGGCGGGATTTGAACCCGCGGCCTCTTCGTCCCGAACGAAGCGCGCTACCAAGCTGCGCTACAGCCCGTTTTGGCAACAGTCGTAGATATTACATTATGGTGCTGGACAAAGCAACTCGGCATGTCGTTCTTAATCGTAGGCTTTGCGTACACTGATGAATCATGGCTGAAGTTGTTGAGAACACTGAAAATACTGAGAACGAAACCCCGGCAGTCCCGCAGATGAGCACTGTTGAGCGTGCGGAAATGCTGCTCAAGCAGGATGCCACGATCCGTGAGAAGATCAAGTCCGGCGCCACGCTGGACGAGGCCGTGGATCCTTCCAACAAGGAGTTCGGCCCGCTGGGCCACCCCGAGCAGGTGCAGATGCGTGTGGCCAAGCGCGCGATGATGCTTGAGTCCGGCATTGCCCCCTACCCGGTGCACCTTGATGTGACCAACACCATCGAAGAGGTACGCGCCAAGTACGACGGCAAGCTCGAAGCTGGCCAGGAGACCGAAGACATGGTCGGCATCGCCGGCCGCGTGCTGTTCCTGCGCAACGCGGGCGGCCTGTGCTTCGTGCAGCTTTCCGCCGGTGACGGCACCAAGATTCAGGGCATGATCTCCAAGAAGGAGATCGGTGCCGACTCCTTGAAGCAGTTCAAGCAGCTCGTTGACCTTGGCGACCACTTGTACCTGAAGGGCCGCGTCATCGCTTCCAAGACCGGTGAGCTGTCCGTATTCGCCACCGAATGGGCCATCGCCTCCAAGGCTCTGCAGCCGCTGCCGGCCCTGCACAAGGATCTGAACGAAGACACCCGCACCCGCAAGCCGTACATCGGCATGATCGCGGACGAGA
>ERZ791765.818-NODE-818-length-26407-cov-3.497951_pt1 | contig 26407 bp, 22 predicted proteins | sample MGYA00509949_ERZ791765 | MGnify/ENA primary metagenome ERZ791765 (study PRJEB30046, sample SAMN00791980) | human gut metagenome | study: EMG produced TPA metagenomics assembly of the A metagenome-wide association study of gut microbiota in type 2...
AGATTCATTAAGAAATGTCTCTTGAAGTGTCTTAAATTACGATACCATTATACATCGTATAAAGTTAAATAGAGAATAGAAATGACGGCTTTACAAGGTATGTATAATCGACTATAATTAAAAGGAAATTTATAAGGAGACCAGCTATGAAAAGTCAAGTATAAATTAGCAAAAAAATCATTTTTCTTATCGATGGTAAAAAAGAGTTATTTTAATAAAGCTCCCGGTTGGGTGCATTTTTCAAATCTACCGATATAGGTATACAGACCTCTTATTCGAGGTTAAATTCTACTTCGTCAGTGAGCACATTCCAGATGACTCTGACAAGTTTACCGGCACAGTGCCCAAGGGCATTGTAATGAGTCCGGCCTTCGGCTCTCTTGGCATCATAATAAGCCTTGAAGGTTGCATTGTTCTTTACAACATTATGAGCTGCATTCATAAGAGCATAACGCAGTACACGTGAGCCGCGCTTGGACATACGGGTTCTTTGAGCCTGAAAGTTTCCAGACTGATAAACAGATGGATCCAGTCCAGCAAATGCAAGCAATTTACCCGGTGTCGAGAAGCGGTGAATATCACCGATCTCACCAAGTATCATTCCGCCATTTGTAGAGCCAATGCCTGGGATGGTCATGATCACAGAGTGGAGGCAGGTGACAAGGTTTGCTATTTCAAGCTCTGTATGGAATAACTGCTTATCTAATAACTCAATCTGTTCAATGGTCTGAGTTATTTGAATAGATAAGGAACTGTCATGGATACCGACAAACTTCTGTGCGAGAACTCTTAATTCTCTGGCTGTATCTTTACCAAAATGACCGTGGGAAGCCGTTTGGAGAAGACACGTGAGATGAGTCATATGCATGGAAGCAATATCGTTCGGAGTGGGCGCCTCTTTCAGGAGCGCATAGACAGAATTCTGATGCACACCGGACTTGAAGAAGTACTGGAGTTCCGGAAAGACCTGATCCAGATAGGAAGTCAGCTGTATTTTTAAACGGGTGCGCTGCTTCACGGTTTTCTGCCGGAATCTGCCGAGTTCTTTAAGTTCGATGTAATCCAGATCCTTTAAGGTGAAGAACCTTAGGGAATCCTGCATCATGAGGGTTTTCGCAATAACAAACGTGTCGACTTTATCGGTCTTCGTCTTGCGTAGATTATTTTTACGGATAGCCGAAGTCGATAAGGGATTGAGAACACACACTTTAAAATCCTTGCGTATTAAAAAACGAACAAGGTTGTCACCGTAGTGTGCCGTTGATTCAAGACCTATGATGATGCTGTGCTGGTCAAGTGGTGCCAGTTTAGAAAGCAGCAGATAGAAGCCATCATAGTCATTCGAGAAGTTGAAGGGCTCAAAGTGTATCTCGCCCTGCGAAGAAATGGCAGCGGCGAAATGGTTAAGTTTGGCAATATCAATGCCGACGTAGATCATGAGGTTGTACCTCCCTTTCATAAAGTCTGATACCGTGATATCCACCAGCAATTATCATCGTAGACTTGATTGAAATAAGTACTCAGAGTGAGACACTCCGGCAACATCCAGCTAATAAACAATTCAGATAAAGGTAGCGGCCATACACTCCTGTTGAGTAGTCAAGCTATAGGAAAAAATCAATAGTCCACAGTATCTGAATGTATTAAACCATAGATCAAGAAAAATGAAAGGAATATGTTGTTTTGCTTCTATAAACATCATACAAGTACGATATGATAATAACTAAAACACCTTTTAGAATGTCGTTTTTTGGCGGCGGAACGGACTTCCCAGATTTTTATAATAAACATGGTGGTAGTGTTATTTCTACAACATTTGATAAGTATTGTTATGTGAATGTAAGGCACTTACCTCGCTTTTTTGATTATGAAACGCAGTTGGTTTATTCTAAAATGGAATATGTTCAAGATGTAAATAAAATTGAACATCCGGCTATAAGAGAGGCTATGAAATATTTAGACATGCACGAATTGCGGATTAGTTATGATGCCGACCTTCCTGCACGTTCTGGGTTAGGGACAAGCAGTTCGTTTGCAGTCGGATTATTAAATGCCTTTTATGCATTGAAGGGGAAGTATGCAGACAAAGTAAAATTGGCAAATGATGCGATTTATTTAGAACGTGTTTTATGCAATGAAAGTGGTGGCGTGCAAGATCAAATTGCGGCGTCCTTTGGCGGCATGAATAGAATTGATTTTTATGAAGGCGGCTATCGAGTTAGCCCCATTATTATTTCACCGGAGCGAAAGCAGATGCTAAATGATAAATTATTACTGTTTTTTACAGGCTTTTCTCGCTTTTCCGCAGATATTCAAACTGTTACGGAGGGTGTACTGAAGGACAAAGAAAAACAATTGTTAGAGATGTTGGATTTGGTAGATGAAGCACAGAAAATCATGGTTTCTAAATGTTCTATAGATGAATTTGGCAAGTTGCTTGATTATACGTGGAGATTAAAGCGGGGGTTAACGGAAAGAATTTCGACGAATACCATAGATTGCTTATACGAAAAAGCTAAAAGCGCCGGAGCTCTTGGTGGTAAATTGTTGGGAGCTGGCGGCGGCGGATTTCTCGTTTTTTATGTCGAAGAAGAAAAAAAAGCAGCGGTGAAACAGGCTTTGTCAGATTTACTATATGTTCCGTTCTCTTTTGAAAATGAGGGGAGCCAGATAGTACATTATACTCCAGAAACATATGAGCCAAAACAAGCATAAAATAAATGATGAACGGGTACTTACCTGAATGGAGAATATAAAAATGAAAATAAAAGCTTTAATCACAGGAATTACAGGAATGGTAGGGTCTCATATGGCCGACTATTTGCTTAAATGTACAGAATGGGATATATATGGAGTTTGCCGTTGGAGAAGCCCAATGGATAATGTAAGCCATTTGTTTGAATATGCGAATAAAAATGAGCGGATATATTTTGATTATGCAGATTTAAATGACGAAATATCTCTGATACGAGTTATTAAAAAAATCAAACCGGATTATGTGTTCCATCTTGCAGCGCAAAGTTATCCATTAACAAGTTTTATCGCTCCAATTGATACTTTGAATACAAATATTTTGGGTACTTGTCGTTTGCTGGAAGCCATTCGTTTGGAAATGGAGGAAGACGAGAATTATAAACCAGTCATTCATGTGTGCGCATCTTCGGAAGTGTTTGGAAAAATACCTCAGGAGAAAAAACCTGAAACAGGAATTCATGAAGAGTGTCCGTTTCACCCGGCTTCTCCTTATGCTATTTCCAAAGTGGGTACTGATTTACTGGGAAGGTATTACGCGGAAGCATATGGAATGACAGTGATGACAACAAGAATGTTTACACATACGGGGCCACGTAGGGGCGATGTATTTCATGAGGCTACTTTTGCAAAGCAGATTGCCATGATTGAAAAAGGGGAAATAGAACCAATTGTGCATGTAGGAAATTTGGATTCTTTGAGAACCTATGCAGATGTTAGAGATGCGGTTCGCGCATATTATATGCTGGTAACAATAAATCCAATTGGTGGTGAATATTATAATATAGGTGGAAGTTATACTTGTACTGTAGGTGAAACATTGCAAACATTAATTAATATGTCACCAAGTAAGGATAAGATTGAAATTGAAGTTGAGGAAGCACGGTTAAGACCAATTGATGCGGATTTACAAGTTCCAGATACAAGAAAATTCAAAAAGCATACAGGATGGGAACCTCAGGTATCATATAAAAAGACGATGGAAGATTTGCTGAATTATTATAGGAAACGCGTTAATGCGGGTGAAGAATTTTTGACAAGATAGGGGGGTGGATAATGATTAATATTTTAAAGCCAAATTTTGTTTATGGTGATGAGCGTGGGATGCTAACACAATTAATTCGAGAAGGATATAAGCAGGTTAATGTAATTGAGAGTGTAAAGGGGGCAGAACGAGGAAATCATTATCATAAACTGAACAAAGAAGCGTTTTTTGTGATAAGAGGTAGACTATTGCTACATATAGAGAATTTGAAATTGTCAGAGGTAAATAATACAGAAAAATGTAGAACATGTGAGTTTGCGCAGGGAGACATGTTTGAGATACTCCCTTATGTAAATCATAGCTTTACATTTTTGGAAGATACATTATTAGTTAGTTTGTATGACCAAGGAGTTGAACTGAATGGGCAACAAAAGGACATATATCAGATAAAAAATAGTGCGGAGAATATATATGAAGAAGGCGGAAATTCAAGTCCCAGAATATGAAGAGGTTGTTTTTCGGAAAAAGGCACAGAAATATTGTTTGTTGATACCATTGTTTAATGAGGGCGAACGTTTTTATGAACAGGTCAAGAAGATGCAAAAAAATGGAATTTTTGATAAGGTTGATGTGATTATATGCGATGCCGGCTCTACGGATGGTTCGACAAACTATGATTATTTGAATAATGCTGGATTTGTGGCTATACTTATCAGAAAAGGCACAGGACGATACAGCACGGATTTAAGAATGGGGTATTATTGGGCAATTAAACAAGGATATTGTGGATTTATAACGGTAGATGGTAATGATAAAGATGATACAAATGCAACACAAGGTTTTATCGATAAATTAGATGATGGATTTGACTACATACAAGGCTCACGGTATGTTCCAGGAGGAAAAGCAATTAGAACACCATGGATAAGACACTGGGCATTGAAATTAATAAATGAGCCGGTTATGTCAATTTGCGCAAGACGACATTTGACAGATACGACAAATGGATTTAGAGCATATTCGTTGAGATTTTTGCAGGATGAAAATGTTCAATTGTTCAGGAATATTTTTTGGGGATATGAATTAATATATTATTTGCCGGTTAAAGCGTGCCGCTTAGGATTTCGTGTAATTGAAATCCCAGTTACCAGAGTTTATCCAGAGAATGGGGACGTTCCGACAAAGGTAGGAGGAATTAAAGGTAATATGTATCAACTTAGTATATTATGGAAAATAATATGGCATCAATATGACCCAAGGCGATAGGAGAAGTAAAAATGTATTTAATTGTAGGTGCATCGGGCTTTTTTGGCATGTATATTATTGAGGAAATTAAGCGCAGAACAACAGAACCGATTATCGCACTGGGCAGGAGCGCTCAATCCTTCAGAAACGATGAACAACTTAGATGGATTACGTGTGATGTTACGGATGCGGAGAAAATTGTAGAATTGGATTGTGAATATAAGGGCATTGCTAAAAAAGTGATTTATTTAGCAGCATATCATAACCCGGATTTGGTGGAGAAAAACCCTAAAATTGCATGGAATGTAAACGTTGTTGCATTGGCTAATTTTGTTAATTCTATCGGAAATGTTACCCGCTTTTTTTATTCATCCACAGATTCTGTATATGGAAATAGTATGGATGATTACCATTTCCTGGAAGAGGATGCTTTGAATCCGGTGAATTTGTATGGCCAGCAAAAAGCTCTTGCTGAGCAAATTGTAAAAGGATATGGTTACAATGTCGCGAGGTTTCCCTTTTTGATAGGACCAAGTTTGCTATCAACTAAAAAACACTTCTATGATAAAATTGTTGATGAAATATCATGCAATAATAAGATGGAAATGTTTGCGGATTCTTATAGATCAACGTTAACATTTGCTGTGGCGGCTGAGTTACTTGTTGATTTAATGGAAAGTGATTTAGACCATATCCCTTCTCTCTTAAATATATGTGGGGACAAGGATTTGTCAAAATATGATGTGGGCTTAATGATTGCAGAAAAGTATGGTTATGATACTGATTTAATAAAGCCGATTTTGATGGAAGATAAAAATGGTATTTTTGATGCAGTACGAGCTACTTCGACATTAATGAGCAATAAACGGTTAAAGTCTATTTTGAATAAAGAGAGTATTGTGATGAAATTGTAGAAGTGAAATAAAGTATATTGGGTATGAAGAGGGGAACGAGTGAAGGTTGACAGAGGACTAAGGAGCGAAGTTTTTAGGTATACTATTGCAGGGATTTTGACAACAATTGTGAATTACAGTATTTACGCTTTTTTAACATGGTGTTTACTTGATGCGCAGGTGTTTTTTGAATTACAATGTGCTAATATTGTATCTTGGATTTTGGCGGTGTTTTTTGCATATGTTATTAATCATCAATGGGTGTTTCAGAGTAAGTCTAAAGATATAGTAAAAGAATTTACTGGCTTTTTGGGAACAAGATTTTTAACGTTGTTATTGGATATACTGATAATGTCATTGCTGGTTTCGCTAATGTTAATGAATGATAAAATCGCTAAAATAATATCCATTATTGTTACTACCATTGCAAACTATTTGCTTAGTAAAAGGGTTGTATTTAGGTTATAAATTGCTGTATTATAGTTGGGAATTGTATTTGTTAGTGTTGCAAGATGATAATTTAATGGAATATGATTAAAGGTAGGGTAATCTGTTATATGAGTGCCCTACCCTTTGTTATAAGCTTATTATGAATTAGAGGGAGTTATTAAAATATATTAAAAATCATGGATATTGTATATGTAGGAGGTTTAGATGCAGGCAATTATTTTAGTGGGTGGATTAGGAACACGTTTGCGCAGTATTGTTAGTGATGTTCCCAAACCTATGGCAGAAATAGTTAATAAACCGTTTGTTGAGTATGTATTAGATGGTTTGCAAGAAGCGGGCATTACAGAAGTTATATTCGCGGTAGGCTATAAAGGTGCTGCGTTTGAAGAGTATTTCGGAAATGGAGACATGTGGGGAATCAAGTTGAAATATGTGTATGAAGATGAGCCGTTAGGAACAGCAGGAGCGATAAAAAATGCTGTGACGCTAATTACAGGTAGTTATGTATTGGTGTTAAATGGCGACACATATTATGAGCTGGACTATAAGAAGTTTATTGAGTTTTGCACGGAAAAAAATGCTGATATGGGAATTGCTCTCAGGAGAGTTTCGGATGTATCACGGTATAGTAAAGTTGCTGTGGATAATGACTTAATAGTCGGATTTAATGAAAAGACAGAGATTGACGAGGCGGGAGGAATTAATGGAGGAGTATATCTTCTTAAGACAGCACTTGTAAATGAGATAACTGATGGAGTGGTTTCACTGGAAAAGACTATGATTCCACAATGGATTTGCGAAAAAAGAAAAATTGTAGGGACAATTAGCGACACATACTTTATTGATATTGGTATTCCAGAGGACTATTTTAAGTTTATTTCTGATGTTAGTAAAAACATTGCGTTTAACAAAAAACAATTGAGAGAGCAGGGGGAGCACCTGATACAACAAAGATTAAATGCCACCAGCACGCAGTTTTTGATATGGAAGGACCGCATGAAAAAGTATCTTCGTGATGTATATGGCGTTCAATCTGATGAATATAAAGAATTTGTGAATGAGAAGTTTATACCACAGAGTGTAAATTGTAAAGATGATTACCGTGAGGTAATTATTGATTATTGCAATGAAAAAATATTGGAAATATGTTCACGCTATCTCCGGGATTAAATATTGGATATTAAAAAGTGTGAACTTTGATGGAAGACTGAAGAAGGACAGAACGCACAACACATTTCGGAAGTCTCTTCTATACCGCCCTAAGACATACCTACAGTGATTAAAAACCACAAGCATTGGAGATTTAATTTATGATGAACGATGAACAATATCTTCTGGATCTATTCGATAAAAAGTTTAGAAGATTCAAACACAAAAATATTGTATTATATGGAAAAGGCCCCATGACGAAGCTTCTGATTGAGCATTATCCTGATTACAACATAGTGGGTATTATGGACTATCGTGTAACTGAAGGGGGACTGTATGGCAAATCAGTTTTGTCTTATGCTGATTTGCCTTTCCGGAAGGTAGATTTAATCATACCGGTGGCCAGGCCTGAATCCATGAAACAGGTGTTTAATCGTATTTACAGGTATTGTGAGAAATATCATATAGAGCTATATGGCTTAAATGGCGATAATCTGTTTGAAACCTGTGAGATTCCTCAGGAAACGCCGGAACTAGTAGATTTTGTGCGGGTGTTTCGGGAAAAGTTCCGTGACTGCTGGGATAAAAGGATAGTTCTGTATGGAAAGGGACCAAGGACACAGAGACTGGTGGAGGAGTGCCCGGAATACCAGTTTATTGGAATATTGGATAAGAATGAAAAGGAGGGAATGATTTACGGCAAACGGATTTTGAATTATGAATCTGTTCAGGCAGCTGGAGTGGATATGATTATCGCTGTGGCCCAACCGGATAATTTGAAGTATATTTATAACCGTATTCATGAATTTTGTAGTTATCATGGAATCCAGCTTTATGATGTAGAGGGCAATAACCTGTTTATTACACAAAAGGATACCCCTTTTATGATTGAACCACATGCGTATTTCAGTGCGGGAGAAGAAGAATTAAGAAAACAGATTGATGTCCATGACATTATCAGTTTTGATATGTTCGATACTTTGGTGATGCGAAAAACGTTGTACCCCGCGGATGTGTATGCCATTGTGGAAGATAAGGCAGAAACCAGAGGAATCGGGGTTAAAGGGTTTAAAGAGCTGCGCTGGGAAGCGGAAATGAATACGGTGCAGGAGATTCCGGATATTTACCGTATCTATGATGAACTGCAGCGCCTGACAGGGATAAATGACAGTCAGAGGGACGAACTGTTGCAGCTGGAGCTGGAAACGGAGAAAGATGTTCTGATTGCGCGCGGCCGGATGGTTTCTGCCTTAAATTACGCAGTGGAACAGGGGAAACAAGTATATGTGGTTTCTGATATGTATCTGCCGGCGGAGATTCTCAATGGGATTCTGTCAGGACTGGGGATTGCCGGATATAAAAAGCTTTTCGTATCATGTGAGTATCATAAGAACAAGGTGACGGGGCTATACCAGGTGTTTAAGGAGTATGCGAAGGGAACTTCCTATCTGCATGTAGGCGACAATTATTATGCGGACTGCGTGTATTCGGAACAGAATGGCCTGGATAGTTTTTATATAAAAAAGGCCAGTGAGATGCTTCCGATATCCGGATATGCGCCAATCCAATGCTATACCTCTAATATCAATGAACGGACTGTCGTGGGATTGTTCGTTTCCGCGGCACTCAATAATCCTTTTTGCCTGCATGGGACGGATGGAAGGGTAAAGGTAGATGATATTTATTCCCTGGGATATATGTTTGTAGGGCCGTTGATTACAAAATTTATTGTATGGCTGGCCGGACAGATGAGAGAGTGTGATTATGATGAGATTCTGTTTTCAGCCAGGGATGGGTACTTGATTCAACGACTGTATGACAGATATTTGGAAAAGCATGGAATCAGTGATGCTCCTAAGGGGATTTATTTCCGTTCCTCCAGACATGCCGCGGTCTGTGCTTCTATGCAGACGGAGGAGGATATCCGCTGGATTTCTTCCCTGCCGTATTTTGGCACACCGGAGGCAATGATTCACGAAAGCTTTGATTTGCCCATGGATGAAGTACTGCCCTATGACAGTGGGCGGTATCCGGATATGGTCAGCTACGGCCTTGCCCATAAGGATAAGATATATAGGAATTCTAAAATGCTGGCCAAACGTTATCTGGCCTATATGGACAGGCTGGGGCTTAAGGAACATAAGAAGTATGCACTCTTTGACTTTGTTTCCTCCGGCACCTGTCATTTCAGCTTGAATAAAATCGTTCCCTTTAAGCTGGAAGCGATGTATGTGTGTAATTATGACTGTATGAAGCCGGAATGGAGGGAATTGCCTTCAAGGGCTATGTTTATCCAGAACCGGGTTGTGCCGGATAATACCTATGGTTCCTATATCCCAGATAATTACTTTTATTATAATTATCTGTTTCTGGAAACGGTTATCACTTCTTTGGAGTGTACATTGACCGGATTTACAGAAGAGGGGGAACCGGTATACGGAAAAGAGACAAGGACGCCCGAAGAATTACAGTTTGTACAGGAGATGCAAAGAGGGATTGAGGATTTCTTTGAAAATTATACAGATTTGGAGGTTGGCGGAGCGCCGGTGGATACGGTGCTGGTTGACCGGATTTACAGTATGAAAGATTTGCGTTATACGGATGAGTGCTGTAAGATTCTGGATGATTTTTCTTTACGGGAGGACATGATTCACGGAAGCATACCTTTGCCTAGGAGATAGAAAGCATATTTGGAGGAAATGGCATGGCAGTTCTTCATAAGGAATATTACAAAGGAACAGGAATGGGTCAGGGAAATATTCCGGTCAACCAGGATATCCGGATGTATATTGAAAATCATCCGGACGGGGACTTTTCCCAGGTGCTGGAAAGTGACGGCAGATGGCAGGTATTTTATCATTTATCAGATATGAGGACATCCATCCTTAATTGGTATGAGTGGAAGGACAATGCTTCTATCCTGGAGATCGGCGGAGAATTTGGCGCTTTAACCGGTTTGCTTTGCGAACATGGCGGACGGGTGGCGACGGTGGAGTACGGCCTGTTTAAAGCTGAGGCTATCTGCGAACGCCATAAGGACAGGAAGAATCTGGAAATTTATGCCGGAAACCTGTCAGATATGGAGTTTGAGGAGAAGTTTGATTATATTGTGATGATTGGCGGCCTGGAACGTCAATGCGGGGGGAGTAAATTCACGAAAGAATATAGTGATTACTTAAAGAGGATTGCGGTGTTGCTTAAACCGGACGGCAGGCTTCTGGCTGCGGTGGACAACAGATATGGGCTCAGGTATTTCTGCGGTGAGGCGGAACCTTATACGGGAAAGCCCTATGCGGGAATCAATCATTATCCACAGGCGTCTAAGGGATATACCTTTAGCAGGCAGGAACTGGCAGATATTATGCAGCAGGCAGGATTTAGAAATGTAAAATTTTATTACCCTCTTCCGGACTACAAGCTGCCTCAGATGATTTATACGGATAAATATCTGCCCCAAAAGGATTTGGGTGAACGGCTGTTATTTTATCATAGAAATCAGGGTACGATGCTGGCACCGGAACAACAGCTGTACAGTGATTTGATTGATAATCAAGTGTTTCCTTTTTTTGCGAATTCTTTTCTGACAGAGTGCAGCCTGGATGGAGGGTACAGCTCGGCTCTGTTTGCTGCGGTTACGACAGACCGGGGCAAAAGCCATGGGTTGTCCACAAGCGTGCATGGGATAGCAGGGAAAGAGGAGAGGAAAGAAGATTGGGTTGTTAAAAAAAGGGCGTTATACCGCGAAGGACAGCCGGGTGTCCACAGCGTTTATGATAATATGATGGCTTTAAGAGAACGTGGAATCCCAATTGTTCCCCATGAATTTGAAGAGAATACGGTGGTCATGCCTTTTATACCAGAGATAACATGTTCTGATTACCTGAGAAAGCTGGCGGCAGCCGGGGACAGGAAGACATTTGAAGCTATTTTTGAGATGATATATATAAATATACTGAAATCCTCGGAGGTTGTTCCTCCCAGTGAGAATAAGCTTCCTGAGGCTGGGAAAATTAAGGTGGAATATGGTCCTGTTCTTAAACGGTGTTATGTGGATATGGTTCCCTTTAATTGCTTTTATATAAATGGTCAGTTGTTTTACTTTGATCAGGAGTTTGTGCGAGAGGACTATCCGGCCGCCTATCCGATGTACAGGGCATTGATGTATACATATGCCTTTACACCGGAGGCGGAGCAGCTGGTTCCTGTTCAGCAAATGAAAGAACGGTACGGCCTGACACAATTGTGGGATATCTTCCGCAAGGAGGAGGAACGGTTTGTGGCGGATAACAGGAGATATGATGTATATCAGAATTTTTACCGCTGGACGGGAGTGGATGTGGAACAGATGAACCGGAACGCAGAATTACTATTGAACTCGGAAAGGCAGCTATCATGATAAACAGTGAAACAGGCAACTTATGCGGCCATACAGTGTCGGTAAGAACTAGGAAAATATGGGCAGTGCAGTTGGAACTATTGCAGGTTTTTAAAGAATTCTGTAATGCACATGGGCTTTGCTATTATCTCTGGTCAGGTAGTTTATTGGGGGCTGTGCGCCACCAGGGATTTATCCCTTGGGATGATGATGTGGATGTGGCAATGCCGCGGGAGGATTATGAAACGTTCAAAAGGCTGGCTGTATCAGAATTAAGTGAACCATACATGCTTCATACCAACGAAAATGATCCTGGCATTTTTCGTGGGGGTATGTGCAGATTACGCAACAGCAGTACCACGGGAGCCGAATACTGGGAAATCAACGGAAGCCGTAATTGGGGGATATGGATTGATATCCTGGCCTTGGATTATGTGTATGAGGATGCGGAGAACAGGAATGCCCAGCTACGGAAGATTGCAATTTACAAAAGGCTCTGCCTGATTCAGACCTACGGTGAAGGACGGCCGGAGTTCCAGTCCTTGTCCAGAATGAAAAAATATGCGTACCGGATGATTATTAAGCATAAAGGCAGGGAGAAGCTTTTAAAAAGCTATGATGAGGCATGTGCAGCCTGCCCTAGGGAGGAAGGGTATTACATCCGTCCATTTACTACTGCCTTTAATGCGGATAATTACCAGGTGTTTTACCGGAAAGATTTCGATGGGGTGGTACAGCTTTCCTTTGAGGGCAGCCGGTTCGCCGCCCCGGCAGGATATGACCGGCTGTTGGGTATGATGATGGGAAAGTATATGGAGTATCCTTCAGAGGAACTTAGGGCGCCGCGTCATAGAGGGATTTTTGACCCGGAGACACCATATCAGATATACCGTCACAGGCTGGCGGAAACTTTTTGTGGAGCGGAAGGGAAGACCATCGTCATATTTGGCGCGGGCAATATGTTTGAGGATTATATGCGTAGGTTTGGCGGAATGTTCAGGCCTGCCTATATTATAGATAACGGCCGGGAGAAGTGGGGAAAATCCATTCATGGAATCATGGTCTGCGGACCGGAAAAGCTGCTGGAGATTCCTAAGGATAAGCTTAGGATTATCATATGCAACATCTATTACCGTGAGATAGCGCTGCAATTGGAAGAGATGGGCTTTGATGAGTATTATCTTCACATAGAAAATGTATATTGGCTGAATGATATCCTTTTTCCGGCCAGGCTTGAAAAGAAAGAGGAATCGGGAAAACAGGGATTGGTTTTGCAGGAACTTAAGGCTGATATAGGGGGAGGGGTTGGATTGAAACTTTCTCCTGATACCGGAATGATTGAGTTCGGTGATGATACATGGATGGCAACCTACAGGATTTACCACGCGCGGGCGGGCAGCTACCTGAAGCTGAATGATGACGCTTATCATTATGGAGTTGCTACCTACAGTGCGGAAGTAAACGGCACATATATTTATACCTATTGCTATCAGAAGGAAGAGAACTGGACAACCTATAATCACGATTACCATGAATCGCAGCTAAGGGGCGGAAATTATTATTTTGGTGATGACAGATATTTCCGCGTTTGCCTGCGAAGGACGGATGGGGCTCCGATTCCTGCGGATGCGGGGACACATTTGGAGAATATAATTTCCTTCGTTTCCATGGATAAGGAATACCAGACAAAAACATTCTTCGCGGATGAAATACGGGATACAGCGACTAAGGTATTAAAGAGAAAGAAGAAGGGAAAGACTCTGACACTGGCTGTTCTGGCTGATACGCATTATGTAGTTGGTGGATGCTGGGAGGATTCGATTGACAACATACAGGCGGTTCACGAGCAGGCTGGTTTTGACGCAGTTGTCCATCTGGGGGATATTACCGATGGAATGGTGCCCAGGGCGCTGACAGAAGAATATGTGCATAATGTTATGTCCGGATTACAGAGTGTGGGAACGCCTGTATATATGGTACAAGGAAACCATGATTCCAATTATTTTTCAGGAAATCCTGAGGTGCTGGATGATGAAGGGCAGTTTGACTTGTATCAAGCCGAATTGCCGTCTGATGTGGTACGAGATGGAAAAAGTTTCTGGTATTATGTGGATAGGCCGGATTTGAAGCTTAGGCTCCTGTTCCTGGCATCCTTTGACCATCGTGAAAAGGTGCGGTATGGATTTCCGGAAAAGGAACTTAAATGGGTGGAACGGACACTGGCAGAGACGCCAGATGGATATTCCGTATTGGTCTTTGCTCATGTCCCGCCTCTTCCGGAAATCCATTATTGGAGCGATAAAATCAGGAACGGAGAGGAGCTAATCAATATTTTGGAAAGCCACAATAGAGGCGGACACAGGATTATGGCATATGTTCATGGACATAACCATGCTGACCAGATATACGGAAAACGGGATTTTCCGATTATTTCCCTTGGTTGTAATAAATGCGAATATTTTATGGATAAGAAACCGGAAGGCGCTATTGTTTACGAACGGAAGCTGGAAACTGTATCACAGGATCTCTGGGATGTAATGGTAATCAATCCTGAGGAAAATCTGATTGACTTTATCCGCTTTGGTGCCGGCGAGGACAAGCATATATAGAAGTGAGGCAATGAAAGATGACAGAGGTTTGGGCTCATAGGGGGGCTTCTGGCTATGCGCCGGAGAATACACTGGAAGCATTTGCGCTGGCGGCAGAGATGGGGGCTGATGGGGTTGAGCTGGATGTCCAGATGAGCCGCGATGGTTACCTGGTGGTGGCACATGATGAGAGGATTGACAGGGTTAGCAACGGCAGCGGGTTCATCCGGGATTTTACTCTGAAGGAACTGAAGGGATTTCTTTTTAACAGGACCCATCCGGAATACAAGGATGCCAGGATACCTACCCTGCGTGAGGTATATGAGCTCTTGAAAGACACTCCGTTAAAGATTAATGTGGAGTTGAAGAACGGGGTTTATCTTTATGATGGGCTTGAAGAACGGGTTCTGGAGCTGACTGATCGGCTGGGGATGGCAAAACGGGTGATTTATTCTTCCTTTAACCATAATAGTGTGGCTTTGATTAAGCACATGAAGCCAGATGCAGTGACGGGTGTATTATATTCTGACGGTATTTATGACCCGGCGGCTTATGCACAAGCCATAAGCGCGGACGCGCTGCACCCGTCCTTTTATAATCTGCAGTATCCTGGAGTAATGGAACAGGTGGGAGAAAGAGGGTTAAAGGTTCATGTATGGACCATCAATACCCAGCAACAGGGACGGGAGTGTTTGAGGGCTGGGGTGGATGCAATTATTAGCAACTATCCGGATAAAATGAAAGAACTCCTTTGAAAGGCTGGATTCCCAGCCTTTTCTATTTACATTTCCAGTCCCGTGAAGTATACTTGGATAAGGTAAAATTGGAGAAAATGCGAGTTTTATGAGGATGGAAGACGAATGAAGAAAGTAATTACATACGGTTCTTTTGACCTTTTTCACGAGGGACATTATCGTTTATTAAAAAGGGCGAAGAAATTAGGGGATTATCTAATTGTAGGGGTGACTACAGAGCACTATGATGAATCCAGAGGAAAGCTGAATGTCATGGATTCCCTGATGGATCGGGTGGAGCATGTCAGGCAGACCGGATTGGCAGACCAGATTATTATTGAGGACCATGTGGGGCAGAAGGTAGAGGATATCCAGAAATATGGGGTGGATATCTTTACGGTGGGTTCCGATTGGATTGGGGCGTTTGACTATCTGAAGCAGTATTGCCAGGTGGTGTATCTGGAGCGCACAAGGGATGTTTCCAGCACCATGCTGAGGGCGAAGAATTTTTCACTCATACGGCTGGGCATTATCGGATGCGGCCGTATTGCAAAGAGGATGGTACCGGAAGTAAAGTATGTCAGCGGTATTTATGTGGAGAGTGTATATAACCCCAAAATGGAGAGTGCCAGGAAATTTGCAGAGACTAATGAGCTTAAGTTTTATACGGCTAATCTGGACGATTTTTTTAATCAGATAGATGCGGTATATATTGCATCGCCTCATGGGACACATTATGGATATGTGAAACAATCATTGTTGGCTGGCAAGCATGTTCTGTGTGAAAAACCGATGACGCTTAACCGGAAAGAGGCTGAAGAACTGTTTAGCCTGGCAAAGGAAAAGAACTGTATTCTGATGGAGGGCATTAAGACCGCTTATTGCCCGGGATTTGTGCAGATGCTGAGTATTGCCAGAAGCGGAGTGATTGGGACAATCAGGGATGTGGAGGCCTGTTTTACAAAGCTGACAAGTCCTATCCTAAGAGAGTTGACGGATACGCAGACTGGAGGAAGCTTTACAGAACTGGCCAGCTATACATTATTTGCAATCATAAAACTTTTGGGAAGCAATTACCAAGAGGTGAGGTTTGATGGATTTTGGGCTCCCAATGGGGTGGATACATATATAAAAGCATATGTTAAATATCCTTACAGCTTGGCTGAATCCAGGACCGGGCTGGGAGTGAAATCAGAGGGACAGTTAATTATATCCGGCACCAGGGGCTATATTAAGGTTACGGCGCCGTGGTGGAAGACACAGGAGTTTGAAGTCTGCTATGAAGATACCAGTCAGAATGAACGGTATTTTGTTAAATTTTTAGGAGACGGCCTGCGGTATGAAATCAGCGATTTTGTATCGGCCATGAATGGTTTTGAGAAGAGCGATTATAAACTGACAGCAGAGGAATCCATAGCAATTGCCGGAATTATGGAAGAATTTTTAACTATGAGGAATAGTAAAGGGGAAACAGAGGATGAAGGATTATAATATCGGTTATGTAGCAGGCGTGTTTGATTTGTTTCATATAGGACACCTAAATTTAATAAGAAAATCAAAGGAAAAATGTGAATATCTGATTGTCGGGGTACTGACGGATGAGCTGGTTGTACATTTTAAAGGGAAGAAACCGTATATACCGTTTGAAGAGAGGCTGGAAATTATAGGGGCATTAAAGTATGTGGATAAAGCGGTAGGTGTCACCATGGATAATATTGATAAGATGGCTGCCTGGGAATTGTATAAATTTGACTGCCTGTTCTCCGGAGATGATTATGTGAATAATGAGTCTTGGATTATAGATAAAAAAAGGCTGAATCAGGTAGGAGCGGATATACACTTCTTCCCATATACGAAGAGTACCAGTTCTACGCAGATTAAAGAGGCGATGGGCAGGCGGTAAGGGATTAAATGCTAATTTTGGAGATATATTATGAAAAGCAAAGACATTCGATTTAAGGTAACTATTGGTATAGGATTAGTATTTGTATTTAGCATAATACCGTTGTTATTAGTTGCACGATATAACCATGGCTGGGCAGATGATTATTCCTATGGTTTCCTGGCATATTCTGCTTGGAAACAAACACATTCAATATGGCAGATAATATTGGCCGCGGCTGCACAGGTTAAAAACAGCTACTTTAATTGGCAGGGAACATATTCAGGTATATTCTTCATGGCAATTCAGCCAGGGATTTTTGGTGACGCTTATTATACTGTAACAACATATCTTTTGCTGTTTCTTCTCATCAGCAGTGTGCTGTTTTTCTTTAAAGTTATTATAATTGAGCTTTTAGATGGAGATAAGTGTGATTGGTTTGCAATCAGCATACTTATCTTGTTTTTGATGATACAATGTGTTCCCGATCCCGTGCAGGCTTTTTACTGGTTTAATGGTTCGTTATATTATCTTGGCTTTTTTTCGTTATTACTATATATGATAGGGATATGCGTTCAGATATCCTGCCAAGAAGAGCGCAAAAAAATAGTAAGAATAAGACGTGTAGTTATGACGGTTGTGTTAAGCGCGATAATTGGTGGGGGAAACTATGTAGGTACTTTATTGGCAGTAGAAATAAGTGCGTTGATTTTAGTAATTATATATTACAAGCGTCTAAAAAGTGGAAGAATATTGACTGTTCCGTTTATTGTATTAATGGTTGGCTTCTGTATTAGTATGATGGCTCCAGGAAATGCTATACGGTCGGCGGCTTTTACCGGCCAGCAAAAAGGAGTCGTCCAATCCATATATTATTCATTTAGATATGGGGTTCAGTTTATAAATGAATGGACAAATTTGTATTTAATATTTGCGTTGATGTTTTTATGCCCATTTTTATGGAATGTGGTAAAGAAAAAGAACGGAGTAGAGAGATATTGCCATTTCCCGTTATTATTCCTGATGTTTTCGTTCTGTTTGTTTGCTTCTAGTTTTACCCCTACATTATATGCAACAGGCGGATTGGGACAAAATATTGAAGCCGCAGGCAGGGTACAAAATGTCAGATATATTTTATTTGTACTGTTAATAGTTTTTAATGTTCTTTATTTTATGGGATGGATAAAAGGACGGTTGGCTGATGTGAGGTTAAACATTCTTACTTTACAGGATATGAAGATGTATTATGGTTTTCTTGTTATAGGAACTATAGGTCTAGCTATATGTCCGAAAAGTTTTAATGAGTTAACTTCCGTCTCAGCAATTTATTCCTATTATACAGGCGAACTACAGGAATATGTTCAAGAGGCAGCTGACAGGAAGGCGCTATTAGAAAGTAATGAAAGTGTTGTTACATTAAAACAGTATAAAGCACGCCCGCGTTTGTTGTATTATTACAATGATATACAGCTGGATGAGCATGATTGGAAAAACGAGATAATAGCAAGATGGTATGGTAAAGAAACGGTATATTTGGAGGACGAAGCTGGTGAACAATAAAAATAAGGGGAACAGAATACTTATGTTGTTGATTATCGGCGGAGGGGGGTATATTGCGGCGCAACTTCTGCGTCTACAATGTTTTTATATATATAATATAATCAACTCGGATATGTCTAGCGAGATGGTCCTGGCCAGGCAGCTGGCAGAACAGGGAAAGTGGTTGCTGTCTGAGAACTGGTATTATTCTACGGAATTGCGTGTGGTTAATACTCAGTTGATATCGGCGTTTATTTTCCGATTTACGGATAACTGGCAGTTAGTCAGGGCGCTGACTGCTATTATTTTATATTTGGTTTGTGGAGGAGCCGTTGCTTTCCTTGGGAAGAGTTTAAATTGGAAGTGTTGGGTTATATTTTTATGTGAATTATTAATGCTAATTCCCTATTCATGGGAATATTTGGGCATAGTGCAGTTCGGATGTTTTTATTATCCACATATTAGTTTGATGTTTTTTGCTTTGGGAGTCTTTTTTTATAGCGAAAAGAAAAAGGTTTGTGTCCTGTACTGGCTGCTTATTTCTTTCCTTATGGGATTGGGAGGACTGCGGTATCTTTTAATATTGCACATTCCGGCCGTTTGTGCAGGTTTATCGCTGTTAATAAAGAAAAGGGAATTTTATGACTTTATGATTTATCCGACCAGGGAAAATATTGAGAGGCTTTTGGGCCTAAACGAGACACATTATGCCGCTGTCAATATAAGCGGAGGTGTAATGGCAGGCGTCGGGTTTTTCGTAATGGAAAAATTGTTAAGGAAGAGATTTATCTTTCAAAGCTTTAATGACTTGAGCTATCTGAATTTTGGGGAGAAAGGGGAATCGATTTTTGGCACTTTTGGAAAAGTAATTATGGGAATACCGGAAATTATGGGATTTAAGTATGATGTCCGCTTGATGTCAGTTCAGGGGTTATTGAATGTATTTATATTGCTTCTGGTTCTGGTAATATTAATTTGTGTGTCTGTTCAAATAAAAAGGGTATTTGTTGGTAAGGACAGCTTGGATAGCCCTGAAAGAAATAACTATACCAGTGATTTTATACTATTGCAGTTCTTGTTTTCTTTTTTGTTAAATCTTTTTATTTTTGTTTTTGCTGGAAATTATACATCTAGATATTGGATTTTAGTGCTTATATGGTTGATACCATTATTGGCAGTTTTTATGAATGGAGTTGAAAGAGCATCTAATCTTTTTAGATTATGTATATTAAGTATCATCGTTTATGCGTTGGTAAATGGTACGGTGGTGCTGAATGATGCGATAAAACATAATAATTCGACAAATCGTTATGCTGTAAACCGGTATTTGATAGACCAAAATATAAATGTTGGGTATTCAACATTTTGGAATGCAAATGTAACAACCGAAATGACGAATGGGGAAATTAAAATACTTCCAATAAACAGTGAAAGTGATTTAGTGATTTATAAATGGCTGACCCCGAGAGATTTTTATTATGATGATAGGCAGATAGATGAGTTGTCATTCATTCTTCTTAGCCGTCAAGAGGCAGAACAGGTACAGGATATACCGCTGTATCAAAATGGGCAGATTGGGTATATGGATAGTTCGTTTGTGGTGTATACATTCAAACGGGATTATTTGGAAAGTCAGATAAGCTATTGATTTCAGGAGTGATAGTGGATATCTGGGAGGAGATACAACCATGAGAAAAACATTGTATATTGTAATCCCCTGTTACAATGAACAAGAGGTACTAAGGGAGACGGCTAGACAGCTTTTTGAAAAATTTGAGACAATGGGAGGGAAAATATCATCTGACAGCCGGATAGTATTTGTAAATGACGGCTCTAAAGACCACACATGGGATATCATAAAAGAACTGCATGAAGCCAATCCATTGTACAGCGGCATCAACCTCAGCCGGAACCGCGGACACCAGAATACACTGTTGGCTGGACTTATGACGGTTAAGGGTTACTGTGATATGGCGATTTCTATGGACGCGGATTTGCAGGATGATATCGGAGCTATTGATGAGATGGTGGATAAATTTTATGAGGGCTATGATATCGTATATGGGGTACGCAGTAAGCGGGATACAGATACATTTTTTAAGCGGTTCACAGCAGAGGGATTTTATAAGATAATGTCCAGGCTGGGGGCGGATACCGTTTATAACCATGCGGATTACCGTCTTATGAGCAGACGGGCTTTGGAAGGGCTGTCAGAGTTTAAAGAGGTGAATCTTTTCTTGCGTGGAATTGTTCCTATGATTGGGTATTCCTCCACGTCGGTCTACTACGCGAGGAATGAACGTTTTGCCGGTGAGAGTAAATATCCGCTTAAGAAAATGCTGGCATTTGCTTTTGAGGGAATTACCTCTCTCAGTACCAAACCAATCAGGATGATTGTGATGCTGGGGAGCGTCATACTGGGAATAAGTATTCTCATGCTTATCTGGAGCGTTGCAGGATTCTTTAGGGGGACGACTGTGCCGGGATGGGCCAGTATTATGGTTTCGATATGGGGAATCGGTGGCATACTGATCTTGAGCGTAGGAGTGGTAGGGGAGTATATCGGTAAGATTTATTTGGAGACAAAAGAGCGCCCAAGGTATATCGTAGAGAGTTTTATGAATGATGAAAAAAGGATGGCAGGTGAGGATGAAAAATAAAGAGAATCGTATCCATATTAGCAATATTGAGTTGAAATTCATCCAATTTTGTCATATTAACATATTGGTTTTAGCAGGAGTAGTTCTCTTTCTCATATCCCTCATAATACGATGGCATTTCAGGGGGTTCATATCTAGGGATTATGAAGCATTTCTGTTACCTTGGTACAATGAATTAATTGAGGGCGGGGGTTACAAAGCACTAAAGAATGAAATTGGGGACTACTATATTCCATATATAACACTTATGGCGACGATGACTTATCTGCCCGGCCCTCCGCTTTATTGGATAAAGCTGGTATCCATTGTATTTGATTATATAGCGGCTGGAGTTTCTGGCATGATTGTATGGGAACTGAAAAAGGATTACTGCATTGAAAAAAGGAAACTGCTTGTGTTTTTAACATGGACTTCCATCATTCTATCTCCGATGGTTATATCCAATGGCGCGGTATGGGGACAGTGCGATATTATATATACTACATTTATTTTGTTAAGTTTGTATTTCATGATAAAAATGCAGTATACATGCAGCTTTTTGTTTTTAGGAATTGCATTTTGTTTTAAGTTTCAGACAGTATTCATGTTACCAATCTATATTTTGTTATATTTGAAACAGAAGCGCTTTTCAATCCTTTATTTTATGTATATTCCGTTAATGTATCTGGTTTCGGGATTGCCGGCTATATTTGCTGGGCGCAGGATACTGAATGTTTATGGTATCTATTTTGGGCAGATTACCAGTTATAATATGTTGACATTAAAAATGCCTAATATTTATAGCCTACTCCCGGAACAGTATGGGATGTTTTTTCTGCCAGGGATTATGATCACAATGGCACTGATTATCCTTATGGCTGTATATGTGGTGTATTATAAGGTGTGTGTGTTGGATAAGCTGTCAATTATTTTATTGGCATGCTGGTTTAATATGACTTGTATCTTCTTTTTTCCTGCCATGCATGAAAGATATAGTTTTCTATTTATAATTCTTTCAGGCCTCATATATATTCAGAATTACAGGAAAGTATACATTCCGATTATCTTTAACGCAGTAGCTGTTATTACCTATAATCTGTTTTTGTTTGACTTTCTGGCAATAGATATGAGAATTCTTGCCATAATCCATTTGGCTTTATGGCTGGTAGTCAGTTGTGATATTGTTAAGTATTTGAATCAGGAAGGAACTGTAGATGAAAAGGCTATTTCCTGTTAGTGCATATATCGTCAGTGCAGCACTGTTTATTTTTTATATTTGGGTTTTATGGAATGCCAGGACACCTGAGGTGAATCTGGCATATCGCATGTATTATATCAATCGGGAGTTAGAAAAATGGCCGGGAATAGATGGCTTTGATTATGTGGTAGGTATACCTGTATATATGAACCAGGAGCAGAAAAGGTGTGGTTCCGGGTGGGAAGATAGGAATAATCTTGGAAGGCGGATATCAAGCGTTGGGGCTTGGATATATTTTGACGGACTACCAGAGGATGACCTGCGTCTGACAATTGTTGTTGATGATATTGGAAAGAAAAACATACTGACAGTGTTGTCGAATAGAGAAGAAACTCCTCTGACTTTGGAAAAAGGACGTGAAAATGGAGAGAGGGAGCAGTTGTGGACTGCTTCGATAAAGGCGGAGAACGGAGAAATAGCCCTTCTTATAAATGGAACAGAAGATGTTTGGGTGAAGGAGATTACGATTGATGAAGCGAGTGAATAGTTATCTGGAAAATAATAAATGGATGCTCCCGTTAGTAATTTTATTCATATTTCTTCTGTCCCGATTGCTGATGTATCTGGTTTTTATTGTCTGGCAATATGTAAATAATGTGGATATTTTCATATTTGACAGAATGAATAATTGGGATGCCGGCTGGTATAAAAGTATTGCTACGGATGGATATGCGCCGGCTCCAAGTCCAGATGGAACGGGGGAGGCTAACTGGGCGTTCTTTCCATTAATGCCGTTGGTCATGCGCTATTTGATTCGGTTTACTCATGGAAATGTAAATGTAGTTACCTGTATAGCAAATTCTCTTTTTTTCCTTGCAGGATTGGTGGCCTCTGCGTCCTATATATGTAAGACCAGAAATGATTATATTGAGGCACTGTTATTCTGTCTGATATATTCATTCGGTCCATATAGCTTTTATTTCTCTATCTTTTACTCGGAATCATTGTTTTTTCTCTTTGTGGTGTTATTTTTTATATTCATGAATGAAGAACGGTATATTGCAATGGGGGTAGTTGGCGCATTGGCCAGTGCGACGAGGAATCTTGGCGTCTTGCTGGTTTTTGCTGTTGCAGTGCAGTATACTTCAGATTATTTGAGAAGAGGCAGCGGAAAGTCACTATGGAATTACTGGAAAGAGGCGTTTAAAAACTACAGGCTGGTATTAGGTGTTGCATTAATTCCTCTTGGATTGTTTGGATTTATGGTATTTTTATGGTATAAAATGGGAGATCCCCTGTCCTTCGCCCATATCCAATATGCGTGGGGGGAGCATGAAAGTTCATTACAGGAAGTGATAAAGGCTTTGACGGGAAGAGGGACAAGGCGAAAAATTTATTTTGCATTAGTAGGTATATTCGGTCTGATAGGCAGTATACATCTGGCCAGGACTAAACGATGGGGGGAGTCCGTAATGGGAGTATTGTTCATTTTAGTCCCATTTTCTGTGAGAACTACATCGCTGCCAAGATATGTTATGGGTGCGTATCTGCCGGTGTTGGGCTGGACGGATGTGTTTTGTAAACAAAAGGCCAAGTGGTTAGGGATAATTCTGATAATATTGGCCTTGCTTGAATGTGTATTGTTTTATTGGTGGCTGGAGGGGAAAAATATTTTAATATAATCGGTAAGTTCAGGAGGAAAGTTATGTCTGTTTCTGCCATACTATTTCTAATATTTGTATTTTTAAAACCGCTGTATCTTTTTCCATCAGGAGGACTGGGGGTAGGAGATGCAGTACTGGCAGCGGCTTTTCTAAGTGCATTGATACGCAGGTTAAAAAAAGGGCGGCGTGGACTTTTATACAGGGAGGATTACTTTTTTTATGCGTTTTTAGCAGGTGTATTTTTGGTGAATGGCTGGTATTATATTTTATCTCCCCACAACGATTTCATACGTAATACAGCTTATTGGCTTTACGGATGCATGCTGTTATGGACTTTAAGGGAGGTGGCTGGAGAAAAGAACTTTCTGCTGTATCTCAACCGAATATTGAAGCTTATATTAGCTGTTCAGCTGGCGGTTTATGTCTTAGGAGCAGGACGTATTTATTATGAGTACTGGGATGCGAACAGGTATATGGGAACATTTAACAATCCAAATCAGATGGCATACGTGCTGTTTTTGACTATCCTCCTGATTTATTGCTATGATAGTGAACACCATAAACGATCGTTCTGGCTGTTTTATATAATTGATGGCTTTCTGATTTTGCTTACCAAATCTACCGGCATTTTTTTGGGATGGACGCTGTTGGCTGCGGGGAGTGGCTGCATTTGCATTTACAGACAGTATAAAGCTGGACGGATATCCGGCCGATTTTTGTGTTGTATAGGAGCAATTCTTACAGCAGCATTGGTAATCGGCCTTTGGTTGATATGGCCGGAGCAAGGCTTTACTATACAGGATAAAGAGTACAATATTCTTACGAGGATTCAAGAGAAACTGGCTCTGCTTTCACAGGGGGGAATCAGAAAGCTGATAGTTGACCGTGGTGGAGAAAAGATACTTTATTATCCAGAATATCTTCTGTATGGAGCGGGCGAAGGTTTCTTTGAACGTTTTCCCCTGGCAGTGGTCTGGAAGAGCGAAATTCATTCGACTCCATTCAGCATATGGTTTTCTTACGGTATAATACCTATGGCCCTGATGCTGGTGTGGCTTTGGAGGAACATGAAAGGTGCGCCTGTCCACTATTGGCCTGCTTATATTGCCCTTTTAGCGGAAAGCATGACAGTGATTAACTATCGTCAGCCATTTTTCTGGATGATACTGGCTTATGCCAGTATAAAATCGGCCAGTCATAATTACGGAGGAGGTTCATAGCTTTCGGGTCAGAATCGGATAGATTGCAGTAATATAAAAAGGTATAATAAAACCGTTGATGAATGCAGCTTTTGGAGGGCTGATAAAAAAGGATATTAAGGATGGAAATGTCTTGAATAGTAGCGTTAAGCCTATCATACCCAGTAAATAGCGATATAATTTGGTTTGCCAGGTTCCTCTGGTTTCGTTATAATGAATCAACTTTCTATCAAGAACCCATCCGTAAGCCAGACCAATGATACCACCACACCCGCGGAAGCAGCCATTTATCATTTGCTGAGGGTTTACAAGCAGTTGTCCATCAATATAATCCAGAGGATAGGATTTGTTTTTGGCATAGAATACCAGAAGAATGGATGCCAGTGTTATGGAACCGGCAGTAATCCAGTCCCGTCCTCTTTTTTTATCTGCCCAGATTAGCAGATAATAAGTACTGTAGAGAATGAATCCTCCTAAAATAAGGGACACTATTACATCTTGGGGAGTATGGACGCCCAAATAGTTGCGGGAAAAGCCAACAACAAGTATAATGAGTAGCAGAAAGCTTGCTATTGGTTTATTCCTTTTGAAATCATATACGGCTAAGCCGCCCCATACAGCCATGGCTTTGGCAGTATGTCCACTGGGAAAGGAGTATCCGCTTGCCCCGGGCCTGGCAGAATCTACAGGGGTTATCCTGCTATCACGAATCCATGGCCTGTAAGCACAGACAGTTATTTTAATAGCCTGGTTTATAAAGTTTCCCAGGTGGAAATTGAAGAGAAGGTATAAGGCAGACTGTTTGCGGACACACCAGTATATGCCGGAGATGAGGGACATAATTATAAAATCTTCTCCGAAAGTGGTGGTAAAAAGAAATAAGCTGTTAAAGACCTGGTGTGTGATGGAACGGAGTGATTGAAGCGAAAGCAGATAGTCGATATCCATGAAATTCTCCTTTTAGTATTAGTTGGAATTATTATAAACGGGAAAACAGTAAGGGTCAATATATGATCTTATCAAAGCAACAATAAGTAAAAGTTTGAGCTTGGAGGGAAATAAGGATGAATATAACAGCGTTAATAATGGCCGGAGGGCGCGGAGAACGTTTTTGGC
>ERZ791765.840-NODE-840-length-25973-cov-5.163323_pt1 | contig 25973 bp, 19 predicted proteins | sample MGYA00509949_ERZ791765 | MGnify/ENA primary metagenome ERZ791765 (study PRJEB30046, sample SAMN00791980) | human gut metagenome | study: EMG produced TPA metagenomics assembly of the A metagenome-wide association study of gut microbiota in type 2...
TTGAGGTGAGAATATCACCTTTAATCAGGTGGCCAAATTTACTGTGCCACTACAGATGAGTGCAACATATACGGTAAAATAGCGTGTATTCTTGACAGGTGTAAATACATTCCATGTGGAAGTGGAGCCTGTGCGCAATGTAACGCTGCTAAACAATTACATTACCAGGGCGTTTCGGTGGGGAATAGTTTACCGGGTCATACGACGTTAAATTTAGATTATTTAAGGCCGACTGATGATGAATATTCATCTGGCTGGACTGCAAATGACTTAGTTGAACGGCATCAGGATATTTTTTAATACTTAACAGGATATAGCAATTTTTCCTGAATAAAAACCGGACACATTACCCTGTTGCTTTACTCAGGTGGCAGGGTAATGAATACAACCAGGAATATTAAATGAACGAATCTTATTACTTCAGAACATCAGACCCGGATTACATTCGCCACGCACCGTCAAGGCTTGAGATTTTAAGTAAAGCATTCACCACTATTATTACGCAGCAGGAAAGTGAGCATGAATTGCAGCGTCTTATTCATTTACTAAATAAACTGAAAGGCAGCAATCGCTGCTACAACATCATTGCTCAAAAACTCAGGCAGTGCAGAAACGGATCTCCATGCAACAGTCTTATATGCCCGCATTGCCAGCGGGAACGCATTCTGGCGCAACTGGCTATGCTGCATGTCCTGCCGGGGAATTCAGCAGAATATGTGGGAGTGGTCCTGTTTTTCAACAAGGATACGCAAACTCCGCCGCCATGGAAGAACACCGATGCGCTCAGGGCGCAAATTGGTCGTTATAAGCAGAGGATAAGCCGGGTACTTAACCGACTGGGGTACGCCGGTCCGGCCACAGGCACCTTTAGTATGATGCGCCATATGCCTGATGGCCCAGAAGCGCGTATTTTCTGGGTTCCACAGTTGTGTTTGTTCCTGCCCAATGACAGTACGTTGATTAAGGGGCTAAAAGCGCATATGTCGCGAAGTAGTGGGGAATTTATTGATGCGACGACAGTTAACACGCCGGTGATCGTGCCCAGGTATAAAGACCCCGCCAGGCTACTTTCATGCGCCCTGGATCCCGCCTGGCACACAACGGATTATACACTGACTGATAAAGACGCTCTTGTTAAGTCCAGAGTAGCGCCATTGAAAGGTCGGACACTGTTAAAAAGTTTACTGGCCCTGGACTCACTGGGAACAGGTGCCGTTTCTTTTTCGTTTGGGCAACCCCAGGGAAAGTGCATTGATTTCCCGGTAATGCAGCCACTGCAATGCACTTTTGTTGTTGATCAAATTGCAGTGGAACGACGGGTAACACTGGCAACCACTGCATTTTCGTTGTTGTAAAACTGCAGCGCTCGCCTGTGATTCTGCTGGCACTGATGCACTTTAAAATTCCAACTGTTCCGATTTTAACGTAACCGTCTGTTTTCTGCAGGGTCTTACGGATGCCTCTGCGCACCCGATCCTTGCCATCAACTGACGAGTTAGCGCATCTGCGAGGGCTTTCTGCGTTTCTGCCAGTGAATATTCTACACACAATGGGGGAGCGGTCAGCGAGCACCATTGCCATTGAGCGCAACGGAGAGCCTGGGGACGCGCAGCATAACGGAGGCTTCATCCGCTTCTCCAGTCATGAAACAACATGGCGAACGAGCGCAGCGAGTGAGGGAAGGCGTCAGCCTGAACAGGGGGAAAGATTTGCGACCGGAGTGGAGCAAATCATGGGCGGAGCCCGTCCTCGCGACTGGGGTTTTGACTTTCAAATTGCTCAGTGTTGAGTTTGGTTAATGTAATGATATGAGGATGCTGAGAGGGGACCGTGAGTACTGAAAAGGATTATCCAGTGAAGATCCCGAGATGGGTTTATGATCGTATTACTGAAATAACGGGCTGTGTAGTAGGGGATACGCAATGGGCGGTCACCCGGCGACAGACATTGCGCCAGTTCCTGGTCTACATATGGCTGGAGGCAGACGATGATGGGTGGACTATATGCACTGTCCGGGATATCCGTAGTTGTTACGCCAGCCTTCTAAGTGAATGTGAGATTAATTACCAGGGCAGGGCCTCCATATCCATGCTAGTCGATTTCCTGCCGACACTGTCGGATATTGAATTTCGTGCAGGGAAAGCGAGTAAAGACCCGGAAAAGCGTAAAGCCAGTGCATGGCTGTTCAACCCGCAGCAACCAGTGTCTGATTTGGGTAAATTAAATCTGGTTGACCTTGAAACCGGCGAGTCTGTCAGTTTTAGAGCTCTGCTTCAGGGGAACGGGAAAGCTCCTGGGCATGCGATAGATGTAGAGAAACGCCAGACGGCCCTAAAACAAACGGAAAAGGCATTCCTGGCCAAAGTTGGGCGGGGGCGCATGAGTATACAGTTTGTGAAGGAATTGCGTAGCCGTGAGCCGGATCACTATTACCGCGCAGGTATATGCAGCCTTAACCATCTCTACAATGGCAAAATTGAGGGAGAATATGTTACTTACGACCATCATTATCGTCTGACGTTTGGAGGGCGGTATTACGATCAAGCTTTCCAGAATCTGCCCAATGAGTTGAAATCTAAATTTCGTAGCGGATTACTCAACTATGATATCGAAGCCTGTAATTTGGCCTGTCTGAACCATCTGTTCAGGGAATATGGTGTTGATTACTGCGTAGACACTTCTATCTATGCGGGGATGATGGAACATACAGGGCTGTCCCGGAAGCAGTGCAAACAGATGGTCCATACCACCACCTACAGAATTGGTCGCGTGACTATTGGTATTAATGATGGCCTTGGGGCAAAAGTGTATGAATGGTGCGGTAACAGCAAAAAAAAGGCGCTAAAGATTTTGCGTTGGTGGAACCGTTATGTCAGCCCTTTGAAATCCGCGCTTGAGTCATTGCTGGAACGTGTTCATGAAGTACACCGAGAAAACTGTTCATCGCCGCGTAACTATCACAGGTACGCTAATGAAGTCGGATTAATACTGGATCTGGATAGTGAGGTGTATCAGCGTGAAAAGACTCACCATCAGCAATATGCGCGGAATAAGGCACTCTTGGCGTTTATGATCTGTGGTGTGGAGCAGGCGTATATCCGTGAGGTAGTCAGTCTGAACCCTGGTCGTGTCTGCATGCTCGATCACGATGGAGTAGTGGCAACGGGCGCTCTTTCACTGCCGGACTGGCGGGGTTTCACGATGAAGGTGAAGGACTAGCTTACTTTCTTGAATTTAACTATCTGCGATCTCTGATAAGGGCGTATTACGTTGTGGCGTATGCGCATTGGAGCACGATGTGCATATCCAGCAAGTGATCCACGTCCGCTTTGAGCGCAGGCTGTGTGAAAACTCATAGCTTTGAGTAGCCAAAAAATATTTCTCATCTGTGTTTTGAGAATGCTGTTTAAGTTGACGAGTTAATCTGTGATTTTATTCGGGTGTTTCAGAGATTTTTATTGCGGGAAAGAGCCTAATATTTGTTTCTGGAGGATAAAACGGCCGGAACCGTTAGCCGTATTGTTCCTGAAGCTGAAATATCAATCCTGTAGTACCCCATATCGATATCATCCTTTTCAGGTTATAAGCCAATATATGTAGACTTATTTCCGTACTGACATTTTTAAATTTCCGCATCAGGAAGTGCGTTGCACCCATCCACATTTTAATTGTCCCAAACGGATGTTCTACCGTTTGCTTTCGCATGACTACCGCCTGAGGAAATGACTCAAGCCTCGCATGCATTTCTTCCATTTCAGCTTCATGAACCCAACGCCGTATACGCCTTGGATCGCGTTTCGATGTAGTGCACCTGGAGCGCTGGCTGCAATCGCGACAGGCAATATTGTTAAAGTATAAATGTTGCTCCAGTCCGTCCTCTATTGAGATAAATCGATTCTGAAGCTCATTGCCCATTGGGCATACATAAACATCTTTTTCCCTGTTATATCTGAATATTGAGCGATTATAGAGCCCCTTACGTTCAGCACCAGAGGTATCTCCTTTTGGCACTAACGCCACGGCTCCGCTATCCAGAACTGTTTTAATATCGCTGCGACTGTAATACCCTTTGTCGGCAAGTACTGTTATGTCCTTCCGGCCAACAGCTTTCTGAGCCAGTGTTGCTACTGAACCAAGTTGCCCATTATCTGTTGTGTTGGTAACTTTATGCGCAACAATCAAGTGGTTCTTCGTATCCACAGCTGTCTGAACGTTGTAGCAAACTTGCCGATTCATATTATTTGTTTTCATCAACCGGGAGTCAGGGTCGGTTAAAGAGAGTTGTTTATCTGGCTGTTGTGCGACTGCTTGTTGGATCTCCTGAAGCTCACGTAAACGCTTTTTTAGCCAGGCCAGTTTAGTGGCAGTTAACTTTGTGTTTGCATCTGGCTCAGTATTCTTGTCGGCTTCATCCAGCTTGTTTAAATAATAAGTAATACTTTGCTCAACGCGCTCAATATGGTCTTTGGCTTTCTGAGATGTGAAGTTGTTGGGTTTGCTGTTTACTGCTTTAAATTTGCTGCCGTCGATGGCAACAACGACATCAGTGAACATTTGCATTTGCCGGCACAGGCCAATAAAGGCCCTACAGGCATTCCTGATACCTTCACCGTTATCTTTTCTGAAGTCTGCAATGGTTTTAAAATCAGGCGTTAATCGTTCAAGTAACCACATCAGTTCAACGTTCCGATGGGCCTCTTTTTCCAGTCTGCGGGAGGACTGAATTCGGTTGAGATATCCGTAAATGTACAACTTCAGTAGGGTTGCAGGGTGATATCCGGGTCGTCCGGTTCGCTTTGCATCAACTCTTCTGAAACCAAGAGAATCGAGCTTTAGTCCATCAACAAAGATATCAACGACTCTGACGGGGTTATCTTCAGTGACAAAATCATCCAGTGCATCAGGGAGTAATGTCACCTGGTGCCTGCCTTGTCCTTGAATGTGATTGGCCATGTCGGTATCCGCAGTATTCATTCGTATATTTCTAATTTTAATGAAAAAGTCAGTTCGTCGCATGGGTTTATCAAGAATGGTTGATCATATGAAACCATCGCTTAGACCAAGAAGTGATCAGGAGTTTTCACACAGCCTGAGCGAGGAACGGAAGTTCGTTTTCAGGTAACATACTCCCTCTGAAAGAGAATGGGGCGTCTAAGCGGGATACTTATTACGATTCTTGCCGTATTCACAGTAAGCACACTGTTTGGCGTATTTTTATTCGAATAGCAAACACTAATAAAAGGAATTCTCATGAACAACATTCCCTCTATGCCGCAGTTAGGGATTTATGTCTCAAAAATCGATCCCACCCTTCGCATCACTGTAACCGACGTTGATATTGTTGATGACGATGATGAGTCTCCTGATGATGAATTGTTTTATTTAGTCCGCTGGATCGAGGGGGAAGATGAAAGTGATATGTCGGCGATGGAATTTGAGCTAGGCCCAGTAGAGTGGCATGCTTTTGTTGAGTCTGAGCAATTAGTGTTTGAGCGCGATCCATACATGGATTCAGCCCCCGTAAATTCAAACCTTGCGAAAATCCGGGATTTACTCATGAAGACTAAACAGAATGATCGTTCGTAAGCCCCCATCAGGAAAGTGGTTTAGCGAGTGTTATCTATTTAGGGCAAGCGGCAAACGGATTCGCATGCAATTTTCCACCAAAGGTGAAGCACTTTCACATGAACGCTGTATAATAAATAACGTGTTCGACCTTCAGTTTAATACCCGACTTGTACGGGGTTTGTACTTTATGAACCTCAATCTTAATTCAGGAGTAAGATAGTGGACACTTTGTCTATTAAAGGGATTCTTGAAGTTTTCGTTAACAATTGGGTTCCTGGTATCTTCACCTTCTTTTTAGGTATCTGTTACTCAAATATCGTTGAAAAAAAGAAACTTAAGCAGAAGCTAAAGAACGATATTCTTGAGATCTTCATACCGGTCTTTAATGCAGGAAACGAGATCTCATTCGAAATCGCGGAAAATGCCTGCAGGAAGATGAAAGGTACCTTTCAGGCATACAAGAGAATATATCCAGGTATCTTCAACAAAGAGGTAGAGAGTGAACTTGAAGACCTACTTAAAGATGGTTTCCTCATAAATGGTGAAGTTAATCCGCATTACTTTGAACCAGCCAATATTGAGAATCTGATTAAAAAATTATAGTTTCGTTCAAACCCCGCTCTTTCGGGGTATTTGCATCATGTGTCAATAGCGGCTATTTGATTTGCTTTCAGTTGTTCCACGCAATCGACTATTAGCTACTGCCGCTTTTGGCACGAAGCGGAGTGGGCTTAAGGCCTGCTGTGAGCGAAAAGCGGACATTGGCCTTATAGGATACCTGAACCGTTCACTGAGAATTCTCTAAAAGTGAATGGATTAGTTAAGCGGATACTTACAAAGGGCCAGCCAGTTCCACACAACGCGGTTTTGACTGAGTACGGCAAGTGCGGATGCCGTGCAGGTTTCTAGGATGTTGAAAGCCATACGCTACTCAAGAGCAAGGGGCAGTCCAACTATAGGGCAGGATCGTCTACCGGGGTGGGGTCAGTCCAAAAATGACTCTGAGGTGTCTGTTAGACCCGTGTCGATTCATGCAACTATATAGGGCATGCTACTAAAAAAAGTAGGATCTATTTCTCCAGTAGTGAATTGAATATCGTCTGAGTTTGTTTTTGAATGAACACAGCACAACTAAACTTTAAGGTTAATTTTTAGATGAAATCGCATGAAGATGGATTGACCGAACAGGAAAAAGAATGGTTTTACGCCCTAATGCAAGATCGTGCGGATAATGCTAACACTCTGGAAAAACCATCAATGCGTGGTATCCAGCGCAGCGTTGTGGACAAGTATTCCGACCAGGCGCATTTCATCTACGAGCTTTTGCAAAACGCAGATGATGTCAGAGCAACATCGGTGAGCTTCCGCCTTGATCAAGATGGACTTTATTTCATTCATAATGGCTCTATTCACTTTTCCGTATCTGACCCGCACTGTGAAGGTGAAGACGCTGGCAACGGTGCTTTAGGACATATTAATTCAATCACCTCCATCGCTAACTCAAGTAAGACGGAGGCGTCTATAGGTAAGTTCGGTGTAGGATTTAAAGCTGTCTTTCAATACACGCAAACCCCACACATATATGACCCTGGAATTCGTTTTAAGATCGAACGTTTCATCGTGCCGCAGATGCTAAATGCTGACCTTGATTGGCGTAATGCTTCAGATACCGTTTTTTTCTTTCCGTTTGACCATAAAGAAAAAACGCCCCTGGAGAGCTACAACGAAATTTTTGAAAAATTGAAAGCGCTTGAATTTCCTGTCTTATTCCTTTCGACGTTAAAATCGGTATCCTTTACCGTAGGTGAAACTACTGGCAGATATACTAAAAAAATTGTAGAGGAACTGGAGCAAGAAGACATTCTGGCGCAAAAACTGGTGCTGACATTAGAAGTGGGTGACAGTAAGGCTATTCATCAATTACTCCTATTTACACACAATCACGCGAACAGAAATGCCTGCACAATCGGGTATGCAATTGGAGAAGACGGGAAACTCGAGCCTGTTGAACATCCAGCGTTCTGTTTTTTCCCGACCAAAGAAATAACGCATCTGAAATTTATCCTTCACGCGCCATTTCTGTTAACGGATAGTCGTGAAGGTATCAAAGCAGGAGAAAAGCATAACCAGCAACTGATTCAGCAGCTGGCGAAACTTACAGCGGATAGTTTACCCATTATTCGTGATAAAAAACTGCTCGATGATGGCATCTTTGACATTATTCCCTATGACGAAAATCAGTTCAGTGAACTAGACGACCGGAGAAAAATTTCGTTCAAGCCGTTTTATTCTGCTATCAAAACCAAACTCCAGACCGACACGTTGCTCCCCGCCGCCAATGCCAACTACTCACCAAAAAACTGCTCCTATTGGGCAGCAGACAGTGAACTAGTTGAATTATTCTCTGACATGCAACTGGCGCAATTGACGGGTACAGAGAACGCAAGCTGGATTTTTCGTAGTCGTGGCAAGAAAGACGTACAAAATGTTAATAAGGCCCTGGCCGAATACATCGACGGCGGCGATGCTAGGGTATGGTCAATAAGAGAACCTAATCTGATCGTATCAAGTCTTGATCCCGAAGCTACCCTTAAGAAAATTACCGCTGACTTCATCGCCAGTCAGTCAATAGAATGGCTGCACAGACTCTATATATACCTTGCCGGACGCGATTCTTACCAAAAATTTGTGAAAGATAAGCCTATCTTTCTTGACCAGCAAGGTCAGGCAATCCCGGCCTTTGACGCCTGGAATCAACTCATCCTGTTTCTACCAGACGACGATATTGACGGCTACAAGACCGTCAACGCCGAATTGCTGTCCGACGAGAGCACTCGTGAGTTTATTGAAAAATTTGGAATCAAGAAGCCAAGCCTGCGTGATGAGATCTACAACAAGATCCTCCCGGCCTATAACAGCACCAGCAGCCCTGTTAACGCAGACACCCATTTCGGCCGATTCTTCCGTTACTTCAAAGAGTGTAAAAACGAAGACGTTTCAGAATTTATTAAGCTTATTAAGGATAAAGCTTTTCTTCTCTACACAACGGCTGGGAAAAATGAGTTTTCTCATGGCAAAGCCGATGACATCTATATGCCGACCGAGGATTTGCAAACCTGGTTCACGACCAAGCCAGAAACACCATTTCTGTTTTTGGACAAATACCACGAGATGTTTAGCGAAAAAGAATATCCTGCACTCAAGGACTTTTTCAAAAAACTGGGAATTGCGGATCGCCCTAAAATAATCACCGAAGAGCGCTATATTGAGTGGCAAGAGCGGCGCGATCGACACTTATCCTTAGAGGGACATTCGCACAAGCTGTATGAAAAAAACCTTGATGGCTGTCAGCAGATCATGGCAAATATTGACTTGCCACGGTCACTCCTGCTGTGGAAATTACTTCCACAATTCATTCACCAGCTTAGCGGCAAGCATGTATGGTTTTATTATACAAATCGAAGCGAGTCTTACGAATCCGCAGAGCAAGAAAAATTGCGTACAACCCGTTGGATCCTTGATAAGGATGGAGCATGGGTTTCAGCCAAAGAGATCACGATTCAAACGCTTGCAGAGCAATACGACATAGTCAGTGCAGAAGCAAAGATGCTCATCAACTTTTTGCACATTCGCGATGAGACACATTTAAGCCCCGAGGAAGCCAGAAAAATTAGACTGGCGGATGCAATTGAACACTCCGGTTTGTCAGAGGACGAAATCCGCATAGCGATTGAAGATGCTAAGCGAAAAAAGCAAGATTCATCCCAACCCATCGTGGAGCCCGTTGACAAAGATCAGCCAGCGGCCGACTCACCATTCATCCGTGATATTGCTCGACGCCGTCCATCCATCCAGGACACCCACTCGGATGGCCCGCAGAAAGACGATTCTGCGGCAGCAGATCGTCAAAGCGACGAAAGCATCGACACAGACGATTACACGCCAAAAACGGTTGACTACGGCAAAAAAATTGACTTGGCCAAAGACCGTTATGCCAGTGAAATTGACTGTCTGGAGCATGAGCAGACGTTATATGACAAGGCCAACGAATTACCTCGTTACAGTTATGGCTGGTTTCTGGCTTTGCTGGAACTTGAGTGCTTAGCAACCAGAACAAAGAATGCTGACAGTAAGACTATTTCTATTGGCTTTGGCAAGGTGGAGCACGATGAACAATCATCCAGAACCATCGTACTGAAAGAACCCAGTCGCTTCATTCCGCAATCTATTGAAGAACTTTCCGGCATACGTGTGGATCTCGATTTTGGTAATGGGCGTACAGGAAAGTTACATATTGAGTCGTTTACGGCCAGAGAATTTTCATTACTTGGTAAACTGGAATCTGCCGATGATTTACAAGGGATGGCACTGGAAGAGGTGGTGGAAGCACGTATTGAAGTCCAGAATCCATCGTTCCTGCAGCAGGTGTTGCTGGAACGATTCCAGGAATTGAGATTAGGCGAAACGTTTGCGATGAAAGCGGGCCTGACGTCTGACATTGATTTTGTGTTTGGTCCACCAGGAACAGGTAAGACGACTCATCTCGCAGAAAAAGTACTGATACCAAGAATGAAGGGTAGTGGGAAGGAAAACGTGCTTGTCCTAGCGCCAACCAACAAGGCTGCAGATGTGTTGACGACCCGCGTCATGGAGGCGATGGTTGGGGATACCTCATATCAGGAGTGGTTGGTGCGTTTCGGATCATCTGTTGATGTGCGTATTGAAAACGCTGGAGTATGGCGGGACAGAACATTCAACATCGGCGCATTGGATCGCTCTATAACGATCACCACCATTGCTCGCTTCGCCTATGATGGATTTACTGGTGAGTATGGTAAGAAACTTTATGAAATGGAGTGGGATACCGTCGTCATTGACGAAGCGTCAATGATTTCGTTAGCCAATATCATCTATCCACTTTACCGCATACACCCACGAAAGTTCATTATCGCTGGAGATCCTTTCCAGATCGGGCCGATTGTTGCTGTAGAAGAATGGAAAGATGAGAACATTTACACGTTGGTCGGTCTCAATAAGCGAGGTTCTTTTGCGCAGCCGTCGACAGAGCCTCATGATTACCCGATAGTCAATCTGGAAACACAGTACCGTAGTATTCCTGCAATTGGTGAAGTTTATAGCCGTTTCACTTATGACGGGATCTTGCAACATCACCGTACGGCAGAATCTCCCTGTTCGTTTAGTTTCTGCGAATTCGATGCTATGCCGATAAATCTCATCAAATTTCCGGTCAGTAAATATGAAAGTATTTACCGGGCAAAACGAATGGAAAGCGGAACACCTTATCAGACTTATTCAGCATTGTTCACTTTCGAGTTTGTTCGCTGGCTGTCAGGGAAGATACAGAGAAAAAATTCAGAGATAATCCGTATAGGAGTTATCGCTCCTTATCGCGCTCAAGCTAATCTACTGAGCAAGTTGAATGATTCATGGCTTACCAAACCTGATACTGTAAATGTTCAGGTCGGTACGATACACGGCTTCCAAGGGGATGAATGCAATATTATTATTGCGGTGCTTAATCCGCCGCCAAACATTTCAAGTGACTCCCGGATGTTCCTGAATAAACAGAATATTCTTAATGTAGCGATCAGTCGCGCACGCGATAACTTGTTCATTGTTATGCCTGATGCTGAAACAGAGAATATTGGAAATTTACGCAAAGTTACTGAGATTGAGAGGCTGGTGAAAGCAAGTGATGCGTACTACGAATATGGATCGAATGAAATTGAGAAGATGATTTGGGGCAATGCAAGATATCTTGAAGAGAATATATTCTCGACTGGCCATCAGATGGTGAACGTTTATCGGAAGCCTGAACGTTACTACGAGGTACGTAGTGATGATTCTGCGATTGATATTCAGATTCATGAAAAACAAAGCGGAAGTAAGTCACAGATACCTTGATCTGGAAACGTAGCAACCTCACCCGATAATATGATGTTTACCGGGTGAGGAATTACTATTTCTGACCTTCTAAATAGAGCTGACTCCTAATCATTGACTGAGATTGTATCTTATCTATCCTTTTTTCTTACTGCTTTTTGTCCGCTCATGGCAGGGAGCAGACAGGCTTGCTGGACTAGAAGGTCTGCTTTGAGCGAGAAGCGGAAGTTCGCTTCTTGATGTATTAGTAAATACTACCATGCTAAGATCGGCGAGGATCTGGCCATCCGTTGCACTTTCATAGATAAGATATATACCATTGCGGTATATAATATAGCATATAAGATCTGCAAAGTATTAGTTCACGGCTCAATCTATTTTTTTGAAGACAAAAGTAAATTATAAAATATTTAACTTTGATTAAATGCTTCGCGTGGCTTACAGTTCACAAAAAATTAAGTAAATCCTTCTGTTTTGTATGTTACAATTCGTCGGTAAATGTTGTACATTGCTACAATAATCTTAAGGTAAATGTCCTGCCGATAAGGAGGTATAGCTCTACCTAAATCATCTATTAATTCATCCATCTCTACTGTGTAATCGCCATAATAACTAATACCATCCATGTGTGGATTAACGTTAACCGTGTCCGTGTGGATCGAAAAATACATTTCATTCAACGAGTTTGGACTAAAGTTAAATGTCATATTAAAGGACTCAATTGTTTCATCAAACTCGTGAGATAATACTACATAATCAATTAATTCCTTTACTGGCAAGCATATTAATCCTATGTAAGAATCATTTCTATATTTGATGGGATTGAATGAATCTTTAAAAAAGATATCTATTCTACGATCTTTTACGATTATATTTAAAGGCCCAACACCGCGCAAAGTGAAGCATTTATCATTTGAGTCCCTATATAAACTGAAATATTCAATATCACGAATACCTGAAAAAAGTTCACGATGGCGATTTACATTTTCCGTAAAGACATCCTGAGATACATCATATCTCGCTTTGCCTACTTTACTCAGCGCATACTGTTCAGCTGTAAGCTTCCATTTACGAAGAAGCTCTACAGAGAAGCGGTCTGGATCTACATCAATTTCTTTTGCATGGATAGAGCAAAGCCAAATACCGTTGTCAAAAGAGCATCTTTGATCTTTTTGCATTTCCTTGTTGTAGCGGGGGCCACCTTCAGATGCGGCTTCAATATGGCATGCCTGTCCAACATTAACTCGCTTTGTAGGATCTGTATGGGGCCCAACAGTCACAACTCTGCAATCGGGATTGGAGCAAAGCCATGCTACGCGTTCGGCCAACCTCTGTTTAATTTTGTTTGAGAAATCGTCCCTCACTGCCAATCCCTATTTGAATTACTATTACGCGTTGGCCAACACTTTATCATAATTGCAAAACTGTAGTCAGGGTAACCAGCTCAACCCATTTATTATTATCTGTCTCCTTCAGCAAGGTCCGCTCCTGGCACGAAGCGGACATACATTGCAAAGCAGCCCACGAGCGAGCATCGGCTTCTTCCATAGCCGCTTTTACTCTTAGAAAGGTCTGCCTTGCGGTGTCGAATTCTCGGGCGAGCGTGCTGATGCTTTTCCCTTCACCAGGGCACTGGAACACCGCTTTCTTTTGTATGGGCTATATATTGATCATTATAGTATGCCTTTGCCGTGCTTTCACTATTGCCAGCTTAACAAAAAAGCCATCACAAGCGCCGTACATACGCTCTATAAAATAACTGCTCCGGCGCTGCGGTACCAAGGGCGAATCCCGGAGTGCTTTACCCAAAAATGAAACGGTGCTTATATGTACTGGCTTCAGCTTAAATAATTAATCGGGCCTGCAATATACGGGGCCTGCTCAGTGTCTTTGCCGTAAAGGATTAGGTATGGAAATTGAAATTAACTGCTGTAATAACATCGATAAAGCAAATATAACTCTGGCAGTAAAAAAATTAAATATTAAATTTGCGCCTAACGGCACCGGAAAAAGCACCATTTCCCGCGCGATTCAGTGTACGGTAAACGGGGATGAACAAGGTCTCAGCGACCTGCTTCCGTTTAGATACCGTGGTTCTAATCCCGATGCAGTACAGCCTAGGGTAACTGGTGTCGATGGCCTGCAAAACGTCATGTGCTTTAATGAAAAATATGTCGATCAATTCACTTTTCAACCAGACGAGTTAGTAAGTAATAGTTTTGACATCTTCATCAAAAGTGAAGCGTATCATGAGACAGAACGCGAAATCGAAGCCATGGTCGTGGCCATACGGCAGCAGTTTGCTGATAACGTCGGGCTTGAAGAATTCATCACGCACCTGGGGGAACTCAGCGCCGCATTTAAGCTGAGTAGTACCGGGATTGCAAAAACGTCTACCGGTATGAAAGGCTTATCAGCCGGCAACAAGCTTCAGCACATTCCCGACGGTTTGGAATCTTATAAGCCGTACATCCAAAGTAAAAGCAGCGTAGAGTGGATCGAGTGGCAGACCCGGGGGTATGAGAAATTCTCCGCGCTATCCGACGGCTGCTGTCCGTTCTGTACTGGCGACTCCCGTGAAAAGGCCGAGCAGATTAGCCGCGTCAGCGCGGAGTATGATAAGGCTGTCATTAAAAACCTGATCGGCCTGATCGGCGTGCTAGATAAACTCGGCGAATATTTTTCAGAGTCTGCCCGTGCCCGCCTCACTGATATTACAACCCTAAAAAGTGGGCTGGAAAAACAGCACGAAGAATATCTCGTGACAGTGAAGAAGCAGACAGACAGCCTGATAAATATGCTGAATACCCTTAAGACTCTTAACGGCTTTACATTCAGCGCTTCAACCAACGTCAAGGCTGCACTGGAAGCCTGTCGCCTAGACGTGAAGTTTTTCCCGGAGCTGCAGTCGGATAAAACGGCCCGCACCGTAGCCAGTCTCAATACCTCTTTAGACGATCTGACGACGCAGGCCGGACGCCTGCAGGGTCAAATAAATAAGCAGCGTCAGGGCATGCAGAAGCTGATCCTCAAGCATAAAACCGATATCAATACCTTTCTGGCTTACGCTGGCTATCGTTATCAGGTGGATATCACGGGGGAAGGCGATAAATGTCGGCTGAAACTGCGCCACGAAGACTTTGAAGGCTACGTCAGCGGCGGCAGCCAGCATCTCAGCTACGGTGAACGCAACGCCTTTGCCATCGTTCTGTTTATGTATGAATGCCTAGCCAAGAAGCCAGGCCTGATCATTCTTGACGACCCGATTTCATCGTTTGATAAGAACAAGAAATTTGCCATCCTGGAGATGCTGTTTCGCCGCAATACCGGTGAGTGCCTGAAAAATGAAACGGTACTGATGCTGACTCACGATGTTGAGCCTATTATTGATACGCTGAAGTCCGTCAGGAAGCTGTTCAGTAATCTGGTTACGGCCTCACACTTGCGCTACTGCGCAGGCTGCATCACCGAGCAGCTCATCGGTGAAAGTGATATCCGCACTTTTGCTCAGATCTGCCAGTCTGTCACTGACTCTGATAGTGAAGACATCATCAAGTTGATCTATCTTCGCCGACATTATGAAATTATGGACGACCTCGGTGATGCCTATCAGGTGCTGTCAAACCTTTTTCATCACCGTGAAACGCCCATCGACACCCGTGAACCCGTTGTGCAGGGAGTGGGACATCCTGAAATGTCCGCAGAAAAAGTTGCCAGCGGCTGCCAGGCAATCGCCGATCGCATTCCCGGCTTTGACTACCAGGCCACTTTCGTTCAGCTCACCGACCCGGATCGTATACGTGCGCTTTATCTGCTCTGCCGTAATGGCTACGAGAAACTGCAGGTGTTCAGGTTGCTTCAGACCGGAGTCGAAAACGCAGTCATACGTAAATTCATGAATGAGACCTACCACATTGAAAATGAATTTATCTGTCAGCTGGATCCTGCCCGGTTTGATCTCATTCCTGAATATGTTATCAGGGAGTGCGACGCGCTTATACTTCCTCCTCCACCGGCAAATGACGATGCGCTGGAAGAAATTGCCTGACCTGTCGGGGGCGCAAGTGTATTAATGCGCTTCAGTTTTCAGTGCGGCTCCAGTCAGGGCCAATAACCGCCAGCAGGCGATTACGGTCTGTGACCCGGTCCGTTTTCCCCTGCCGCAGCGACCTGATGAGCTTCTGGGCCTCGCGGCTGGGCCTGACATTCAGAGTGCTGACTGTACCAAGGCAGCGCCACCTCAAGGGAGCAGGAAGGCGACAGGAGACATGATCTTGCACGGTAATCGGATACATTACGATAATCAAATCCATCACATGGAGATAAACAATGAACCATCCTGAAATTCACGTCAAAGACTGGATTGATGTTGGCAATCGTGAGTGTGTGGTGCAACGACTTCTTCCTCCAGGGTCTCCCGTCGGCGCCTGTATTGTTGTTCTGAATAAAACCAAACCGACCACCCGGATCGCTGGTTGGAACGGCGAAAAGTGGTACTTCATGCCCAGCCATGACTTTGGTGGCTATGCAGATGAGTATGATCCCTGTGTACGTGAACTGAATCGGGGCCGTCGCTGACCCCACGAGGTAATGTAGTACAACTGCGTTTAGGCCAGACCACACGTCACAACACAAGGGCTGCATTCTGATGTTGACCATAACGCATTGTGATGTAGCAATGTCCGCTTCTGGCACATTGCGGAAGGGCTAACGGCCCGGAGTAAGTGAGTAACGGATGTATGCAAGCACTCTTACTGCTGACAATGATCGCATCCAAGATAAGATAGGTGGTGTCACTCAATCTATCCAAGGTACAGGTTCACCAATATAAGTGTGTGTGCAGCAACGACATGTCACCTTAACGTCATCTCTTGTGATTGAAAGGTTTACCTGTTGCAGAATTCCATTCTCATCAACAAACAGACCTGGGTAAAAACTGCTTGCACCAATGCAGACTAAATCCCTTCGCTGATGCTCATGTAGCGCGACCAACCAGAATACCGGCTCAGTGGTATCAAGACGTCCACATACTTCGCTGAATATTTCATTCCACGGCTTGCCAATCTCTTTGATCAGAAAATAAAACAATGGTGTGTAGTCTCGGCCACGCTTCTGTCTGCTAAGCATTGTCTCACGCTTTACCAGTAGCTCATCTCCGACTTTTTTGCGATTTCGTTCCCACCGATACTCAGCACCCGGATTATTAGAATGGTGCCGCGTCGTCGTGTTGACGCTGCGATATAGTGTACGGGACTTATTCTGCTGATGAATACGCATAGCTCGATCTCGTACATCCTTTCTTTTGTGGGCCAGTAGCCCCATTCAGACCTTGTGTTGTTGTATAAAAAACGAACAGCCTTAAAGGCTGTCTCATTCTGCTCAAATACCATCCTACTGACAACTACCAAAAGTCGGCTTCTGGCACGCAACGGACAGGCTAAGTGGTCATTGGGTTTGCTTTGAGCGAGTAGCGGACATCAACGCTGCCAACAGCGGCCGAGCGTAGCGAGGTCCTGCGCACGAAGTGCGCGATGCAGTGTTATGCATTTTTTCGTCCGTCAAATGGTATTAACCATTGGCAGCCGGTAACCTCTCTGAATATTGCCATAGTAAGCATTGAGTAGAACAGTACGAACTGTTGAAGTCCGTAATCTCTAAATTCATCCATACGATTCTCAAATGCGGTTTTCAGATAACCAATCCCTTCGACATCCTTCATGGCTGAATTAATCTGCCTTGAAAAGTTAATGATTAGATTAACGTTATCTTCTGATTGGCGTGGTTCCATTGCTTCAATCATTTCAATTAGATTAAAATTTTCAATCATTTCTGGTTCACTACATGCTTGCGAGTATGTGCCTGCCTTTATGTAGGTGTTTCTGTGGTGCCCATCCAATTCTCTGGCGCGTCTAAAGTTAGTGTGATCAATGATTGACCCAGCCCTTTTTAGGTTAACCAAATCGCCAACATCTACGACAGAAGGGGCAGCGTAAAGGACTACGGCATCGTTACCAAATTTAGTTTCTATGTGGGAGAGCAAGGTATGTTGCTGAGTGTACAGGTCATAGCGGAAATACTTCTGATTCCATAAGTGCCACTCAGAACCACTTGACATCGTTATGTATTGCGGACGCTTATACTGAAATAGCAAGTTAACTTTCATGGTCGGTATGTTCTTAACCTCTCGGCCAAGGTAATGCTCCATTTCATGAGCGATTTCCCTTAGTTCAACGCCTGAAAATTGCGGAGAGAGCCAGAATGGATATCCGAGCTTTCGCCACAGAAACCATCCTCTAGAATGAGCAACGGAGTCCAAGCCTAAAACGCCTTCTTGCACCTGGCCAAGGGGGAAATAGATAGATGTTTTTCTATCAAGCTCATTGTTGAAGTAACTTTCGAAAGTCTTTTCTTCGTATCTCGCATCCATTCACACATTCTCTATTATCATTTTGAATAGGCATAACGCTTATTTGGCGGAAAGCTCCATATTTAAACATGGTGTTTTCCGCCTTTGTAAATTTGATGTGTAGAACACTACATCGATTTTTCACAACTAACAATAGGTTGTAGGTACAGCTGGTGGGATTTGCATTTGCTACAAATATGGATTAATCCGTCTAATAAGCGTTGTCTATGCAAAAATGCAGGCAAAATATTTAAACGTCTGCTCCTGGCACAAAGTGGACCCATGAAGAATGAGTTCTATCCTCGTGGTTCACTAAGTGCAGTAAGTTCTACTCGGATCCTGCTACCCATTTGTCCAACATATCAGACCATTCCTGCATCATCACTTTACGCTCATCAAGGTAAGTTGCATGGTTGTATGTGCGACGAACATTGTTGGTATCAGCGTGCGCGAGTTGGGCCTCAATAGCATCAGGCCGATAGCCCATTTCGTTTAAACGCGTACTTCCTGTAGTTCTGGTAGCATGGGGGCTATAAATGCCACTCCAGCCGAAGCTTTTAAGTAGCTGGCGCAGGGAATGTGATGTCATTGGGCCTTTCGGATTATCCCTGCCCGGGAAAAGGTGCTGCCGATGTCCGGTTAATCCTTGTAGCGTTCTAAGAGTTTTGACAGCTTGAGAGGGCAGGGGAATAACGTGTTCTCTTCGGGCTTTCATCCGCGCTGCCGGAATGGTCCACAGGGCGTTATCAAGATCGAATTCTATCCATTCCGCTTCGGTGGTTTCTGCAGGACGCGCCAATGTCCACCACATAAGCCACATGCAATAGTTAACCTGGTACGAGCCACGACTATTGTCAAAACAGCTTAATAACTTTCCGATTTGCTGAGGATTCAGTGCTTGTTTGTGCTGTGTCTTATTGGCCGGCAGAGCCTTGCGCACGGGCCAGACAGGATCACTATCAGCTCTAAGTGTCGCTACTGCCAACTCGAAAACTGATGAAATGGTTCGACGGGCTTCAGCGGCAACTGTCGGTGCTCCTCGTTTGGCTGTTTCCTGAAGAATTTTAAGGATATGGTGTGGAGTGATCTCTCTGACAGGGAGCTTACCGATGGCGGGAAAAACCACACGTTCAAGCATATCCAGTCGGCGCGTTTTGGTGATTTCGGCCCAGTCTTTCATCTGCAACCACTCTTTAGCGATCAGCTCAAAGGTGTTGGATGCGTCGTTGACCTTGCGAATCTTATTTAACTGGCGAGCCTGTGTCGGGCTAACTCCATCCGCGACTTGCTTACGCGCTTGCTCGCATTTCTCGCGAGCTTCGGCAAGTTTGACCGTCGGGTACTCACCTAGCGCAAACATGCTGGATTTACCGTTGAGTTTAAACCGATAGCGCCAGGCCTTTTTGCCATTGGGTTTAACTTCGAGGTAGAGACCGTTGAAATCATTGAGCCGATAGAGTTTTTCTTTCGCTTTAGCAGTGCGGCATTGCGTATCAGTGAGCATAACGGGGCCTTGTTTATTTATTATACCGTTATTGTACTCACTTAAAATGAAGATGGAAGGATATTGTACTCATCCATGTACTCATTTTTGACTGTGTTATCACGAAATGAATTGAGACTCTATGAAATGAAAAATCCACGCAATTGCGTGGATTTAATGGTTTTTTTGATTCTCATGAAGTTCAATGAAACCTCATGAGACAACAAATTTTATTTAGACGTTGAACAGGAAGTTCATTACATCGCCATCTTTAACGATGTAATCTTTGCCTTCTGCACGCATTTTGCCTGCTTCTTTCGCGCCTTGTTCACCTTTGTAAGTGATGAAATCTTCAAACGAGATGGTTTGTGCACGGATAAAGCCTTTTTCAAAATCAGTATGGATTTTGCCAGCGGCCTGCGGCGCGGTTGCACCAACCGGAATGGTCCATGCACGTACTTCTTTCACCCCAGCGGTGAAGTAAGTTTGCAGGTTCAGCAGCTTATAACCGGCACGGATCACACGGTTCAGGCCCGGCTCTTCCAGCCCAAGCTCCTGCATAAACTCGTCACGTTCTTCGTCGTCCAGTTCGGCAATGTCTGCTTCAACAGCAGCACAAACCGGAACCACAACAGAACCTTCTTTCGCCGCGATTTCACGCACCTGGTCAAGATACGGGTTGTTTTCAAAACCGTCTTCGTTGACGTTGGCGATGTACATTGTTGGTTTCAGCGTCAGGAAGCTCAGGTAACGAATAGCCGCTTTCTCTTCAGCGCTTAAATCCAGCGCGCGCAGCATACCTGCGTTTTCCAGCTGGGGCAGGCATTTTTCCAGGACCGCCAGCTCAGCTTTCGCGTCTTTATCGCCACCTTTGGCTTTCTTCTGTACGCGATGAATCGCACGTTCACAGGTGTCGAGATCCGCCAGCGCCAGTTCGGTGTTGATAACTTCAATATCATCCGCCGGGTTAACTTTGCCGGAAACGTGAATGATGTTGTCATTTTCAAAGCAGCGAACAACGTGACCGATCGCTTCGGTTTCACGGATGTTGGTCAGGAACTGGTTACCCAGACCTTCGCCTTTCGATGCGCCTTTTACCAGACCGGCGATATCGACAAATTCCATGGTCGTGGGAAGCGTACGCTGCGGTTTTACGATTTCAGCCAGTTGATCCAGGCGAGGGTCAGGCATTGGTACGACGCCTGTGTTCGGCTCAATGGTACAGAATGGAAAGTTGGCCGCTTCAATACCGGCTTTGGTCAGCGCGTTGAACAGGGTAGATTTCCCGACGTTGGGCAAACCGACGATACCGCATTTGAATCCCATGATTTAAATCACCTTAATATCTTAATAATCAACCTGTTATTGCTAACAGATTGCAGAAATGGAAATAACTTTGCCTATTATACACGGCACTCGGCAAAAATGCCGCAGACAACGACTTATTGCGCTTTAAAGGCGTGCAATCGGTTCGTTGCTTTGGTCAAGCCATCTGTAAACCACATTTCAGTACAACGTGCCGCTTCGTCGATGGCTTCATCAATTAACTTCTGTTCACTAACAGGCGGTTTGCCTAACACAAAACCGACAACTTTATTTTTATCGCCTGGATGACCAATTCCGATGCGTAAACGGTGAAAGTTAGGGTTATTACCCAATTTACTGATGATGTCTTTCAGTCCATTGTGACCACCATGGCCACCGCCCAACTTAAATTTGGCGACGCCAGGAGGCAGATCCAGTTCGTCGTGGGCCACCAGAATTTCGTCCGGATTAATACGGAAAAAACTGGCCATCGCCGCAACGGCTTTGCCGCTGAGATTCATAAATGTAGTCGGGACTAACAGGCGGACATCTTCGCCTCCAAGGGTGACTCGCGAAGTATAACCAAAGAATTTAGCCTCTTCGCGCAGCGGAGCGCGCAATCGCTCTGCCAGTAAGTCAACGAACCAGGCACCAGCATTATGTCGCGTTGCGGCGTATTCAGCGCCGGGGTTCGCCAGGCCGACAATCAATTTAATCGTCACGTTTTTTTGTCCTGAGTGTGTACATAACTGGCGCGTAGTTTACTGGTTGCGGCCCCGCTTGACAAAAAACTGCGTATCAAATGCAGATAACGCAATAATTGCCTGAGTGGACTATTAGAAAGCCAAGGTGTTCAGGCGTTTATTTGTAAAGTTTTGTTGAAATAAGGGTTGTAATTGTGATCACGCCCGCACATAACCCACAGGGTGTTGTCTATACTTTACACATAAGGAAGAGGGGTATTCCCTGTTACAACCCAGAAAGTTCCGGAGGTGACATATGAAACGCAAAAACGCTTCGTTACTCGGTAACGTGCTCATGGGGTTGGGTCTGGTGGTAATGGTGGTCGGTGTGGGGTATTCAATCCTCAACCAGTTACCACAGTTTAATATGCCCCAGTATTTCGCACATGGTGCAGTGCTAAGTATTTTCGTCGGTGCCATTCTCTGGCTGGCGGGTGCCCGTGTTGGCGGGCATGAACAGGTGTGCGACCGTTACTGGTGGGTTCGCCACTATGACAAACGTTGCCGCCGTAGCGATAATCGCCGTCATAGCTAACAAATACTGCAGTTTACTGACCAGTCAGTTTGCTCTGACTGGTCAATCTCGTACTTATAAATCCGCCATCGCCGCGCGACGATTCGGGAAGAAAGCAAGGCGGCCCGGGATCGGTTGAATGCCTGCGCGAGCCATCGTGCGCAGTGGCTGGAATTCCACGTTGCACACGCGCAGTTCACATCCTTCGGGTAGACGCTTCACAAAACGCTGGAACGCATCAAGACCACCAGCATCAAGTACCGGAACGGCATCCCACTTCAGAATCACAATCCGTTTGCCTTCAAGACGTGACTCCAGGTCTGTGAATAAGCCTTCAGCAGCAGCAAAAAACAGCGGGCCAATAACGCGCAGTACCAGGACATCGTCTGGAACATCTACGACTACCGGTGCCAGGCGAGTCATACGTGCGATACGACGCATAAACAGCAGCGATGCCAGCACGATCCCCACGCTGATGGCAATAACCATATCAAACAGCACGGTCAGCGACATGCACAACAGCATGACAATGATGTCATCTTTCGGTGCATGACGCAGCAAGTCGACCACTTTGTGCGCTTCACTCATGTTCCACGCCACCATCAACAGCAGGGCTGCCATGGCGGAAAGCGGCAGCCAGGAGAGCAGCGGTGCCAGTACCAGCAGGGCAAGAATAACCAGAATAGAGTGGATCACCGCCGAGATAGGGGAAGTTGCCCCGGCACGGACGTTAGCGGCAGAACGCGCGATGGCAGCTGTAGCGGTAATGCCACCAAAGAACGGAGCGATAATATTCCCCAGTCCCTGTCCAACCAGTTCGCTGTTCGCTTTGTGTTTCGTTCCGGTCATACCATCCAGTACCACGGCGCAGAGCAGAGATTCGATTGCGCCGAGCATTGCCATTGAGAATGCCGCAGGCAGCAGTGTGCGAATAGAATCCCAGGTTAGCGTGAATTCTGAATCAGGCAGATCCCACGGCAGCACAAGTTGCGGCAGCAGTTGCGGAATACCGTTACCCTGAGAACCATCGGCCAGGACGTAGTGGAATTGCGAACCGATGGTAGCAACATGTCCGCCGAGCAGATTAACAATCCCCATCACCGCGCAACCAGCCAGCAAGGCCGGAAGATGACCGGGTAAACGAATGCCCAGACGCGGCCAGAAAACCAGAATACCAAGCGTCACAATGCCAATGGCTGCATCACCCACATTAATGGTCGGCAGCGCCATAAATAATGCGCCGACTTTTTGTAGATAATGTTCCGGGACATGGGCCATTTGCAGACCGAGAAAATCTTTAATCTGCATGGTACCGATGGTGATCCCGATACCCGAGGTGAAACCTAAGGTGACGGAAACCGGAATATACTCAATCAGGCGCCCAAAGCGTGCCAGCCCCATCAGAATCAAAAAGATCCCCGACAGCAAGGTCGCAACCAGCAGTCCTGCCAGTCCAAACTGTTGCGAAACGGGATAGAGAATTACCACAAATGCCGCAGTCGGACCGGAAACGCTAAAGCGTGACCCCCCCGTCAGAGCAATGACAATCCCCGCAACAGCTGCGGTATATAAACCGTACTGGGGTGCCACACCACTACCAATAGCCAACGCCATCGCCAGCGGGATAGCAATAATCCCGACGGTTATCCCGGCAATCAGGTCACGGGTAAACCGTGCGGCAGTATATTTTTCTTTCCAGCAAGCGTCGATCAGAGCGCGGAAAGGCATCACATGTGAGGAAAATATTTTGTTCACAATAATGTTTCATCCGTGAGCGCATCATCTGTCAACTAAATGGCAGGTGAAGGAGGCATAGGTCATACAAATGGATATTACAGACAAAAAAACCCGCCGCAGCGGGTCTTTGAGCCGGGTTCGATTAGTGTTCGAACATGGCAGAGATCGATTCTTCGTTGCTGATACGACGAATCGCTTCGGCCAGCATACCTGACAGGGTCAGAGTACGCACGTTCGGCAGTGATTTGATTTCATCGCTCAGCGGAATGGTATCGCAGACAACGACTTCATCAATTACAGAGTTACGCAGGTTGTTCGCCGCGTTGCCAGAGAAGATCGGGTGAGTCGCGTACGCAAATACACGTTTAGCACCACGTTCTTTCAGAGCTTCAGCAGCTTTACACAGCGTACCGCCAGTGTCGATCATATCATCGACCAGTACGCAGTCACGACCTGCAACGTCACCGATGATATGCATCACCTGGGAAACGTTCGCACGCGGACGACGTTTGTCGATGATTGCCATATCGGTATCGTTCAGCAGCTTAGCGATAGCGCGGGCACGCACAACGCCGCCGATGTCCGGAGAAACCACAATAGGGTTATCCAGATTCAGCTGCAGCATGTCTTCCAGCAGGATCGGGCTACCAAATACGTTATCAACCGGAACGTCGAAGAAACCCTGAATCTGTTCAGCGTGCAGATCCACTGTCAGCACACGGTCAACACCGACGCTGGAGAGGAAGTCTGCAACCACTTTCGCAGTGATTGGTACACGAGCGGAACGGACGCGACGGTCCTGGCGCGCATAGCCAAAGTAGGGGATAACAGCGGTGATACGACCTGCGGAAGCACGACGCAGGGCATCAACCATAACGACTAATTCCATCAGGTTGTCGTTAGTAGGGGCACAAGTGGACTGGATGATGAAAATATCACCACCGCGTACATTTTCGTTAATTTGTACGCTGACTTCGCCGTCGCTAAAGCGACCTACAGCGGCGTCGCCGAGTGAAGTGTACAGGCGGTTGGCAATACGTTGTGCTAGTTCCGGGGTGGCGTTACCAGCAAAAAGCTTCATATCAGGCACGAGAAGAACCTCAGGCATGCGTCCATTGGTGGAAAGAATCTGCCGAAAACTGTGCGGGCCAGGCATGATTCTTTCCAGGCGGTGTATTAAAGAGCGCGATGCAACGTCTGGAACAAGGTGACGTTGTCACCGAAACTCAGCTTGCCCGGCTTAAAGCATGGCTCTGTGCAATGGGGAAAGATTAACGCCTTTCGCCACAAAGCCATTGAGCCATTCCGGGGCTTGCTCTAGCACCTGGCGGGCTTCAGACTCTGTATCAAATTCAGCAAAGACACAGGCCCCTGTCCCAGTCAGGCGCGACGGGGCGTATTCTAACAGCCAGGAAAGCACCGCATCAACCTCGCGAAAACGTTTTCTTGCGATAACCTCGCAATCATTGCTGAATTCACATTTTAGCAACGTTTCTATTGACCTTTTTGGCGTATTGCGCGGGAGTTCAGGATCTTTAAAAATCACCGGTGTCGGAATACTTACACCAGGGTGCGCCACCAGATACCACTTCTCTGGCGGATCCACCGGCGTTAGTATTTCACCAACGCCTTCGGCAAACGCGGCATGCCCCCGAACAAAGACAGGAACATCTGCGCCCAGCGTCAGTCCCATTTCCGCCAGCTCATCCATGCTTAGCCCGCATTGCCAGAGATGATTTAATGCCACCAGGACCGTCGCGGCATTGGATGAACCACCGCCGAGACCGCCGCCCATCGGCAAACGCTTGTCAATGCTGATATTCGCACCGCTTCCCGTCGGAAGGCGCCCGCTGTCTGCCGCAGTTTTCATCAATAACCGCGCTGCGCGAACGATCAGGTTATCTTCATGTTCCACGCCTTCAACGGGCGTTAACAGACGAATATCCCCATCGTCACGAAGCTCAATGTTGATGGTGTCGCCGTAATCAAGAAACTGAAACAGCGTTTGCAGCGTGTGGTAACCATCCGCACGCTGACCGGTAATGTATAAAAACAGATTAAGTTTTGCCGGAGAGGGCCACTGTGTCCGCATTATTTCACTATCCAGTTATCCATTTTTAACTTGATGCGTTGACCACCGTCGGTGAGTTCCATATTGGCTGGCATCGCAGGTTGAGTTTTTGTGTCATAACCACCGTAAACAACTTTCCAGTTTTTGCCATTCTGGCTGTAGGTGATTTCGCTGAGGCGATATTGATCGTCCAGTTTGTAGTCGGTTGCATCCCCCGGTAAACCTAAAATCCACTGGCGCAA
>ERZ791765.852-NODE-852-length-25723-cov-4.073126_pt1 | contig 25723 bp, 17 predicted proteins | sample MGYA00509949_ERZ791765 | MGnify/ENA primary metagenome ERZ791765 (study PRJEB30046, sample SAMN00791980) | human gut metagenome | study: EMG produced TPA metagenomics assembly of the A metagenome-wide association study of gut microbiota in type 2...
ACCTCCTTCGGTGGTACTGTTTCTTACTATTATTATACGCTATTTCTCGTCAAAAATCAACCATTTGTTGTGACAGAGCCATTTTTATTATAATCGACATCGCCATTCTGTGTGTCCATAATTTATTCCGATATCAAATATACCTTAAACTAGTTAAGTTTTTAATTTAATGCTTATTTCGTTATATCTATTACCTTTTCTGAAATAATATCCCATGTGAAGTTCTCCATACACCTCTTATATACTTGATTGACTGCTTGATTATAATATTCTTTGTCTAAGATTGCTAAATTAATATATTTTGCTATCTCTTCTGGGACATTCTGATTAAGTATAATTCCATAATTATCATTAATAACTAATTCTTTTGATCCCCCTGACTGTGTTGTTATAATAAAACATTTACATGCAGCCGCTTCTAAAACTGAAGTTGGAAATCCTTCTGGGTAATCTGTTGGTAAGCAGAAAATATCTGTTTCTTTTAATAAAGATATTACACAACTAAAATCAATTTTCCCTAATAAGATAATATTTCTAGAAGTTAATTTACTTACCTCTTCTATCAATTCTCCATCCCCTGCAATAGCCAAATATACTTTCTTATTTAACAAATTAACTTGTTGAACAGCAGATATTAATTTCATAATCCCTTTCTCTTTTACTAATCGCCCTGTATACGTCACTAATATACCATCTGAAGGGATATTCAATTTGTCTCTATAACTAATTTTACTATCCTGAAGTAAATACAATATGTTACTTATATCTATTGCATTATATAAAATTCCTTTGGCTTGAATTTTATAATGTTCTAACCACTTATTGCAAGCTAAAGATACCCCATAAAAATTTTTACAATTCAGTGCTACTAATTTAGTTATCATATGTTCGTAAATATGTCCCAATGTATCTAAAATTCTATTTTCTACCGTAAAATGATTTGTCCCATGTTCTATTACAATTGTATCTTGACTATATTTTTTACCAAATAATACACCACAAAAAGAATGTATATAAAATCTTGTATTAACTATGCATAAGTCATAATCTTCTTTTACTAATTGTTTCATCAATTTTATATACTCTTTATTAAATTTTGATACAGGAAATCTTCCATTTAATAAATTTATACATGGAAGACGATAAATATTAATACCTTCTATATTTTCATAACTCAGTAATTTATCGGTATTTGAAGTTACTACGGTTACATAATGTCCTTTTTGTATTAATTTTTTAGCTAAGTTATAAGTATATCGTTCTACCCCTCCTAAATTAGGTAAGTAGTTCGCACTAAAAATAATATACTTTTTATTTTCCATCCCGGCCTCCTTATTTAAATCTCACCTTACTTCTTTTGCCAAAACCCCTTCTACACCACTATATAATTCTTGCTAAGTTGTACCTACTCTCAAACGATACGTAATACTCATTACAAGAACGAGGTCAGATTTGATTGTGCCATTTTCTCTTAATCAGCTCTTCCTTGAAACTATTATAATAATATCCTATTGTTATCGAAATAGAGTAAATTATAATAAAGTGCATTGACTTCCTTAGCCAGTTTGTTACTACGCTAAGAAAACGTTCTCTGCAAACAGAGATTTTCTAGTTGACTATCTCTCTTCGATTTATAGTATTCCTGTCCATAGGCAATAGGCGTTTTATAGTCTATTGTTCAATAACTCCTTTTGCAATTATAAAAATGTAGCCCAAGATACTTGCTTGAGCTGAGGCTCTTGTATGGTACTTATCAAAAAAATCCATTCCTTCTTAATAACACCTTTAAATGATTCAATACAAGCATTATCATACCAATTGCCTTTACAACTCATGCTAGAAATAATATGCTATTTAACTAATAAAGTTATTCTTGACTTGTCCAAGTATATGTAATATCTGTTACCCAAACCCTTCCTGTAGCATCTATTTTAAAGCTTTGATTAAGAAGATTTGGCAATGAGGAATTTTATGGTCAGAATAAGTAGTAGCCTTATATTCCTTTACACGCTTTAACTTAATATTATTTTCTGTCATAATAATTAACACAGTCTTTTAAGAAACCTTTACTGCTTCTAAAACCAGTATCTTTGTGATTTGAAGACTTCTATATATACTTTTGGGCTAGATATGAATACATTTAATCTTTGCAACAAGCCTAACTTTTGTTGTCTTCTGCATTGAAATAGGTCTTTTAATCCTCACATATAACAGCACTTTTAGAAACAGTTAAGATTTTGCACATCTTTATCACACAGTATTCGTATTGACATTTTTGATTTTACAATAAAAAAACCCTCTAAACTAGACAAATACATAGTTCTAAAAATACAACAGGTCTTTTTGATGTTAGCAATTGCCTTTACCTTTTAATTTTTCTAATTGTGTAATTCGACTTTCTAAAATAGCATTCCTTTGAGCTAATTCCTTTACCTGTTCTTTTAAAGTTGATACATATATAGTTAATCTAAACACAAGTAAAAATACAAATACTATCCCTAAAAGAAACAATAATGATGGCGCATAATCTATATGTAATAGATTCGCAAGTTCTATAATAATATTAGGAAAAATACTTAGTATTAAAATTGTAACAGCACCTAACATCCAAAAAATACTTTCTTTTTCTGACAACTTTCTTTTTTTCACCTTATCATATACAAATATCATAAATAATAATCCTAGTAATATAAAAAACAGCCTACTGATCAATAGTATTACCTCCTTCCATTACTAGCCCTCTTTCCCCTCGTATAAGCTTATATTTTACTACAATTAATCCTATACTATAAAACATCTTTATCATGTATTTAAGTGGTTGCCATATCCCTGCATGCATACTTACTCCAGCTACACGTTCCCTCATTTTTACTGAAATTTCTTCTATTTTGTACCCCTCTATAAGCATTTCCATAATGAGATTGGCATCAGGATAATCTGGGTAATTATACATTTTAGCATACTTATGATAAACACGCTGATTAAGAATTTGCATACCTGATGTTGGATCTGTTATTTCTTGTCCACAACTCCATCTAATTATTTTTTGAAATATACTTGTCCCAATCTTTCTAAAAAAGGAATGCTTATATTCTATTGCTTCTTTAAATCTAGATCCCATAATGATATCTATATTTTTATCCTGCACATATTTAAACATCTTGTCTAACTCTCTTGCTATATGTTGCCCATCTCCATCAAACTGAGCAACATAATCATAATTATGTTGCTCAGCATACTTAAATCCTATCTGTACTACGCCTGCATATCCTAAATTAAAAGGTGTAGATATATGATTTATATTATTATCTTCTAATATTTTTAATGTATTATCCTTTGAACAATCATTTACAACTAAAACATCTGCATAAGGCACATCTTTTTTTAGCTCTTGGATGACCTTTAATATATTTTCTTGTTCATTATACGCTGGTATTATTACTAGTATTGAATTCATACTATATCCTTTCTTTAACTCTTGTAGTTTCTTCCTTTCCTAAAGTCATTGCCATTATTATTGGTACCACTAGGAAAATACTATACATATAACGGAAGTCTTGAAAACTAACCGTTAAAAAGATTCCTGCCCAGTTTCCCATAACTGGAACTAATGTAATTAAAGCTTTATAACCAAATTTATAGATCATAATTATTGCCAGCACTATAAGTATAAATATACTTATAACTGGCCTCCAAAAAATATTAATCAATAAATTATGTGCACTTATCTCAAAATAACTTGTTAAAACACGATTCAGATCTTTATACATAGGTTTTAATTCTAGTCCATACTCATTTGGATAAATGGTATTTACTGGAGCAAGATTAAGATATGCATCATCAGGCTGTATTAATTCCCATAGATAGGACCTAGTATTCATAAAATTATCTATTACCATTGTCTTATTTCTTGCTGTAATATCACTGTACAATTGTTTGTATAAATCTAGGTTATCTAAAATATATGGTTCATTAATTTCTAAGGATGAAAAGTTAAGAGTATGATATTTAGAATATCTAGCATTAATCTCTTCTATATTCACTACTTTTTCAATTAACTCTATCTCGTTCTCTTTTATATCTCCACCATTTTTTATTATATATGCTATAGTATGATAATCTATCAAATCCCTAGCTATACTTTCATCTTTTTTTAATAAGCTTGATTCTATACCTAACAGACTATATATAGGTCCTATTATTATATAGAAACTTATTAATAGTATTCCATATGCTACTGCTATTACTTTCCATTTTCTTATATAAAGAACTAAACTTAATACTAAAGTGGCTACAATAACACTTAATCCATTATGCCTAAACATTAATACTCCTAACCCTACCATTAAAAAAGCTATTAAGTTTAATTTTCTTTTTAGCCACTCGAAATCTGATACATAAATACGTATATATAACAGAGTAAATAAAAATACCATATTACTATACATAATATCTTTCCACAAAGTAATATTCATCAGTGGAAAAACAGGGCTGATTAAGTATATAGATACTGCTAGGTAAATTAATCTTTTATCAATCTCCATATCTAGCATAATCCTAATAGCATATCTACAAATCAATATAAATATAATAATCTGTACAAGGCTTACTGCTGCTGGACTTTTCCATATGCTTGTACATATTAAATTAAATAATGTATGTGCTACAGGATGTGCATCATAAAAAGTTTTTGACAACATTTGTCCCCATTGATCTATGGAATCTGAAGTCATAAATCCAGGATAAAAAGAGATTAAGTATATCGCATTCACTACTACTAAACTAAAAGTAGTATTTCTTAAAATCTTTTTATCATTATATTTTTCAGTCTCTTTGTTTCTTTTATATCTCAAATCAATAAGTATTTGCTCTAAGTATGTAAAAATCCAAATACCTATAATAATGCTGCTTATAAATATTATTATTACTCCAATATCTGTTACATTGGAAACAAAATTGTTAAACCTGATGGATATTAATAATAAAGTTACAAGAATAAAATTATAAAAAACATATATAGGTTTTAATAACTCTTTATTTCTTATAGAGCTTATATGAATTTTATTGTCCAGATAGAATATAGATAGTAACATAATACTATTTAGAAGTATGATTTCAAAAATATTCCTCATGTTTAATAAATCAACCATCATATATGTAGCTAAATGTGTACATATTATATTAAATAATAGTACTCTAATAGAAGTATTAGTGGTTTTATAAAGTGCTAAATATAGCATTAGATAGGTAAATATAATTATAGAATATACTAATATATCTTGTTTTAAATCCACTGTTCCTACTTGTTTAGGTATAAGTTCTAGCTCTTGATTTATATCTTCAATATTATATAGGTCATAAATACTACTCTCATCATTCCATGTTATCTTAACCTTACCTGACAATGGATGATTTAAAAATGTTATTTTAAGACTTTTTTCTACGTTAAAATCCTCTTCAAATATTGTAGGAATAATTTTATATGCTACTAATTGCCCATATTTATATTCCCATTTCTCTGATCCATACTTTCTAAGATTTACTGCTCTGCCATCCACTTGAATTTCTCTAATCCAAACCTCATTTCCACCACTTTGATCATTCCTATCATTTAAAACTTCAATAGTTAAATGATTTTTTTCTGCATTCCAAGCAGATGGTGCGTAATATATTAGACCAGATAAAATAGCAAGCATACTTATTACTATTATCTTTACTATCCTATTTTTCATCATAAGTTTTTTCCCCGCAGTAATTTAATCTCTCAAAGTATAGTGTAAAACTTGGGATTAATACTATAAGCATTATATAAGCTAATAATATAATTTTTATTATACCTATTCTATCCGCCTTATAAGTTAATCTAGAAACATTATATTCTAGAATATCTCCTTCTTTATCATATAAATCTATGCTATTTATTATATCTCCTTGTTTTATTTCTACAATACCTGAGTAAGAATGCTTTAAGAATCTTAATATAACTGGTTTATCATGCTCTTTAAGAGAAATATTTATCTTATTAGGTTGGTTTTGATAGGATACAATCCCGTCATCTCTATACTCCCAATCCCCTTCTATCTTAAACTCTTCTACTATTTCACTATTTTTCAATTCCTCTATATCAAATATCCATACTTCTGTGCCTATTGATTCTGTATTTTTTTCCCCCATTGCCATAATACTGATATTGTCTGCTTGATAAACTTCTCTAAGTAATATCTCCTTACCCGTCCCTAAACATACTATTCCTGTAAAGCAGAAGCTAAGTATACAAATTATACTTCTTACTTTTTTTTCTCTTATCATAAAGTTTTTTATCTGCTTTAATAAGATATATTTACTTAACATATATCCTAAAGAAAAATATAATACTACCACTAAAATCTTATGTATCATTTGTAAGGGAACTTCTGATTGTAGAAATAATAATATGCTTATTGCAAAAATAATACCATTTATAGAACTCCATATTGCATGCTTAGAAATTCTTTTACCTATATTCATTGTAATGATTTCCTTTCAAAGAAGTATATATCTAACCTATATACCTTTTATACATATCTTTTATTCTTTCAAAGAATTTTAATAGTACATAGCTTAGCTTAGAATTTCTTTTGTAAAGATATTCTTTTATTCTTAAATAGATCACTCTGTTTCTATCATATGCTAACTCTGCTTCTATAGTTTCACTTTCCTTCATGCCCATTGTACAAAACTTAGCGAAGAGCAATGGATCCCATTCTTCTTGTATAGTTTTTCTGTGAGCATACAGTATGTCAGCCTCCCTATATAATGTTGTTATTATTGTACTCTCTCCAACAACTTCATAAGGTTCTAACAAAGTATACCCCCTACACCTTAGCTTGTCTAAAATTCCTTGTTCTCTAAGTCTAAAATCAAATATTTCTGTTATATATTTTTTTGTATTTTTAAATATTATAGGTGGTATATAATCATATCTTTCAAACATATTATCTAAGTATATATCACTTTTTCTATGTTTTATCACATTATTTCTTTTTTCTAAGTAATCAACAAATCTTATATCCGTTTTACTTAAAATATTTATTCCTTTTAATAACATCTCCTCTTGCATTTGGATATTATTATCTATAATAATAATATGATTTTTTAATTCATCACCTAGTCTTGTTTCCTCAATCCAAAACTGCTTTCCTAGTATATCTATAGGAATAAGGTCTTGTTTTTTTACTTTATGTAATATAATAGGATTGTATTTCTTTACCCATGTTAATTGATTTACTCTTTCATCAATTAACATAATGCTTACTCCTGGTAAATTTTCTTCTTTACTTATTTGTTGAGCTAAATATTTATTATTTAAAACATGCTCATATACCTCTGCTAAAGGTTGCATTAATAATTTTTTAGGTATAGTTGCTCGTGCTTCTTCTAAAAGCATTTGCTCTAGATAAGTAACTATTTCTGAAATACTGTTCGAAAAACCTCTACAGTTTTGTTTCTCATTAAAATATTTATTAAATGCAGGGATGTCTCTATATATAAGAGGTACTCCTGCCTCATATAATTCATGTATACTGTAGCAAAATGACTCTACATAGTTTGGAAATATAGCTACTTGGATGTCATCTAATACTTTCTTAAATTCCATTCTATTCAGTTTTCCTGTGAATATAAATCTTTCTTTATATCTCTCAGGAATCTTACCCTTTAAATAACTTGTATAAGAATCACCATCTTTGGTTACGCTATCATAGCCTACTATATAAAATTTTGTCGTGCTATTAGGATATTTAGTTAAATACTGTACTCCTGCTTGTATATAATCATCTATTCCCTTTAATTGGAATACTCTTCCATAAAATAAAACATTGTGATTATCATGAGGCTCATATTTTGGAAAGTCTTTATTATTCATAGGTGGTTCAGATATAATAATATGTTCTAGGTCTATTCCATATCTTTTTGAATATAGATCTCTCCAAGGTTCCGTTTGTACAAGTACTATATCAGCATTTTGTAAAGCAATCTTCTCCATCTGAAACATTACAACTTTTTCTTTACTAAAATCTACTTGAAGTTGCTCTATATCCATTAAATCTACTGTACAATGTGCTCTTATGCCTAAAATAGTATTCTTAAACTTTCCTTCATACTTTTTAGCATTTACAGTAAAATACCCAATACCTACATAATCAAAGAATTCTACATAGTCTACATTTTCTTCTTGTACTATACTTTCTATAACTCTATAAAACATATAACTTTTAAACATAAAAATATTATCAAATACTTCCATGTTCAAAAACTCCCAAGGAATACGATCACTTAGGCATACTACATTCAAACGTTCAGGATGTGACAATGTAGTTCTATAGTTATTAATAAAATTCTCACACTCAAATTTTGGAATATCTAGTAATAATGTAATTTTATAATCAGTTGTCTCAAGAAGTTCATTAATAGCATGCCAAATAAAAACACCACAGCCTCCTGCTGTAATAGGATGAATTTCATACGAGGCAAATAATATATGTTTTTGCTGCATATTCAAAACCCTTTCTTATTTATTAGATATGTTTGGCACTTTCTATTGCTTCAGTTCTATTTTTTTCATACCATTCATTGTAAAGTTCTAAGATTCTATCTTTATTTTGAAGTGCTTCTAATGCTTTTTGGTAGATAGCTTCTGCATCATCTGGTCTATCTACAACAAGATATTTCTCTAGCTCGCTACCTTCAAAATAATGATGGTTATTACCTGTTAAGCATATAACCCCACAATTAAGACTCTCCAACGGCACAAGTGGTGCACATTCTGAAAAAGTAATATAAAAATTAATATCATTTTTCATCATTTCTTTTAGAAGTGTCTCACGATCTACATTCCCTGTAAAACCATTCACCTTAAGCCCTAACTGTGTTGCAAAGATTTGCATACGTTCATTATAAGGTACCATGCTAACTGTAGCATCTTTAAACATACTTGCTGCTGCAATTTGTGTATAAGCATTTTTATTCCATGTACCACCTGAAGAATATATCCCTATCCTTATAGAATCCTCTAAATTAATCATTCTATCTGATTTAATAGGCACTTCTACTCTCTTTTCCACATGATTTTTAATTAACCCTACTTTTAATCCCATTTTTTCATAAATGTCACACATACTTTTTTTCGCAAAAGCTATACAATCAATATGTTCCTCTTTACTTAATTGTAAAATTTCTTGATACCTTACCCATGAATAGTCTTCATACATATGTGTGGTATTACCATGCCAAAATACAATAATTCTTAAGTCTTCATTATGCTGTTTAAGATAGGAACAAAGTGTGTTCCATCCTGCTGCAAAACCACTAAAAATTACTTTTTTAACTTGCTTATCCAAAATGGCATTGCCAAGTTCTATAACTTGTTGATAGTTACTTAATTCCTCTAGCTCTACTACATGCTCATAAAGCTCTTTCGTAGAGTTTTTAACACCTAACCAGTTTTTATGAGTAATAGCAATAGTGTCTTGTGCTTGTAAATCTTGAAGTTTCTCTTTAAAACTTACTACAATTGGATCATAACTTATTTCATTCATTTGTTGCATAACATTTTCCGCATGTACGTGCTTTGATGGTTTTATTTTTTTATACAATCCAACTGCTTTTTTCCCACTCCATCTTAAAGCTCTATTAGCCTTAAGCTTTTGTACAAGTTTCCAAGCATTAGATTCATAAATAGCATTTAGTTCATTATTTAGAGCTTGTAATTGTGTCGTAAGTAGCAATTTTTCATTTAACGCCTGTTGATAAGATATTTCTACTGTAGTAACTTTGTTAGTCAACTCACAGACTCTTTGGTCATAGTTTTTAAGCTCTTTATTCTTTAGAAGTAGTTCTTTTTCTACCTTACAATTTTTGTATTCACTTTTTTCAAGAGCTTCCTGTCTCCAGCCTACTTCTCCTTCTAGCTCTCGATTTTTAGCTTCACTCTTTTCAAGGGCTTCTTGTCTCCAGCCTACTTCTCCTTCTAGCTCTCGATTTTTAGCTTCACTCTTTTCAAGGGCTTCTTGTCTCCAGCCTACTTCTCCTTCTAGCTCTCGATTTTTAGCCTCACTTTTTTCAAGAGCTTCTTGTCTCCAACCCGCTTCACCTTCTAAAGCTTTTAGACCTTGTGTAAGATATTGATCCATAATACTAAGCCTATCTTTTAAAACAGGGTTTAAACTAAACTCGTATCCTTCCTCTTGATTTAATGGTACTATATAAAGTGTTTGCTCCGATGATAAGTCATTAACAACTTGTACATTTTCATACAAATTTTGTACTGCATGCTTCCAACAACCATTATGATCTTGGAATTGTAATGTTGACATATCTGTTAATTTATTTTCAAAGTGTAAAATAACATGTTTAGCTACTCTCTTTAATTCTTGTATAATCTCTCCAATATGCATAGGATTGATATGAATTAATACGGATACTGTATAAACTACATCAAAATAGTTATCTGGATATGGTAAAGGTTGTCTTGGTTCAATTAAAGTTATATGCTCCTCATCAATACGTTCATGTGTATAAACCTTCATCGCATCTAACATAGTTGGGCTTTGATCTACTGCAAAGTACTCGATATTCGCAAGCTCTGATAAATAGTTAGCATGTCTCCCAAATCCAGCACCAAACTCTAGTACCTTACTTCCTTGTGGTAACGTAGAAAAATACTCAGTCAATACAATTTCTTGAATACTATATAAAGGTTGTGTGCTTCTTCTTTTTTCTATCTCTTGTAACCACTCAAACCCATTATCTTGCCACCATTTTTCATTATCATATACTTGATTATTCATTAAGATTACTCACTTTCTTTACAATCTATTGTTGTAGGAATATGAAACTTATAGTGTACAGGCCTATTTAAATCCCTTAATACTTCAAAAGCAGTTGCCCCATCAATTTGCTGGTAAAGATAAACATCAGAATAATTCTTATCTGTAACACTATTAACCGCTGCAGAAATAGAATAGCTTCCTGCTCTTAAATATATTGGGAATTTAAAGTCTACAAATCTCTTCTCATTTTTTTCTATTGTTAATAAATCAATTTTTTCATCAAACATAGTTGTCCCAAAAAGGTCAATACCCGTAATATCCCTAATCAAAAAGGAGATATTAACATCTTCATAACGCGCTTTAGCACTAATATGACATCTTAGAATGGCCTCTTCTCCAAAATCAAAAGCCAAAGTTTTCTCTTTTTTAACATTTAGCATTTCAACTTTTGTGAAGTATACTTCCCCTTCACCATAAGTAAACTGTTCTACCCATTGATTGGTATCCATTAAATCTATTTCTACTTGTAGTGTATCTTCTTCAGCTATAGCTTCAACTTCTTCTGTACTCTCCAGTTCCTCTTCACGGTTTTCTGCATTCATATCTTCTCTGATAGATGCAAGATACTTATTTACAATGGCCTCTGATGTTCCCATATCAATAAGCCTACCTTTTTCTAAAAGGATTGCTCTATTACATAAAGACTTTATAGCATCTACAGAATGGCTTACAAAGAGTAAAGTTAATCCTGCATCCTTCATTTTTCTCATTTTGGAAACACATTTTGCTTGGAATGCAATATCTCCTACAGATAATGTTTCATCCACAATTAGAATATCAGGATCCATATTGATAGCCACTGCAAATGCTATTCTTGCAAACATACCACTTGAATACGTTTTTACAGGTTGATCAATATATTCTCCTATGCCCGCAAACTCTGCAATCTGTGCATACTTTTTATCCATTTCTTCCTTAGCAATACCAAACATTGCACCATTTAAATAAGCATTTTCTCTTCCTGTAAAATCCATATTAAAACCTGAACCAAGTTCTAGTAAGGCTACAACACGGCCATTTTTCTCAATATTTCCTGTAGTAGGTGTTAAAGTTCCTGCTACCATTTGAAGTAATGTCGACTTACCTGAACCATTTCGACCTAGAATACCCACAGTACTTCCTTTTTCTACTTCAAAAGAAAGAGGTTGAAGTGCTTTAAATTCTCTATAATACTTTTGATTTGGCTTAATAATCTGTTTTAATCGATCTTTCGGATTTTCATAGACATTGTAGACTTTACTTACATTGTCCACTTTAATTGCAATTTCTTTAGATGACATCTGCAAACCCCTTTCTTAAATAATAAAATACACCTAGTCCAAAGATTAAAAACACTGTCGCTCCGCACATATATTGAAAATACATAGTTCCATCAAAAGGAGTTCCCTTAATAATAACATCTCTCCACATATCAATAATCGGCGCAAGCGGGTTGAATTTCATAACAAACTTAAACTGTTCTGGTACTTGTGTACTTGGATAAAATATGGGTGACATATAAAATAGTATATTTAAAATAAGCGCTACTGCATGTGCCATATCTCTTATGTATACACCTAGTGCAGAAAAAATAAAGCTACATCCTAAGCTTACAACAACAATCGGTAATAAAATAAGCGGTACAAGCAAAAGCGTTCTATGATTCGTATCAATAAAAATTATTTTCCCTAACACTAATAAGCCTAGCCCAAATAATTGATTGATAACTGTAGATAGTGTTACACTAATTGGTAAAATCTCTACAGGAATAACAACTTTTTTTACATAGTTAGGATTCCCTACTACCACGCCTAATGAGCGGTTAATAGTTTCTGAAAAAATATAAAAGGGTACAAGGCCGCTAAAAATCATAAGCGTATATGTAGCATCTGAATCTACACCTACTTCTCCCCATTTATTTTGAAATACAATAATAAAGATAAAGCTATAAACAGCGAGCATTACTAATGGGGAAATAAGCGCCCATATCATTCCTAAGTAAGATCCTTTGTACCTTTGTAGGAAATCTCTTTTTGTAAACTCTTGAATTAAATTTTTATACTGAATTAAGTCCTTTAAATTAGTTACATACTTTCTTATGTAATCCATCTTTTTCACCTATTTCTTTACTTTATTCTTATAATATTTTAGAATTTTGATAGCTATTCGTCCAATATGCGTATTAAGGAACCTTATTAATACATATTTTATATCATGTATATCCTCATTAGGATTTAGCGCCACACTAGGATAATTCAAAGAAGGATTATTCCACAAGTACCCTGGTCCATTAGCATTTATTAGCTTGATAATCTCTATGCTATATTCCTTATAGGCCTGCATATTTTGCTCTATAATTTGATTATAAATATTAATCACTACATCTGGATTAAATGCTTTTGACATAGAATCTATTCGATACCTATAGTAACTTAAAGTTTCTGGTATAGATACGCCTTTACATCCATTGATATGCATACGAATTAAACTATCATAGTCTTCCATACCTTTTTGCATCTCTACACGATTCATACCAAACTCTATAAGTGCATTTCTTCTAACTACATAGAAAGCTGCTGACATATTAGAGAGCAACAAGTATGGCAATTTTAAATTAAAAGTAGGCCAAATATCTTCCTTAGCACCAAAAAACTTTACCCAACTATATACGATATCTATATCATGATGCCTTTCTAGTACTTTAATAGCTCTTGTATAGTAGTCAGGTGCTACTTGATCATCTGCATCCAAAAATGTTATATATTCACCTTGTGCTACTTTTATACCTGCATTTCTTGCTGCTGATAATCCTTGGTTCACTTGGTCAATTATCCTGTATCTCTCATCTCTTCTAAGATTATCTAATGCTTTAAGACTGTTTTCATCTGTAGTTCCATCATTAACAATGATTATTTCTAAATTAGAGTAGTTACAACCACTTAAACTCTCAAGCGTCTCATGTATATATTCTCCTAAATTAAAATATGGAATAATAATTGAAAGTTTTGGGTGTGTTTGTTCTATGTTAGTTTCTAACGAACTTTGCAATAACTCTTCACATTCCTGTTCACACTTTTGAATCCAGTACCAAGGAAATCGATAAGCATCTCCTTCTATAGCACTAAACTTTGCCTTATTGCCATCTACCTTTATAGGGGCTAAATCTTCTCCTCCAAACCAAATATATTGAAGAGTAAAGTACATAATAATATAGCTACACTCAAAATAAAGGTTTGTTATATTTCCTTTCTTTAAGAATGGTTTAAGTGTTAACAACACTTGATAACTTAATTTAAAAACTTCTCCTAATTTAATATCTACATCAAGTAATACTAAAGGAATTAATTGAATCTTTCCGTCCTCTTCTATCTGTATCTTTATTTTCTCTTTAGCATCCTGCCTTATATAAATCTGGCTCATCCCAACTACTCCATGTACCAATCTATAGTCTTTTCTATACCTTCTTCAAAGGTATACTTAGGCTTCCATCCAAACTCAGTTGTAATTTTTGTATTATCAATGGCGTATCTTCTATCATGACCTGGTCTATCCGACACATGACAAATTAATTCTTCTGTTTTACCTAAACTATTAATAATAAGTTTAACAATTTCTATATTAGCTTTTTCATTATTACCACCAATATTATAGACTTCTCCTATTTTACCTTTATGTAATACAGTATCAATAGCACTACAATGATCTTCTACATAAAGCCAGTCTCTAACCTGCATTCCGTCTCCGTAAAGAGGTAACTTTTTATTCGCTTTACAATTTGTAATCATAAGAGGAATAAGCTTTTCTGTATGTTGATAAGGCCCATAGTTATTCGAGCATCTTGTAATATTAACTGGCATTCCATATGTTTCATAATAAGCTCTTACTATTAAATCTGCACTTGTCTTAGAAGCAGAATATGGACTGTTAGGTGCTAAAGGAGTTTCCTCTGTAAAAAATCCTGTCTCTCCCAATGTACCATATACTTCATCTGTAGAAATCTGAATAAACTTAGTTCCTTCTTTATAATCTCTAGAGTAGCGATTATCAGGCTCTACCTTCCAATATTTCTTAGCTGTATCTAGTAAAACTTGTGTCCCCATAATATTAGTCGTTAGAAAAACTTCGGGTTCATCTATACTCCTATCTACATGGGACTCTGCTGCAAAATTAATCACTGTGTCTATTTGATATTCTCTAAATAATTGTTCTAATAATACTCTATCTCTTATATCCCCATGTACAAAAGTATAGTTAGGATGATTCTCTATGCCTTCTAGATTTTTAAGATTTCCTGCATAGGTCAATAAATCTAAATTGATTATTTTATAGTCATACCTCTCTAACATATAGTGGATAAAGTTACTCCCTATAAATCCAGCTCCACCTGTTACCAATACTGTCTTCATTAGTTATCCTCTCCTCTATTTAAATAGAATGGGCAATCTGAATCATATATTGTCCATACTCCGTTTTCTGCATAGGCTCAGCTAACTCTAATAATTGCTCTTTAGTAATCCATCCTTGCCTATATGCAATCTCTTCTATACACGCTATATATAGCCCCTGTCTTTTTTGAACTGCTTGAACAAAGCTACTTGCCTCTGTAAGCCCCTCACATGTTCCTGTATCAAGCCATGCCATACCACGCCCAAAAAGTTCTACTTTAAGCTTTTGATGTTTAAGATAAACTTCATTGACTTCTGTAATTTCTAATTCGCCTCGTTTGGATGGTTTGATTCGTTTAGCAATCTCTATTACCTCATTATCATAGAAATACAACCCCGGAACTGCATAATTCGATCTAGGGTATAGTGGCTTTTCTTCAATAGAAATGACGTGTCCTTCTTTATCAAACTCCACTACTCCATAAGCTGTTGGATCACTAACATTATATCCAAATATTACAGCTCCTTCTACCAAGTCAGCGGCTTCTCGCAAAGCTCCTGTAAACCCTTTACCATAAAATATATTATCCCCTAATACAAGTGCTACCTTGTCATCTTGTATGAACTGTTCTCCTATTATGAAAGCTTCTGCCAATCCCCTAGGTTCTTCTTGAATAGCATACTCAATCTTCATGCCCAACTGACTACCATCCCCTAATAATTCCTTATAGACCGGTAAATCTCTTGGTGTAGAAATAATCAGCACCTCTCTAATCATTGCTAACATTAAGGTAGATAAAGGATAATAAATCATAGGCTTATCGTATATAGGTAATATCTGCTTAGATATTGCTCTTGTAATAGGATAAAGCCTAGTCCCCAATCCTCCTGCTAAAATAATGCCTTTCATAAGTCACTCCTTCTATTTTATATTAAAATACATAAAACTATAAAATTTATTTATCTAAAAGCCTTTTACATTATTTTTATTATAGCATAATTTAGATTATCCTTTACTATTTTCCTCTTAATTTCTACAGTTAAATATTACAATTAATTTACATTTATTTGGTATATGTATTATTTTGTACTTATTTATCACATATAGTATAATAATATTTATCATGTTTTAAAGGAGTCTTCTTATTATGATCCGTGAAAATCAAAAATATCTAAATAGACTACAAGTCTTTCTAGATTTAATGGTTATACTTATTTCATTTTTAATCGCTTATTACATACGCTTTTACCAAATGGATGATGGGATACATGCCCTTACTTTCCAACAGAACTTACGCCCTATACTCCTCTCAATGCCACTCTACCTTATCTTCTATAATATATTTGATATTTATAGTACAAGGCGCACTAAACCCCTTCATGTAGAGCTTTCTGCAATTGCTAAAACGAATATTTTATGTGCTATCTTTATCATGGTAGGCTTATTTATCTTCAAGATTGTAGATTACTCTCGAAAATCTCTTGTGTTATTTTTTATCATTAATACTATACTTACTATGTCTAGTAGATTGGTAATTCGTATCATTCTTAAAAAATATAGACGCAAAGGTTATAACCTAAAGCATTGTCTTATTATAGGTGCTACCGATAGCAGTGCTCTCTTTATTGATAAAGTCAAAAAAAATAAACACTGGGGCTATAATATCGTCGGTATTATCACTTCTTCTCTTAATCATCACAAAAAATTTAAAGGGCATCCTATAATAGGGGATACTATAGAGCTCGAAAAAATCCTATTCGAAAAAGCTATTGATATCGTGATTATAGGAGTCTCTGGAGCAGATCTAAGTGAACTAAGACATATTCTTCAAGCTTGTGAGAAGTCAGGTGTTAAAACGCAGATTATTCCTTATTACCATAAATATATACCTGCCAAACCTTATATGGACGATCTAGATGGCTTACCTGTGATTGATATACGTCACGTTCCTTTAGATAATGTGTTTAAAAACTTCTTTAAGCGTAGCTTTGATATTATTTTTGCTTTGGTAGCTCTTATTCTAACAAGCCCATTATTACTCTTTGCAGCAATTATGACTAAACTTTCCTCTCCAGGTCCTATTATTTATAAACAAGAACGTGTAGGACTAAACCGAAAAAACTTTAATATGTATAAATTTCGTTCTATGCGCGTTCAGACTACTGAAGAAGAAAGGGATAAATGGACTACTCAAAATGACCCTCGTAAGACCAAATGGGGAAGCTTTATGCGTAAAACAAGTATTGACGAATTACCTCAGTTTTTTAACGTTCTCAAAGGAGATATGTCCGTGGTAGGTCCAAGACCGGAACGCCCTTACTTTGTGGATCAATTTAAGGAAACTATTCCTCGTTATATGATCAAACATCAGGTACGCCCAGGTATTACAGGTTGGGCACAAGTATGTGGCTATAGAGGTGATACCTCCATTAAAAAACGTATTGAACACGACCTTTACTATATAGAAAACTGGACATTTAGCTTCGATTTAAAAATCATCATTCTTACGATTTTCAAAGGATTTATTAATAAAAATGCTTATTAGAAAAAGCCCTCAAAAATTATGTTCAAATAATTTTTGAGGGCTTCTATTCTTATATATACTTCTTATTTTTCATCAAACTAGTCGCATGCTCTAATGTTTTCTCATAATCTCTTCTTTCTTTTTGAATAATAAAATTAACAGCCATACCCGTGCCTAATAATATCCAAAAGATAGGTGCTACAGATACTACAGAATCATTAAAAATGCCTGCTCCCAAATAACCTATAATACCTAAAAAGAATGCTATTCCTATTATCTCGAATTCACTATAGCCTTTTCTACAAGCATAAAGCTTTATACTTTGTACTATATACGTACCTATTAAAATCATAAAACCTACTAAAGCAACTACGCCTTGGTTCAGTGCAATTTGTAAGTAGAGATTATGAGGTTTATCCACTATCATATTAGTTGTGCCATAAGCATACCATTTCCCAAGATAATCATCTTGTGGGAAATATAAAGCATAATTATCTGCTCCATATCCTGTTATTAATGTATCTTTTAGTAAGGGTAAACTTCTAGACCAAATATATCCTCTAGCTGAACCTAAGCGTTCTTTTCCATAAAAGCCTATCTGTTCAGGGTCCTCTAATACATCTCTTTCATATGTTATCGGATTCACATAATATACTTCATCTTGCTCTACACCTAAATAAAAAATACGCTCTTTATCATATTCAACGAGCCATTTACTTGCTGTTTCAGATAATTCTGTACGTCTATCTATTGTAATATGTATAAATCGTTCGTCGTCAAATCGGTATGTTTCCCCATCTAATATATTTGGAATTACATTTCCCTCTATATCTTGGAAAATTAGGGTTTGGTCTTCTGCTTTTTCCTGCCCAGCTGAACGAATAACCATATCTCCTTGAGACGTTTTTAAGATAACCTTATTCTCATTTTCCTGTAGCCCCTGAATGGGTAATTTTTGTTTAAAGTCTTCTTGTTCTGAAGGACTTTGCACAAGCTGTACGGCATCTGAAATTAAACTTGGAATTCTAGCAAAAAGTTTTCCACCTAGTGCACTATTTAAAACAATCCCCCCTATTAGCCCTATTCCTGCAATAGGTACAATCCATTTCCAAGATTTTAAAATCCTCTTACAAAATACAATAACAAACACCAAACTTGTAAGTCCCGCACCAATAAGCCCCGCTCTAGAAGTACTTCCTAGGAGAACAATAACACCACATACTGTAAGCCCTCCAAATACTACTCTATATTTTATATTATGCATAAATAAAAAGAGTGTTAAAAAGATTGGTACGATGAGTGCTCCAAAACTCCCTACATAATTATAATGGTACATCGTTCCATACATTTTTCCCGGACCATGTACACCACTTAATCCTTCTCTATACTGTGCATAGGCTTCAGGAACAATTAAATTTTTCCCAAAATCGGTTGTCAAAACAATATCCTTCCCAACATATTGACAAATGCCCAGTATAGCCACGATACACGTCAAAATTCCTAGAGGTATAAGTATTAATTGTATATTTTCTTTCTTCTGTACCATATAATATGTATAATACATCATCACTATATAGGCTAATAACACAACAGTTCCTTCTGCTCTATCTGCAGCTCCCCACCAAGCTATATCTTGATGCTGAGATAAAACACCTGATAAAACGGTAAAAATCAGATATATTCCAACCCCTATACTCATTATCTTAAAAACTTTATCTACTTTTAAATCCTTCTTATTAAACGATAAAAAGAGCATAATTAACATCACAGCAGCAATACCTAGTATACTGCCTGCTTTATATTGAGAAAATATATCTACAATTTGCACCTGATTAAATAAATCTGCATACTCTTGATCTGTAATATCTACTATGGTCATCCTCATTATTAATGGTATGATGCCTACACCTATCATAATAGGTATATACCACAACCAAGAGAAATTAAATTGGTATCTCCCCTGACTTTCCTTGACTTTTTCCAACTATATCACCTCTTTATTTTTCATAATGAGTTTATTATAACATAATTTTATAAAAGTAAGCAAAAAAGGTACTCCCTAAGGAGTACCTTTTTTATAATTCATTATCACAAAATTATTTTACTTGGTTTGTGAAAGTGATTGATTTTGTAGCTGCATCGTAGCTGTAGCTGATTCCAAGACCATCTGCAACATATTTGAATGGTACGTATGTTCTACCATCTTTGATTATAACTTTTGTATCCATTGGTACATTGATACCATTTTTGTTCATGATGTTTGATCCGTTTTGGAATTGAAGAACAGCACCATCTTTGAAGATTGTTACTGTACCAACACCATTTACAGTACCAAAGTCAATTTTACCAAATTCTTCAGCAACAAATTTAACAGGAACCATTGTTCTGTTGCTTGCATCGATGAATGCAGCAGCATCAGCAGTTTTAGCTTCACCGTTTACTGTGTAAGCTGTGCTACCAACTGTTAATACGATTTCTTTAGCTGCAGCAGCATTTGGAAGGTCTTCTGTATTTTTTGTACCTACTACAAAGAAGTCTTTAACAGTGATTGCATCTGTTTTTTCTTCATCGTCTTTGTCGTATCCTGGATGACCTTTAACGTTCATTTCAGAGATAGCTTCACCGTAGATTTCTACGTCGAATGAACCTTCTGGAACCATTCTGTCTGTTGTTACTTCAACATCTGAAATTGTGATTGTAGAAGCTTCATCAGATGGTCTCTTAACTGTAACTTTAATTGTTCCATCTTTTTGTACTTCTGATTCAATTTCAAGGTCACCTTCTGTAACTTCTACTTTTGCATCTTCAATTGAGAAGTATTTTGTTGGAGCAACGTAGAATACTTCATCTCTATCGAACATTTCTTCTTCTGTTTCAGCAATAGTGATTTTACCACCTACTTGACCTTGAAGACCAACTTTAACTGTCATAGCTTCTGCTTCTACTTTGAATGGAGCTGTTACAGTACCAATTTCCGCTTTAATCGCTTCTTCAAAACCTCTGCTTTCTGCAGTAATTGTAATTGGACCGTTTTGGCTTACATCTGCATATACTTCAAATTCCATTGTAATTGTGTTGATTTTATTTTTTTCAATTACACTTGTATCTAAAGTAATTTCACCTGTTTTTGCATCAACTGTTGCTGCACCTTTTTTCTCTGTATCATTTACTTTTACAGTGATAGCTGTACCTGTAGTAACATGTGCACCTTCTACTGTGAAGTAAACATCTCTTTTAGCATCTAAGCTGTCGATAGCTGTTTCTTTTAATTTTACATTAACTTTTTTAGCTTCTTTACCGCCTACTAATTCAACTTTTTTATCATCTACTACAGAGATATTGATATCAAAGTCTGCAATATTAGCTACTACTAATTCTGTTTTAGCAAGTTTTTCTGATTTACCTGATTCTACTACATCTTTTACATCAACTTTTACTTCGCCAATTGAGCAATCTTCTCTTGGGTTTTCTGGTTTAACACCGATACCTTTAAGTACGATTGAACCTCTTTGTGCATCTGGATCAAAACCTGTTACAGTTACGATTAAAGATTTACCATCATTTGTTAATTTACCATTTGCAACTAATTTTGTATTAGCGTGGCCTCTTTTACCTTCTACTTCTACAGAACCATCAAATTCTAAATCTGATCTGTTTGGTAATTCGATTTCGAATTTAACACCATCTGCATCATTGTAGAATGAACCAGCTACTTTTTCTTCGATAGTGATATCAGCGATTTCACCTACACCTTCGATAGAAACATTTTTTGCATCGCCAGCTGTAGCTACATATACTTTATCTCCAGCAATTTCTGATGCTGTTAAAGTATATTTTCCAGATGTAATTACTGAATCTTGACCGTCAACGATGATTGCTGGAGTTCCTTTTTTTACTGTACCGATAACAGGAATTTTAACTTCTTTATCGCCTGCTGTTACAGTTACTCTAGCTTCAGTATTTGATAAAATTTCTACTTTAACATCGCCTTCTACATATACACCTGTTGTTTGATTAGCAGTTGTGTATTTGTCTTTATTGAATTCAAATGCTTCTGTTTTTAAGAAGAAAACAGTATCTTTTGTTGATGATGCTCCTTCAATATCTACATTTAAGTATACATCACCTTTTTCTACTGGTGTATTTTCTACAGCAGAAATAGTTTTACTAATTTCATTTGTTGATTTAGCCATTGTTGTTACTGGTACTGCTGTTACTACCATAGCTGCAGCTAATACCATAGCTAATTTTTGACGTAATTTCATGATTAACGTCCCCCTTCATAATTATAATTCATTATATAACTTTCCATTTCATAGTAAATTATATATGTGTATATTTTTAAAGTCAATCTACTAAATGTAATTGTAACTTTCTTGTAATAAATTTTAGTTTAATTTTAGACGTGTATCGTAAGTTGCAATAACATCTTTACTTTCATTCAATACGTATACAGTAGCATCTGTATCAAATTCTGTTTCTACATCATCTTGAACATCTTCTAAATAACTCTCTAGTTTATTTTTAGCTGTTCCATCCATCTCATTCCAAGCTCTTTTAGCTATACTTAAGTTAGCATAATCTGTGTAAATCTCAATTTCCAAATTTGAATCATCTTCCTTAATAGTCATATTACGTATACGTATTGAACCACCATCAAAAAGTCCACCCAAATTTAAGGATGGAAAATCATCATATTTATTTTGTATAAACTCTGTATACTTTTTAAGATCTTCTGCATTAAATTCACTATTTCCTTTGTACTCAAATCTAAAACTTCCTTTTGCAGACATTGTAAATGTTGCTTTTTCTATTTTTTCCCTCTTATCGTAAATTTCCCCTTCCACTTTAATATCACCGCATTCTTTTTGAATATCTTTCATAATATCTTTTGCCATTTTCTCTAGGTTAGCTTTTGAAATATCTTTAAATTCATCACCAAACTTCATACTATCATAACTCATTTTAAACTCTAATTTATCCTCATCCCCTTTAAGGCTTAAGTCCCACTCTATATTATAGCGATCATCATATTCTTTCTCTAATTCTTTAAGTGCCTCTTCTAAGACTTTTGTAAATTCTACAGTCACATCTTCTTGTTCATTATCTTGTTTATTGTCTTCTTTATCTGTAATCCCTAATTTTTTCTCATATTGCTCAATTTTAACTTGCATCTTTTGCATTTCTGATTTTGCTACTGCAAGTTCATGATTTCTAGCCGCAAGTTCTGCTTCAAGTGCTGAATGAGCACTAGTACTGGTATTGATTTCTACTGTATTTGTAGTACCATTCCAGTTTACTTGACTTCCAATTAATTGGCCTGCATCACGAAGTGATACGTAGACAGAATCTCCAATAAAAAATGGTTCCATATTGGGCACTTTATGCTCGCCATCTACTTTAACATTAATATTGTTATAACGAAGCTGTACATTTTTTGTAAGGTTTGCTGCACTTACTGCAAATGCTCCTGTTCCGATAGCACTTGCCATAAGTACTGCCATGATTTTTTTACTTCTTAATTTCATTACCATTGCCTCCTTATGTAAAATCACTAGATTGATTTCCTTGATTAATACAAGTATATTATTGACTTTAAAGTTATTCAACCATTGTAGTTAAAACTTAATATTACATTAACATTAAAACAATATTAATATATCCTCCTCTTATCTAAATTCCTAAAAAACTCCACCTATTATTCTACCTTTTCTATAACAAAAAGAGACATAGGACTTAAGCCTATGCCTCTTTTGAAGGGGTATTTATTAAAATTATCTATTTGTAAATGTAGCTGTTTTTGTTTCGTTTGACCATTCAACTTCTACGTTTAATAGTCTAGCCATTTCACCTACTGGTACGTATGTTCTACCATCGATGATTGTCACTTTTTCATCCATAGGAACTTTAACACCATTTACAAGTGCAATGTTACTTCCATTTACTACTTGAAGTACACGATTACCAGCAAAGATAGTGATTGTTCCACCATTCTCTTTAGAGAATAACACATCTTTACCATTTACACCAAATACGTCTGATACGTATTTAACTGGTACCATTACACGATTTGATTTAGCAACGTATGGTGCTGCGTCCATTTCTTTCACTTCACCATTTACTGTGTATTTTCTTTCTCCAACTTTAAAGATACCTGTACCTTTTTTAAGACCATTAGTTGTGTTATCTTCTGTATTTGGAGTACCTACTACGAAGAAATCTTCTACTGTGATTACATCATCAGTATGTTTAGAAATAGCATTCCCACCAACTGTAAGATCAAATTTCCCTTCTGGAACAGTTCTATCTGTATCTACTGTAATATCAGAGATTGTGATTTTACCAAGTTCATCAGATGTTCTATCAATTGTGAAGAAGATTTTACCATCTTTAACTTTTACATTTTTAATTTGAATATCTTCTGCTTCTACTTTAGCATCTGTTACAGTGATACCTGCTTTACTTCCTTTAGCAACCTCAACAACAATTTCTTTACCACGTGGTAACATTTCAGCTTCTGTCTCTGTAATGACTACTTTACCACCTTTTTGATCTGTAAGACCAACTTTAACTGTCATTGGAGCCGCTTCTACTTTAACAGCTTCTTTAACTGTACCAAGTTTAATTTGAATATCTTCTTCAAAACTTCTGCTTGATGCTGTTAATGTAATATCACCTGCATCTGCAACTTTACCTTCTACTTCAAATTCAAATACAATTTTATTTGCTTTAGCTGGGTCAATTTTAGCTGTATCTAAAACAAGACCGATAACATTTTCTTTTTTAGCATCTAATTCTGCTGTTACAACGCCTTCTTTACCTTCAACGATTTTAATATCTTTTGAAGTAATTGTTGCACCTTCAATGTCGAAGTAGATGTCTTGACGTTGGTTTAAGCTAGCAATGGCATTTTCTTCTAATGTTACTTGTACAGTTTTACCATCTTTACCAGCTACAACTTCTACTTCTTCTTTAATATTAAGTTTAACACCGAAATCTGTTACGTTAGCAACTACTAATTTAGTTTCATCCATTTTTTCAGCTTTAACTGTTACTTTAACTTCACCAGTTTTTACATCATATTTAGCATTTTCAGCTTCTACTTGGATACCTTTAATTTTGATACCACCTCTTGATACTGATGATGTAATACCACTTACTTTAAGTTCAAGAGTCTTTGCATCATCATCTAATTTTGCATCTACAACCTTAATATCTTGTCCTGCAAGACCTCTAAGTTCTTCTACTTCAAGAGTAGAAACCTCTTTAAAGTTAAGATCTGAGCTATTTGGAAGAGAAACTGTGATAATTGCATCATTTTGAAGACCACCTGCTACCTTTTCCTCAATAATGATATCTGCAATTTGACCTTCACCATCAATAGAGATATTTTTAACTGTACCAGCTTTTACTGTTAATGTTTTATCTGTTACAACTTCACCTGTTGCAAGTGAATATTTGCCAGAAGTTGCAAGTGAATCTTCACCATCTACAACGATTGCTGGGTTACCTTTTAATACTTTACCATATACAGGAATAGAAACTTTATTTCCAGCTACCTTTACTGATACTGTTACTTTAGCTTCTGTTTTTGATAAGATTTCTACTTTAAGACCTGTTGTTGCATCTACGTATACACCTGTTGTTTGATCAGCTGTTGTATAAGCATCTTTGTCAAACTCAAAGTCTTCTGTTTTTAAGAAGAATGTTGTTGTTGTATCTTGAGTTGTTTGATTTGCATCAAACTTCATATCTAATGCAACACCTTTAGCTGCATCTAAAATAGTACCTTCTACGATAGATACTACTTTATTCATTTCATTTGTTGACTTAGCCATTGTTGTTACTGGTACTGCTGTCACGATCATTGCTGAAGCTAATACCATAGCTAATTTTTGACGTAATTTCATAATTAAGCCTCCCTTAAGTTGTCGTTAGGCAATTACAAGGTTATGTGTATGTAATG
>ERZ791765.854-NODE-854-length-25616-cov-3.648175_pt1 | contig 25616 bp, 25 predicted proteins | sample MGYA00509949_ERZ791765 | MGnify/ENA primary metagenome ERZ791765 (study PRJEB30046, sample SAMN00791980) | human gut metagenome | study: EMG produced TPA metagenomics assembly of the A metagenome-wide association study of gut microbiota in type 2...
TAATATCAAAAAACGATACTAACTTCTCTTCATCGCCCTTAACTTAATGCCATTGCTTCTAATGTTCTCAGTTCTTTTTCCGAAGGCTGACCTGTACTTCTTGCTATTCTTAATGTCTGATTCATTAATGCCTGTTCATATATATTTCTTACAAAGCGGCCATTTCCAAAATCCTTATGCTTACATGCATGTCCGAATATTTCAATAACTTTTTCATGCACTTCATCAGATAATCTGACCCCTGATTTTGATGCCATAGATATCAATATTTCATATAATTCTTCTTCGGTGTAATCATCAAAATTAATATGAAATGCTATCCTGCTGGTAAGCCCTGGATTGGTATCAAGAAATTGCTGCATTTTGTCCGGATATCCGGCAAGAATAACAATAGTATCCTCCCTGTTATTCTCCATCTCCTGAACCAGCGTGTTAATTGCCTCATCTCCATATAAGCCTCTTCTGCCATCTACAAGAGAATAAGCTTCATCTATAAACAACACATTTCCCTTAGCCCTTCTGAAAAGACTTTTTACCTTGGGAGCTGTCTGTCCTACATATTCCCCGACAAGATCACTTCTACCAGCCTCTATTAAAGCTCCCTCCGGGAGTATTTTATTGTCTCTTAAAATGTCTGCAAATAACCTCGCAACTGTTGTCTTTGCGGTACCCGGATTACCTGTAAATACCATATGTACAGCACTCAACGGTGGTTCAATTCCATTCGCGCGATATATTTTTCTTGTATTATAATAACTTATAATCTTATCTATAATGTTTTTAGGGTTGTTAAGACCTATCATGGATTTAAGTTCAAGATATGCATTTCCTTCTCTTTCCTTAATCCGTTCCACATGCTTTATCTCATAATCTGCATACTGTGAATATATATCTGTACACAGAATATTTCCAAGACATTTATGTATTTTTGCATCTAATTCATCCGGATAATATTCTATGTCGTCTGCTATATCTATTTTATTTGCGACAGATTCATCTATACCCTTATCAATTAAATCCATTTTTATATATTCTCTGGCTTGGGCTCCCATATATGTGTTCTGTCTTATTTCACAAAAATTGGTGTTGTGGGCACTATCTTTTATTAATTCCTTAATTCGTTTATTGCCTCGTCTGACAAATACAAATGTCAGCACATTTGACGAATACTCTTCTATCATCAGCCCAATTCTATCTGCTGCCTTGCGCAATCTGTTATTATCGTATTCATCATCAACATCTTTCATATCAGGAATAACAATTCCTACACTTGATGCCTCACAATACGAATATCCATACGATTCATTCTGGTCTGACAGCAATCCTGATATCCATATTCGGCTGCTTCTTAACCTGTTTTGCTTATACAATGCTGCTATTATGACTTTCGCGATTTCATATCCGACACTGTTCCTGCTACAGGTTATTATATATTGCACCGGATTCCCCAGATAATTAGTAGTATTCCTGTTAACAAATATTCTTTCCAGTTCTGGAAGTAGTGTTTCTGAACAATTAAGTTTTACTGCCTTGTCATATAGCTGCTTCTTTAAAATGTTTGTATCTACATATATTTCACGACATTTCTTTCTTCTTTCACCGCTCTTCATAAAATCGCAACTGAAAAATCTGTCTACGACTTCATAATCCAGATGAAATAGTCTGTCTTCCATCTTATTAACCCGGTCATATGTAGTCTCCCGAATATTAAAATCATATATTTTCATACCGCATTTTTCGATATAGCCATATATGTGCTCCGTTGCATTTTCCTTATAATTATTAGAAATAACCCTGAATTCTACTCTTCCATTAGATATATCCGTATCTATATAACACACAAATACAACAATCTTATACTCATGCTCACCCGAATACTCTATTGCACAATCCTCAAGATCACACCAGATTCTCTCATCCTGATCATTGATACTTCGTTCACCATTACTATTTTTCAAATATTTTTCTACAATTCTACAACTTTGAATCTTGGCAGATGCCTCATAAAATAACATAATCCCACACCCTTTCCCATAGTTAATAACTTACGTATCTATTATTAATTATATAAAAGGCGTGGGACTATATTGGTACATGAATGCTATTGCTTAGTATTTGTTTTGTGCAATCATAATTTGTCAAATACATTATTTATTAAGTCTACATATTCCTGATTTCGTTTTATTGCAGCAGGATGATAAACATTAATAGCCGGAACAATCTTCCCATTTATATCAAGTTTATAATACATATCTATATCAGGCTCTGATTTTTTTCTATTTTCCCATTCTTTCTTGCTTTTAAAATAATCATATACATGATCAATAATTTGCCAATATGAGCCGCAACATATAATATAATCAGGATTAATTATTTCTATTTCTCTTTTTATAAATTCGTTGTATTTTTCAGCATACTTATTAAGTTCTTTGAAATCAGTAGAAGATGAACCACCTCTTTTGTTAATATTCATAAATGCTATCTGTTTTTTTATTTCATTGAAATCAGAATATGTATATTCATTTTTTATGTTTCCGTCTAACCTTGCCTTTATAATATTCTGCATTGCAATAATTCTTTGAAAAATTCTCTTTTTTCGAGAACTTTCTTCATCCTTTAAATAAAATCTTCCATCATCAACAAATCTTTGTCCTGTTGCGTTGGCCTCTCTTGCAATATATAACACTCTTTTTCCATCTAAAATTGGAGATGTCCACATTTTTACATCAACAAAGCCATCTCTTGAAAAAGATTTTATATCCACTTTATCGTTTTTATATTCTTTTTCTTTAGCCTGCTCTGTCGTCCATATATCAAATAAATCCTCAAGATAAAATATATTATCAAGATTTTTATACTTCATTTTCCCTCTCGCATTCTATTCATATCGTTTTAGTGCCTGCTTCAAGTCATCAATAACCTGTTCAACCAGACTATCAGGGCTTACAATTGTAATATGTCTTGCATATTGTGTTGCAAAACATCTCATAGCCATAAGATTAGCATGAACCGTTACCATTACCTCATCTTCTGAATAATCAGCAAATTTGATGTCTTTACCAAACCAGTCAAGAAGCTCTGATATAATGTAACGATATGCACGGAAATGAACTATCCCGCTATCACCTGAAAACATATATATATGATCCGCCATATGCTTTGACAGATTCAGACCATTCTCCAAACCTTTAACTTTCTTCATTGGCTTTCTCTTAGTATCAAGAAGTACAATATCTGTTATCCAGTCAATCCTGTAATTAGCATAGTTATCATATTTGTCATAATTACATATAAGATAATATCTTCCGTTTGTCGCAACCATCTGATATGGATTAATTATATATTCCCTTGGTGCACCTTCACTATTACATCTGTTATGAAGCTTATAATCCATGTCATAATAGTTATAACGAAATTTTACCTGTTTTCCTTTGCTTATTGCTTCATCCAATATCTCTATATTGTAAAATAGCTGTTTGTTAACAAGCGGATTTTCCTGCAGATTACATATATGCTTCACGCTTGACTTAAAATAACAGTTTGACAGGCTTTCCAACTTCTCAATAAGTTCAGTACACTGTTTATAGGGAATTGACTTTGAAAAAAGCAGACAATCTATAAGAAGCCTCAACTCTGAATTACTAAATGTTCTTTCTATGTACCAGTCTGTATATATAGTTTCCTGCTCCCCATTCTTTTTGGTTCTTATCTGTTCTGTATATTCAATATCATATCCACATTCCAACAGATATGACAGATTTCTTCTTACGGCTTTCCTGTCTACTTCCATACCATATTCTTTTCTAAGAATATCAATAAAATCATTTTGTTTCAGTCTGTGTTCAGCATCTGAATATTTGTTAAGAATATCAAGTATATTAATAACCAGCAGTTTTTTTGACATTACCTCATACATATATCTTCCCCTACTTTTCAACCGCAATATTATAATCAAGCACCTGCTTAAGCAGATAATTGCTCATATTTAAGACTTTCATATTAAAATCACTTTCATTAAACAGCAGCGATACAGCAAAAAGATTAGCCTCATATTCAACATTTTTAAATGCATTTTTACTTGTTACCGCAAAATTATTAATATCATCTGAATGAAGAAGCGCATGTCCTAATTCATGTGCACACAAAACCAGCTGGCTTTTATGCTCATATCTTCCATTAATAATTATAATTGTTGGATAATTATCCGACCTTATCGTATATGCTTTCCTGTCTATCGGAAGCATTTTACTTACAACTACTCTTATTCCGTACTTTTCTGCTAATTCAAAAGGATTCCTTGTATTATAGTTCTCCCTTAAATCTTCTGCCAGCTTCTTTATATCTTTAGCCTTCATGTTGTCACCTACCTGTACTTATAGCTCACAAGCTGTAACTGTTGTAAGATTTCATTTGCAAATGCAACCATTGTTTCATCGTCCATCTTGGATGGATCATATCCTCCATATGCAGCAACTGTCGGAAGCTTAAGCAAGAATTCCATTGCTTCCTTCGGATCTTCGAATGTTCCTGGAAGCTTGTTCGTATCATCACTTTTGTCGTGAGACATTTCTGGTACATTACCCATCATCTCTGCTGGTGTGGTTCCAAGAACATTACACATTTTTTCAAATGTTGAAACGGGAATTTTAACGATGCTTGAATCCTCGTATCTGTAAACTGTGGATACTGACACACCTAATTCCTTTGCAATATATTCTGCAGATATTTTCTGTTCTTTCCTTTTTGCTTTTAATCTCTGCCCTAATTCCATATCTAATCAATCTCCTGAATACTCTATTTATATGTTAATTTTATTCTACTCTTTTTTTGCATTTACGCAAGTTATTTTTTGCATATTTGCAATTTTATATTGACATACTAGCATTAATGCATTATATTTCTTTTGTAATTCGCATTTATGCAAATATAAGGAGGGTAAAAATGCTTGAAATAATGGATACAGATTATCAATCATCAAATATGCCAAACATAAAAGTAATTGGCGTCGGAGGTTGCGGTAATAATGCAATTAACAGACTTGCACACCAGACTCCTTATCCTATTCAATTCGTTGCTATTAATACAGATCAGATGGTACTTGATAAATCAGAGGCTGACACATGCATTACTATTGGAAAAAAGCTGACTGGCGGATTTGGTGCTGGTGGGAATCCAGAAATTGCCTATGCAGCTGCTGAAGAAAGTGCTGACGAAATTAAAGAAATTATAAACGATGCAAATATGGTAATTCTTACTGCCGGTATGGGAGGAGGTACAGGTACTGGAGCACTGCCATACATTGCTGAGATGTGCAAGGACCTAGGAATTCTTACGGTAGCAGTCGTTACTACACCTTTCAGCTTTGAGAATCCTAACCGCTCTGATGTGGCCCGTGCAGGAATACAGAATCTTGAAAAGTGTGTTGATACCTTGCTCGTAATATCAAATGATAAACTGCTTACATCTAATGAGAAAATTGTAACTATGTCATCTGCATTTACTCTTGCAGATTCTGTATTAAAGAACTCAATTGACACTATTACCAATATTGTGTTTAACTGCGGTACTGTAAATCTTGACTTTAATGATTTAAAAACTGTTCTCGGAGACAAAGGGTACGGACACTTAGGAATAGGATATGCTGATGAGAATACCTCTATTACTGATGCTGTCAAACAGGCTGTTAATTCACCTTTACTTAGCACTAATCTTTCAGGTGCAAAGTATGTTATGATAAATTCATCTGGAGATGTTAATCTTATCGAACTTAATAATGCTATCCAGTATATTCAGGAAATTGTCGGAACGGAAGCTAAAATCATGTGGGGTACCGTTTCTTCTAAAGAACAACTTGAGGATAATAAAAGTTCCCTTATAACCATTATTGCAACTGGGCTTAATGATTCCAGTGACACTAATAAAACTAGTCCTACCAACCTGCCTATGAAAAATACTTATAATACCGTTAAAGCTTCTGACATAAATAATCTTTTAGCTAAGTCAGAAAAGAAAGAAAATGAACTTGTCATTCCTACTTTTCTGCAGTCAAGAATGAAAAAATAGGGGGTTCCCCTATTTTTCCATTCTCTAACCTGCTCTAATTTTCAACATTTCCCAGCTCTGCCCTAAACATCAGTCTTCTCGTTCCCCTGATATTCTCAAACTGGATTTCATATGTCTGTGTAACCTTATCGACCTTAACAATCTCGCCTGTTCCAAATACCTTATGTCTGACTTTATCTCCAACCTCAAATACAACCTTTGGCAGCATCTGCTCAGTCACACCTCTGATTAATACTCTGCTGTTGTTGATACAGTCAAGAAGATTAGTATCAATGTCACTTAAAAATGCTGATGGTCTTGCGCCAAAACGCCCGTCTTTCTTTCTATAAGTGCTGAGGTAAAGCATATTCTTAGCCCTCGTCATCGCAACATACAACAATCTTCTTTCCTCTTCATATTCGTCTTCATTACGAAGCCTGCTGCTTGGAAACTGTCCTTCAACGAGTCCTGGTACAAATACTGTATCAAACTCAAGTCCTTTTGCTGTATGAATTGTCATTACTTTTACAACATTATACTCTCCGTCCTCATCTTGCGCTGAAAATAATGCAAAATGGCTTAACAGATCAGCCAGCTCAACCTTTTCCTGATTATCTTCCTCCAATGCCGTAATAGTCCTGATAAGCTCTGACACATTATCAAGTCTGGTCTGGTCGATATCCTGCTCCAATGCCTGACGATATCCCATATCAAGACATTTGTTTACTATATCAGTACAGGTATAAGCAACATATGTATCATGCAATTCACTGATTGCATTGTAATATTCTATAACATTTTTCTGTGTTATATCGCCATTTTCAATCTGCTTTCCAAGTGCCTTGAAAAGACTGCAGTTGTTCTGTGCCGCTGCATTTTTAAGCTTCTCAACAGACTTCTTACCAAAGCCCCTTCTAGGTCTGGATATAGTATACATCAAATCCATATCCGTAAGGCTGTACACCATTCTCATGTATGAAAGCACCGTTCTTATCTCTTCGCTTTCATAGAATTTTGCACCGCTTAGTATCTTGTAAGGAACTTTTCTTTTTATAAATGCTTCCTCTAACGACCTTGTCTGTGAAGCAGCCCGCACCAATATAGTATGGTCGCTGTACTTCATATTCTTAGCGACATTATCAAGAATAGTATCAGCTATCCACAAAGACTCATTCTTCTCGGTGTCAGGTGCATTAAATACCGGCTTATAGCCATCTGGTCTGTTAGAAATCATCTGCTTTTCAAGCCTGTTCTGATTAGCAGATATAAGTGATTTAGCCACATTTACAATCTGAGGAGTACTCCTGAAATTCTCAGTAAGTGAATAATCCTGCACATTTTCATGTGTTTTGTCAAAATTAATCATGTATTCAGGGTCAGAACCGCGCCATGTATATATATTCTGGTCGTCATCACCTACTACAAACAGATTCTGATACAATCCACTTAGAATGTGAAGCAGCATGTCCTGTTTCATATTGACATCCTGATACTCGTCGCACAGTACATACTGGCACTTTTCCTGCCAGCGAATCCGCACATCTTCATTCCTGTTTAAAATATATAAAGTGAAATTAATAAGGTCTTCAAAGTCCAGAGCATAATTGTCACACTGTCTTTTAAGATAATTATAGAAAACCTTTTTATCCACATTTTTCTCGCTGGAAGCCCTTCTTTTAAGCTCTGTCTTATCAACGCCTGCCATAAGCTCAACATAGGACATATCCTGCTTGGTTATGTCTATATCACTCATTATCTTCTTCGCAGTATTGTCTTTGAGCGATATTCCCATATCCTCTGCCACGTCCTTAATCATCTCCAGCTCTGCCTTCTTATCAAGAATCGTGAATGTCTTAGGAAATGTCAGCCTGTGAATCTCCTCTTTAAGAAACATGTTACAATATCCGTGAAATGTTCCTGTAAAACAGTTGGCATTATCACCAACAATATTCCTTAATCTGTGCTTCATCTGCGAAGCCGCCTTGTTTGTAAATGTAAGCGCCACAATAGATGATGGCTCAACAAACAGTTCTGTTATGAGATATGCTATTCTATATGTAAGTACAAATGTTTTTCCCGAACCTGGAACTGACGCAACCCTTATGTTGCCTTCTGTCTGTGTTATTGCCTCTGTCTGTTCCTTCGTTGCCTTTTCTGGTATTTTCATAATTATCTTTACCTGTATTGTGCTACTTTCTTGTATTTCTTGTGATATAATGTTGCATTATTATATTATAAACCAATGCGATGTCGAACATCCATTCGCTTATTATACACTATTTTTATGTATATACAAACCTCAATTAAAATAATATATCATTTATATGTACCCAAAGTAGGACATAAAAAAATATTTAGTGTAATTTGAAAATAACACGTATATATTGTGGATTTTAGATATTTTTAAGGTTATTTATCTTTGATTGTATAATTTATCTGTGCAAATAAAAAAGGGGCTGTCGCTTTAACGATTGAAAATCGTTGAGGTGCCAGTCGCTTTTTCCTATAAAAATACGATTTTTAAGTTACTATTTATTAAAATGATTAAGTGGGTCAAGATGTATGCTCTTATTGCCAATGCTGACCTTATCGAAAAAGCTTCTGTTATAGCTTTCTAAAGAGCTTCGTGTAACATGTACTGTAGATGTCGGTCTTATGTCTATTGAATTTAACTGTTTTGATGGCAATGACTGTGTATCACAATCCTTATATATGCAATACTGCTTAAGCTGGCTATTCTTATGTTTAATATACCTTCTGTACATGAAGCTGGTTACATATGTTCTATGCTGTTTATAATACCTGGATTTCCTTTTATCACAAGCGGTATTGACCTTGCCAAGCTTGATTTACGGTCCGGTCTTGAACGGTTGACATATTCAATAATTATTGTACTGGTAGCTACTGTATTTTCATGGATTATGGCATTATTATTACATTTACAACCTGAAGCCTTCCATAGTTATAATGGTTCCTGGACTTTACTTGTACCGTGCAATATATAATTTTGGCACAATGTCTCTAACAGATGCATTCTCATGGTTTACATCTGCCATCATGATAATTATTGTGCTTCCACTAGGACTTATATTTGCCAGAATCATTACTGACCGCACATTCCGCTATTGTACATAAATATTACATTTATACATTTGTTACATAAAATTACCATTTGTTTTAGAGCCTTAACAGCGTTAAAACAAATGGTAAATCATCATACAGCACCTTCTTATGCACAATCCTCTTCAAGCTTAAGTGTCTTTATGCCAAATATAAAGTACAATACATGAAACAGCCACACTATCCCAAGAACAATCCTGCCAACAGGCACTGCGTGCATCATAATAAAACCTATACTCATAAGAATGGTGACTGTAAGCATAATTCTTACCTTTGTCTTTACTGTCATGCCCTTACCCTGCACAAAACTTTCAAGATTCTTTTTATACAGCCTTGTGGATATAAACCAGTTATGAAGCTTTTCTGAGCTTTTAGCAAAGCAGAACGCTGCAAGCATTAGAAAAGGAAATGCAGGAAGCAGCGGAAGAACTGCACCTAATGCTCCAAGCCCCAGTCCAAGACAGCCTAATATAACCAAAAATACTTTCTTTAAATTCATTCAATAATCTCCGTTTCTTCATATTATTCAGACAGTAAGCACATATGGATATCAACTTATAATACGGCTTATTGCAATATTGCACATATTTAATCTAATAATGCAAAAAGGCATATGGTTAGGTGTTTCTAACCATATGCCTTAAACGATATTATAATTTGCTTATTATTTCAACCACTTTAAGCGATTTATTAATGATATTATTTTTCAATATCAATATGTAAGTGTCAAAAGTATAAAAATAAAAAATGCGGAAATGCTACAAAAAGCATTATAAAAAAATGCTGAAATATGATAAAATAAAGAATAAAAAAATGCGGAAAGGTAGATATGCTACATTTCCAACCTCTCCGACCATATCTGCACCAGTTTTTCTACTGAATATGCAGCGTTTGCCGGACTTGTTGATGGAAGTGTTACCGCTTTTATTCCAAGCTCTTTTTCCTGATATTTCTTATAATATCTGGCTGATGTCGCACCATTGCAGAACACCTTGGTTATCTTAGACTGCTCCAGTATAGGCTTTAAGTCTGTTGGCACAACATTTCTTATGCTGCTGTCACTTGAGCCTATAATATCGCAGCTATATATAGTATCCCACAGGGCTATATGATATTTATGAAGCATCGCCTTCTTTTCTTCTATTGTTGCTGGAACCACTATTCCGTTATACTCGCTATCAGGCTGTTTCTTTGATTTAACGTCATTATATTTACAATACAGTACCTCTGCCATGACTTTCCAGAATCGGTTCTGTTTATGTCCATAAAAAAACATCTGCTCCCGCGACTTTACTGATGGCAGGCTTCCAAGAATAAGTATTCTGGAATCCGCATCATATAATGGCGGAAACGGATGTGTTATGTGTTCATATCTTGAGTCTATATTATCCATGTTTTTGCACTATCCCTCTCTATTTCTATGACTATTTTATACATAATCATTGTATATGTGACACATGCCGATGCACATTCTATATGACATAAAGTTCCCATATATTTTTATTTTATATATATAATGCATTCAGTCAAATATGTTATTCGTATTTATCCCATTTACTTTTTATTCTTCTACAGCAAGATCTCCGCACAACCTGTCTGTTACAAGTTCAGCGCACCTTTGCTTGTGTGCTACATGAAGTGGATGATTCTGAAACTGCTGTAAGGCTTTCTCGTCTCTTAGCTCTGCATAGAATACCAGATCATAGCCTCCGGCAATATTAGTTCCTATGCTTGCATTTATAAGTCCATCTATGTGTCCATTCATAGTATTAACTGAAGCCTGTAAGAATTTAAGTGTTTCTTTCTCTTTATGTTCTGACTTTACTTTATCTGTGTAATTCCAGAATAATATATGTCTTATCATTATATTCACCCCATTGACATTTTAAAGCCACCAGTTGTTGCGAGTTCTACGGGAAAATAATATGAGTGAACCTAGACTCCAACAATACCGCAGAGCAGTACCCCTCCCAGGACTGGTGACATATGTATTATAATACTATTCTACAAAGAAGCAAGCTTTTACTTTAATCTGGATTTTATCTTATCCATGTTATAATCTGGTGCTTCTGCTACAACTGCATCATATAGTGACTTTACATCTTGCTCTTCTTCCTCTATTTCTGAAGCTATTGTACTTAATTCTTTACCCTTTTTTACTTTCTTGATAATTATTTCTATAATTTGTTCTTGTTTGCCACCTTCTAAAAATTCCTTCATTGCGCTCCACATTTCCACATTAACCACCTTTCTTTCCCTTTCATTATTAACTATTTTAATGAGTTCTTTTGTTCCTGTCATTTTGCCTATCATTTCTATGAAATCTATAGACAAATAATTATCTGCATAATTCTTTGCTATATACTCAAAATTCTTTTCATATATACTATGCATAATATCAAACATAGCCTTTACATCTTTATTAGTAAAGTTATACTTTTCTATTTTTTTCTTTTATCTCGTTATACTCTTTTATATATCCTAATGTATCATAAACATCTCTTTAACTCGTTATACCTCATAACTGACTTATGATTAGCCAGCCAGTATATTATAATAAGCTTATACTTGCCATTTATTAAAGATAATGTATAACCAAAATCTGTATCTAATATATTTTCCCCTGTATGGCAGCAATCCGTTTTGGGGATACTTGCTCCTGTATAACAACAATCAATTTTCTGTGTATTTTCTGACTTACAGATACAGCTATGTTCATTATTATCATTGTTATTATGCACGATTTGTTTTTATCTCCTTTAATTTCTACACATTTATCAATTATCTATTTTCAGTTATATTTTCAATTATATATTTATGTTATTATACTTACCTGAAAGCAAGTACTGCACTTTTAGGTGTGTACTTCCTTTTTGTAATAATTTAATGTATATTACATATACGGGCAATACTAATACTGATGCCCTAAAATGCCATAAAAGCATTTTTAACTTTTGTCAAAAGTAAAATGAGGAGTTGGTGAAATATGGTTTTTTCTATTGAAAAATTACGTCCAATAAGAGAAGGAATGACTATTTCAAGAGATTCAAAACTTGGTGATTTGACTAAGGTAACTTACTTTTCACTTGGAAAAGATACTTCTATAAGTCAGGAAAGCTATGACAGAATGACTATGTATATAGGAGCTTCAGGATGGGGAGAATTCATTATAGGTGAAGCTAAAAAGAAAGTTTCATTACATCCTGATGAAGCAATTATTATCCCACCACATACTCTATGTGGTATGCAGACATCAGAAGGATTGGTGTATACAGAATTAATATTGGAAAAGGAGAACAATATGAACGCAAATGTAAAAACAAATGAAGTATTCGCACTTAAGAATCTTATATCTTATGAGGAAGGCAGCATCGCTAATATGGATGTTATAAGTAACCCTTCTATGAAATATGTACTTATGGCTTTCGATGAAGGTACAGGGCTTACACCTCACAGAGCACCTGGTAATGCTATTGTATTCGCACTTGAAGGAAAAGCTACTATCGGATATGAAGGAAAAGACTATGAGCTTAAAGAGGGTGAATGCTTCCGTTTCGAAAAGAATGGTCTTCATAGCGTAACAGCCAATGGAAAGTTCAAGATGGCACTTTTACTTGTGCTTGAATAATAAGTATTGTCATTTAGGTAAGTTATTGATTAGATAAGTTGTTTCTTATGGAATCGTTTAAGAAGCTTATTAATTATCAAGGATTTACTCCATTATATATAATTGCTTGTGAAATTGACACTATTTGCTTTTTTACGCGAATAGTGTCAAACCTTCTTTCCTTTTTTTCTTGCGAGTTTTGACTCAGATTTATTTTTTTGCTAATTGAGTCAAACATAATTTAATGAAAGTTACTTAAATAACAATAGCTCTCACACATTCTCTGATACAACAACACTTTTTACCACATTCACACTATCTGTATCTATGGTCATACCAGTACCTGCTTTTTCTTCATTGTAATTCTTCGCAGCAGATACTGCCTGTAAAAATACCACTATTCCTATGCAGAATAAGACCGCAATCATTCCTACCCCCTTGTTAATATCTCCTGTGAGCTGTGATACTATACTTACAACTGTTGTTCCAAGAAATGAAGCACCTTTCCCACATATGTCCATAAGTCCGAAGTATTCCCCATTCTTCTCTTCTGGAATAATCTTTGTAAAGTAAGAGCGTGATAATGCCTGTATTCCACCCTGAAACATTCCAACCAGAATTGCAAGTATCCAGAACTGTAGCTGGCTTCTTAAGAATATCGCAAATACTGCTATTCCAAGATATGCCACTATACAGACCAATATAAGCTTATCAGTACTCACCTTATATGACAGTCTGCCAAATATTATTGCACATGGAAATGCTACTATCTGTGTTACAAGCAATGCAAGTAATAATCCTGTACTATCAAGCCCTAGTGCCGAACCATACGCTGTTGCCATATCTATAATTGTATACACACCATCTATATAAAAGAAAAACGCAAGCAGAAATAAAAATATATGTTTTTCTTTTTTTATATTTTTGCAGGTACCATACAGTCTCTTAAAGCTTTCTCTTATAGCATGTGGCTTTCTTTCAACATAATTCTTCTGTTCATACTTCTTTATATGTGGAAGCGACATGCCAAGCCACCATACTGCTACTATTACAAATGCTATGCCCATAGCCATTTCCATGCTTATTCCAATATTTGATGAGCCGAGCACCAGCAACAGACATCCAACAAATGGTATGCAGCTACCTATATAGCCCCACGCAAACCCCTGTGATGATACATAATCCATTCTCTTTTCATCAGTTACATCAACAAGCATTGAGTCGTAAAATATAAGACTTGACGAAAAACCTATCTTTGCTATAACAAACACAATAAGAAATATAAGCCATTTAACACACGCCCCAAGCATCGCACAGGCAATACTGCCAATAAGTATTGATATAAGAAAAACTGGTTTTTTGAAGCCTTTAGTATCTGCAAGAGTTCCACACACAGGTCCAAGTAGTGCAACAATGATTGTGCATATTGATGCAGCATATCCCCAATAAGCAAGATAATTCACAGATGAAATCCCTGCTTTACCCGCAAGATAATTAAAGTAAATCGGTATTATAGTCGATACAAGAAGCGCAAATGCTGAATTACCAACGTCATACATAATCCATCTTTTTTCTTTTCCAGTAAGTTTAACATTCATATTTCAGCTTCCCCTCTTTCACATCACACTTTATACTATCCTTAGCATCTGATCCCATATCTGGATAAACGACCTCCTCACACAGTTTTGAACCAAATGTATAATTATACACTTTATTGTATTCTATCTTTCCATATGCTGATGCCCTGAATTCACCTATGAGATTGACCGCAAGAAGTCTGGCATTATCATACAACTCATATAACCGCTTTGTACTATCACTGCAAATAGGATTCTCCTTGTAGTTAACAAGAAGTCCATGCATTTCCTTATAATTACCAGTTATGCGAAGTAGTGCATATATAAACATTCTTTTCAATCTTGATGGCGCTACAAGAAGTTTATTATACGATATCATCCCCTCTAGTGCTTTAACTATGTCATCACTTGTCAGATAATCATAACATCTGCATATATATGAAGCATTTGTATTATTAGCCTTAATATGGCCGGTAAGACTATGTGTTATCGGATCATAACCATCCTTGATCATAAGACTTCTATCGAATTCCACTTCTATCTCTGTATGGCTCACACCATCCTTAGCAATCTTTTCATCTATATATCCATGACAGCTGACATCTAGTGCAAAGTGGCAGCAATACCCATATATATACGCAAGCAATGCCTCTTTATCATCATCATCTGCCTCACAAAAAAGCTTTCCTGCTTTCCTGAAGAAATCAAGACCACTTTTTTCGTGCATGTCATATCCCTGTTTATTAACAGCGCATACAGCAAGCGGCTGGTAATAGAATAATATATCTGGTCCGTGCAGACCAATATCATACAATTCTTTATGATTATTAATAGTTGTTCTTGCAAGCGCTGGCAGACTTTTATATACCTCCTGCCCCATCCTGTAATGTGCATATGTTGATGGCATAAACATTCTCTCCATTTCTGAATTTACATTCCTAATCTTTACATTATTGATTTTCTATATTTCTAATTTTCTATGTTACATATGTCAGAAGCCGCAGAAATACATTTGTACTTCCTATCTCTTATAATGCTCTTACTTCGATATCGTTCTTACTCTGATATCGTTCTCACTCTGATATTATTCTTACCCTGACATACTTTATAGTCTAAAAAATATTTGTAAAATCCAACAACAACAGGACGTAAATTATACGTAAATTGTTGTTAAACTAAATATTAGTTGGTGACGAACGGACGACAAAAGTGAGAAATCCGACTTTATGTACATTAATACTACTTCTCGTTTGTTACCTTAAATACTATAAAACCAAAAACATAAAAACAATCAATGCAATTTATATCAAATGTCAGTGACTTTTGACACCCTAATCCTATGACATAAAAAACAGGGATTGTGCACTAATCCTTTAGTGTGCAATCCCTAGCCTGACATATGATAAATCTAAATTCTTTCTGCGAGCAAATTACCCATTGCCTTACATCCAATTTTATTTCATTTCTACTGTTAAAGTTCACAAATCAACAAATGTCTCCTATGTTACTCATCTAAGATAAGTACCCGTTTCCCATTTTTATATGGATACTCACGAACCTTCATTACATATTCCAAATTTACAATCTGCAATCCATCTTTATTCTCAAGCACAACTCCATTGTCGCTCACTTCTTTTACCACGCCGTCCGCATGTCCATCCAATAATTTAATATATACATCTTTTTCCATAAATCGACTTAACAATTCTTTCATGATTGCAATATCCTTTCTTCTTTGCTCTGAATTTTTTCTGTATTTTACATGTCTGATAGCTGCGGATTTTCGTCTTCTCTTACGAAGTAGGTAAAGCAAGAATATCCACGCAAGCACCACCAACCATATATACCATGTATTTTGCATATATCTGTCCTTTCCTTGTATATTCATATAAGGTCTCCTGGCTGTAACTCATCAAAAATCAGACCAATTCCGGATTTTCACATAATCTTATTACCAGATTTTGAATATTTCAGACATTCCTTGCAATATATTGATACATTAATTATCCATATCAGACATACAAGAAACGATGGGAAGAAGCCAATACCAAACATAAGTGCACTGATAGCAAGAATAATTGAAAGAATGCTGCACACACTATTAGTCACATTAAATGCTTTAAATGCACATTTACCAACTATAATCTTCTCTGCTTCATCACAGGTATCAAGCCACTTTTTCTGAAACTTCATATCATATACTGATGCTGTTTTTTCCGGATTCATCACCTTTACACAGTCTACACTTTTCTGCTGTATAATAACCCCCTCTGCCATAATAGCTAAAAATGCTACGATAGCAACATCAAATCCTATCATGTTCTTAGCATTTTCAAACATTGTAATACCACCTGCGTATGATGCTGCAATAAGAAAATATGAAATTATAAGTGAACCACTCGTAAACCATTGGACTATAGACAACTTATTTTCAATATGATCCGATATTTCTTCATCTTCTCCATCCCATAAAGCAAGCTGCTTCTTAGCCTTTCTGTAATATGGCACTGTCACCGCTGGAAGCATAACTGCAAGTGCAAGCATAAACCATGGTGCAGTTAATACTACATACTTACTTACCACTGCTTTTATATCCCCGGACATAGCATCAAGTCCATTCGCAGCAACTAAATATCCCATTATACCTCCAACTAAACCTCCTATAACACAAAACAATATGAACTTAGGAAGTGCCTTTTGGTTTGCTTTCTTAATCTGTTCATTTTCCATCTTTTTCTTCCTCCTGTAAATAAAATACTTCTTCAACAGTGACTCCGCATACCTTTGCAATCGTTAATGCAAGTGTTACTGATGGCGAATAATCTCCTCTTTCTATAAGGCTGATTGTCTGTCGTGATACTCCACACAGCTTTCCCATCTCCTGCTGATTAACTCCAAGCGCAGCCCTGCGTTCCTTTAAACGATTCCTCAGTATCATACATACCTCATTTCTATGCACGTTTTTCATATTAGTTTTGTGTCAAGTGCGCGCATACACAAATCTCACGTGTGGAATATTGATTTCACATTGTATATCCATATGAAAACTTATTGCTATTTTGACAACTCTCGTTATCAAACTGACAACTTCTCTTGTCATTTTGCATTATACTCTTGTCATTATATACTGTCAATACCTGACTATAAAATATGTAATTCATTTAGCCAGGATAACTATTTAATTGCATAACACATCTAAAATAATTCATTATGTATTATGTTCAATTCTTATAACTGTAATTACACTATTATATCGCTGTTTTCTTTATCTGTCTGCAATGCTGCATACAATATCATATCGTTTATATTTCTAAGATATATTAAATACAAATAATACAAAATAAAAAGGAACATATCAGACACAACCTGCATCTGATACATTCCCTTTATTACTTATTTATTGGTTTATCTGTAATAGACAACTACTTAATTGATATGATTATATGCATCCGCAATTATGCAATCACTCATTATACAATCACTCACTATGCAATCACTTATTATGCATTATCCTTCGATAGCAATTCTGTTGCTGCTTTCTATCTGTTCTGCTGCTTTCTTAGGAACTGAAAGTCTTAAGATACCATCTTCGTACTTAGCCTTTACATCCTCCTGCTTTATAGCATCACCTACATAAAAGCTTCTGCTCATAGAACCAGCATAACGCTCTTTCCTGATGTACTTGCCTTCCTTCTTTTCTTCCTTATCAAGTCCCTTAGCTGCACTTATTGAAAGATAGCCATTATTAAGTTCTACATTAATCTCATCCTTCTTAAAGCCAGGTAAATCTATATCAACTTCGTATCCTGCTTCTGTTTCCCTTACATCTGTCTTCATTTCGTGTCCTGCATGCTTACCATACAAAGCTTTGTCAACTTCAGGGAATCCAAAGTTCATCCAATCATCATTAAATAAGTTCTCTCCAAAAATACTAGGCATCAACATAAGTCATTCCTCCTTGTTATAAAACACATTAATTATATTGAAATTAGTTTCTTTGGAACTGGGATGCTTCAGGAATATCAGACCGGTACTTTTAATCATCTTTGTTCTGTACCTCTTTTTATTCCCTTCCTTTGTTCTTAACTATGTTATAGTTCTTTTTGTTAGCCAAGTCAAGTGTTGAGTGCTAATTTTATTTTTATTTAATAATTATCGATAATCCTCTGAATCATCCCCAATCATTGCAATCATTGCACAATCTGAAGCTTTTTTACACTTTCAATATGCACCATAAAATTCATCTGATTCTACGTCAAAATGCCTTTTCTTTATCTACATCATCTCCTTAATATCAGCTATGTTTCTCCAAAACTATTATTTTATTTGAGATATTACGAACAGTTGGAATCTTGCCTATTACACGATAAACAGGCATAAGTTCTTTCATTCCTTCAACAAGACTGACTTCCTGCCAAACATAAAATTCCGGTATGATTCCTTGCAACTCCTTTCCATTCTTTACTCCCCACGTGAATTTTGCATTGCTTCCCTCTATGGATTTTTCTTTCATATGCTTTACAACAAATGGCGACATGGTTTCGACCATTACTGTAGCTTTCTGAAATGATTTTCCAATAATAGCAAACATCTTCCTGATATCTTTCTCACACAAATACATAGTAAGTCCTTCGATTATTACCAGAACATTCTCACCGTGATAATCGATACCATCTACATAAGATTCATCCATCGCAGACTTTGCAATCTGATACACTGAACCCGTTTCGGTAAGGAACTGTCTCCTTATTTTCATTGTTTCTGGCAAGTCTACATTATACCAACGCAGATATTTTCCCTTCATCCGGTAGCATCTGGTATCCAGTCCACATGCAATATTTATAACAACTGTATTTGCATTTTTCTCCAAATATTTTTTAACCATACGGTCTAATACAATTGTTCTTGCTATCACACCATAGCTCATAGCTTTATCTTTATCTGCTTTGGAAAAGTCATAGTCCAGCTTTTCCACAATTTCTACTGCAATCTCATCCTTAAACTTTGCATTTTGTTTTCTTGTTTCTTTTGCTCTTGCATACAAAGTCTGCACCATCGTTTCCGGAACACCTGTAATATTCACTTTTTCTTTCATTATCTATTGCCTTCTCCCATAGTTTTCCTTACAACGCAATGCATTCTCATACCTTTACGGATTTCAAATTTTTCTAATTTTAATCCTGCTTTTCTACAACATTTTATAACCACATCTCTTGTTGGGACCTGAACATCTCCATGTCCGCATATGTTTGCCAGTGGCATTTCCAATGTATTCATCAGCCATATCAATACTTTGTTGTCACTGGTCACATCTCTCAGAATCAATCTTCCATTTGGGCGAAGGCATCGTTTTACACTATCAAAAAATGCCTGTGGATTGGGATAATGATGGAAACTCATAGAACAAATAATTGCATCAAATGAATCGTTTTCAAAAGGAAAGTTCTCACAGTCTCCTACAACAAATGTAGCATTCGGAATATTTTTCTTTTTTGCCTGTTCAATCATGGCAGGAGTCAAATCCAGTCCTGTATAATGCCGGTCTGGATATTTTTCTGATAATAAAGAAATCATCGGAGCCGGTCCGCAGCCTGCATCCAATAAATCTCTAAATGACTCCTTCTCCAATTCTTCCAGAATATCCGGGTAATCCTTCTTGCACATTTCGTAAATACCAGCATGGTTGCTTTCATATCTTCCTGCTGCTTTTGTAAACTCTTTGATTGACAACTTTTTATATTCTTCGTTTTTCATGCTTTTTCTCCAATCACACCTACACTAAAAATCAATATTCTCATAGAAATCTGGCTTCTTTTTCATTTTCAAATAAGCGGTCAGAAATTATGTTAGTATTGTCTAACCCGCATCTTCTAAAAAACCGTGTGAAAACAAAACTGTAATTCCACACGGTTTCTTTTCTTATATATTCAGTATATCACTTTTATCTGGTTTATCAACCAAATTTTGTCTTTATAATATTTAAAATTTGCTGATGTTCATGCGTATTATATTCACTGCACTAGGAATGCATTTTATACCATCAGCTGGTCATTAAAATGACACTTTACATATAATCAAACTTCTTCCGAAGATATACTCTGAGTAGCATGATTCCCACATTTTTTTATATTGTTTTATTGCTTCTGTGATTGTCACCATTACGATTACCACTATCTTTTGCTCATAATGTTTTTTTGCCAGATGTTGTATGCACAATAATCCACATATAAAAAAGACTAACAATCAGCCTTTCTGTCATTAATACAAAAACTTCCTGATTATTAGTCTTTTTAAGACATTCTAATATCCTGCTGCTGGTGTAAAGGTTTCCTTTACAGCGCAATACTTATCAGCAAGACATACAAGCCATGCTTCCCTGCACATAGGTGGAACTACTGTAAGAGGAAACATATGTCTTGATATTATGTTTCTTTCTATATCTCCCAATTCATATTCCTTCTCAGCATTCTTAAGTGCTGTACCCGGATGTGTAAAACCATGGAAATGATGTCCCTTTCTTTTCTCGTGCCAGTCATATAAGAAATAATCATGTAAAAGTGCACCCTTTACAAGCGCCTTTTCATTCACCTTTATGTGAAAAAACTCTGCAAGCTTAAGACTTGCTCCTGCCACTCCAACACTATGTTCATATACTGTTGTCGAACCATGCTGTATAGCCTTCTTCTCGTGTACAAGATTACCTTTCTGCTCTAACTCAGAAAGAACTACGTTAAAAAGATGCTGTCTCTCCTCTGATAGCTTCAACTTACTCTCCATTCTGACATAATACTGTTCTGTTATAAACTATTACACATCAGCTTATATGTCATATATCCCACATACTACAAGTTACTTTTTATGAATGGTAACAGAGCATTCTGTTTTGGTTAGTTAGTTTTCTATAACCCCCAAACCCATTCGGCAACATTTTAGCATATGTTAGTATATATTACAATACCTAAAATATATTTTCATATTTTTATACTTAGCGTTATACTTGACATTTACATCAGCGTTATACTTGACATTTACATCAGCGTTATACTTGACCCTATACTTAGCTTTATACTTGATCATATGCCACTTATATCACTTATACGTTTGCCTAGTGGTGTCATATACTTAATTTATACTTAATCATATGCTTGACCATATACTTAATATTTATGATACATCTCTACTTCTATAAAAGATATTTTTCTACCATAGCTTCTATTATATTATTATTCAATGCAGATTGAGATGTTTCAAATGTGAGAATTAACCTCTCCCCTGGAAAAATGCCATTTCTTTCATATGCTTCTATTTTCTTAATTGCATTCTTTGCATATATTGGATCATCCATCATACCATCATGTTCCCAATATATTTCTTTATCTAATCTCGGAGATAAAAAAGTAAAATCAGGATATATTATTCCATAGCCATATAATTTTAAAGGACATTCGTATTTATATGAAATATTGTTATAATAAAAATAATCTGCTAAAATTTTCTCCGATTTAGAACGTACACGCTCCCCTTTCTGCGTATATATTTCCATTGTATCATCATTCAATTCTTTTCCTTTATATTCAGTTTTTTCCCATTCGTTAAGTTTACTTTCCCAAGTCGGTTCTAATGGGGTTATCAACCTTTGCTTTGCAATATGTTCTTTATATAAACAATTGTCTATCTCATCATCCTCATAATCTTCTAGTATATCTTCTATCTGTTTCAATCTTTTTTGTGCTTGTTTTAATAATTTATAATCATACTCATTCTGAGCCAGTTTTTTGGCAACCTCTAAATCTTTTTTTTGTATATAACTTCCCTTTTTATTATCCGGAGTACATTTATAATATCTTATGCGCTCTTTATCCACTGATATCCTTAACTTACTATCTTGTATATCTGCTTTCTCCAATTGCAGCTTTGCTTTTTTTATAATTTCCTCTAAATACATTTTTTCACTAGTAAGCATATCCTTCATTCCAACCATAACACTTGTCTCCTCTAATTCTATTATATTTTTCCGCTAAAACCTAACTTCCTTTATTAATTCAGTTATATGAAACATTTCTCATTCCTCTTATTTCATATTTTGTGACCCTATTTGCCTTTTTCTATTTCTGAGTCACTTTTTCACCTCATCTTTCATCTTATTTTGTGACCCTATTGTCTTTTTCTATTTCTGGGTCACTTTTCGCCCTCCTCTCTTATCTTATTTTGTGACCCTATTTGCCTTTTTCTATTTCTGGGTCACTTTTTGCTCTCCTCTCTCTTATTATTTTGTGACCCTATTTGCCTTTTTCTATTTCTGAGTCACTTTTTCACCTCCTCTTTTATCTTATTTTATGACCCTATTTGCCTTTTTCTATTTCTGGGTCACTTTTCGCTCTCCTCTCTCTTATTATTTTGTGACCCTATTTGCCTTTTTCTATTTCTGGGTCACTTTCCGCTCTCCTCTCTCTTATTATTTTGTGACCCTATTCGTTATTTCTCCTATTTAGGTCAATTTTCTGTCCAATGCAATAACAAATCATATTAAACAATATACAGATTCTTAATAACTTTCTTATCAAATTATTAAATTCATATTTAATTTGCTATAAATTTCAATTTATATTTATTTTTATTTATTTTTATTGGGAACTTGAATTAGAACTTACATTTAGAATTAAAAGTTCATAATATTACTGCTCAGAATCTACGTTAAGTATGACATGCATAGCTTTTTTCAATTCTAAGCAATAATATTATGATAGATTTTTATATTTTGATATTTATTACTAATTTCGCTTTTGGGGATTGTCTCTCAACTATTTCTCAATTGTCTTTCAATTATCTCTCAACTGCCTTTTAATTGCCTTTTGATTGCCTTTTGATTATCAATCTGACCCACTTGGCTTTCTTGGCTTTATTCTCCAGATTTACCAACTGCATCCGCACTCTGATGATTGGCATTAGAAGAATCTTCCCCCTGTGAAGATTCACCAATCGAATAGCTGTCATCCTTCTCAGTATTAACATCACCGATACCCTTCCAGATATCTGTTTCACTAGGACCATTAAGTGTTGATGAATAGCTTCCATCTTCGTTAAATGTTACGCTTTCTGCAACCTTTTCAGAATGAGTAAAGCCTGTTGTATCTGTAGGCTCAGGAAGTCCCTTGACTTCTCTGAATATCTTCATAAACTCCTTACCTGTGATAGTTTCATGGTCATACAGATAATGAGCTATCTTATCAAGTACATCTCTGTTCTCTGTAAGAAGCTGCTTAGCTTCTTCATAGCACTCCTTAAGCATATTCTTAACTTCTTCATCTATCTGGGCTGCTGTTTCATCTGAACAGTCAAGTCTTGCATTACCGTTAAGATATGGATCATCAACAGTAGCAAGATTCATAAGACCGAATCTGTCTGACATACCATACTGTGTTATCATGGCCTTTGCTATCTTGGTAGCCTTCTCTATATCGTTGGCAGCACCAGTAGTAACCCTGCCAAAAACAATCTCTTCTGCTGCACGACCAGCTACTAAAGTAACAAGTCTTGCCATAAGCTCATCCTTATTCTGAAGATACTTCTCTTCCTCTGGAACCTGCATAACATATCCAAGAGAACCCATAGTTCTAGGAACAATGGTAATCTTCTGAACTGGTTCAGAATCCTTCTTAAGTGCTGTAACAAGTGCATGACCAACCTCGTGATAAGCAACTGTCTGCTTTTCTTCCTTACTAAGTACTCTGTCCTTCTTTTCCTTACCTGCTATAACTACCTCTACAGCTTCGAAAAGATCCTTCTGTGATACATACTTTCTTCCCGCCTTAACAGCTGCAATAGCAGCTTCATTAATCATATTGGCAAGATCAGAACCTACAGCACCACTTGTTGCAAGTCCGATTTCTTCAAAGTTGACAGTATCATCCATAAGAACATCCTTAGAGTGAACCTTAAGTGTTTCAATACGTCCCTTAAGATCTGGCTTATCTACTATAACTCTTCTATCAAGACGTCCTGGTCTAAGTAAAGCCTTATCAAGAACCTCTGGTCTGTTAGTTGCTGCAAGTATGAATATACCCTTAGATGAATCAAAACCATCCATCTCTGCAAGCAGCTGATTAAGTGTCTGCTCACGCTCATCATTACCGCCGCCATATCTTGAATCACGGCTCTTACCTATGGCATCTATCTCATCTATGAATATAATACAAGGAGCCTGCTTAGTAGCTTCCTTGAAAAGATCTCTTACTCGTGAAGCACCTACACCTACAAACATCTCTACGAAATCTGAACCTGCAAGTGAAAAGAATGGAACATTCGCTTCACCGGCTACAGCCTTTGCAAGAAGTGTCTTACCCGTTCCAGGAGGACCTACTAAAAGAGCACCCTTTGGAAGCTTGGCACCTATCTTTGAATACTTATCCGGATTATGAAGGAAATCAACTATCTCAGTAAGTGACTCCTTTGCCTCATCCTGTCCGGCTACATCCTTAAATGTAACACCTGTTTTTTTCTGTACATATACCTTAGCGTTACTCTTGCCGACACCCATGCCGCCCATCATACCGCCGCCTTTGGATATTCTTCTGTATACAAAAGCAAATATAACATATATGAAAAGGAATGGAAGAACATACACAACAAGGAACTCTACTATAGAAGAACTTGAATCTGGTATATATCCTGTGAATTCAATTCCTTTTCTCTTAAGAAGCGATACAAGACTGTCATCATTAACATATCCTGTATAATATGTGTAACCCAGCTTATTAACACCATTATTTTCCTGGGCATCATCTGTAGGTGTTATAAGAATTCTATCCTGCTCAAGTGCAACCTTCTTAACCTGATCATTATTCACCATCTCTATGAACTGGTTATAAGATATTTCCTTATATGTGGCATTCTTTAACATGCTGTTAAGCATAGTTATACCGATAAAAGTTATAACCGCAGCTATTATAACAAACACAATAAGATTGACATTCTTTGGCTTTTTATTGTTATTGTTGCCGTTTCTGTTGTCACGGTTATTGTTGTTATTACCACCACCGTAATTATTACCGTTGTTGTAATTATCCATCCTGTGTCTCCATTCCTAGTTTCTTTATACTCTCATAGTCTGCCATTAACAGACATTACTCATTATAAAGAAGGAATATTTATAAATCAACCTCTAATCAAAGGTTTTACACTATTTATTTTTTATTAAGAATTAAAATATACTTACCAGCCAAAAAACATTTTAAAATATGTCTATCCGCCTGAACTTTTTAATCAATATA
>ERZ791765.875-NODE-875-length-25113-cov-26.591827_pt1 | contig 25113 bp, 20 predicted proteins | sample MGYA00509949_ERZ791765 | MGnify/ENA primary metagenome ERZ791765 (study PRJEB30046, sample SAMN00791980) | human gut metagenome | study: EMG produced TPA metagenomics assembly of the A metagenome-wide association study of gut microbiota in type 2...
TCCGGCAATGTGAGAGACAAGCTTCGTGTAGCAAAGGCTATGGCAGCGGATACAGACAATCCACAGGCAGAAAGATTTGCAGGCAATGTGGCAGCACTTGAAAAGGTGCAGCCGGAATGGATTGAAGCCTCGGATATTGATGTAAAGGTTGGTACGACATGGATTGAGCCGCTTGATTATGAGCAGTTTATATATGAACTTCTCAATACGCCAAGGCGTGCAAGGGCAGTCAGAAGTCAGTTTTACAATACAGGTATTCAGGTACAATTAAATAAGATGAGCATGGAATGGTTCATCGAGAATAAGAGCATGGATAAGCATTCAGTGGCAGCCACTAAGAATTATGGTACAAGCCGCATGGATGCTTATTCTATTTTTGAGGATACGCTGAACCTTAAAACTGTAACAGTCAGGGACAGGATTGATGACGGAGATGGCAAATATCATTATGAAGTCAATAAGAATGAGACAATGCTTGCAAGGGAAAAACAGAACATGATCAAGGAGAAGTTCAAGGAATGGCTGTTTGCAGAGCCGGAGCGAAGACAGAAGTATGTGGAATATTACAACGAGACATTCAATAATATCCGCCTGCGTGAGTATGACGGAAGCCACTTACAGTTTCCGGGAATGAATCCGGCGATTGAGCTAAAGCCTCATCAGAAGAATGCGGTGGCAAGAATCCTTCTCGGAGGAAACACACTGCTTGCACACTGTGTCGGTGCCGGAAAGTCCTTTGAGATGATGGCTGCCTGTATGGAGCAGAAGAGACTTGGACTTGCCAATAAGACAATCATGGTTGTTCCAAAGCCACTTATCGGGCAGACTGCATCAGAGTTTTTAAGGCTTTATCCGTCAGCAAATATCCTGGTTGCCACAGAGCGTGATTTTGAAAAGAGCCGCAGAAAGCAGTTTGTATCAAGGATTGCGACAGGTGACTATGACTGTATCATCATGTCGCACTCGCAGTTTGAGAAAATCCCAATCTCCGCAGAGAGAAAAGAAAGAATGCTTAACGAGCAGATTGATGAAATCAGCTATGCGATTGATGAGATGAAGGAGCGTAACGGAGAGAGATGGACTGTAAAACAGATGGAAAGCCAGAAGAAAAAACTGGAGGAACAGCTGAAATCACTAACAGATGAGAGCAGGAAGGATGACCTTATAACCTTTGAGGAGCTGGGTGTGGACTCTATCATGGTGGACGAAGCACATAATTTCAAGAACCTTGCGATTTTTTCCAAGATGAATAATGTGTCAGGTATCAGCAGCAGTGGAGCGAAAAAGTCAACGGATATGCAACTTAAATGCCAGTACCTATCAGAGATTAATGATGGCAGAGGCATTGTGTTTGCAACAGGTACACCGATATCTAATACCATGTGTGAGATGTATGTCATGCAGCTTTACCTGCAGAAAGCGGCACTTGAAGAGATGGGGATTTATCACTTTGATTCATGGGCAGCAAACTTTGGTGAAGTGACAACAGCACTGGAGCTTACTGTAGAGGGAAGCGGTTTCCGTTTTAAGAGCAGATTCAATAAATTTACAAATCTGCCGGAGCTTATGAATATATTCCGTGAGGTAGCAGATGTGCAGACCGCAGACATGCTTGACCTTGATGTGCCGGCTCTCCGTGGCGGCAAGCCTATCATAGTGGAGTCGGAGCCTGACTGGTATGTAAAGCAGGTCATGGAAGACTTTGTTGTGAGGGCAGAGCGTATCAGAGGCGGTGGAGTTGATCCAAGCGTGGATAACTTTCTAAAGATTACCCATGAGGCAAGACTTCTTGGAACGGATGCCAGACTGATTGATAAAGATGCACCAAACAATCCGGATGGAAAGCTCAATAAGGTAGCGGAGAATGTATGGAAAGAATATGAGAAAGGAAATGCTGATGGTCATATAGGCTGCCAGCTTATTTTTTCGGACATCGGCACACCGGGACCGGATAAGGACTTTACCATCTATGATTATCTGAAAGAAACACTTATCCAGTATGGTATTCCGGCAGATGAGATAGCATTTATCCATGATGCCAAGACAGATGCACAAAGGGATGCACTTTTTAAGGAAATGAGGACAGGTAAAAAGAAGGTTCTTATTGGGTCAACGGACAAGTGTGGAACTGGAGTTAATGTGCAGACACACCTTGTTGCAATGCATCATGTAGACTGCCCTTGGAAGCCAAGCTCCATTGAACAGAGGGAAGGACGAGGCATCAGACAGGGCAACGAAAATGAAGAGGTGGCAATCTACAGATATGTCACAAAAGGAACCTTTGATGCCTACAACTGGTCGCTCGTCGAAAATAAGCAGCGATTCATCAGTCAGGTTATGACAAGCAAGGCTGTAAGCCGAAGCTGTGAGGATATCGACGAGGCAACACTTTCCTATGCAGAGATCAAGGCGGTTGCCACAGGTAATCCTTTGATCAAGGAAAAGATGGAGATTGACAATGATGTCCAGAGATTAAAGCTCTTAAAGGCATCCTATGACAATCAGAGATATGGCTTGCAGGATAACTTTATGATTAAGTACCCGAAGCTCATTAAGACAGCAACCGAAAAGCTTGCTAATGTCCGTGAGGATGTAAAGGCAAGGGATAAAGAGCTGATTGATAATCCGGAATTTGCCATAACCATAGGCAAAGCAACCTATACAGAGCGTGTGGATGGTGGAACGATGATGCTTGAAGCAATCAGTAAATGTAAGACCGGAGAGACAACTGCAATCGGCAAATTCCATGGATTTGAGATGCTTGTGGAAAAGAACTTCCTTGGCATCAATTATATGGTGCTTCGTGGAAAGACAGAGTATAAAGCAGAGCTTTCCACCAGTCCGGTCGGCAGCATGGTAAAGCTGGAAAACCTGTTCAATGGACTCCATGAGAACATTGATTTCTTAGAAAAGAAGATTGAGCAGTACCAGAATGACCTTGAAGCATCAAAGGCAGAGTATGACAAGCCATTTGCGTACAGCAAGGAACTGGAAGAAAAGCTGGCTAGGCAGTGTGAACTGAATGCCCAGCTTGACCTTGAGAACGCAAAGGCTGTGGATGCAGACCTGAGCGGACCGGAGGAAGAAAGAGAAGCTGATGACAGAATGGAATCTGCAGCAATTGTAGCAGAGGATAAAGGTGCTTATCCAGCCGACAGAGAGGGCAGAACACGATAGGAGAGTGAATAATATGAGCATAAGAAAAGTGGTCGCAGGACTACTGATTACAGCAGGGATTGCCATTATGGCAGTCCCTTTTTTCTGGCGGGCAACCGGAGAAAAACAGACAGAACAGCTCATAAGTGAATTTGAGCAGACATTGGAGGATGATTACGATGAAGAAACAGATGTGGAGGAAGAGCAAACCTCCATTAGTAAAGAGGATGAAGCCATTCTTAAAGAAGGCGGTGTTATCGGCATCATTGAGATACCGGGCTTAGATATCAGGTATCCGGTAATGGAAGGAACCACAAGTAAAGTGCTTAATGCCGGGATTGGTCATATAGAAGAAACAGCAGGAATCGGTGAGAGTGGCAACTGTGTGTTATGCGGTCACAATGGCAGCAGATATGGCACGTTTTTTACACCACTAAGTCAGATATCCATAGGTGATGAAGTGATGATAACCGACAAAAATGGGCTGAAGCATATCTATGAGGTAACAGAGACAGAGGTAGTAAATCCGTATGATAACAGCATCAAGACACAGGGTACAGAAAAAGAACTAACTCTTTTTACCTGTTCCCAGAAAGGAACCATGCGTTTTGTGGTCAGGTGCATTTATAAGGAGGCGGTGATGGATGAATAAGAGATACCGGTTAGGTGAGATAGAAGAGGCAGTATCAGAAATGGAAGAGCTAATCGACATCGAGGATGATATTGCAGAGATAGATGATGACTTTCAGATAGTCGTAAGCGGCTGGTCTGTGTATGTCGAAAGCCTGAATCTCACACTCAGACAGGGAATAGCCTGTGCGTGGGATGAGGAGGAAGGATTATTTATGCCTGATTTTGATGTGACCATCGTGTATGAGGGAAACATTGAAACACAGGAGTGGCTCTACTACGAGCAGGATGGAATGGTTGTTACACTTGACAACTGGCTTAATGGCAGATTGTCTTGTGAACAGATAGAGCAGCTTTGGTGTGAGCTTATCATACCGAAGCATAACAAAGAACAAAAAGAAAGCGAGGAATAGCATATGAAGTATTCGATTAAGGTAAACGAAGTAAGGGCAAAAGAGGGCAGCAATATCAAAGGATTTGCAACAGTAGTATTTGGTGATTCATTTAAGATCACCAATATCGCAATCCTTGAGAATAAGGACAAGGGTGAGCTTTTCGTATCAATGCCAAGATACCGCTCCAATGAGCGTGATGAAAGCAATGGCGTGATCTATAAGGATGTGTGCAATCCTATCACAGCAGAGTTTCGTGAGGAACTCTATACTAATATCCTTGATGCCTATGCAAGAATCAAGGAACCGGAGAAAGAGGAGACACAGAAGCAGGACAGAATACAGGAAATGCCTGAGTTTTCCGTAACTGTGACACCTTATGAGAGGGAAGGCAGTAACATCAAGGGACTTGCACGCATTTATTTTGAAAATAGTTTCATCGTAAATAACATCAATATCGTGCAGGGCAAAGAGAAAATCTTTGTATCAATGCCTTCTTATAAGACAAAGCAGGTGGATGAGCAGGGCAAGCCAATCTATCAGGATGTCTGCTATCCGGTCACAAAGGATTTCAGGGAAAAACTCTATAATGAGATTATCTCGGAATATGAGAAAGCAAAGGATAAGAGCAACGAAAAGGCGAGGGAGAGCGCCGAGAAACATCATGGCAATCCCGATAAAGAGAAGGACAAAGATGCAACACCCTTTCGATAATTAGTAATCAGGTTACAGGGGTGGCCAAGGCTGCCCCCGTTTACAGAATGGAGGAAACAGAATGGATATAGAAGCAGGAAAAACACTTACCAATGAGGAGGTCATAAGGGAACTTCTCGAATTATTAAAGAAAAATGCCATGAAAGAGCAGGCAAACGATGTATTTGAGATATGCAGCTATGTGGATGGACTGGAGAAAAAGATTGATTCCATGACGGAAGAACTCACCAACATGCAGAACCAGATCAAAGAAATGCAGGAAGATACGCTTATCAATAATGCTAAAAAGGCATTGTCAGAAGCACAGGAGCGACTTAATGCCAGATGTGAGCAGATAAAGTCGCAGGTATTTGAAGTGAAAGAACAGGTTAAATCTACTGCTAAGAGTATAGTCGAAGAAGCAAAGGCAAAGGGAAGAACTGCATTATATAGGGTGTCTGAGTTCATAGGAATTAAGAAAAGACTACTTGATATCCGGGAAAATGTAAGAGGAGCAATCAAGACCACGGATAAGGATATAGCAAAGACAGCGCTTCTTGCAAAAGGATTTCGAGAAGCCGGGCAGACAGCAGCCAATGCATTCCGCACTTTTGCTGACAAGCCGGAGGTAGATTACTTACAGAAAGAGCAGAAACATCCCATTACAAAGGTGGTGCTTGCACCTATGAAAGCAGCAAAAAAGATGCTTGTAACAATGGAGCTTCATCTGGATGCTTCAATTGATAAGCTGGATAATCTGGCTATGAATGTGCAGCTTGATAAGGAAAAGCATATGGAGAATGCGAAAGCACAGGAACAGACAGAGCCTGAGAGGGCAGAAGCTGAGCGAGTAGAAGCAGAGGTAGTATACTCTCCAATGGTTGCTGAGCCACAGGAGTATCAGTATAATGCGGATGCATTTGAAGCTAGAGACGTGGATGAGGTGAAGCAGGAAGCGGCACATAAGGAAGTATCGCAGGTAAGAGAAGATAAAGCCAGATAGTAGTGAGGACGTGGGAGAAATCCTGCGTCCTTTTTTGTGACCATTTTTTATTCAACTGTCAAACTCCTGAGTTAATGTCGGGGTCAAATGAAAAACTAAATTTTGGTCAGGGTAGGAAAACTGGAATTTAAAAATTCACTTTACGGAGTTAATGTCGGAGATTTACAACACTTTAAAAAGAATAATTCCTTTATTTACGGAGATTTACTTGCTTTTTGGAAGATATAAACGTATACTAGTAAGGTGACGTGGTATATCTGCCTGATTTTATTGTAAATAGACTAAAAGCAGATGTTCTGACCACAACAAGTACTTGTAAATAGTGTAATGAAATTAGGAGTTTTGTAGAGGTAAAATAATGAAAGCAAGCTACAAAAAATTATGGAAGATCTTGATTGACAAGGATATGAAGAAGAAAGATTTGCAGGCACAGGCAGGAATCAGCTGGACATCCGTGACCAAGTTGTCAAAGGGCGAGAATGTTGGAATGGAAGTGCTTATGAAAATATGCATGGCACTTAATTGCAACATAGCTGATGTGGTTGAATTCGTGCCAGACGATGAAGCAGAGGATGATATGAGCGATGTTGAAGATTAATACAAGCAGCCCTTATACAGCAAGTATGACAAGGGAGCAATTTTTATTTTATGAAGTAAGAACGACTGCCAAGCTAATGACAGAAGGCTTGTCTGATGAAGAAGTGGTACAGAGAATTATTGATGATAATCTGTTCCAATATCCTACGGAGAAGTCACTAAAGCGAATAGCGCAAAACTGTATAAGAAGATTGAAGTGCATGGATGATGAGACACTTGTGAAAGCCATTGCTACGCAGCCAACGGATGTTGCAAAGCAGATATGCTTGTATGCTATGATGAAGCAGTATCGTCTTGTATGGGATTTTATGATTACAGTTATTGGGGAGAAGTACCGTTTAAGGGACACCTCTTTTGGTAGGATAGACTTGAACACTTTTTTTCTTCGTTTGCAGGAACAGGATGAAGTGGTGGCAAGTTGGAGCGATACCACAATTACAAAGCTAAAGCAGATACTTGCAAGAGTGCTTGTGGAGAATGAGTATTTGGACAGTACCAAGGCAACAAAGCTGAATCCAGTGTGGTTGAACTCAACACTTGAGAATGCAATCAAGGATAATGGTGATGATGCAGCACTTGCGGCATTCAACTATTTTTCTTAAGGAGGTTACGATAGGTGAGTGACATTAAGGAACGTTTAGACATACTTCGTGGAAATATCCAAGAAGAGGATTTTCTATTAGGTAAAGGTCTAAGCAATGAAGTAAATATTCGTATGTTTTGTTACGATGCTAAGGATGAAATGATTGTACAGCATTTCGTGGAACAGCTAAAGACTGACCAATCACTAAACTGCAGATTGATTGAAGTAAATCTGTATGAGACATTCCTTTCCATCTGTGATGACAAGAGAATCACAAACAGCATTCCCGCAATGGAAGAGAAGAAGGGAAAAGAATTTATATTAAAGCAGATGAACTCCGTTGCAAAGGTTGGAGCGTTTATTGACAAGATACAATATGAACCACATATGGTTGGAGAGGATATCCTTCTCATAACAGGAGTTGGGGATGTGTTCCCGTTCTTGCGAGTACATACACTGTTGGATGCATTGCAGCCATACTTCTCGGATATTCCAATCCTTGTGATGTATCCGGGAAAATTCGATGGTTCATATATGAAGCTGTTTAATAAATTAAAACCGAATCCATATTATAGAGCGTTTAATGAGATAGGAACGGAGGAAACCAAGCTATGATAATTCAAAATATGTTTGAAGAGGACATCAACAGACCGATAAATGGTGTCATCAAAGTAGATCAGGATGAACTGGGAGTCATCGAGCAAGAGGTAAAAGAGTATGTAATCACAAAGGAACTGAAGAAGCATTTCATTAGCTTTTTTAATTATTACAGTGATTCTTTCGACAGACCAACATCCGACATGGGTGTTTGGATTTCAGGATTCTTTGGAAGTGGTAAATCTCACTTCCTTAAAATGCTATCTTATATTTTGGAAAACCGCAGCATTGGTGGTGTAAAAACCGTAGAATTCTTCCGGAAGAAATTTGAGAGTGATCCTGCCACATTCATGATGATTGATAAGGCAACAAGGGGCGAGACAGAGACTATCCTTTTCAATATTGATATTGAAGGTTTCAGTAATAAGGACAAGACTGCTGTCCTTCGTGTGTTTGCAAAGATGTTCTATAACCATCTTGGATTATATGGCGAGGACTTGAAGGTGGCCAAGCTGGAGCAGTTCATTGCAAAGCAGGGCAAGACTGATGAATTCAGAAGAGTATTTGAAGAAAAGAATGGCTCTCCTTGGGTAGAATCCAGAGATGCCTATGCATTCTTTGAGGACGATGTTGTAGATACACTTACAGCAGTTCTTGGTATGAGTGAGACAGCTGCTCGTAACTGGTTCAATGGTACAGAGACAGCAGAAATCAGCATTGCACAGCTTGTATCGGAGATTAAAGATTATGTAGATAGCAAGCCAGATAACTTCCGACTTCTTTTTATGGTGGATGAGGTTGGTCAGTATATTGGAACATCCACAGACCTTCTTTTGAATCTGCAGTCTCTCGTAGAGGAACTCGGTGCAAAATGCAATGGTAAGGTATGGGTATGCTGTACAGGACAGGAAGCTATCAACGAAATCATCAAGGTTCGCAATGATGAGTTCTCCCGTATTCAGGCTCGTTTCAAAACAAGACTTAGTCTTACATCTTCATCCGTAGATGAAGTCATCCAGGAACGTATCCTTAAGAAGAAACCAGAAGCCAAGGCAGAACTTATGGAAGTATACAATCAGAATGATTCTGTTCTTCGTAATTTGTTCAGCTTTAAGAAGGACGATGCTTTACTTGATATTAAGGGATTCAGTGGACCAGAAGAGTTTGCTAACAACTTCCCATTCGTACCATATCAGTTCATCATCATGCAGAAGGTATTTGCAGAAATTCGTAAGCATGGTAACTCTGGAAAGCATCTGTCTGGTGGAGAACGTTCAATGCTTTCAGGATTCCAAGAGGCAGTACAGAAGTTGCAGGAAAAGGATGAGTATGCACTTGTTCCATTCTTCCGTTTCTATGATACTGTCCATACATTCCTTGAAGGTTCTATCCGCCGTGTGATTGAGCGTTGCCAGAAGGCAGCAGATAATGCCAACGGTATCGAAGCACAGGATGTGGATGTACTGAAACTGTTATATCTTATCCGATACATTGACAGCGATATCAGAGGAACCATTGATAATATCGTAATTCTGATGGCTGATGATATCCGTGCTGATAAGGTGATTTTAAGAGAAGGAATCAAGAAGTCCTTAGATAGATTACTTAGCCAGAACTATATCGGAAGATCGGGAGATACCTATAACTTCCTTACTGATGAGGAACAGCGTATTCAGGAGGATATAAATGTAATCACTGTAGATACAGCCAATATCGTAGAGCGTATCTCACAGAAAATATATGGAGAAATCTATACTACAAAAAAATTCCGTTATAAGAAGTATGACTTTGCCTTCGACCAATATGTGGATAATGTTATGACTGGTGCGCCAACTGGTGGAATGAGACTTAGATTCATAACAGTAAATACAGATATTGAGAAGAAAAATGATTTGTATCTGATGCCAGCATCCAGTGGAGAGGCAATTGTCGTTCTTGAAGAATCTAATTATTATGAGAACTTTGAGAAAGCAATGAAAATTCGTAAGTATGTGAAACAGCAGAATGTCACAGAACTCTCAAAGGCAGTGCAGAACATAATTGCAAATCAACAAAAAGAGGCTTCTAAATATGAAGATGAAGCATTGGAAGAGCTGAAGAAAGCAATTGTAAATGCGCAGTTCTATGTAGACGGTGAGCATATCGAGATTAAGAGTGGGGATGCAAAGTCTAAGATTGATCAGGCTTTGGAATATCTTGTTTCTCATGTATATAGTAATCTTGATCTCATTACAGATAACGCAGAATCTGATGCTGATGTCATGGAAGTATTAAGTGGTGCAAAGTCCTATATTCAGGGAACAGAACCAAACAGAGATGCAGCGGCAAAGATGGAGGAGTACTTGGAAACGCAGCATAGAAGAAATCTTCCAACCTCTATGGCAGATGTTCAGAGCAGATATCAAGCTATACCTTATGGTTGGAGAGAGATTGATATTGCTTATGTGGCTGCAATGCTTATCTATCAGCAGAAGGTTACTATCAAGTACGGTGGAGCAACCATACAGCCTGACAATCCAAAACTTCCAGATATGCTCCGTAAAAAGAGTGAAATCGGCAAGACATCCATTTCCAAGAGACAGATTGTTACAGCTGCGAAGATGAAGGCTGTAAAGGAAATCATGCGTGATTACTTCGATATGATGAATGTCAAGGACGATGAGGATGGACTTGTAAAGGAAATCGTAGATAAATTTAATGAACAGAAAACGCACTTTGAAGAGCTGCTGAAAAAATATGAAAAGAACAGCCATTATCCAGACCGTGCAGTAGTTTCAAACGGATTAACTATTGTGGATAGCATTCTCTCACAGTCCAAGGATAATATTGCCTTGATTGATCGTGTACTAACACAGGAAGATTCTCTGTTTGAAAATAAAGAAAAAATGCAGAGGGTGGAAGGATTCTTCAGAAACCAAGTGCAGGTATTTGATGATGCCGTTCAGTTGGAGCGTGACCTTCATAATGAATTGGACTACCTTTCAAAGGAAGAGGAAGCAAACAAGGCTCTCAATCAGATTCGTCTGATTACAATGACAGATCACGGATTCGATTATAGAAAGATTCCAGACCTCAATGGACTGATTGCAACTGTGCATGAGGGACATGACAGACTGCTTGCGGTAAAGAGAGAAGAACTCTTGGAAATCGTAAGACAGTGTATGGAGGCTGTACATTCTGCTGGTAACAGCAACAGCGATTCGAAAGAAATCATTACAAGAGCAGATACTTTCTATTCACAGTACAAAACAAAGATTGCTGACCTAAAGAGCCTTGCACTTCTTGATGGACTTGTTCCACCAATGATTCAGTACAAGGATACTACGGTTGACCGCATTGAAGGGCTTAATCGTGTAAAGGAAGTTCCACAGCCAAGTACTGTGAGAGAGCCTGTTGGTAATTATGGTACAGAAAAACCATCACAACCTAAGAAGATTATTAAATCTCTTAACAGACAGGTGGTATTCCCTGCTAAGCGTTTGGAAAGCGAATCGGATGTGGATGAATATGTAGAGAAGATGAGAACTCAGCTTAAGCAGCTTATGAAGAACTGCGATGGCATTCAGCTGAATTAAGGAGGCCATAATGGATAAGAATTCAATAAAAAAATTTGCTGTATGGGCAAGAACTGAATTGATTACTCGTGTAAGTCAACGAGCAATTAAATATGAGATTGATGAAAATGGCTATGGAGAATATGATGCAGATGCCGTTAATGGAAGAGTTATGTCTGCTGAGGAAAAAACACAGAGAAAGGCATTGATAGACAGAATCAGAAAAAAGGGTTACCACCAGGTTATGGAGGAGGTTGCCTATACTTGGTTCAACCGTTTCTCCGCCCTTCGATTCATGGAAGTGAATGGTTATCTGCCAAGCCGTACTCGTGTATTTACTGACGAAAATAACAATTTCAAACCACAGATTATAACAGATGCCATCGATCTTACCATTGATGGACTAGATATGGAGAAAGTCTATGAATTAAAGGACGATGCGAAGAAAGAGGAAGAACTGTATAAGTATCTTCTTATAACACAGTGCAATGCATTGAATCCTATATTACCAGGAATGTTCCAGAAGATCTCAGATTATACAGAATTGCTTTTCCCAGACAATTTGCTCCGAGAGAATAGTGTCATTCAAAAAATGATAGAACTTATTCCACAGCAGGATTGGGAAGAACAAGTTGAAATTTTGGGCTGGCTATACCAGTATTATATTAATGAGCCAAAAGATAAACTTATTAATGCAAAAAAACAGTATAAACTCGATGATGTTCCATTTGTAACACAGATATTTACATCAGACTGGATTGTTCAGTACATGGTGCAGAACAGCTTAGGTCGAATGTGGATAAATGCAGGTGATAAAGATTTAAAAGATTATGATTGGGATTACTACCTTCAGGAAAGAGATGGTGCAAAAAAAGAGGCATCGATAGATCCAAGTACAATAAAAGTCATTGATCCTTGTATGGGTAGCGGTCATATTATTGCATATATTTTTGATGCACTTATTCAAATGTATGATAATTACGGCTACACAAGAAGTGATGCTGTTGAGTCTATTCTTCAGAACAATATCTATGGAATGGATATTTCTGAAAGAGCATATCAGCTTGCTTACTTTTCTTTGATGATGAAGGCACGTAAATATAGTAGAACTATTTTGAATAAAGGAATTAAGCCACATCTATATTGCTTAGATAATATACCAAAGTTTAGAGAGGAACTCATTGATTTTGTTGCTGATGGTGATTCTCAAATAAAGAAGGATATTTTGCTTTTACAGCAAGAATTAGAATTTTTAGGTGAATATGGTAGTCTGGTAGAAACCTCCTCTGTCGGTTACTTAAAGTTAGAGCAGAGAATTAATGAAATCGAACATACAGAATACGACAATCTGATTGATCAAGGATATCGTTTCGAGAGCATTACTGAAGTTAGATCAATAATTGAAACAGCAAAAGCATTAAATATGAAATATGATTCTGTTATTACCAATCCTCCATACATTGGGAATAGATATTTGCCTATAAAAATTAAAAAATTCATAGAAAATAAATATTCAGAATATAAAAGTGATATTTTCTCTTCGTTTGTAGCTAGAGTTATTAATATGTGCAAAACGGAAGGTCATATTGGAATGCTAACACCGTATGTCTGGATGTATATCAGTTCATATGAGGCATTAAGAAATAAAATATTAAGTGAGACAAGAATCACTACTTTAACTCAATTAGAATATAATGCATTCGAGGCAGCTTGCGTACCCGTATGTACATTTACATTAGCAAAGTCTCATAAAAATTCTAACGGTGAATTCATAAGATTATCAGATTTTAAGGGGGCCGATATTCAGGGAATAAAAGTGTTAGAAGCAAATGCTGATAGAGAATGTGGTTATCGATTTACAGCAAATCAAGATGAATTTAAAACTATTCCTGGATCTCCTATAGCATTTTGGCTCAGCAATAATGTGAAAAAAGCATATGCAAACTATCCAGCACTTGGTAGTATTGCTGCTCCAAGAAAAGGTAATTCAACATCTGATAATAATAGATTCCTCCGCATATGGCACGAGGTAAATGTTGAAAAAATAAACTTTGGATGTAAGAAAATTGATATTGAAGATACTAAAATTAAAAGGTGGTTTCCGTATAATAAGGGTGGTGGATACAGAAAATGGTATGGCTATAATGATTATGTAATTGATTGGTATGATGATGCAAAGGCAATTAGGGAAATAAAAACGGCAGTAATTGCCAATTATCAGTATTTCATGAAACCAGGACTAACATGGTCAACATTGTCGAGTATGAATTTTAGTATTAGATGGTTCGATGAAGGATTTATTTTCGATAATGGAGGATGCTGTATTTTTGAACTGCAAGACATGAGAAAATACTTATGTGCATTGCTAAATTCAACAGTTTTTAAGTATATATTTGGGCAACTTAATCCAACGCTAAATTTTCAATCAGGAGAAGTGGCAAAATTTCCAGTTATTCGAAGCGAAGGTGACAAAGAAAGAATTGATGATTTGTCGTATCAAAATGTAAAACTTTCTAAATGTGAATATGATTCTTTTGAAACGTCGTGGAATTTTGAACGCAATCCAATGTTACCGATTTATAATGATGGACCAGGATTTGCGTATAAAATGGAAAACTTCTATCAATTGTGGAAAGAACAGTGCGAGAACAGATTCAATCAGCTGAAAGCAAACGAGGAAGAACTGAATCGCATCTTCATTGACATTTATGGTTTGCAGGATGAACTTACGCCAGAAGTCGAGGATAAGGATGTAACTGTTCGTAAGGCAGACCTAGAAAGAGATGTGAAGTTATTTATTTCTTATGCAGTAGGATGTATGTTTGGTCGTTATTCGCTTGATGAACTAGGTCTTGCTTATGCGGGAGGAGAATGGGATAACTCTAAATATACTTCATTTGCAGCAGATAGTGACAATATTATCCCTATTTGTGATGACGAGTATTTTGAGGATGATATTGTTGGAAGATTTGTGAAGTTCGTGGAAGTTGTCTACGGAGAAGATACACTGCAGGAGAATTTGAAGTTCGTCGCAGATGCACTTGGCGGCAAAGGACAGCCAAAGGATGTTATTAGAAATTACTTCTTGAACGGTTTTTATGGCGACCACTGCAAGTTGTATCAGAAACGTCCGATTTACTGGTTGTTTGATTCTGGCAAGAAGAATGGTTTCAAGTGTTTAATCTATATGCATCGTTATCAGCCAGATACCATTGCTCGTATTCGTACAGATTATGTTCATGAGCAGCAGTCACGTTATCGTACAGCAGTTGCTGATATTGAGCAGAGACTTATGGGTGCAAGCGGCAGTGAGAAAGTAAAACTTGATAAGCAGAAAGCAACCCTGCAAGCACAGATCACAGAAATTGGTGAGTACGAAGAGAGAATCCATCACTTGGCGGATCAGATGATTCGTATTGATTTGGATGATGGTGTAAAGAACAACTATGAGATTTTCAAAGATGTACTTGCGAAGATTAAGTAGGAGGTGCCTATGAGTAATGTTTTTGCTGAGTTCCTTGTTAATCAAGGACTATATGACAAGATTGAAATCACAGAAGGTAATATTAATGCCTTATGTGACTTGATTGATGGAAAAGAAAAAATCAGTGTTTATTGTAAAGAGTGTGGACAGATGCGAGTTTATGGGATGAACTCTATGAATACTCTTATGAAGCGTGATATAAGTGAAAAGGCTAGTTTTGGTTCATCATTAGCTGAAAGTTTACGATCTCATCAGAGCATTCAAAATATGTCACCAAAATCAGAGCAAATTTCTGTTAGTCGTGATAGAGAGTGGTATTGGACTAATTGGCAGACAGAAGAGGCAACTAGGGTTATGACTTTTCCTTTCTTTTGTGCTATGGATAACACACACCATATCGACTATGTTGTGCGTACTGAAGGAAACACAATGATAAAAATTGGACAGTACCCATCAGTAGCAGATATGGAATTCCCTAAGCTGAAGGAATACGATAAGGTGCTGACAGAGGAAGATAGACGTGAAATGGGAACTGCAATCGGATTGTATGCCAGTGGAGTAGGTGTTGGTTCGTATGTTTATTTAAGACGTATTTTAGAAAGAATCCTTAGCCAAGCAAGAGAAAAAGCTGGTGATAGTATAGATGTAGAAATCTTTAATAGATCAAAGGTTAAAGAAAAAATTGAGATGCTTAAAGACTACCTGCCTCCTTTTCTTACTTCCAACAAGACTCTATACGGAGTTGTGAGTAAAGGGATTCATGAGCTAAGTGAGAAAGACTGCATTTTATATTTCCCGGTTGTGAGAGACTGTATTTTTATGATTTTGGATCAGTGGGAAGAAATGAGAAAAAAGGAAGCAAAAGAGAAGGAAATAAGTGCTGGGTTAGCCAAGATTGCTTCTAAAATAAAGTAGGAGGTAAACCAAAATGGCGAATGTTGATATAGAAACAGTGGTTCAGGATTTGAACCGCCGTTTTGCTGAGCCTTTGCCTGAATTCTATAACAGGCGTATTATCTTCTGGTATGACGAAGATAAAGAATTTGAGGACAAGGTTGACGATGTGGTGTTATCCAATGCCACACTCGTCAAACTGACTGGGACAAACAATTTTGCAGTAAAAAAGTTGCTTTGCCACGATGATAAGTCGGGCAATTATGTGGTGTACAGTCCGATTTCCTATGCAGAGCCGGATGATAACTGGCTCATTGGAATGGAGCAGTATAGCGAAGAGTATCGTTCCGACCTCAATTCCATCTGGATGAGTGAGATGGGACTTCCTGCATCGGCTGCAATTCGTAAGCTGATAAAGGAGTACAGAAAGTTTTTCAATAGTAAAGAGCGTAGAGGCAAGGTGGCACAGCTGAACAATGGCATGACCAGTGCAAAGGAAGTTGTGCTTGCTTCTATGGCAGTTATTTGTGGAATCAAAGATATACAGCCTAACAGCATTATGAAGGCAGTCATCGGAGCGGGACTTGATAACGATACGAACGAAAAATATCAGAGCCTTGTAAATTACAACATGGATTCCCTTTTCTGGGATATGGTTGCACAGGGCACAGGATATCGTGACGGAGAGGAAGCTACGCTTGGAAAACTTATTGCACATATTTTTATGACGGCTGCTACACGTACCATGGGTATGGAGCATTTTGTGGGATTGGACAGTTTTATTTCCATTCCACATCAGTCCTATTGTTATGACTTTTTATCTGACTGGCTTCATAGTGATGACCAGGGAAAGATTTATGATATTGCACGATATGTGGAAGAAGAACTGAATCTTTATAAGAGATTCAAGAAAATCGACATCAGCTACCTTGCTGAAACAGAATGTTTCCCATGTATTAATGAGTGCATTTTAACAGAAATTATGACGGAGATTGGTGACCATATCTTCCGTGTGGAAGTTATCGAGGCTATGGTTGAAAAAAGACGTACCATGGTTTGGTATGACAGAGTGGCCAATCATTATGATGGTATCTTGCAGGTTGCCAATATGCAGATATTCTTCCAAGAGCATTCTAATGGATTCCACACAGTTGAGGCAAAGCAGGTCTGGAAGGAATACACGGAAGAATATTATAAGATGGACACCTACTATAGAATGTATCATGGTGCCTTCGCAAAGAGTCTAACTATATCATACCCATTGCTCGATGATTTGTATAAGCACGTTACAGAAGTGGTAGAGGGACTATATAAGAACTGGTTCTTAGGTCAGCTTGGCAACAACTGGTCAGATGCTTGTGCAGATAACTTGGAAAAGTACGGATACATCATGGATATTCCAAAACAGCGTGATTTTTATAGAACCAAAATTGCAAGTGCGAATAATAAGGTGGTTGTTATCATCTCGGATGCATTCCGTTATGAAGTGGCAGCATCTTTGGCAGAACAACTTCGCAGGGAGAACAGAGCCAATGTGGAACTCGGCAACTGTCAAGCAATTTTCCCGACAGTAACCAAGTATGGAATGGCTGCACTCTTGCCAAATAGTGAATTAACCACAGAAAGTAAGAACGGAATCATCAGTGTGTATGCAGATGGTAAGCCGACTGATGCCAATTACCGTGATGGTATTTTAAAGAAGGCAGATCCAGACAGTTTGGCTGTTCAGTATAAAGCATTGCTGATGAAGAAGACAACAGAAATCTCCGAGATGGGAAAGAATAAGAACGTCATTTATATCTACCACAACCGAGTGGATGATATGGGGCACACTGATGAAACGCAAATATTCCCAGCTTGTGATGATGCGATTGCAGAACTGAAAAATGCTGTTAATATGTCCGTGAATTATTTTAATGCGACAAAAATTTATATTACTGCAGACCACGGATTCTTATATACATACAGTCCATTATCTGAAGATGATAAGGTGGACAAGACCACAGTATCAAGTGAAGATGTGGAAGTTGACAGAAGATATCTTATTACAATGAAAGGTGCAAAACCAGATTATCTTCTTCCAGTGAAGTTCTTTGATGAGAATGCAGGATATGATGCATTTGCACCAAGAGAGAGTATTCGTATTAAGAAGAGTGGCAGTGGTCTTAACTTTGTTCATGGTGGTATCAGTTTGCAGGAGATGGTTGTTCCTGTTGTGGATTACACACCTGTCAGCACAAAGTCTAAGGCTTATAAGAGAAATGCTGGAAAATATGATACAAAGCCTGTTGAATTAAATCTTCTTTCTGCTAACAGAAAGATTGTAAATATGTCATTCATTCTGAATTTCTATCAGAAGGATGCGGTAAGTGATAACAGAAGTCAGGCAAATTATCTGCTGTATTTTACAGATTCAAATGGTGTGCAGATTAGTGACACACAGAAGATTATTGCGGATAAGGTAAGCACGGATGGACAGGACAGAACTTTCCGTTGTAGCTTTAATTTGAAGTCACAAGCATACAGTAAGACAGAAAGCTATTATTTGAATATTGTGGAAGAAAGTAATGAGGTTCCACCACAGAAGGAAGAATTCCATATCGATATTGCATTTGCTGTAGATAGTTTCGACTTCTTCAGTTAATGCAAGATTGGAGGTGTTACAGATGGAGCAGATTGAAAGCTCTAGTGAAATTATAAAAGAAAAGTTACGAGCCAATTTCGATGGCAAGATTGTGCGTAAAGATCTGACAAAGAAAATCAAGGAAGGTGCAAATGTGCCAGTGTATGTCCTTGAGTTCTTGTTGGGTCAATACTGCAGTTCTGATGATCCTGAAATTGTGGAGAATGGAGTGCAGACAGTGAAGCGTATTCTTGCAGATAATTTTGTACGTCCGGACGAGGCACAGAAGATATTATCTAAGCTTCGTAAGAAGGGCAGTCATACAGTTATCGATATGATTACGGTTCGACTGGATATTAAGAAGGACTGCTTTTTTGCAGAGTTCTCCAATCTTGGACTTACAAATGTTCCAATTGCAGATGAGTATCCAGAAAAGTTTGACCGACTGTTGTGTGGTGGTATTTGGTGTATCGTACAGCTGGATTATGAAATGGAGGGAGATGCTAACTTTGGCATCGTTGATTCTGATGGATTTGAACTGAAATCCAAGCAGAAGAAACAGAAGGATATTTCTCCAATCAGCATCCGAAAGCTGACACCAATTCAGATGCCACACATTGACATTGAGGAATTAAAGACAGGCAGAGGTGCATTTACCAAAGAGGAATGGATGGATGTTATGCTCCGTTCCATCGGTATGGAACCTGACTTTCTGAACGATAGAGAGAAGTGGCTGCTCCTTACAAGAATGATTCCGCTCGTAGAGAATAATTTTAACCTTTGTGAGTTAGGACCAAGAAGTACAGGTAAGTCCCACCTGTATAAAGAAATCTCGCCAAACAGTATCCTTGTATCTGGCGGACAAACCACGGTTGCTAACCTGTTCTATAACATGGGAAGAAAGACGGTTGGGCTTGTTGGACTCTGGGATTGTGTGGCATTCGATGAGGTTGCTGGCATTCGTTTCAAGGATAAAGATGGCATTCAGATTATGAAGGACTACATGGCATCGGGTTCTTTTGCTAGAGGCAAGGAAGAAAAGGCTGCATCAGCATCTATGGTCTTTGTTGGAAATATCAATCAGAGCGTGGATGTACTGCTTAAAACATCAAGTCTCTTTGATCCGTTCCCACCAGAGATGGGAACAGATACTGCATTCCTTGACCGTATGCATTGCTATCTTCCTGGATGGGAGATTCCGAAGTTTAGACCAGAACATTTTACGAATGATTATGGTTTCATTAGTGATTACCTTGCAGAATTCATCCGCGAACTTCGCAAGGAGCAGTATGGTGATGCCTTAGATAAATATTTCAGATTTGGTAAGAATCTGAATCAGAGAGATACCATTGCTGTCCGCAAGATGGTAGGAGGTTATCTGAAACTGTTGTACCCAGATGGAAAGTTCTCCAAGGAAGAACTGGAAGAGGTTCTTCGTATCTCTTTGGAGATGAGACGAAGAGTCAAGGAGCAGTTGAAGAAACTCGGAGGTATGGAATTCTATGATGTGAATTTCTCATACATAGATTTGGAAGATATGTCCGAGCATTATGTTTCTGTACCAGAACAAGGTGGTGGCAAGCTGATACCAGAAGGTGTCTGCAACCCAGGACAGATTTATACTGTATCACATGGCAAGTCTGGAATGATTAGTGTGTTCCGCTTGGAATCACAGATGTTGCCAGGAAATGGAAAGTTTGAGCGTACTGGCATCGGTACGGATAGGGATGCCAAGGAAGCATCCAATACTGCATTTAATTTCTTAAAGGCAAATGGCAGTAGAATCAGTGGTAGTATCAGTACAACCATGAAGGATTATATTATCAACTACCAGGATTTACAGGGTACTGGAATGACAAGCACCCTTGCACTTCCTACATTGATTGCATTATGTTCCATCGCACTTGGAAGACCGACACTAGGTTCATTGGTAGTGCTTGGAGAAATCAGTATTAGCGGAACGATGATAAAGGTTAATGAGTTGGCCAATGCACTGCAGGTATGTTTGGATAGTGGTGCAAAGAGAGTGTTGATTCCTGCAACTTCTATGGTAGACTTTGCAACCGTGCCACCAGATTTGATGAGTGCATTTCAGCTGATTCCATATCAGAGTGCAGAGGATGCGGTATTTAAGGCATTGGGGGTGGAGTAAGCCATGGCAAATAAAAAAAATAAAGATAGTAAAGTTGAGTTTCTGAAAGTTGTATATTTTGATGAGGATGCCGCTCAAGATTATATTGATATTACAAATGGTGGTCGTCTTGATTGGACAACAGAAGAAAACAAAGAAAAGATAGCAAAAATAATAGCAGAGATAGATGCAAAAGCACAAGGAGGATTCAATCTTTTTAATGTAATTAAGGCAGCACTATCTGGTGAAATTAAAGCTGATGCACAAGGAAGTCTCTCAAATATTGTTGGAAGCACATTGAAAAATACGCTTTTGACAGATTATATTTCTGCGGCAAGTGGTGATTCAGACGTAAAGAAATTTGGAGTTGGTGGTGTCTATGCACCAGCCAATTCCATTGCCCTATATAGAATGTACAGTTCATATTTAAATATTGTACCTAAAGACCAATTGCCAATAGATATGGAAAAATTAAATGATGCCATTCTGGGTGAGCGTGGATATTATGCCATGTTATTACTGGATGAAAAAGAACCTAAAAATGTGTTGCGATTTAATATCGCAGGATTTAAAAATCGATATCATCTAGCGGATCTTGCGAAAATGAACCTTGTCTATTATGGAGTTAAAGTTGGAACATGCACAAAGGAACAGCTCTCCATTGAAAATGAATTTACGGTCACTACAAGTACGATGCAAGAAACTATTTCTGTAGATGAAATTATTAATGGTTCTAGTCAGGAAAAGACTTCGAGCAACGAACTCAATGTATATGATATTGTATTGGCAGGTGTAATACGTGAATAAGGTTAAGATTTATTACGGGAGCAAAAAATGGTTCGACAAAAATCGTCCTTCAACTTATAGAAACTTAACGGAAGTAGTAAATGAATTAGATGAGCAAAAGCGCAAAAATATAATGTTTATTGCTAATATGCCAAAGAATAATGAGTCCGACAAGATGGTAGAGGATATCACCAAGAAACCATCTGCTGACATTCTTGTTGCAGATGAAGGCGAATATAGTGGTGTTCAAGAGCATGTTATCATGAATTTTGCTAATTTTTTAGGAGAGATTGATGTTAATACCTTGATTTTACAAAATCCGCCAAAGCAGATTCGAAATCAGCTTGAAATTCTCTATCCTAAAGAAAAGAACATTATTAAGATAGAATATGAAAAATACAATCATATAACACCTAGAAAACTTAAGGAGTTTAATCAATTATATGATGAACATATAGTTGGACAGAATGTTGTAAAGAAGGAATTATTGCCATTGCTTTATTCTAGGACGATTTCTGCTAATCGTAACAAACCGTTGGTTTTGTTATTCTGTGGCAAGCCAGGGATTGGTAAGACGGAGACTGCTAAATATTTAGCAGAGTTAATAGGTGGAAAATTGTTCAGACAACAGTTCTCTATGTTTCAAAATAACCAATTTTCAAATTATTTGTTTGGTGGAAACCATCATGAAAAGAGTTTTGCAAAAGATTTACTAGGACGTGAGTCGGATGTGATTTTATTGGATGAGTTTGATAAGGCCAATCCAATATTTCATAGCGCATTTTATCAGTTATTTGATGATGGAATATACGAGGATACTAACTACTATCTTGAATTAAAAAATGCAATCATAATTTGCACGACAAACTATACATCTCGTGAGGAAATTATAAAGAATCTAGGCGAAGCCATCTTCAATAGATTTAATGCGGTTATTTATTTTGAAGAATTGTCCATTGAGTCTAAGGTACATATATGTGATTTAGTTGTGGAGGAGATAGGTAAAAAATATAAAATTACCGTTGATTCCGAAATAATTGAAAGATTACATGCAAAAATGGAACTATTGGAGAGTGTTCGTGAAATCAGAAACCTAATAGAGAAAGTGTTTGCAACTATTGCTTTTGAAAATTATCATGAAAGTAAAGAAAGCAGCTCTGCACAAATCAAAGGGAGGTGAGCAAGTAAAATTTTTGACTATGATAAAAATGCAAGTAATGTTGAATACTATGAGATATTAGAAGATTTAATGGAACGCTGGGAGCATGAAATCGTAGAGTTAAAAGAGGCAAAAGGCGGATATGATGCAGATAAAATTGGATGTTATTTTTCTGAAATCAGCAATGAGGCGAATCTTAGAAATCAGCAGTATGATTGGCTTGTATTTGGCATAAGTGAAAAAGATAAAATAAAACATGTTGTTGGGACTGCTTATAAGAAGGCGAGTGGCTTCGTGTAGCCGGAGAACTTGTAGAAGATGACAGAAGAGAAGCAAGACAGTCTATGCTCGATGCTTATCCATCTTTACAGAATATGTACTCATGCAGATGATGGAAATACAGAGGTGTTCTATTTTAAAAATGCGACAGCTACATTTTCATCATTTACACATGATCCGGAAGTAGTGAAGTTTTAAGGATGACATAAAATGGCGAAAAGTAAGAAGACAAAAATTCATAAAAAGATAGATGGTCAGCTTTTACAGATGAACAAGAAGTTTAGTAATCTCAAGATGAAACAGAAGGATAAGATTACAGGTTGGGTGTATGAAGAATACAAAAAATATGTAACAGAACATGAAAAAGCACCTGATTCATTAGCTGATGAACAGATTGTTGGAGCTGTACTTGATAAGATAAATGAGGCACAAATCTGGATACTAGGTGGAGAGATATACGATTATTATCGGAGAAAGAAACCACAACTTCAGAAGAGGCTTGATAATGAAAAGTTGATTGAGTTTAAATCATATGTCAGCTTTTATAAGAGCATTGTTGATCAGGACAGAACATCTGTTGTTATATGCAATCTCAAACATGAGATTATCTACATGAATCCGGCAGCTGTTACCGGCTATGCGAAGCGAGGCGGCGACAAACTTATCGGAAGAAGCCTGTTAGACTGCCATAATCCGGAATCAAGAGATAGAATACAGCAGGTAGTGGACTGGTTTGCAGCAGATGAAAGCCATAATATCGTTTATACTTTTCATAATGAGAAACAGAATAAAGATGTTTACATGGTGGCACTCAGAGATGAGGGTAAGCTGATAGGATATTATGAGAAACATGAATATCGAAATTCAGAAATCATGAAACCATACGATTTGTGGTGATGATATGACGAAGGATGAATGGTATAGGCAGTTGTTTGAACGACTGGATAATTCCAAGTTTCGAAGCAGTTTCCATCTGAAGCAGAAAGATATTGATTACATAAATGAAAAAGGTCTTGATACAATAAGACAACATGCAAAGGATTTTATTGCAAAGAGAGAAGCTCCGGCATATATAGCAAATGATGGCAAACAGACACCAATGCGTGGACATCCAGTATTTATTGCCCAGCACGCAACAGCAACATGCTGCAGGGAGTGCATCCGAAAGTGGCATAAAATGCAGCCGGGCAAGGAACTAAGTCAGGTGCAGCAGGATTACCTTGTAGATGTAATTATGACATGGATTCAACGAGAAATGGAGAGGCAGGAGCATATAATATGAGTTTGAAAAATGTATTGATTATTGTTGATAACATTGACGAATCAACTGATTTTTATGAAGAATTGTTTGGATTGCGTGTGATTACAAGGATGGAAGGAAATGTGATAATGTCTGAGGGGCTTGTATTACAGGATGTAGATGTATGGTATGACAGTACAAAAATACCTACAACTCCACATAACAATATGACAGAACTATATTTTGAAGATAATGATATAGAAGGTGTTATTGAAAAACTGGAGTCTGGCAAGTATGTTGTAAGTTATGTTACGGATTTAATGGAACTTGAAAGTGGACAGAAGCTTGTAAGATTTTATGATCCATCAGGAAATCTTATAGAAGTACGAACACCAGTTAGTTACAACTGAAGAAAGCGGATATGAGGAAAAATGCAGATATTTGTAGATGCAGATGCATGTCCGGTGGTGGACATTGTAGAGACGATTGCAGAAAAATATAATATCCACACCACATTGCTGTGTGACACGAACCATGTATTATATTCCGATTACAGTGAAGTGATAGTGGTCGGAGCTGGAGCTGATGCGGTAGATTATAAGCTGATCAGCATTTGCCATAAAGGGGATATTGTAGTATCGCAGGATTATGGTGTAGCTGCTATGGCACTTGGAAAAGGTGCATATGCTATTCACCAATCCGGCAAGTGGTACACGAATGAGAATATTGACCAGATGCTTATGGAGCGGCATCTTAACAAAAAGGCAAGACGCAGCTCTCACAAGAATCACATAAAGGGAGCAAGGAAGCGTACAGAAGATGATGATGTACGCTTTGCGCAGTCATTTGAAAAACTTATATTGATGGCAAAGTCAAAAGAAGGTGCTTAGAGTGGGACTTTTTAAGAAAAAGACAGTTACAAAGTTATATGATAAAGAAAATAAGAAACCGGTAATCAAGGCGAGCATATGTAATGGCGAGCAGGTTGCTGGATTTAAGGATATTCATACTGGTAAGATAGAAGAGGTTATGCTGATCAAGAATCAGGCAGACCTTGATGCATTCAAGAAAATGTATGGAATAGATGATGACATAGAGAAGGAATATTAAACAATGTATTTGATTAAGACGATAAAAGGTGATATTACAAAGGCAACAGATGTGCAGGCAATCGTAAATGCAGCAAACAATTCACTTCTTGGCGGAGGTGGTGTAGATGGTGCGATTCACAGAGCAGCAGGACCGGAACTTCTGGCGGAGTGCAGGACACTTCACGGATGTGAGACTGGAGAAGCAAAGATAACAAAAGCCT
>ERZ791765.900-NODE-900-length-24488-cov-39.192404_pt1 | contig 24488 bp, 20 predicted proteins | sample MGYA00509949_ERZ791765 | MGnify/ENA primary metagenome ERZ791765 (study PRJEB30046, sample SAMN00791980) | human gut metagenome | study: EMG produced TPA metagenomics assembly of the A metagenome-wide association study of gut microbiota in type 2...
ACCCCCGCCTTGTGCGGGGGTCTCTTCGTAGTAGAACGGTAATCATGGCAAAGAAGAAGCACGATAAAGGCGCAGGATCCACTCCGGCGACCGTCCAGCTGGAAAAAGCGGGCGTCGAATTCCACGTCTATGAATATGAGCATTCCAACGATCACATGGACGATGGCTACGGCGTGGAAGCGGCCACCAAGCTCGGTCTCGACGAACACCAGGTGTTCAAGACGCTTATGGCGGACACCGGCTCGGAGCGTGTGGTGGGCGTGGTGCCGGTCAGCGGGCATATGGATTTGAAGGCTCTGGCCGCGGCAGCGGGCGCCAAGAAGGCCGCGATGGCCGACCCCAAAGTGGCTATGCGCGAATCCGGCTATGTGGTCGGCGGCATTTCGCCTTTGGGCCAGAAGACGCATCATAAAACCGTATTAGACGAAAGCGCATTGCAATTCGACCAGATTCTGGTCTCCGGCGGCAAGCGCGGCCTGTCCGTAGGCGTCAATCCGCAGGACCTGCTCAAGGTGTTGGACGCCGTCGCCGCGCCAATCGGCACGTGGTGACTTTGTCTTGGCTCCCCTCACAGAGGGGAGCCAAGGATGACTATTTCTTCCGGCGCAGCTCGGCAGGCAGCACGAAGTGCATGTTTTCCTTGATGGTTTCCACCGATTTCATGCCGGTGAAACCCTGATTGCGCAAAGTATCAATTACACCGGAAACCAACTCATCCGGCACGGAGGCGCCCGAGGAAATGCCCACGGATTCCACGCCCTCAAACCATGACGGATCAAGCTCGTTGGCATCATCCACGCGGTAAGCCTTGCCTCGCTCGCCCAAGCCCTCCTGAGCCACTTCCATCAGACGTACGGAGTTCGAAGAGTTGGCCGATCCGACAATCACCACACAATCGGACTGCTGGGCCACCAACTTCACCGCCGCCTGACGATTCGACGTAGCATAGCAAATATCAGAGCTCGGAGGCTCCTCAATCCACGGAAAACGAGCCTTCAACGCAGCAATGGTGCCGGCCGTTTCATCCACGCTCAATGTCGTCTGCGAAAGCAACACCAACTTGGTGTCGGGTGCAAAATCCAGCGAATCGACATCCGATTCATGCTCAATCAGATGCACATGCTCGGGGCTCTCCCCCACTACGCCAACCGCCTCATCGTGCCCTTTATGCCCGATGTAGACAATCTCATACCCCTCGCGCACAAAACGCAACACTTCACGATGCACCTTGCCTACCAGCGGGCAAGTAGCGTCCACCACGTGCATACCACGGCGCTGAGCCTCCGACTTCACCACCGGAGATACGCCATGAGCGGAAAACACCACCGGAATGCCAGCCGCAGCGGCCGCATCCGGAATCTCGCTCAATTCTTGGACGAATACCGCACCCTGGCCTGCCAAATCCTCGACCACATGCTTGTTATGCACGATTTGCCTACGCACATACACCGGCGGCAGACCATCCTCACGGTGAAGCTTCCCAGACGATTCCGCAGCCTTAAGAATCGTTTGCACGGTGAGAATCGCACGATCCACACCAGCGCAAAACCCGCGCGGGTCGGCGAGCACCACACTTTTGGTCATCGGAACCTCCTGAATGTCAACACTGTTCTCCAGTGTAAAGCAGGGACTACAGGAGGTTACTGCCAACCTCCTGTGCCAGAGCCCGTGCTCCGCCATCTTTTCAAAGAATCCCCGCGTTTTTCGCGTACGATGTGACACTCGCCACGTTCACCACCCGCAATGCTCTTTCCTGATACACGTGCCGACTCCATAGCCGCCGCCAATCCCGCTTCGACAGCGGAAACGCGCTAGACTGGGGCCAGCGATAGCAGGAGCTACCGAACCATCCATCCTCACTACGGGAGTGATTCCATGACGAGCAAAACGCCACGCACCGGTAACCAGTATTCGATTCACCACGGCGGCTACTCCGCTGTGATTTGCGAGCTAGGCGCGAAAATCCGCCGGTTCGACTTCAACGGCAAGGAAATCTTCTGTCCATTCGGGGTCAACGATCTGACCCCGACCTGCAACGGATACGTGCTGGCCCCTTGGCCAAACCGTATTGAAAACGGTGAATACGATTTCAATGGCAAGCACTACTGCGCTCCGGTCAACGAATATCACCCGGCTCCGCGCAACAACGCGAACCATGGATACGCCTACCACTACATGTGGAAGCTCGAATCGCTCACCGACAGCGCCGTGACGCTTTCACTGCGCTTCCCCAACCTGGACGGATACCCGTTCGATGTGACCGTGACCGTGACCTACGAATTGGGCGAAAAAGGCATGACCGTGACCATCAATGCCCGCAATGATGGCGACGAGCCGGCACCTTGGGCTCTTGGCCTGCACCCGTGGCTTGCCAACGGCAAGCAGGGCGCGACTTCCGCCGAGCGTGACGCTGATTCCGCGGCCTGCCACCTGCAGATCAAGGCCGCCAGTCATGTGACGGTGAACGAGGCGCTGATTCCCACCGGCACCGAACCTGTTGCCGGCATCTACGATCTGAACGATGGTCCGACGCTCGAAGGCCGCGCTTTCGATGACGCCTGGGTTGACGTGGAACGCGCCGCCGATGGCACGACCACTACCACGTTCACCCGTCCTGATGGTATCGAAGTGAAGCTGATCGGCGACGAAACCATCAACGCCTGGCAGTGCTACACCGCCACGGGAGCTCCATTTGCCGAGCATCCGTACGGCATCGCCGTCGAACCGATGACCGCCCCGGCCAACGCCTTCCGCACCGGCAACCATCTGGTGACACTCGCACCCGATAGTGATTACACCACTGTGGTGCGCTACGAAGTAGCTCAGAAGTAATCCAGAAATAGCCCTATGACTTGGCTCTCCTCATTGAGGAGAGCCAATTTTGTTATCTATATACGCCGCGTCCCAACGCTGATGCGATACGATTGTGAGCGGTAACAATACGATTTCACAAAGGAGTGTGCACTATGGCTTTGAAGCCTCGCACCGGTAACCAATACGCCATCTCGGCCGGCGAATGGAGTGCCGTTGTCACTGAGCTGGGCGCCAGCCTGCGCGAACTGAAATGGCGCGGCGAAGACATCATCGTCCCCTTCGACCCGGACAAGGTGATTCCCTGCTGCAACGGCTGGGTGCTGGCACCGTACCCGAACCGTGTGACCAACGGTCAGTACTCCTTCGACGGTGAAGACTATCAGATGCCGATCGACGAATTTGACCGTCAATCCTCCCTGCACGGCTATGCCTACCGCTACATGTGGGAGCTTGAGGACCTGCAGGAATCGCATGTGACACTCTCATGGCGCTCCCCCGACATCGCCGGATATCCGTTCGACATCACCATCACCGCCACCTACGCGTTGGATGAGAGCGGCCTTACGGAGACCTTCACCGTGCACAACAACGACGCCGTGAAGGCACCGTGGGCGTTCGGCATTCACCCGTGGCTTGCCAACGGCAAGCATGCCACTGGCCCGGCCATCACCGCCGACAACGAACCATGCCGCCTCGAGCTGCACTGCGACACTCACGTGACTGTTGACGAGCACCTGCTGCCCACTGGCGAAGAGCCGGTCTCCGGCATCTTCGATCTGCGCGGCAACCCCACCCTTGAGGGGCGCGGCTTCGATGACGCCTGGACCGACATCACCAACCGCAGTGCTGACGGCAGCACCTCCGCCGTATTCACCCGCCCCGATGGCATCAAGGTCACTCTGACCGGCGACAAGACCATCAATTCCTGGCAGGTCTGCACCGGCAACGAGATTGGTGAGAAAGTCCGTCAGCCCGGTGTGGCCGTCGAACCGATGACTGCCTACGCCGATGCATTCCGTACCGGCAAGGATCTGGTCGTGCTCGAACCAGGCGCTGATTACACCACTGTGGTCACGTTCCAGGCCGAGCAGCTCTGAACCAATCAGCCGAATGTGCGCCACATGGACGCGCGGTTTGAGAACGTCGCGCTCATGTGGCATAATTCCGAAGGCTTAATTTTTTACTGCAGCAAAGGAGTCCATCATGGGCATGCGCGGACGTAAGCGCAAGGATCGTCGTAAGAAGGCCGCCAATCACGGCAAGCGTCCAAACGCCTGATTCTTCGCGTTTGATATAAACGCAAAAGACCCGCCTGAGCAATCAGACGGGTCTTTTTTTGCTTAGTTCTTACCGGCCGTTATTTATCCTCGCCACAGCAATGGTCAAGTGTGGCCTTAAGACGAGTCATAAGGCATTCAGGAGCCACATCCGGCCGCAGGTAGGCGCGCATCGCGGCAATCAACGCCTGCTCACGCGCATCGCAACACGTACTGGGGTCAAAACAGTCACCCTCGGCCACGATATGCACGTCAGCCGATGCCGTTCCAGTCTCATCATCACGATGATGTACTGCAGTAATGTGCACTTCCGTCTGGCTGACCGTGCCATCGGACGAAGTACGGGTTATGGAGATGTGACGGGTATGCTCTGTCGGCTGGTCGTTCATCGCATCTCATTTCCCTGAGGCTTACGAGACTGTCGAAGCATGCGAGCGCGCGCTACCGTATCCGTGATGGTTTGCGCGGCGTCATCGCTGTCAACAGTATGTTCACTAGTTCCATTATGGACGTGTTCCACGGTTTGACCAACGTTTTCGCCCAACTTCGCGGATGGTGAACCGGTAATGTATCCGCGATCCTTGGCATATGAGGCAAGTTCCCGTTTCAGTTGAGTACGCGCACGGTTCAACCGGCTCATCACCGTGCCTATTTTCACCCCTTGCTCGTCAGCCACCTGCTGATAGGACTTGCCGTCGATGGCGGCATCGATGAACACTTGCCGACGTTCTGGAGACAATTTGGCGAGCGCAGCCATGATCTCTTCCGGAGCAAAGGCATCCAGATATTCCTGTTCGGCAGATTTCAACCCATCTGAAGTATGTTCGGAAGCATCGTAGATGTCCCAGTCATCATATTCGCCGGTCGAATCGTTGGCGCGTTGCGGACGTCGTTTGGCCTTGGCGTACTGGTTGAAATACGCGTTTCGTTCGATGGTCGTCATCCATGCCTCGAAGTTCGATCCAGGCTGGAAGGAATCAAACGCCTTGAACCCGCGCTCGAACGTATCCTGCACCAGATCCTGCGCATCGTCGGGGTTGTTGGTCAGCCTCATGGCCTGACGATAGAGCGTGTTGACGGCGGGCATGGCGAGCTGCTCGAAACGAGCGCGCTTAGCCGCCATGGATTCCCCGGCTTCGGCCGGCATCCCGGTATGCACTGTTGCTTCGCTTGTCGTCACAATTCTCCATTCTAGCCAAATCTTGTGCCCATATCGTGGCTGATGACATGTGAGCCACGCCACGGCATGACCGCCCTGTAGAATGGCTAATCGGCTAGGAATAGGGAGAAAAAGATTTATGGCTTTGACTTTGGCTGCGGCCGCCGAACTGCTCGACCGACATCATCTGCTCCGCGAAATCATCCAAGGCAATTGCTGGACCGACGATGCAGCGAATCTTGCCGACGCTGACAAGCCGTTCACTGCCATTACCTATGACACGCGCAAGGTCGTTCCCGGCACGCTCCTGTGCTGCAAGGGCCGGTTCAAGGCGGATTACTTGACGGACATCGATCAGGCCGGACTTGCCGCATACATGGCCGAAACCGAGTATTCCGCCGTCACCCGCGCCCCTGGACTGATCGTCAATGATGCGCGTAAGGCCATGAGCCTGCTGTCCGCTGAGTTCTATGGCCGCCCGCAGGATGAGCTGACCGTCATCGGCATCACCGGCACCAAGGGCAAGACGACCACCGCCTATTTTGTGCAGGCCGTGCTCAACGCCTATTCCGGCGGCAGGGCCGCACTGTTCTCTTCGGTGGACAATTGCTTGGACGGCCACACATATGCAGAATCCGACCTGACCACGCCCGAGTCGATGGACGCTTTCCGCATGATGCGCGAAGCCGCGAATAACGGCATGAGGTATCTGGTGATGGAAGTCTCCTCCCAGGCATACAAAGTGGAGCGCGTGTATGGCCTGACGTTCGATGCTGGGGCATTCCTCAATATTTCCCCTGACCACATCAGCGCCATCGAACATCCCACATTCGAGGATTATCTGTATTGCAAGCGGCAGATCACACACAATTGCCGCACACTGGTGCTCGGCGCCGACTGCGATCATGCCGATTTGATTCGGCAGGATGCTCAAGCCTCGAATGTACCGGTCACCACTTTTGCGCTGCATGCTGCGGACGGGCACGGCACGCATGCCGATTTCGTCGCGCTGCCGGATGCATCCTCAGGCTACCTGTTCCAGGAGCAGGGCAAGGCTATTGGCGATTTCTCGCTGGAACTGGAAGGCGAGTTCAATGCCGCCAACGCCGCTGCCGCCATTGCTTTGGCACGTGCAGTCGGCGTACCAGCTGGCTCAGAGGCTTTCCGCGCTCTGGAACGTGTGCATATTCCCGGGCGTATGGAACATTATGAATCCGGCAATATGGTGGCGTACGTAGATTATGCGCACAACTATGTGAGCACGAAGACCCTGGCCGAGTTCGTGACACATAAATACGCGGATCGCAATCCGCGTGTCGTCGTGGTCACTGGCTCCGTGGGAGATAAAGCCGTGGACCGCCGTGAAGGCATCATCAAGGGTGCGCAGGATTATGCGGATCGCATTATTCTGACTGCGGAAGACACAGTGCACGAGCGCATGATCGATATTCTTCATGAGATGCAGGGTTATATCACCAATCCTCGAGTCGTCTCGGATATCGAGCTCGATCGTGCGAAGGCCATCGAAAAAGCAGTCGAGGATGCGCACGCCCATGCGGACAGGCTGACCATTCTGCTGGTCATCGGCAAGGGCGAAGAACGTTGGATCAAGGTCGACGGCAAGCACGCGCCTTACGAGGGCGATGACCATGTGGTCAAGCGCCTGTTCGGACTGTTGAACGACTGATCAGCCAGCCATCTGAACCCGCAATCGGAATAAGAAAAGCAAGAGGATAAGGAGCAATCATTGATTACGCTGGAACACGTCACGTTGCCGGCCATGGAACAGGCCGCGGCAGAGGCAGGCATCGTACTGCCGATTGAGCAGACGGAAGCCTGGGGCCGCTATCAGGCCAAGGTGCCGGGACGTCGCCCGTGGGGCGCGTACCTTATTCGCCGCGATGGCGATTTGGTGGCGGTCATCTCCCTGATCGATTACGAGACCCACGGCTACCACTACCTGCGTTCGCTGCACGGCCCGGTGTGGAAGACCAAGCCCACCCAGGATGAGGAGCGCGAGGTCATCGACGCGATGGTCAAGGCCGTGCGCTCCCACGACCGCAAGGTGGCGTTCCTGCGCGTGGATACATGGTTCGATGAGGGCTACTACCGCGTGCTGTCCACGGTGCCGTATGACCAGACCGTGATCGTTGATCTGACCGGCGGCGACGACAAGATTCTTGAGCGCATGGTGGCGCGTGGCCGTCAGAACGTGCGCAAGGCCCTGCGCGAGAGCCCGGCCACATGCGCCGACGAAACCGAACAGGCTTCCAAATCGTTCGACGAGTATTACGGCGTGATGGTCGACACCGGCAAGCGCGACGGCTTTGCCCCGGCTCCGAAGCAGGATTATGAGGATATGATTCAGGAGCTCGGTCCTGAGCACTGCCGACTGTTCGTCAGCCGTATCGACGGCAAGGTGGTCAACTGGTGCCTGATTACCTTGAACGACAATCGTGCCGTCTACTACTACGGCTGCATGAGTACCGCCGTGCGCCGCCTGCGCGTGCCGGACAAGATGTTCTATCACATCTTCTGCACACTGGGCGCGCAGGGCGTGGAAAGCCTTGACATGATGGGCATCGGCTCTGACTTCGCACCGTCCTTGAAGGGACTGAACCAGTTCAAGACCAAGTTCGCTCGGGAAATCACTCCGGTGGCGGCAGGCCATGACATTCCGGTCAAGCGCGGTTTCTACAGCCTGCTGCGCTTCATTCAGAAGCTGCGTAAGGGCTCAAACGCGGACAAGCACTAAGCTCGCTTCCCCCTGATGACGAGCTGTCGTCATCCAGAAAACATTCAGCACAGCTCCAGCTTCTAGGTGGGCAGATTCTAATCGTTCTGCCACGTGAGCGTCGCACAATAACCAATGGTTATCAATACATCGACGCATAGAGTCTGGAGTTATGCTTGCTGTCGCCAGAACGACATTTCGTGATATTGAAGAAGAAGCCGCTGGTTGCGATATCACGCTGCCCATTGAAGACTATCTCGACATGATTGGCGCATTGGGCGCGGAACACTGCCGCGTATTCGCCGCGCGCATCGATGGACAAGGGTGGCCTGGTCCATCGTTACGGTGGAAGGCTCGTATGCGGTGCGTTATTATGCCGCCATGTGCGACGCCGCCATGCGTATTCATGTGACCGATCGACTGCTGCATGCCGAATGCTGCATGCTGGGCTCGCAGGGTATCACCGATTACGATTTGATGGGTATCGGCTCTGACTTTGCGCCATCGCTCAAGGGTCTGAACGAATTCAAGACCAAGTTCACCGAGACGATCACACCGGTGGCCCCGGCCCGTGACATGCCGCTCAAGAAGGTCTTCTACAAGACATTGCAGGCCGTGCAAGGTGTGCGCCGAGCGTTCCGCCAATAAACCCGGGAGCGGCTTATTTGTCCAGCTTCTGGCTCACTACAGCGGTGACGCCATCGGCTCGCATCGTCACGCCGTACAGCGCATCGGCGATTGACATCGTGCGCTGCTGATGCGTGATGATGATGAGCTGGGCATGGGCACGCAACTCGTTGAACGCGTCGATGAGACGGGTCAGGTTCACGTCGTCCAGCGCGGCCTCGACCTCATCCATCACATAGAACGGGCTTGGGCGCGCGGTGAAAATCGCGAACAACAGAGCCAATGCGGTCAGCGAGCGCTCGCCACCGGAGAGCAGGCTCAGCTGTTTGACGCGCTTGCCTGCCGGGCTGGCCTCGACCAGCACGCCCGTGGTGAGCAGATCCTCTGGATTCTCCAGACGCAACCGTCCTGTGCCACCCGGGAATAGTGTGGCGAACATCTTCTCAAAAGCTTCGGCGGTATCGTCAAACGCGGACTTGAACACCTCGACCATGGTGGAGTCAAGATCCTTGATGAGCTGCATGAGATCATCACGAGACTTGACCACATCGTTGCGCTGGTCGTTGAGGTACTTATTGCGTTCTTCCAGCGCCTCGAACTCCTCGGTTGCCAGCGGGTTGATCTTGCCAAGCGCTGCCAAGTCGCGGCGGGCCTTGTCGAGTCGCTTCTGCTGTTCCTGGCGGTTGTATGGCACGGTCTGGAAGCGGCTGGGGTCCGTAACGCTGTCCGCTGCGGCGTCGGGGGCATCGGTTGCCGCATCGTCGGCATTGCCGTCGCTCTCGCCATCCGTATGCTCCAGTGGCACAGGATCGCCATCATCGTCAAGTACCGGAACCGGCTGATCGGGGCCATACTCACGTACCAGTTCCTCCAGGGTGAGGCCAAGCTCATCAGACACTTTCTGCATGAGCTGACCGGCTTCGGCGGCCAGACGCTCACGATTCACGTCCAAGGCGTGTTCGCGGCCCGTCAGATCGGTGACCTTCGGCTCGATCTCATTGCGCTGGGCGCGCAAGGTTTTGAGCTCATCGTCATGACTGGATGCCGCTTCCTGCAGCTTGTCCCGCTCAGCGGCGACGCCCTGCAGCGTGCGTTCCACCATGGCGGCCACCTCGCGCGCATCATCAGCCACATCTTGCAGATGGGCGGCCTGATCACGCCGACGCTCGTTCAACGATTCGATACGGGCGCGACGTTCAACGGCTTCCTTGGCATTATCGCGCAACAGCCCGGCCTGTCGGGTCAGGGACTCCCCCTTGCGACTGGCTTCAGTCCATGCAATCTTCGCGGCGACCTCATGCTCACGGGTCAGGTTCAAGTCACGTTCCAGTGTGCGCTCGCGTTCGTCAAGCTCATCGAAATCGGCATGCTCGTCAGTGGATTGCTGCGCCGATTCCAAAGCGCGGTTGAGATCATCGAGCTTCAGCTGATGTTCATTACGATTCTCTTGCGTGTCCGCGATTTTCTTGTCCAACTGTTCAAGCTGACGCGCGAACGACGTAACCCTATCCTCGGCGGATTTCAGCGACTTTTCCGCTTGCTGAGCCTTGAGTCGGACTTCCGTGCGCTTGGCGGATTCCTGATCGACCAGACGGGCGGCCTCGTCACGCTTGGATTTGGCCTCGCTCACCTGCTCGGCCAATTCATTGGCCTCGACACCAAGCTGCTTGACTTGGGCCAGCGCCTTGTCCCTGCGGGCGGCAAGCGACAGGTCGGACTGGGAAATCGATGATCCGCCGACTGCGGCCACACCGTGGGCAAAGGTCTCGCCATGCTTGGTGACGGCGCGTGGGGCCTTTCCGGAAGCGACGAGACGCTGCGCTTCATCAGCCGTCTCGGCTGTGGCCACATCGGCCAGCAGCAGCTGCACGGTGCGCACGCAGGCCGCGGCCTGTATCTTATATGCAGCTTCGGGATTAGCAGTCACGAGGTTCGCCAAGCATATATCGGTATCGGCAAGAGCGGCGAATGGTTCGTCGGCCGGCATTGCGGTCAGCACCACGGCTTTGCCGAGCTTGTCTTCACGGGCACGCTCGAGGGCATGAAGCATATTGCCGGTTTCCGGCACCACGATGGCACTGGCATATTGGTCAAGCGCGTGGGCCACGGCCTCTTCCCAACCATCAGCCACATGGATAAAGTCGGTGAGACGCCCGAGGGATGCCACCTGCTCGTCCCGTTCCAGCGATCCGGAGGCGTTGCGGCTGTCCAACGTGTCGGACAGTGCATCGGCTTTGGCCTGCAACGAGATGATCTTGGACTGTATGTCACGCTGACGATCGGTCAGCTCATTCAACACATCGCGACGCTCTGCCAGGGCGGCACGGGCCTTGTCTAACGCGGCACCGTCATCATCGGCTATGGATTGCGCCTCACTGCGCAGCGATTCCAACTGATGCTGCGCATCATCATGCTGCTTGGCGAGCGTCTCCCGCTGCCCGGTATGATCCTTGGCGCGGCTGTCCGCCAGTTGTACGGCGGATTCCTCTCGGGCTATCAATTCACGCAGACTGGCGATATGGGCGTCACGCTCTTGCGCGGTTTTACGGAGCTCGGTCAAGGTCTGACGGATGGAAGCGAGCTTCTTTTCATCGTCGGCGCGCTCTTCGGTGGCCTTATCAAGTGCGATGCGGGCGTCCGCCACGGCTTTGGTCTGCGCTGCAGCCTGAGTCTCCAGCTCTTCGGCCCTCTTGAGCAGCATGTCCGGGTCTTCTCCGAAATTGCTGACGATCTGGCCGGTGAGCGAACGTCCGCGTTCCTCGGCCAACTGGGCAAGCGCATGCAAACGCTCCCGGATCTGGGAAAACTCATGCCAATACTGATTGGTCTTGGCAATGGCCGGGCTGGATTCGGAACTCAACGCCTCGACTTGTTCGATGCGCACCTTGACCTGGGCAAGCTCGCGTTGGGCAACGGACAGCTGACTGCGCACATCGCCGAGTTCCTTGCGCACCGTCTCGCGGCGAGCCATCGAACGCTGGGCATCCTCGGCATAGATGCGAGCCTGGGCGTCACGTACGGAAACCTGAATGGCATCGGCCCGGCGAGAAATGCGCGCCTGACGGCCCAACGGGCCAAGCTGCCTGTGAATCTCTCGCAGTAAGTCATCGAGTCGGTTGAGATTTGACTCCGTATTGGCCAGCTTGCGCAGGGCGCGTTCCTTGCGCTTGCGATGCTTGAGGATTCCCGCCGCCTCCTCGATAAACGCACGGTGGCCGGACGGGTCGGCCTTAAGAATCGCATCCAGACGGCCCTGCCCCACGATGACGTGCATCTGCTGGCCCAAGCCGGTATCCGAAAGCAATTCCTGAATATCAAGTAGGCGGCATTGGGAACCGTTGATGGCGTATTCGGACCCACCGTTGCGGAAAATAGTGCGGGAGATAGTGACTTCCGTGTAATCGATGTCAAGCGTGTGATCGGAATTGTCGATGGTCAGACTCACCTGCGCGCGGCCCAGTGGAGGGCGGGAGGAGGTGCCGGCAAAAATCACGTCCTCCATCGACGTGCCCCTCAGGTTCTTGGCTCCCTGCTCACCCATCACCCAAGTCAGCGCGTCGACGATATTCGATTTGCCTGAACCATTGGGACCCACAACCGCCGTGATACCAGGCTCAAAACGCAGCGTGGTCGCGGAGGCAAAGGACTTGAATCCGCGGAGGGTGAGTTCCTTGAGATACATGACTTGACCGTTTTTCGTTGATGGGTGTTACGGACTACTGTATGTCAGGCGTCCGAGCCCGCACTGGAGTCCTGGTCAGATGAACCGTCGACATTGTTGTTCTTCGCCGCATCGCCGAGGCCGAGCACGTCAAATACGTCGAAATCATCGGGGCTGACGTTATCCTCGAGCGTATCGGCGCCGGACTGATCCCCGTGACCATCTGTGGCATCATCGGGATCGACCTCCGGCTGATGGATGGCCATAGCCTGCTGCATCATGGGGCTGGCATGCTCGGCAAGCATGGTACGTGCATCACCGGCAGTCACGAAGCTGCCGCAAACGAGTACGCCATGGCCATAGCCGACACCCAGCTCATCTTCCGCATCGACCATATTGACGGCGGTCTGGATGGCATCAGGCAGATTCGGCTCCTTGATGACTCGATCACGGCCGAACACCTCAACGGCGATCTTCTCCAGCTCATCGACCGGCATCACGCGCTCGCGCCATGAATTCTCAGTGACTACCACGGAGCTGAGAATCGGCTCCAACACACCAAGATACTCTTCGACCTGCTTGTCTCGCATCATGGCGACCACACCGACCAGTTGCTTGAAGTCGTAGCTTTCCTCGATGGCCTTGCGCAGGGCTTCGGCGGCGTTGACGTTATGGCCGCCGTCCAAAATGATGGTCGGCGAGGTACGAATCTGCTCGATGCGACCCGGAATCTTCACCGAGCCCAATGCTTCGGCCACCAGATCGCCGTCCAGTGGGCCGTTGACCGGAATCACCACTTCGGCGGCGGCGAGCGCGGCGAGCGCGTTGTGCGCCTGATGCTCGCCGAACTTGGCAATCGGCACGCCCTCGTACGTACCATTGGGCGTGGTGAGAGTGGCCACCTGGCCGCCGACCGCGGCCATGCGATCGGACACGGTCATCTCGTAACCGTCACGCACCACAGTGGCATGGTTGCGTTCGGCGGCCTCCTCAAGAATCGGCATGACCGCTTCCTCGTGCGGCTGACGCCCGATGATGGCGGTGCAGTTCGGCTTGATGATGCCGGCCTTCTCGCCTGCGATCTGCTCGACGGTGTCCCCCAGCCATTGCATGTGGTCCATGTCGACAGGGCCGATGACCGCGGCATCCGCGTTCAACACATTGGTGGCGTCCCACAGGCCGCCCATGCCGACCTCGACAACGGCCACGTCCACGGGAGCGTCGGCGAATTTCCAGATGGCCATGGCGGTGAGTACTTCGAAGAAGCTCATCTTCGGCTTGCCCTGTTCCTCCATTTTGGCGTCCACCAAGGCCACGAGGTCCTTGGTCTGGTCCCATACGTCGATGAAATCGTCATCGGAAAGCTGCTGGCCGTCGATGGCGATACGCTCGTTGACCTTCTCCAGATGCGGCGAGGTGTACAGGCCGGTACGCATGCCGTACGCACGGCAGATGGCTTCGGCCATGCGCGCGGTGGAGCCCTTGCCGTTGGTGCCGGTCACATGGATCACACGGAACGACTGCTCCGGGTGGCCCAAAATATCGAGCATCAGATTCATCCGGTCAAGATCCAGATTGGTGGTGTTGTGCTCCGGCGGACGGCTCATGATATCCAGTTCGACGTCCCGCATGCTCTCGTTGTTCCGATTCGGATGCTCGAATGACATGTACTCTTCTGACCTCTGCGCTCAATTGATGCTCATATTGATCCGTACGTTCCCATTATGCGTTCGCACGAATTTATGCGTGTCCGTATGAGCTCGTCTGTGTCCACACGAGTTCGTACATATCCGCATGTGTTGCTTTGTGTAACTCGGTTGCGCGCGACCTTTCTTCATGCCTTCGCATGCGCAAAACCGCACTCTCCCAAGCTCCTCCATCTTAGCCGCCGGGGTAGTTTATCGTGCGCGCTCAGTGAAACCGCCTCGCATATTTTGTTCAGAAAACTGAAATAGTCCATTTCACATATACCGATGTCATGGAGTGCAATCTTTTGCGCATCAAGCTGCTCAAGGCCGGAATCCCGAAAACGGATGCCGACGGATAATCCGGATATACAGGAACGAGCAGATTGCAATAGACGGTTGCGCCCATAGTATGGCCCATGTCCACAAGTCTGTCCACATTCCGTGCCGAGTTCCGCTTCCATTCCACAATCATGCCAGGAATGCATATGTCCGACTAGTATGAGGTTGGAAATCGATGATTCGATAACAACTACATACAGGAGAGTGGCAATGGGTGAAGTGATCACCGCCAAGGACAAGGAATATGAGGCCGAAGAGCGCAAGAGCGCGCCCGGCGACAACCAGTCGATGAGTGACCGCGTGAACAATCGATCGCTGCGTCCGCAATCGCCCGCATTCAAGGATTTCATGAAGTCCGGCTGGGCCGACGACGACCCGGAAATCAAGCCGCTCGAATCCTCCAAGTACATTCCCGCCCGCCTTGAGGCGCTAGGCAAGGCATTCCCCGGCGAGCGTCTGGTCATTCCGGCCGGCCAGCCGAAGGTACGCAACAATGATTGCGATTACGCCTTCCGCCCGGACACCACCTTCGCCTATTACACGGGCCTAGGCTCCGACTACGAAGCCGGTGCCGTGCTGGTGCTGAACCCGGTCGACCCTGACTCCCCCGAAGCCGGAGCCGGTAAGACCCATACGCCGGAACTGTTCGTGGCTCCGCGCGCAGATAACTCCACCGAGGACTTCTTCATGTCCGCACACTATGGCGAGTACTGGGTGGGACCGCGCGCAGGCCTCAAGGAAATGCAGTCGATGACCGGCATCGAAACCCATGACATCGCCCAGCTGGCCGACTCGCTCGGCAAGGATGTCGGAGCCGAGACCGGAGCCGTTCGTGTACGCGTGGTCAGCGAAACCGACCCGCAGGTCACCTCGATGGTCGAATCCATTCGTGAGGCAAACGGCTTCGCCGACCCGGACAAGAATTCCGCCGCCGATGACAAGCTGCACGAGTTCGCCGCCGAGGCCCGCATGGTCAAGGACGCCTATGAAGTCAATGAGATGCGCAAAGCCGTGGATGCCACCAAGCATGGCTTTGACCGTCTACTCGCATCGCTGCCGTCCGCGCTCGACAAGCCGCGTTCCGAACGTATCCTCGAAGGTGCGTTCAACGCCGTCTCCCGCGAGCTGGGCAACGCCGTCGGCTACGACTCCATCGTGGCTTCCGGCCCTCATGCCCCGATCCTGCACTGGATGCGCAACACCGGCGTGGTGAAGAACGGCGACATGTTGCTCGTGGACGCCGGCGTCGAGGTCGATTCCCTGTACACGGCCGACATCACCCGTACCTTCCCGACCAATGGCAAGTTCACCGACTTCCAGAAGCGCCTGTATCAGGCAGTGCTGGATTCACAGCAGGCCGGCTTCGAGGCTGCCAAGCCGGGTGCCACCTACTCCGATATCCATCACGCCTGCATGCGCGTGATCGCCGAGCGTCTGCACGACTGGGGTCTGCTGCCGGTGAGCGTCGAGGAGTCGCTCTCCCCGCAAGGACAGCAGCACCGTCGTTGGCTCGCCTGCGGCGTGGCTCATCATCTGGGTCTTGACGTGCATGACTGCGCACAGGCTCGATTCGAGTCCTATCAAGGAGCCCCGATTCGTCCGGGCATGATCTTCACCATCGAGCCCGGCCTGTACTTCCGCGAGGATGATCTGCTGATTCCGCCGGAATACCGTGGCATCGGCATCCGCATCGAGGATGACGTGCTCATGACCGAGAACGGCCCTGAATGGATTTCCGCCGGCATCCCGAAGCAAATCGATGATGTCGAGCAGTGGATGGCCGATCAGGCCGCACAGGCGAAGTAATCAAACCAGCTCCCTCTTTGAGGGGAGCTGTCGCCGTAGGCGACTGAGGAGGGTCAGCTCACGTAAACTCCCCTCAGTCTGCTTCGCAGACAGCTCCCTTCGGAGAGGGAGCCAATTTTTGTGAAAAGGGAGGCAACGTGCCTACTCCAGAATTCGTGTTGGAACTTCGCAAGAAAATCGGCCATGATCTGCTCTGGCTGATCGGCGTGACCGGCTGCGTGCTCAACGACCAAGGCCAGCTATTGCTGGGCCGCCGTTCCGACACCGGCGAATGGGCGATGATCTACGGCATCAATGAGCCAGGTGAGCAGCCGGCTGACACCGTGGTTCGTGAGATCAAAGAAGAGACCGGGGTCGATGCCATCGTCACCGATCTGGTGGCCGTCACTTCGTCCAACAAGGTAATCACATACGCCAATGGCGACAACACCATGTACATGGATCATTCGTTCCTGTGCGCGTTGAAACCGGGAGGCAATGCCGAACCGTTTGTTGGCGATGAGGAAAGCCTCAACGTGGGCTGGTTCGACCTGAATGACCTGCCCTCTCCCCTGGCGGCAAGCACCACGGAACGGCTCAGCCTGTTCCACCAGTATTTGGAGAACAAAAAGCATGGTGACGCTCATGCCCTCTTCCAATTTGACGGGCAGCAGCACTAGCAAGAGCTCGCTATAGTATGAATGTGGGGAGCTCCGGTATCACACCGGAAGCTCCCCACATTGTTAATCGGTCAGGAACGAAGCCTTGCCATTGCAGCTATTTCAACTTGCGCCCCGCACACCAAACCTGTTCGACCGTCCAGTCGGCGGGATTGATAAGATTGAAGTCGGCGGCAAAACCGGGCGCAATCAGGCCGATTGGAGCACCGGTCACCTCATTTGGCCGATCAAAACCAAAGGCCTTTGCCGGCGTCAACGTCGCGGCTTCGACCGCGTCGACGGCACTGATGCCGAGCTCGTTGACCGCACGACGCACAGCCACCTCCAGCAATAATGTGGAGCCGGCAATGGCGCCGTTGGACACCAGACGAGCATGACCATCGACCACATTCACGTCCAGCGCACCGAGTTTGTATGCGCCATCCGGGCAATCGGTGGCGGCCATGGCGTCGGTGACAAAGGCGGTACGATGCGGCGCGAAACGGAACGAAAGCTTCACCATGGGATCCTGCACGTGGAAACCATCGTTGATCAGCTCGATGGTCACGCGTGGATCCTCCACTGCGGCCGGGATCGGGCCCGGCTCACGATGGTGCAGGCCGTTCATCGCGTTGAACATGTGCGTCATGATGCCAGCTCCTGCATCAAAACCGGCCTTGGCGGTCTCGTAGTCGGCATCACAATGCCCCACCGCAGGCACCACGCCGGCGGCGCGGAACTGGCGGATGGCGGAAATGCCATGCGGCAATTCAGGGGCAATGGTTATCTGCCGGATGCAGCCCAGCTTGCCGTTGACAGCACCTGAGGCCTCCAGCATCTCATCCACGATTTCAGGAACCGGATCCTTGAGGCATTCCGGGTCATGAGCACCCTTGCGGGCCAAGGCCAGGAAAGGCCCCTCCAGATGGCATCCCAAAATATCGGGGCGTCCGGCTTCCATTTTGGCGCGCACATTGCGGATATTGCCGCAGATGACGTCCACGGGATTGGTAATCAGCGACAGCACCTGACGAGTCGTGCCATGCACGGCATGCCCGGCACGAGCCACATCGATGCCATCCGGGCCGTCATCGAAGCTCTTCTCCCATGCGCCGTGCGAGTGAATGTCCACATAGCCCGGAGTCAGGATTCGCCCTTCGGCATCCACCACTGCATTACGGTCAGCGGGGTCGATGCCCACCGTGCCGCAATACTGTTCGAAAGCCTCATCGCCCACACCGGATGCCACGATGGCACCGGATGCGTTGGACACGACCCAATACCCACTCTGTTCGCCGCGCGCATCCACCTTGCGGGCATTGCGAATGGCCACCGGAGCCGGTGCGCCTTCCAATGCCGCCGTCACACGGGAGACAATTTCTTCCCTATCAGACATATGCAATTCCTCCACGTGGTTGCCCCCCCTGAGAGGGGAGCCAACCAATAACTCAGATGCCCTGCCAGGCCGGCTTGTGGGTGTATGCGTAGCGGTAGTAGTCCTTGTGACGCAGGCGGCTCGCAGCCTCCTCGTCCACGATAATCGTGGCGTGCGGATGCATCTGCAGCGCTGAGGCCGGGCAGAATGCGGAGACGCCGCCTTCGACGGTCTCCTCGATGGCCTCGGCCTTGCCGGCGCCGAAGGCAAGCAGCACCAGATGGCGGGCCTTCATAATCGTGCCGATGCCCTGTGTAATGCAGTGGGTCGGCACCTGGTTGATGTCGTTGTCAAAGAAGCGCGCGTTATCCACACGGGTCTGCTCCGCCAGAGTCTTGACGCGAGTACCGGAAGCCAGCGAAGAGCCCGGCTCGTTGAAGCCCACATGGCCGTCCGTGCCAATACCCAGAATCTGCACGTCGATGCCACCAGCGGCCTCGATGGCGCGATCGTAGGCAGGGCCGGCAAGCGCCACCTTGTCGCCATCCTCAAGCGGCGTGCCATTGAGCACGTCACCGGGCACGTGGACCTTGGACGGATCCAGGCCAAGAGGCTCCACCACGGTACGGTGGATGGTGGCATGGTAGGACTCGGGATGGGTCAGCGGCAGCCCGATATATTCATCGAGCGCGTAGCCACTCACCTGGGAGACGTCGATCGACTCGTCATGCACGATCTTGGCAAGCGCCTGATAGGCTGCCAGCGGGCTGGAGCCAGTGGCCAGGCCCAGCACTGCGTTCGGCTTGGCTTTGATGAGATCGGCCACGCAACGGCCATAAATCTCGCCTGCTTCGGCTTCGTTGTTGACAATGATGATTTCCGGCATAGGTATCTTCCTCCGTTCATGAGGCCCGCTAGACACGGGCTTCTGCCCAAAGCCGCCCATCATGGTTCATGGCAACTTCTTTGTCACTTTCCACAATGCGCGATCCGATTATGTCGATGTTCGCATCAACCTAACCAGTTATTTGTTAATGCTACTTACAATTATGGACGTACGGACATTCGGCGTTCCCAAACCAGAACAATCGAGTACACTGGAATGTATTAGTGAAGTTCCATAACAGATTCAACGCCGAGCGGAATCTCACATACCGTGTGGTTATATAGACATACAGCCGCCACGGCACATGCGCAGTCATCGTTCAGGCAGGAGGAATGTATGTCGTATCCCGGTCTCGCCATCGCGACGGATGACCGTACCACCAAAGCCTCCCCCGCCGACGTACGCCGCAAAAACCGTCAGCTTATTTTCGCCCTGTTGTTTCCTACCAAACAGTATTCACGCGCCGAACTTGGCCGCCGCACCGGACTGAGCCGCGTGGCCGTGTCTGACGTGGTCGGCCAGATGCTCGAAGAAGGCCTATTGCGCGAAACCGGCCAGGCGCCCAGCGGCGGCAAGGGCAAACGAGGCACGCTGCTGAGCATAGACACCAACCGGCTGCGCATAATCAGCATTGATTTGACGCAGGAGCATCTGTTGCATGGCACGGTCACCAATCTGCTTGGACAACCGCTGCGCCACGCCGAAGTCACCTTGAATGCCGGAGCATATGTTTCCGTGGACATCATCATCGAACTCATCGAGAAGATGCTCGGCATGTCCGACGGCGAGGTCATCGGCATCGGCGTGTCCTCCCCCGGTGTGGTCGATGGCGGCGTAGTGCGATCCTCCACGATGCGCGGATGGCGCAATCTCGATTTGGCCACACCCATCAACGAGCATTTCGGCATCGACACCACCGTCAGCAATGATGCCACCAGTGCCATGCTCACCGAACGCTTCTTCGGCCAGGGCGGGCCGAATATGCTGTTCGTGCGGATGGACAGCGGCCTCGGTTCGGCGATTCTGCTGAGCGACACCCCAGTCATCGGCGAACTGCATGCGGCGGGCGAAATCGGCCACATCTCCATCGACTTGAATGGTCCACTATGCCCATGCGGCAAACGTGGATGCCTGGAGACCATGATTTCCGCCGATGCGCTGAGAAAACAGATGGCCAACGTCGACGATGACGAGCGGCAGGCAATACTCGTCCGCGCCGGACGGTACCTCGGCCAGGCCTTGGCCATGCCCGTGGGCCTGTTGGATATGTCCGACGTCTGCATATTCGGGCAACCGGACATCATCAACACGACCTTCATCGACGCCGCCCAGGCCTATCTCGATGCCAGCACGTCATCGTCCTTCCACAAGCACACCGTGATCAGGCGCTGCGAATGCGGGCCGGACATCACCGTGCAGGGAGAAGCCATCGCCGTGCTGCTCCAGTATCTGGCCAAATAGTCAGATAGCCAGCACCGGGTGGCAGCACTATGCGGCCATAGCCGCTCCGATGGCCCCCACCGGCTGCCCCGCCGGGGCCAGACGAAGCCGAGCCGGCAAATCCAGCGACTCCAAAAAGCGGCACTGTGATTCTCGACGACGCAGCTCAGCGGCAATTACCTCAACCAACGGTTCGCCGGTTTTGGCCATACCGCCACCCAACACGATCAATCGGGGATCGACCGACTGAGCCAGAATCTGGATGGTGTCGCCAATGGCCCTCACCACCATATCCAGCACATCCACGGCCTTCGCCTCACGTCTGCTGGCGCAGCGAATCAAGTCGGGCATCGGCGGATCGGCGTTCGGCCATAGCCTACCTACCGCAGCCCCCGAGCACACGGTTTCCAGACACCCATACTGGCCGCAGGGGCACTTCAAACGATGCGGCTCAACCGGAATATGACCGATTTCGCCTGCGGCCCCACTGTATCCATGCAGCAGCACCCCGTTCTGCACGATGCCCGCAGCCAGTCCGGTACCGAAATTCAGGAACGCGATGGTGCCGTCCAAGCCATCCGCACCTCCCAACAGCACTGCAGCACCCACTGCGGCAGCGTTGACATCGTTTTCCACATGCACCGGCACGCCTGCCAGTCTGGAGACTTCGGGGCCCATATCCAGAGAAACCACATCAAGATTCACGATGTTGCCCACGTGTCCGGTGGCGGAGTCGACCGTGCCCGGCGTGCCGATGCCGATTGCCGAGACCTCGTCAAAGCGGGTTCCCGCGGCCTGCCGCGCGACCGATACAATGTCCTCGACCACCGCAGCGTTACCATGACGCGCAGGGATTCTGGCGGAGTTCAACACCGCGCCCGTCGCATCGACAAGCGCCGCCTCGATTTTGGTGCCGCCTACATCAACACCAATCCTGAAATTGTTCACGGTGTTATCAGTCATTGCCTATCCCCCGTTCTTCGTCGAACAATATGCTTGGAATCAGTATGCATTCATGCATTGACAACTATCTTAACAAATTACAGAAAGCCATGCGCTTCATACGCGACACGCCGAAACATGAGTTGATTGCGTAAATTAATTAACTACGTTAATATCTTAATCAAGTTCAGATTCAAAGACGAGCGGATGTCACCCAGGCAACGACGCAGGACAAAGGAGAATGACATGGCAGACGATACCGCACGCGCCGCTTCTCAGGCCAGCGTTTCCGAATCCAACCGCTCCCGCATCGTCAAGCATCTCTACCACAACGGCATCAGCTCCCGCGCACAAATCGCCAAGGCCTTGGAACTCACGCCGGCCGCCATCACCAAGATCACCGCACGGCTTATCGAAGCCGGCATGATTGAAGAGACCGGCGACCTGGAAGGCTCCAAGAACCGCCGTTCCATCGGGCTGAAACTTGACACCGCTCGCTTCCGCGTCATCGGCGTCAAGTTCGCCCGTTCCCTCGTGCAAATCGGCGTGTTCGACCTGTGCGGCAATGCGCTCAGCATCGAAAACCTGCCCCCGGTGTACGACCACACCATCAGCGACACCATCACGGCCATCCACCAACGCATCAGCGAGCTGCTTGATGACGATCCGTCCATCGTGGCCATCGGCATGGCCATCCCCGGCCCTTACCTGCGTAACGTCGGCCGCACCGCCGTGGTCTCCAGCATGCAGGGTTGGCGCAAAATCAACTTCATCAACGAATTTTCCGCTGCGTTCCGAGTGCCCGTCTTCATCGAGCAGGATGCCCGCGCCGGCGCGCTGGCCCACTACCTGTTCGACCCCGCATTCCACACCAACGATTACCTCGCCTACTATCTGGTCGGCGAAGGCGTGGGACTCGGCATTATCGACAATGGCCACCTCGTCAACGGCGCGCAAGGCGCAGCCACCGAAATCGGCCATATCTCCGTTGATGTCAACGGCAAGCCCTGCGACTGCGGCAACATCGGCTGCCTGGAACGTTACTGCTCCGCCCCGGCCATCCATGACATGCTTATCGAGGACGGCTCGGTTATCCCGGACGCCTCAGACATGACCCATGCCGAAGCCGCCCGAGCCCTGTTCGCCAAAGCCAACGAAGGCAACGCCGCGGCCCAGTCCATGGTTCGCGAAGTGGCACGGTATATCGGCTACGGCTGCATCACCATTTTCAACGCTTTCAACCCCGAACACATCATCATCGGCGATATCGTATCCGAGGCTGGCCCTCTCCTGCTGGACACGGTTCGCGCCACGGTGGCCGAACGAGCCATCCCCGAAATCAACGATTTCACCTCCATAACACTCTCCACCCTGCCGATTGACTCCACCGTCTGTGGAGCGGCGGCTGTGGCGGTCACCCAGTTTTTGGAACACCCCTCGGTGTTCTTCGACGTTTCCTGACCGAAGCGCCGACCAGAGATTTCCATACGAAATCAGCAATCAGAGAAACCATAAGGAAAGGAACCAACCATGACTACCCCGATCGTTCTGAGCCTTGGCGAACTGCTGTGGGACATGCTGCCGGGCGGCAAGCGAGCCGGCGGCGCCCCTGTCAACTTCGCCTACCACGCGATGAAGAACGGCACCGAAGGCTGGGCCATCAGCGCGGTCGGTGAGGATGAGCTCGGCGACGAGCTGATCGCCAAGGCCGACGAAGCCGGCATCAACACCGTTATCCAGCGCAACGCTTGGCCGACTTCCACCGTCGAAGTCGCCCTGAAGAACGGTATCCCGGAGTACACCATCGTCAAGGGCGTGGCCTGGGACCACATCCTGTACACCCGCCAGCTCATCGATGTGGTCTCCAAGGCCGACGCCGTCTGCTTCGGCACCCTGGCCCTGCGCTCCCCCGAATCGCATGCCACCATCACCGAGCTGCTCAAGCACACCAAGCCGGGCGCGATGAAGTTCTTCGACATCAACCTGCGCGGCGACCACTACTCCAAGGAACTCATCGAGGAGCTGCTCAAGGCCGCCACCGTATTCAAGATCAACGACGAAGAGCTCCTGCTGCTGCGTGACATGTTCGACATTCGCGGCACCTCCGGCGAGGATGCTTCCCGCTGGTTCCTGGACGAGTTCGATCTCGATTACGTGATTCTGACCGCTGGCTCCGCCTACTCCACCATCATGTCCCGCAAGGGCGAGGTCTCCACTCTGGACACCCCGCATGTCGAGGTGGTCGACACCGTCGGCGCCGGCGACTCCTTCTCCGGCACGTTCACCGCTCGCACTCTGCTCGGCGACTCGCTTGCCGACGCTCACCGCAAGGCCGTCAACACCGCCGCCTTCGTGTGCACTCAGGCCGGCGCTTGGCCGGAATATCCGGCTGAGATGCCTGACTACCTCGTTGCCGCAGGCAAGTAAGCCTTCGGCAACACCGGCCAATAGGCCATACTTTTCCAGCCTTTTTCGACTCATGCTCACGCTGGGACAATGACGTTCCGGCACTCGCCAGACCCTGTCTCCCGGCGTGGGCCATGCCCAAAAAACAGGTGATTGATAACTGAATACCGCCCGGAGCGCCAGAACGAGATTTCCGGCCTGATGCTCATGGGCCTGATCGGCGGCGCCATCTTCCCGCCCATCATGGGTGCCCTGGCTGATGCCATGAACGCCCAGCTCGGGCGGTTGCCTTTGTGCACATCGGCAAACAATGTGAACTGCGAGATGGAGAGAATCTCACCGCCGATGTCCTGAATCGAGCGGTTCATTTTGCCCTGCTCATCTTCGAATACCCGCAGATTGAGGATCTTGTGAGTCAACCACGCAATCTGCTGGTCACCATCCTCATCGGTCACACCCACCAGAATCATGAATCCCGGACCAATCTGCTGGGGCTCAAATGTAGGGTCCAATGTGCCCAACTCATTGATCACGTCCACGGATGCTGCAGATACTCGTTGCACTACAACTCTCATGACTCCCTACAGCAACAACAAAAAAGCGCCGTTCCCTTACGGAAACGACGCTTGTCTTGGTGGAGTCGCGGGGAATTGAACCCCGGTCCGATGACCGAGCCCACAGTCTTCTACGTGCGTA
>ERZ791765.906-NODE-906-length-24422-cov-3.270735_pt1 | contig 24422 bp, 19 predicted proteins | sample MGYA00509949_ERZ791765 | MGnify/ENA primary metagenome ERZ791765 (study PRJEB30046, sample SAMN00791980) | human gut metagenome | study: EMG produced TPA metagenomics assembly of the A metagenome-wide association study of gut microbiota in type 2...
TCCAAAAACCAAATATGTATCTAAGCACAATCAATAATTTTCTAAATAATTTTGCAATTGCAAAATAGCCTTTTTGCTCGTCATATAAATTAATTTCATTCCAAAAAGCTCTTTGACTATCACTAAAACTGTTATACACTGCTCTGTGTTCTTTTTGAAAAACTTCTCTATACTCATCATAAAGTTTGCATGCTTTATCAAAATTATTCAATTCATCTAAAATTACAAAATATATTTGTTTTAAACTGATCTGATCAAATAATTCTCTATATTCATTTTTCTTGTCTAACAATTCATTATATACCGAAACCAATCCAATTCTAAACGCATATTCAAAATCAAAACCATAATTTCCTGATGATATAATTGGAATTGCTACAGTTTCTATATCTTGATATTCAAATAACTTCTCCATTATTTTTTTATAACACAAAGCTAACTTTTGAACACAAGAACTCGAATAACCATAATTATTTCCTATATTTCTATCACTTTTAGGTCCAACTGCATGAATTACATATTTACAAAATTTACCTCCCTCAGTTATTACAACCTCTCCTCTCCTACAACGAATAATATTTTCTTTTCTACTATGAAACTTTTCTTCAAATTCATCAATAATTATATGTTTTAAATAATCTGTCTGTCTTTTACTTTGATTTACTGCTTTATGAATTGCCTTATCTACATTACTTTTACTTCCCATTAAACTAGGATTAGCACAATTTACAACTGCATCTATATTATATTTTTTTACAACTTCCTCTATTTTCCCTTCACGTATTTTAATCATTGATTCCAACTGCATCATAATTTAAAACCCCTAATATGTATTTGTTACTTTATGTTTTTTATTAATCGAATATTAATAATTATACCACTCTACTTTGTAGTATTTTGTCGAATACTGTAGTATTTTCTGATTTTGTTTATAACAAAAAAGATTATTTATCAATTTTTATCACAGAAATAATCTTTTTATGCATTTTCTTTACTAATTAATTAAATATAAAAATTACTATTTTTCGCTTATATAACCACTTCTCAATTCAATTTTTTCTCTTTTTAGTTCCGATCAACTCATCAAAACATATTAATTTGAAATTCAAATATTCCAGCTCATCATGCTGAGCATGCATCGTCCTTGACATTGTTACCAATATAAAAATTAATATTATCATAACTGTATTTCCAAACATTTTCTTTGACATATTAAAATAAATATATATCGGAACATCTCCAGTCAGCATTACTGCAATTGTTAAAAGCATTGCCCAGTACGCAAATCTAATAGAAATAAAATTAGAAAAATCATTTTCTTCTATATGCTTTATAGCCACTAATGTTTCTAAACGATTTTCTTCTAATTCAATAGGTTTTAATTTTTTCAACACTTTTATCACTGCTCTTTTTAATTCAACATATGAATTAACAGTTCCTATCGCTTCCCCAAATTCTTTTCTCGCTAATTTTGTTATAATTTTTTGTGAACTTATTCCATTAGGGCAAAAAATATTAATCATACGCTTATACCTACTTTTTATCCTCTACTATTTTTTATAATAATTTTCCAATCAATCCAACATCCGCCGGCAACCACTCAACATCCATCAATTCATCCTTCCCCAACCATCGAGCATCCTCATGCTCTTTCAAAACCAACTCTCCACTAACTACAGAACACCAATAACACCCCATAGACAAATGAAACTCCGGATAATCATACTCTATCGTATCAATCAATTCTCCAACTTCAATCTCTGTATCCAATTCCTCCATAATCTCTCTCTTCAAAGCTTCCTGTGGAGTTTCCCCTTCTTCAATCTTTCCTCCAGGAAATTCCCATCCACCTTTTAGATCACCATATCCTCTCTGTGTCGCAAATATCTTATCTCCGTCTCTTATAACTGCTGCCACTACCTTTATCGTCTTCATATCATTCTTCCTTTTCATTTTCTATTCGTAATCTAATCTATATTGCTCTCTAAATACTGCAATAAATCATCTCGAACTGCATGTCTCATTTTTACTCTAAACTTCGCAATATCTCGTTCTTTTCCTTTATTATCTAATTTTTTTGCAGGCTTAACTTCTACAATATCGAACTGTCCCATATAATAAAATGTCGTTTCTGCATCGCTTTTCTTAACCATCAAATGTTTTCTATAAGCTTTCATCACACCTTGCGTATAAGAACTATCAATACCTCTTCCAATCTGAGTATCCCAACAGAATATTTGATTGTCTTCAAACACATCTGCATAATCAGGTTTTCCATCGATATATTCTTTATCATCGTCTTCTGTTTTTTCTTTATGATATGTAACAAAAATAAAAACATCATCATTAATCTTTTTCATTCCATACATCGTAGAAGATAAATCTTTGCCACAATCCATCAGAAAACTAACATCTCTTCTTGAATACTTCTCATATAAAACAAATGGGACATCTTGATTGTTGTTCTGAATATATTTATCTTTATATCGTTGTAAACCTACAGAAATAATATCTTTTAATTCCTTATGGAATTCCTTTTCATTTAATTTTTTTGCAAAACCTTCTGCGCGCTGTATACTTCTATTTTCACTAGGCTTTAATATATCCATCTGTATATATTTTTGATATTCCGCATCGTTACTAACAAAATGACCTCCTAAAACATTAAGAGTACTCTGAATACCATCCATATTCAAAAAATATCCAAATTTTGTTGAAACATCTTCCTGAAACTTTTCTATAGAAATCTCATCATGGTGCAACATCAGTTTTAACAATTCTAATTCCTGTGGGCGTACTCCACTTAAAACTGTCTTTGATAAGTATTCCAATATCAACAATTCTTCATCTGAAACTTCTTCTATTTTTTGATCCTTCTCTAAAGATTTCAACATTGCATAATACGTCTTATATTCTCGAATAATAATCAAAGGGTCAATCTCTTCATTTTCATAAAAGTCAATTAATCTTGGAATTCTACCTAATCTATTCTTCAAAGAAATATAACTTTCCTTTATAAATGCCTTCATACCTTTCATCTTATCAACTGCATTAAATATTCGTTCTTTAGATATTTCATCAAAATGAATTGTAGATGCTCCCGGAATCAGACTATTTCCACTGACTACATACTTTCTTACATTATCCTTGTTGTAACTACGATCTCCAGATAAAGCAATTGGTATCATAAAGTTATTCTTATAATTTCCAATAAAATCAAGTATTACAACATATTCTTTATCTTCTGCTTTTCGAAGTCCTCGTCCTAATTGTTGGATAAATACAATCGGTGACTGTGTTGGTCTTAGCATAATTACCTGATTAATCTCTGGTACATCAACACCTTCACTAAAAATATCTACGGATAAAATATAATCTAACTCATTGATATCATCATTAACCAAACGTTCAATCGCATCTCTTCGAACTTCTTCTGAATCTGCGCCGCTTAATGCTAATGTACGCCAACCATATTCATTAAATTTCTTTGATAATTCATTTGCTTCTTCAATTCTGCTGCAAAAGATCAAACCTTTTACTCGATTACCACTATAACCATAATATTCCGCCTGTTCCATCACATATTTTACACGTTCATCCGAGGTCAAAAATCTAAAATTTTGTAGCTTTTCTTCTTTTGTCAATTTGTTTCCATTGACCATTGTATCATCAACAATTTCTAAATCAGTAATTCCAAAATAATGAAATGGACATAATAAATCTTCTTCCATTGCTTTTTGCAATCGAATCTCGTATGCAATGTTATGATCGAAGATCTCATAAATATTACGACCTTCTATATGATCATCTCTTTTATCAGGTGTTGCTGTCATTCCTAGTGTAAATTGTGGAGTAAAGTAATCCATAACCTTTTTATAGCTATCTGCTGATGTATGATGAGCTTCATCATACATGCAACATTCAAAATGATCTCTTGTAAATCTTTCTAAATTTTCAGTTTTTGACAATGTCTGTACTGTCGCAAAAATAAAATCTGCACCATAATCATGAGATTTACCAGTAACTAATCCCATCGTAACAGACGGCCCAAAGACTTTTTGGTATGATTTTAATGCTTGTTCTGCGATTTGGTTTCTATGTACTAAGAATAAAACCTTCTGATATCCTAGCTCTCGAACAGCAAATGCTGATGCATAAGTCTTTCCAGTTCCTGTACTGGATAATAGCAAAGCCTTTTCTATTCCTTCTGATCTCATCTCAATAAGATTATTGATAAAAGCTAACTGCATCTTATTTGGTTTTAATTTATAGCTTTCAAAATCTACAATTTGTTCTTTTGCTGCTTGTCTTTGCTGTTTTTTGATGATTTGATTTTGTAAATATTGCTCTTTATAATCCTCAATGAATTCTTCATAATATTGACTATTTGGTGACATCCATAAATTCTTGAATTCATTTAAAATTTCTTGTGCAACTTCTCCTTGTTCTGTAGAAACAATCTTTGTATTCCATTCTCTATTTTCTGTAATCGCTTTTGATGTCATATTAGAACTTCCGATAATGATTCGATATAATTCATCTTCACGGAATATATATCCTTTTGTATGAAATCCCCCAACTTCAGAATTAGTTCGAAACATTTTTAATTCAATATTTTTTAATTGAGCTAATCGATCTAATGCTTTTGGCTGACTAAATGTTAAATAATCTGTTGTGAGAATTTTCCCTGGAACTCCTTTTTGTTCTAATTCTCTTAAAATCATAGATAGCGATTCAAATCCACTATCAGTGATAAATGCTACACTGATAAAGAATTCATCACATCGTTTTAATTCTTGTTCCAAAGAAACAAGAACTTTCTTTCCTTGTTTATGGTCATTGTATATAAATTCTGATCGATATGCTAGATTTGAATTATTAGATTGATCTACAAACGCAGTCATTAAACCATCCATTAATTCTTTAGTTCTTGAATTTTTCACCATACATTCTCCTATTTTTATACAATATAACTTAATTCATCTAATTATAATCTTAAAATAAACAATAAGACCGCTTATTTTAAATATCAAATTTTAGAATAAGCGGTTTTATTGTTTATCTATATATTTTTAACTATTATACACTTCATAATAATATCTATTATTTATCTATAAATAAATTCATCTAATTCATCATCTGACATACCTGCTCCATTTTCAGCATAAAAGACAGGTAATTTTTTATGGTACTCATTTAATGAATCATTATTCTTTAATGTGTATTCTATTGATTCTTTATATTCCCAATGTTCGCCTGAAAAACGTTTTGATTTTAATATTTCACTCTTTGGAATTGGTTTTCCACCTTCGTCCATATACCCACCTTCATCTCGTATTCGTTCAAGAATAATTCTTTTAAAATACTGATCAGTACTAAACAAATATTTTTTTCTAACAATTTGTTTAGGCACAATTAACAATTCCTGACCATTGATACAATATGATGACCTTTTTGTTTTTTCCCAACAAATATTTTCCTTGTTCCAAGACCAAAATTCTATTATTGCATTACTTTCAATTCCATATTTTCTCATTTGTTGTAAAGTAAAATCATTTAAATGTGCATGTAAAATATTAATTAATAAGTCAGATAATCCATCTTCTCCAAAATTAGGAATTAATAATGGTAAATCTTCCACTTTATTCATAGTTAAAATTTGTTTAATAAGATTTTCTAAAGGTTTAAAAATCTCTATTAATCCACTTTCTGTATTTCCCTTTCCATTATCACCTCTACCATATCCTAAACGAGGACCATTTTGCTCTCCCGCATGTGACAATAATTCTTTTTTCTTAATAATATCATTTTCTCTATATGCTTTATATAAATTATCAAAATACGATACTATGATTTCTTTTGCCTTGTAAAACCATTCTCCTTTTGTAATTTCAATTAATATTGGATCAATAAATAATAAATTATCCTCTGATACATTTATATCTACAAAATCATAGTTTTCATGTCCTTTTATTCCTTTATTCCAATAATCTGAAACATAAGTATTCTTCAATATAACACACCCTTTCTTTTTACTAATATTGGAAATTATTCAATGAAACAAATCAATTTTTACTTGAAATCCATTCTGAATGTGTTATACTATTTTTGTATATCTAGTGTGTATAACACATTAGCAGAAGCGCATCTGAGCTATTGCCGTAGCTATTTGATGTGCTTTTTGCTTAATTATAAATTATTTATTATCATCCACCTCCCCATCTTCTTGAATTTCAGGTGTATTTAACACAGATATATACACAATTTGTTCTTCTATATCATATTTAGCAACATAACGAATTGCGGGACTAAACTTTAGTCCTGTTAAAGACGATAAATATTTTACGAAGTCTTTACATCCAATTCTCACCCACCCATTTTTAATTCTACTAAAAAATTTATATGGTTTCGCATTTTCGTCTCCACAATATTTTTTTACACCTATCAACATTTGTTCATCATCAAATCCAATGACGACTTCCTCAGGATTTCCAAGCAACGAAATGCATGGAGCATTAAAAGCAAGTGCAAATTCGCTTATTGTAATATATGGTGCTCCAGCCGCCACATAATTCCAATCAAAATCAAATTTCATTTTAACCTCCCGCATGATATTATTTCCATATTTAAAATTATACTTTTACAACATTAAAATGTCAATATCACATAAAAAAAACTTTTTTATTATTACACACAAAACACAACACAAAAACATAAGAAAAAAATATATAAAACATTATTATTAAATTTTTGAATTATTTATATGTATCATCATTAATTCTATAACTAATTATATTATATAAAATTCTTTAATTTATGTTTATTATCTAGAATTTTTGTCGAATTCTTGTTTTTAACTTGCTATAATTTTATACATTTTAAATTTTTAGAAGAATTTAAATATCTGCTCTCAAAATTAAACCTGAAATCAGAACCACAGACTAGGCCAGTGAGTCAACATTACTTAATGCTTACAGCCTAAAAACAAAAACACACACCACAAAAGTGATGTGTGCCATAAAAAATCAAATTCTATTCAATTCCAAAACAAAGAATCAAATTATTTCAACTGAGCAGCAACCTCAGCCGCAAAGTCTTCTTCTTTCTTTTCAATACCTTCACCAGTTTCAAAACGAACGAATCCTTTGATTGTTACATTAGCTCCGTTTGCTTTAGCAACCTGTTCTACGTATTTTCCAACTGCCTGTTTTCCGTCTTCAGCTTTAACATAAGCCTGATCTAACAGACATACTTCTTTTAATTCTTTGTTCAGACGTCCAACGATCATCTTTTCGATGATGTTTTCTGGTTTGTCTGGGTTTTCGTTCATAGCCTGAACTTTTAAGATTTCTGTTTCATGCTCGATGTAATCTTTAGAAACTTCATCTCTGCTTGTGTATTTTGGAGAAATAGCTGCAACCTGCATTGCTACGTTTTTAGCCATCTCTTTGATCTCGTCGTTAACTACGTCTGTAGCAACTTCTACTAATACACCGATCTTACCACCAGCGTGGATGTAAGATGCAACAAATCCGTCTGCTGCAGATACTTTAGCGAATCTACGGATGTTTAAGTTCTCTCCGATAACGGCGATCTTACCATCTAATGCTTCTTTAACAGTTTTTCCAGCTTCTGCTTTAGAATCTTCTGCTAAGAATCCTTCGATGTCTGCTGCTGCTGTTGTAAGAGCCTGATCAGCTACTTCTGCTACGTATGCTTTGAATGTATCATTCTTAGCTACGAAGTCTGTTTCAGAGTTAACTTCAACGATAGCTGCTTCTTTTGCATCATCAGATAATGCTACTGCAACAAGTCCTTCAGCTGCGATACGTCCAGCTTTCTTTGCTGCTTTTGCAAGACCGTTTTCTCTTAAAAATTCAACTGCTGCGTCCATGTCTCCTTCTGTCTTTGTAAGAGCTTTCTTACAATCCATCATTCCGGCACCAGTCATTTCTCTTAATTCTTTTACCATTGCTGCTGTGATAGCCATGATTCTTTTCCTCCTAAAATGAAAATGTGAATAAATTATTCAGCGTCTTCTGCAACTTCTTCAGAGTCTGCATCGATTCCCTGGTTTGCTTCGATAACTGCATCAGCCATAGCAGATGTGATCAGTTTTACTGCACGGATCGCATCATCGTTTCCTGGGATGATATAATCTAATTCTTCAGGATCGCTGTTTGTATCTGCGATTCCAACAAGAGGAATTCCTAAAGTATGTGCTTCCTGTACACAGATGCTTTCTTTCTTAGGGTCTACAACGAAGATCATGTCTGGAAGTCCACCCATTTCTTCGATTCCACCTAAGTTCTTCTGTAATTTGTCTTTTTCTTTGTTAAGTTCTAAAACTTCTCTCTTTGGAAGTACGTCAAATGTTCCGTCTTCTTCCATCTCTTTGATCTTTTTCAGTCTAGCGATTCTAGATTCGATTGTCTTGAAGTTAGTCATCATTCCACCTAACCATCTCTGGTTTACGTAGAACATTCCGCAACGTTCTGCTTCAGCCTGAATAGAATCCTGAGCCTGTTTCTTTGTTCCTACGAACAGAATCTTTCCACCCTGTGCTACACAATCTTTTACTGCGTTGTAAGCATCGTCAACCATTCCTACAGATTTCTGTAAGTCGATGATATGGATACCATTACGCTCTGTGTAGATGTATGGTGCCATTTTAGGGTTCCATCTTCTTGTCTGATGTCCGAAATGTACGCCTGCTTCAAGTAACTGTTTCATTGAAATAACGCTCATTTTAAATCTCCTTTAGTTTTTGCTTCCGCTATTTTCATCGTTCTGACAAACCTCTTGGGCACTTACCAGAATTCCAATAGCGTGTTTATTTTTACCTATGACAGTATATCAAACCTTGTCCTTCTTTGCAAGAACTTTTTCTTTAATTCTAAAAGAATTAATCAAGCTTTGTGATCTCGTCAAATATAAAGTCATTCACTACTTTAATATATGTTCCCTTCATACCAGAGGATCTTGTCTCAACAACTCCGGCACTTTCTAGTTTCCTTAGTGCGTTTACGACAACAGATCTTGTGATCCCGAATCTGTCTGCGATCTTACTTGCAACTAAGACTCCTTCATTGCCTTCTAATTCTTCTAAGATATGGATCACTGCTTTGTGTTCTGTGAAGGATAACGTACTGATCGCGGAATCAACGATTCCTTTCTTTCTTCGTTCCTGTTCCACTTCTTCGCTTACAGATCTTAACATTTCAAGTCCGACAACGGTTGTTCCATATTCCGCTAAGATAATATCATCAATGGAATAATTTTCTCTCTGGCGGTACATAAATAATGTTCCGAATCTCTCTCCTGCGATATCGATCGGTGCGATGATCGCATAGTAATCATCAACGTCTGACTCAAATCCAAGTGTGGAAAGGCTAACATTTTCATTGGTGGAAAGAATCGTTAATAGTCTTTCATTTAATGAAAAATCAACATAATCTTTGACATTTCCTGAGATCAGCTGATGAAGCACTTCGATGTGGTCTGCTTCATTTTTACCTAAGATCTTTCCTTTTTTACTGATGACAAGGACGTTTGAATTCATTACTTCTGTCAGAACTTTACAGATATCGTTAAATACAACTTTCTGTGAATTGTTATTATGAAGTAATTTATTGATCTTTCTTGTTTTATCTAGTAATTGTATACTACTCATCTATATTTTTTCTCCTTATTTTGACACTGACTCCCCAGAAGTCTCTTTCTCTTTTGCATCTTCTGGCATGCTGCATACGAATCCACATTCCTTGCTAGAGCATACAAGCTTCTTACCTTTTTCGATCATATAGCTTCCGCATTTTTCACATTTGACTGTGGATGGTTTCTGCCATGACATAAATTCACATTCCGGATTATTTTCACATCCGTAATATTTTCTTCCTTTTTTCGTTTTCTTTAAGACGACTTCTCCGCCGCACATTGGGCATGGGATTCCGACTTTTTCAAAATGTGGTTTTGTATTTCTGCATTCTGGGAATCCAGGGCATGCAAGGAATTTCCCATATGGTCCGTACTTCACGACCATATTTCTTCCACATTCATCGCAGATAACGTCTGTGACTTCGTCTTCGATCTTGATCTTCTCTAATTCTTTTTCTGCATTCTTCACTGCGATCTCAAAGTCTGGGTAGAAGTTTTCAATGACGGATTTCCAATGGACTTTACCTTCTTCTACCATATCAAGCAGACCTTCCATCATCGCTGTGAAGTTCACATCGACAATACTTGCAAATGCTTTCTTCATCATGTTATTGACTGCTTCTCCAAGCTCTGTGACGTATAAGTTCTTCTTTTCTTTGACAACATAACGTCTTGCTGTGATCGTTGAGATCGTTGGTGCGTAAGTACTTGGTCGTCCGATTCCAAACTCTTCTAGTGTCTTAACTAAAGATGCTTCTGTATAATGAGCTGGTGGCTGTGTAAAATGCTGTTTTGGCTCTAAATTATTCAATGTAAGTTTGGTATCTTCATCGATGGATTTTAACATTACATTTCCTTCGGATTTCTCATTGTTAATGTTATATACAGATAGGAATCCATCGAAGGCGATCTTGCTCGCGGATGCATTAAAACGATAATCTCCGGCAGCGATCTTTACAGATGTATTCTCGTATTTGGCTGGTGCCATACGGCTTGCCATGAAACGGTTCCAGATCAGCTGGTATAAACGGAACTGATCTCTTGATAGTTCATCTTTGATGCTTGCTGGTGAATTTGTCATGTAGGTTGGTCGGATGGCTTCATGTGCATCCTGTACTTTCTTGTCGTCTTTCTTGGCAACAGTTCCTGCTCCAACGAACTCGGCTCCATAAGCTTCCTTGATATATTCTTTCGCTGCGGCATCGGCTTCTACAGAGATACGTGTGGAGTCTGTACGTAAGTATGTGATCAGACCGACGGTTCCCTGTCCTTTGATATTGACACCTTCATATAACTGCTGTGCGATACGCATTGTTTTCTGTGGTGCGAAGTTTAACTTGCTGGATGCATCCTGCTGAAGAGTACTTGTCGTAAATGGAAGTGGGCTCTTCTTTAATCGTTCTGTGACTTTCACTCCTTCAACGGTGAATTCTTTTCCTTTTAAATAGGATAAGATCTCATTCATCTCTTCTTCGCTGTGGATCTCGATCTTCTGTTCTTTATTGCCAATCAGTTTGGCTTCTAATGGCTTTTTGCTTCCTTTGACATCTAATAAGGCTTCTAAGGACCAGTATTCCTGTGGAATAAACAGATTAATCTCTTCTTCTCTGTCACAGATCAGGCGTAGAGCTACAGACTGAACTCGTCCAGCACTTAAACCTCGTTTGATCTTTGCCCAGAGGATCGGACTGATCTGGTATCCTACGATTCGGTCCAGAACACGTCTTGCCTGCTGTGCATCGACTAAGTTCATATCGATGTCTCTTGCGTGTTTGATGGAGTCTTTGACAGCTGTTTTTGTGATCTCATTAAATGTGATTCGGCTGTAGTTTTTGTTCTCCAGTTTTAATGCGTAATATAAATGCCATGAGATGGCTTCTCCTTCACGGTCCGGGTCAGTCGCGAGGTATACTTTGTCTGCTTTTTTTACCGCTTTACGAAGAGCTGCTAATACTTCACCCTTCCCACGGATCGTAATGTACTTTGGTTCAAAGTCATTCTCGATATCTATTCCTAAGGTACTCTTTGGCAGATCGCGAACATGCCCGTTGGACGCGATTACTTCGTAATTCCTGCCCAGGAACTTTTTGATTGTTTTGGCTTTCGCCGGTGATTCGACGATAACTAGATATTTTGGCATATAGTATTACCCCTTGTTTACATTTTTTTGATATATAAGTTCTGATGGATCTGTTTGATATATCCTTTCGCTTCTAATTGAAATAAAGCTTGGATCACTTCTTCATAAGAATCTTGGGATGTACTTAAGATCTCATCAATATATTTCGGTTTCAAACTCAACATATCATACACCCTTTTTTCTGCCTTTGCAAGAGATTTTGCACTATGCTTTGGAAATTTTCGTGAAAATCCTGTGAATTCTGAAAATTCTGTTAAAATATCGTCGACATTTTCAACTAATTTTGCTCCTTGTTTGATCAATCCATGACATCCTTGGCAATGTTTGTCTGTGATCATTCCAGGAATCGCGAATACTTCTTTGTTCTGATCAAGCCCGCAATCCGCCGTGATCAGCGATCCGCTCCTTGCTTTGGCTTCTGTGACGAGGATTCCATCACTTAATCCACTGATGATTCGGTTCCTTTCTGGAAAATGCCATTTGAGCGGTTCACTGCCTGGCGGATACTCAGAAATAACTGTCTGATTCGCATACATGTCATAAAATAACTGAAAATTTTCTTTTGGGTAAATGAGATCGATCCCACATCCCAAAACCCCAACAGCCTGTCCTTTTTTGTCGATTATTTCACGGTGAACCGTCCCATCTACGCCCCTTGCGAGTCCACTTACAATCTGTACGCCTTGCTGAGCCAGCTCTTTTGCGAACTTTTTTGAGATTTCGAATCCATAAGTTGTCGGATATCTTGATCCAACGATCGCTATTGACAGTTCTTTTTCTTCATATGGCTGACCTTTTTGAAAAATCCCATACGGAGCATCATAGATCGTTCTTAATCGATTCGGGTAAGCAGCTTCTTTTTGAATGATAAAACGAATATTTTCACGATGTAAGGCTTCATAGCCTTTCTTGATTGTTGTTTCATCTCTTGAATGAACGAAACGATCATATTCAAGTTGTGTCATGTGTTCTTTTAAGATTGCTGGGTTGATCTTATAGAGTTCTTTTGGATGAATGAAGATATCCATCAATTCTTTTTGCTTCTTGATCGGCAATCGGACTTTGCCGCATAGCCAGTACCAATATAATTTATCTTCCATATTCAAGCACCTCTTTGATAAATCCTGTATTTCTGAAGGTCATGGCTTCCATCAGGTGGATTGGTTTGATCTCTGATTCATTTTCAATAAGCATGATCGTCAGTGCTACTTTTAAAATCTTATCCATTCCTCGCCTTGTGATCTTGCCAGATCGATAGGCGATATCTAAAATCTCTTTGCATTCTTTGGATAAATGAAGGAGATTGTTTAACTGTATGTGGCTTAAATGGCTGGTATCACTGCATTGATAGTTTTTTAATAACTTTTTTTCTCTTTGGATGGTTGTTTCGATGCGTTCTTTGATCTGATTGGATGTTTCTTGACTCTCTTTTTGTATCTTCTGTGTATCAGCCTCTTTTTTACTTAAACATAGGACCATGTCAAAACGGTCTAAGATCGGACCGGACAATTTCTTTAGATAACGCTTTTTTTCATGATAAGTACATCGGCAGATTCCATCTTCCAATCCATAACCGCAAGGACATGGATTCATAGTGGCGATCAGTTGAAAGTCTGCCGGAAACTTGTGGTAGATCCCATTTCTGGTGATATCGATCGTTCCATCTTCCAATGGCTGTCTGAGTGCTTCGATACATTCTGTTTTAAATTCCATAAATTCGTCCAGAAATAAAATGCCATGATGTGCTAATGTGATTTCTCCTGCCGTCGGCGTCTTGCCGCCTCCAAGGAATGCAGCTTTCGGGATCATTGGATGTGGCTGGCGAAATGGTCTGGTATCATCTTCTAAATACCGTGGAATTCCAGTGGCATCATAGATTGCCTGAACTTCCATCTTCTCTTCTTTTGATAGTTGTGGGAAAATGGTCGGGATCCTTCTGGCTGCCATTGTTTTTCCTGAACCTGGGGAACCAATGATCAATAGATGATGTCTTCCAGTGACCGCGATCTCCATCGCTCTTTTTAAATGTTGTTGTCCGATGATGTCACTAAAGTCTTCTTCTGACTCTTCCTTTTGATAAGTTGTTGCACTTCTGCAACTTTTTTGATGATATGTTCCATGAAAATAGTCCAGGACATCCTGTAAACTGTCCATAAATACCACTTCAATATCTTCGATCCCTCTTAGAGAATTCTCATCTTCACTTGCCGCAAAGAACTTGTGAATTCCTTGTTTTCTTGCTTCTAAAACGATCGGAAGACAGTTTCCTACACCTCTGATCTTGCCGTTTAGTCCTAATTCCCCCATAATACAGATGTCATCTAACTTGCTTGCATCGATTAAATTCAGGCATCCTAAAAAGGCCACGGCGATCGGGAAATCGAACGCGGTTCCGTTCTTTCTTATATTGGCTGGGGATAAATTAACGGTGATCTTCATCGACGGTAAGGGATGGCCGATGGAGCGCAGTGCTGATGCAACCCGCTCTTTTGCTTCCATAGATTCTTTGGAAAGATAGCCTACCATTGTAAAATATGGCAGGCCGTTTCTGATCTCTACTTCTACGTGGATGAGCTTTCCACTCACTCCACTGACGATTCCTGTGATTACTTCCTGATAAATAATACTCAACTCCTTCTCTTCTCAAAAAGGAAGCTGGTTTCAAAATGATATGGTTAGTTTATCACAAAAGTAATATTTTTACAATCTTGTTTATTCAAAACAATTGTGATTATTTTAATAATTTCTTTAATTCACTCATAAATGTGTTCACATCTTTGAATTCACGGTAAATGGCTGCAAATCTTACGTATGCAACTTCATTTAAATCCTTTAATTTGTCCATGACCATCTCTCCGATCACAGATGTTTCAACTTCTCTTGTTCCCATGTTATAGATCTTTGTCTCGATCTCATCGATCGCTGCTTCGATCTGCCCCATGGATACTGGGAGTTTGTGACAGGATTGTACGATTCCATTCCGGATCTTGTTTCGATCGTAGAGTTGTCGTGTCTTGTCTTTCTTGATGACACTCAACGGTTCTGTCTCTATCTTCTCATAAGTTGTAAAACGTTTTCCGCATTCGTCACATTGTCTTCTTCTACGGATCGCATTGTTGTCTTCTGCCGGTCTGGAATCTACGACTCTGGAATTCTCACTTCCACAATATGGGCATCTCATCTTCTTGTACCTCCGTGTTTTTACTGCTTGAAGTATATCATTTTTTTTGTAGAAAAGAAAGCTTTTCTTTTATTTCAGGCATTCTTTTTCGTTGATATCGACTAGAATCGTATCTCTGCCGATCCTTACAATGCATTTGTAGGGGATTTTGTAAACTTTATTCTTGCCAACGCATATGAGCATCTTCGTTGTTTTGGGAACGATCAGATAACAGATCTTACCCGTATGGATTTCAAATTCGAGGTCTAGGACAAAGCCTAAACATTCTCCTGTATTACAATTGATCACATCTTTTTGCCGAAGTTCGAGAAATTTCATGTCAGGAATCCTTTTTCTTCCTATTATAATAGTATTCTTTTTTTCCATGAATAGAAGCAGAAAAAAAGCAGGAGATTCTGATCTCTCGAATCTCCTGCTTCTTTATTATTATAATGATATAAAGAAAGATTAAGCTTCTTTCTTTGGTGCTGGTTTCTTAGGAACTAATTTCTTTCCTGTAATGATTCCTTTTGGACATTTACCTGCACATAATCCACAACCTACACATTTATCGTAATCGATCTGTGCGATGTTGTTTTCAACTTTGATCGCTCCAAGACGGCATACTTTTTCGCATGCTTTACATCCGATACATCCTGCTTTACATACAGACATAACGTTTTTACCGAATTCTTTAGAGCTGCACTGTACTCTTGTTTTCTTGTTTTCTGGTACAAGGTCGATCAATGCTTTTGGACATGTTTCTGCACATTTTCCACATCCTACACATGCTTCTTCATCGATGTGAGCGATTCCGTTCACGATAGAGATCGCATTTTCTGGACATACTGCTGCACAGCTTCCAAATCCCATACATCCAAATTCGCATCCTTTTGGTCCTGCACCTGGTACGTTCATCGCTTCGATACAGCTCTGAACTCCTGAGTACTGGTATTTGTCAGATGCTTTTTCGCAAGTTCCGGCACATTTTACGAATGCGACTTTCTTCACGAATTCTCCTGCTTCTACACCCATGATCGCACTGATCTTCTCAGCTGCAGCTGCTCCACCAACTGGACAGCCGTTCACTGGTGCTTCTCCATTTGCGATTGCTTTTGCAAGTCCATCACAACCTGAGTATCCACAACCACCACAGTTATTTCCTGGAAGTTCTGCACGGATGGCTACTTCCTTCTCGTCTACAGGAACTTTAAATTTCTCTGAGGCAATTCCCAGTAAGATTGCGATAAGCAGACCGGTTCCTCCGACAACAACCATGGCAAGTAAAATTGCTGATATATTCATCTTCTTTACCTCCTAAATAAGTCCTGAGAATCCGAAGAATGCGATTGCCATTAATCCTGCTGTTAACAGTGTGATAGGCATTCCTTTGAAAGATTCTGGGATGTTGTTGTATTCCATCTTTTCACGGATACCAGCAAGGATAACAATAGCGATCAGGAATCCTAAAGAGATACCGATACCATTGACTACGCTGGCGATGAAACTATAGTCGTTCTGTACGTTTGTTAATGCTGTACCAAGAACTGCACAGTTTGTTGTGATCAGTGGAAGGAATACTCCCAGAGATTCATATAATGCTGGCATAGATTTCTTTAATACCATTTCTACGAACTGTACTAATGCTGCGATTACCAGGATAAATACGATCGTATTTAAGTATGTTAAATCTGTTGGTACTAATAAAAATGTATAAATTAAATTTGTAACTGCTGATGCGATAGTAATAACGAAGAGAACGGCTGCACCCATTCCGGCTGCTGTCTCAACTTTCTTAGAAACTCCAAGGAAAGGACATAAACCAAGGAACTGGCTTAATACGACGTTATTTACCAGCGCTGAACCGATGGCAATTAACAGTAAACTTTTCATCTTAATCCTCCTTATTTGTCATCTACAGTTGTATCAAAAAAGCTTCTGGAACCGCAAGCGCTGTTTCCGCAGTGAGCACAATCTCCGCATCCACCGCTCTGTACTTCTCCGGCTTTTTTAGGTTTTTTGCTCTTAACTTTATTCTGGATCGCTACTAGGCATGCAAGTACGAAGAATGCTCCAGGTGCCAGGATAAAGATTGTGATTGGTTCGTATGCAGATGGCATTACCTGCATTCCGAAGATCTGACCTGCTCCTAATAATTCACGGAATGCTCCTAAAATTGTTAAGGCTACAGTAAATCCAAGTCCCATTCCAAGTCCGTCAAAGAAGGAGTTAATCGGTCCGTTCTTTGCTGCAAAGGATTCTGCACGTCCAAGGATGATACAGTTTACTACGATCAGTGGGATGTATAATCCTAATGCGTCGTTAACTGCTGGAACATATCCCTGTAATAGGAACTGTACGATTGTTACCAGAGATGCGATAACTACGATATATCCTGGAATACGTACACGATCAGGGATGACATTTCTTAATGCTGAAATGATCATGTTAGAAAACATTAATACGGCTGTTGTTGAAAGTCCCATTCCTGCACCGTTGATCGCAGATGTTGTTACTGCTAATGTAGGACACATACCTAACATTAAGACGAAGGTAGGGTTTTCTTTTACGATACCATTAATCAATCGTTCCATTGGATTTGGTTTCATGTTTAATTACCTCCCTTCAGGCTCTTTGAATATGCAACACAGCTGTTAACTGCACTTGTGACAGCACGGCTTGTGATCGTTGCACCACTGATGGCATCTACTTTAGAATCATCGTTCTTACCAGATCCATCTTTTACAACTTCAAATTTGTCTGCTTTTTTGTTTTTAAAGTTACTCTTGAATTCTGGTTCTTTGGCTTTCATACCTAAACCAGCTGTTTCGCTGATGGATAATGTTTCATAACCATTGACTGTTCCATCATCTCTAACACCTACAGATAAAGATACATCTCCACCGTATCCTTCTGGGTTTGTTACAGAGAATACGTATCCAAGTTCTTTTCCGTTTTTGTCAACTGCTTTTACAACTTCAGAAATCGTGTTCTGTCCAAGATCATTTTTCTTTAAGACAGCTGCTACGTCTTTCTGGTCTAATTTTACTGTATCGAATTTCGCTGCATCTTTGAATACAGCTTTGTAAGCTTCCTGTTTTGTCTTTTCTTCCTGTGCGGCGATCGGTGCTTTTGTTACATTATATACGATACCTAAAAGGAGTCCTGCAATTAATGTGATCACACATAATTTGATACAATCCATTACGAGATTCTTATTCATTGCTCTTACCTCCTTTTTTTACGATTCCAAATGGAGTTGGTACTGTCACTCTCTCGATCAGTGGAACTAATAAGTTTGCAATGATGATTGAGTAAGATACACCTTCTGCCATTGGTCCGAACAGACGGAATAATCCAGTTAAAATACCAAGAACGATCGCATAGATGATCTTTCCGTTCTTTGTAATTGGAGATGTTACGTAGTCTGTTGCCATGAAGATCGCACCTAACATTAATCCACCACTGAAGATCTGTGCTGCCATGTAAGATAGATCAAATCCATGACCACCGAAGATCAGTACGAAGATTGCTACAACTGCAACATAAACACATGGGATGATCGGAGAGATGACTTTCTTAAATACTAAGTATGCTCCACCGATGATCAGTAATAATGCAGATGTTTCACCAATTGTTCCAGGAACGAATCCTAAGAATGATTTCATAACATCTACGCTTTTTCCCTGTTCCATAACAGCAAGTGGTGTTGCTGTTGTTACACCATCATATGTAAATGTTGTCATTCTTGCTGCAAATGAGATCATTAAGAAACATCTTGCACCAAGGGCTGGGTTCATAAAGTTCTGTCCCAATCCACCGAACACCTGTTTTACAACGATGATCGCGAAGATTCCACCAAGGATTGGCATCCAGAATGGTGCTCCTGATGGTAAGTTTAATGCAAGTAACAGTCCGGTCAATGCCGCACTTAAGTCACCTACAGTGATTGGCTGTTTCATAAGTTTCTGGTAAATATACTCAACGACAACACAGGTAGCAACAGAAATTGCAACTGTCAGTGCCGCAGATGCTCCAAAGATATAGATACCAAAAATTGTAGCGGGTAGTAATGCGATGATAACATCTAACATAATCTTTTGTGTTGAGCCGTTATCTCTTACATGAGGGTTGGCTGACACATGATATAATGTTTCGCTCATATGTATCTCTCCTTTATTTCTTTCTACGGTTAGCTAATACCTGTTTACGACCTGTCTTCATGGACTGTGCAAGGTTACGTTTTGCTGGACATACAAATGAACAAGATCCACACTCAACGCATTCTGCTCCATAAAGTTTCTCAAACTCGTCAAACTGATTATGATCTGCTAATACAGATAATTTTGCTGGCATCAGCTTCTGTGGACAGACGCTTACACATCTTCCACAACGAATACAATTGCTTGGTTGGTTCGCAGCAACTTCATCTTTTGTGAATGCTAAGAAGCATGAGAATGTTTTGACAGCTGGTACATCTGTTGTAAACATTGCCATACCCATCATAGGTCCACCAGAAATGATCTTCTCAGGCTGTGTCTTAAATCCACCGGCTGCTTCGATCAGTTCCTGTACGTTTGTTCCTGTACGTACTTTAAAGTTGCTTGGATTCTTGATCGCATCTCCAGTAACTGTCACAACACGTTCGTATAATGGTTTACCATCTTTGACAGCTTCTTTGATCGCTACGATCGTAGCTACGTTATCTACGATACATCCTGCATCTGCTGGTAACATGCTGGAGTTGATGCTTCTTCCTGTTGTTGCATAAATCAAAGAACGTTCTGCACCCTGTGGGTATTTTGTCTTTAATGTAGCAACGCTGATTCTTGCATCACCTTTTACTAATGCTTCTACTTTAGCAATTGCATCTTTTTTATTATCTTCAATACCAATGATACCTTTTGCTTTTGGGAACATATCAAGTACGATATTTAATCCTTCAATTAAAAGTTCTGGTGTCTCCATTAAGATGCGGTAGTCACCTGTGATATAAGGTTCACACTCCGCTCCATTTACGATGATATATTCGATCGCATCTGGATCTTTTGGCGCTAATTTCACATGTGTTGGGAATCCGGCTCCACCAAGTCCTACGATTCCAGCTTCTTTGATCGCTGCTAAAACATCATCTTTAGACATCTGATCATAAGGTTTTGCCTCAAAGGCAGCCTCTTTGAATTCTCCATCATTCTCAATTACGATAGAGTTAACTTTTGCTCCGGCTGGAGTCATTCTTGGCTCGATCGCCTTTACAGTTCCTGAAACAGAGCTGAAAATATTCGCGGATACAAATCCTCCAGCTTCTGCCACCTTCTGGCCTACTAACACCTGGTCTCCCTTGCTAACGATTGGCTGTGCAGGAGCACCGATGTGCTGACCTAAAGGTAAAACAACATCTCCTTTTGGCAGGTATTCGGTGATTGGTGAATTCTTTGCAAATTCTTTACCATCTGCCGGATGAACACCGCCGCTAAATGTAAACAATGCCATTTTAAGCCTTCCTTTCTTCTTTACATTTTTTTCCATTGCGAAAAAAAAGAGTTCTCATAAAATGAAAACTCCTTTGAACACAAGACTTATAATACCATAGTCTTTTTTATTTTTCAATGTTTTTTTAACAATTTCTTTGCATTTGCATACAAAATTCTATGTTTTACTTCAGATTTTCTTAAGATTCTGAAATAATTTACAATTCTGGCTTTTATATTCTATCATTTACGGATCTGTCCATTTCCATAAATAATAAATTTGCTGGTTGTCAGTGCATCTAATCCCATTGGTCCTCTGGCATGAATCTTCTGGGTACTGATTCCGATCTCTGCTCCAAATCCAAATTCAAATCCATCAGTAAATCTTGTGGATGCATTAACATAAACGGCTGCGGCATCGATCTGATTTAAGAATTCCTGTGCATTCTGGTAAGAATCCGTGACAATTGCTTCCGAATGCCCCGTATTATAATGATTGATATGTGCCACTGCTTCGTCAAAGCTGTCGACAGTTTTCACAGAAATGATAGAATCTAAGTATTCTGTTCCCCAGTCTTCTTCTGTTGCAGGGATGACCTGGTCATTTAAAGCACAAACTCTCTCATCTCCACGTACCTGTACTCCTTTTTCTAATAAAGCATCGATGATCGCTGGACCGTGACTCTCCAAGATGTTCTTATGTAATACTAAAGATTCACATGTATTGCATGTTCCAAGCCTCTGTGTCTTTGCATTGATGATGATGTTAACTGCCATATCTTTCTGGGCAAATTCATCTACGTATACATGACAATTTCCTGTTCCTGTCTCGATCACTGGCACTGTAGAATTCTTTACAACACTCTGAATGAGTCCTGCACCACCTCTTGGGATCAGAACATCTAAGTATTCATTTAACTGCATCATCTTCGTAGCTGTCTCACGGCTTGTATCTGTCAGCAGCTGAATGCTGTATTTTGGCATATTGCAGGATTCTAGTGCACTCTGGATCACATTTGTGATCGCAAGATTTGAATTGATCGCATCACTTCCACCACGAAGAAGGCATGCATTTCCTGTCTTAAAACATAGTGCAAATGCATCTGCTGTTACGTTTGGTCTTGATTCGTAGATGATACCGACAACTCCTAATGGTACTGTTTTCTTACCGATCAAAAGTCCATTCGGTGTTTTCTGCATATGTTCTACAGAACCAATTGGATCATGTAGTTCAGCTACCTGACGAAGTCCTTCTGCCATTGCTTCGATACGGTCAGGATTCAGGGATAAACGATCGATCAACGCCTCGCTCATATCATTGCTTTTTGCATTCTCTACATCTTTATAATTCTCACTTAAGATATATTCCTGATTCTGTACCAGACATTTGCCTGCTTCTCTTAATACTTCATTCTTATCTTCAATCCCTGCTTTTCCAAGAATTATCGATGCTTCTTTTGCCTGTTTTCCTAGTTGTTCCAACATTATGAATGCCTCCTTTTCGGTGCGGTTTGCATCTATCATCAATATGTTCTATCTAATCTGCTCTAGTTTAATCCTTTTGGTTTTAATGGAGTGATCGATCCATCTTCATTTTTGATACTTACATTATTAAGCTGTGCTCTTAAGTTTGCACGAACAGACTGGATGTATTCATGTCTTAACTTTCTCTGTTCTTCTTTCTGTTCTGGTGTTAACCCAATGGATTTATCCAGATTGTATAATTCATTAATTCTTTGAATATCTTTTTCTTTCATCTGTAATATTTCCTTTCTATATAATACATTGTTTTATCTTATTATGCCTTAAAATATGGGCGTTCTGTTAAATATTTCTTGAAATCAAAGTCTGGTCGTTTGTGTGCTAAGAATAATGTTCCGATCTCTTCTCCTGCAACAACTTTATTGACATTATTTAAATTATTGCTGTTTACGATCACCATATCTGCTCCAGCATCTGTTACGATATTGGCTGCTGCGATCTTCGTTTCCATTCCGCCAGTTCCGACCTTAGTTACAGCTCCTTTTGCCATTCTTCCGATCTTTTCATCTAAGACTGGTACTTCTGGGATCAGTTTGGCCAGTGGATTCTTGTGTGGGTCATCCGTATAAAGTCCATCAATATCTGTCAGGAGAATCAATAGATCACCTTGTACAACCGCAGTTACGACTGCAGATAAGGTATCATTGTCACCAAACTCGATCTCTTCTGTCGATACCGTATCGTTTTCATTTACGATTGGAATCACGCCGAGTTTTAGTAATTCTTCAAATGTATTCTTGGCGTTATATCTTCTCTCGTCATTGAGCATCGTCTCTTTTGTGATCAGAATCTGTGCAGATCCCTGATTGTATTCAGCAAACAGTTTCTGGTAAATCATCATTAACTGTCCCTGTCCTACAGCAGAACATGCCTGCTTCATTGGAAGGGATGTCGGACGGTTTTCTAATCCCAGGGCTTTAAATCCTACACCGATCGCTCCTGAAGATACCAAGATCACGTCTTTTCCGCTGTTATGTAAGTCTGTTAAAACACGGACTAATTTCTCTAATCGGAATAAATTGATGTTTCCTGTTGCTTTATGGATCAAAGAAGATGTACCTACTTTGACGATGATTCTTTGTTTATCTTTTAGTTTTTCACGATTATTCATTTTACATTCACTCCTTGAAAGGTATTTTACACTGTAACGAGGGCTTGTGCAACCTTAATTCCATCCATTGCCGCAGAAGTGATGCCGCCAGCAAAACCTGCTCCCTCTCCGCATGGGTAGATTCCTTGGATATTGCTCTCAAATCCTTGATCTCTCTCTATTCTTAACGGAGAAGATGTTCTTGCTTCAATTCCGCACAAAATCGTATCTTCTCGATTAAATCCTTTGATCTTTGTATCAAAATATTGCATTCCTTCCGAAATCGCTTCACTGACCGGTTCTGGAAGACAGTTTCTTAAGTTTCCAAAACTTGTCAATCCTTTGGTATTCGGTGTGATCTCGCCAAAGGATTCTGTAATCTTTCCTTCTCTGAAATCTTTTAATGTCTGAACCGGGATTCTTCCTTTTCCTTCGCTAAAAGCTTTTTCTTCCCATTTCTGCTGAAATCTTACGCCTGCTAATGCGTCATTTCCATCAAAATCCTCTGGTGTAACACTTGCGATGATCGCACTGTTGGAATTCTTTGCTGCTCGATCGTGATTGCTCATTCCATTGACCGTCAATCGTTCTGGCTCTGAGGACGCGTTGACCACGAAACCTCCCGGACACATACAAAAGGAATACACACTTCTTCCATTGTTTGCATGATATGTTAGTTTGTATGATGCAGCTGGAAGATCATATTGATCTGCTCCCTTTCCATACTGCGAATGATCGATCATCTCACGCGGGTGTTCCACACGAAGTCCGATCGCAAAAGCTTTAGGATTCATTTCCAGATCACGATCTGATAAGACCTTAAATGTATCTCTGGCACTGTGTCCCGGTGCTAAGATCGCTGCTTCTGTTTTAATTTCTTCTTTATCATTGATGATCAGCCCTGTTAACTTTCCATCCTGGATCACGAAATCTGTCACTTTCGCCTCAAAACGGACATCTCCGCCAAGAGATCTGATCTCTTCTCTGATCCCTGCAACGACATTTCTTAAAAGATCCGTTCCGATATGTGGTTTATTTTCATATAAGATCTCTTCTGGTGCACCATGTTCTACAAAAGTTTCTAAAACAAATCTATTCCTTCCGAATTTGTCTTTTACTAAGGTATTTAGTTTTCCGTCTGAAAATGTTCCTGCTCCTCCTTCTCCAAATTGTACATTGGATTCAGGATTCAGTTCACCACTCTCCCAGAAATGTTCTACATCTTTCATACGGTTTGTGACATCTTTCCCTCGTTCTAAGACGATCGGATGTAATCCGACTCTTGCAAGCATCAGTGCTGCAAACAGACCTGCCGGTCCCATTCCGATCACAACCGGTGGATATTTAAATTCCCGCTGATTT